>Ga0129314_1000107_pt1 | contig 107534 bp, 88 predicted proteins | sample O1111metagenome_FD_94431 | JGI IMG/M metagenome (GOLD analysis project Ga0129314, IMG submission 94431) | Orangutan individual fecal microbial communities from fecal samples from Wisconsin, USA - O1111 metagenome | ecosystem: Host-associated > Mammals > Digestive system > Large intestine >...
GCCTTTCAGGAAAACGTCACGCTCCCGAAAACAGTATGTCCCAGAGGGCCGGGACATCCAAAGCAGGGCCTTATCCACGGCCTGATCGCTGGCGGCGTCCCGATGGATAATGCTTTTGTCAATGTCAAAGTCATTCTGATAAAAGGCGGTATGCTGTCGCATGATCTGTTCCAGCGCGGCCAGAACATCCACATTTTCAAACTTCTGCATTTACTCCACCTCCAATCCCTTTGATTTTTCCCGCGCCGGTGGCTTCTGGCCCTGTTCTGCCTTTGACGCTTGGAGCTGCGCCCGGATGGAGGGCTTTTCTTTCTCCCTGCGGGCCGCAAGCTGCAAGGCGCTGGGCTTTTCCCCAGAAAGGGGCTGGATGCACTTGATACGGTCAGTGACGCGGATAGTGGTATCGTTTAGCTGCCGCTGCCATGCCTCGGCCTTGGGCGACCAGCGAAAACCGTTGCTTTTCAGCTCGTCGCGCACAGTGGCATCCGGCTTCCCCTCAAAGTAGATTTGCAGGCGGTTGCCCTCCCGGTTGATCTCCACGGTGCCGCCCTCAAACTCCCAGCCTACATAGGCCGCCTCCTTGTGCCGGGTCAATTCCTCAATCCGGCCCTTTAACCGGCGAATTTCGGCGTTATTGTTGGAGAGCTGCCATGACTGGAACGGCTTTTTCTCATAGTGCCAGCTTGACGCCATATCCGCTTTCAGGTTTTCAATGCCTTTTTCGGTCAGGTGGGGGCATCCATCCAGCGTCCCATGCTTGCGGTAGTAGGCATTGACGGCTTTCATCAACTCTTGTGACGCTTCCAGCTTTTCCAGTTTCTTTTCCAGCTTGGAAACGGCCTGCGGATCGTCGGCGCTGATTCCACCCATGCCGGTGCTGCGGATTTTATCAAGTAGGCCCTGAATGTACTGAAATTCCTCCATGTTGCGGTCACTGGCGGCGTTCTGCTTTTCCTTTGCCCGTACCGGGAGAAATTCGCAGGCCCGGCAATCAGGACAGAGGGAACGCGGGCGGTGATCTCATAGCCCTTGTTCATGTTCTCCGCTAACTTGCGGGCGTAGGTATCAAGGAGCTGGTCTATCTTTTCGTGATACTCCGGCTCTACACGTTTTTTCTGGCGCTCCGCGATCTCCACGGCCTGATCGACATAGTGCCGGTATTCAGCCGTGGCGCTGCCGGGCCGGTAGTCGGAAAAGCTGATGGCTTCCTTGGCGCGGCGGGCGGCTCCCTCATTGATGGGATAATAGCGGACAGCCGTTAGTTAACCTACTGCTTGCATGGTTCACACTGCTTGCTGCGCCCCAATGGGTGTACTCCTCCGATTCGACCTTCATCTACAAAGATTACTTGTATTATACATCTTTCGTAAGCACAAGGCAAGAGCGTTTTACGATACGGTGTGAAATGCTCTTACCCCCCACAAAACAGGCTCTGTTGAAACTTCCCACAATCCTTGATCTTGAGCGTAATTTTGGCTTTTTCCCCATACAACATCATCAAGTTTTTGGGATGCTCCCAAGCTTGCCGCGTGTACAGACAACAGCTGGGCTTGCCGTTCTCTAAAATCTCATATCCGCAGACACAAAAAATGTCTCCGCTTTTTAAAAGCAGGGACATTTTTCCTCTTCCTCTGTATAATATTGGGCCTGTGCATTCCACAGCTCATAGTATTTCCCATTGGTGTCGGCAACAAGCTTTGCATGGGAGCCCTGCTGAATCACAGAGCCGTCGTGGAATACGGCAATTTCGTCGCAGAATTTGCAGGAGGACAGACGGTGCGAAATAAAAATCGAAGTCTTGTCGCCCGCAATCTCATCGAATTTGCTGTAGATTTCTGCCTCTGCCATCGGGTCCAGCGCCGCCGTAGGCTCATCCAGGATGATAAACGGGGCATCCTTGTAAAGAGCGCGGGCGATTGCAATTTTCTGAGCCTCGCCGCCGGACACCTCCACGCCGTCCTCGGACAGCTCCTTGTAAAGCATGGTGTCCAGTCCCTGCTTCATTCCCGCCAGCCGCTCCCCAAAGCCTGCGTCGAGCAAAGCCTTGCGCGCCCGTTCCCGGTCATAGGTCATGCTGCCTGCAACATTATTGCCCAGCGGCTGGTCAATCAGTTGAAAATCCTGGAACACAACAGAGAACAGATTGATGTAATCGTCGTAGCGGTACTTGCGGATGTCGATGCCGTTGAGCAGAATCTGACCCTCCTGCGGGTCATACAAACGGCACAGCAGCTTAATGAAGGTCGTTTTTCCACTGCCATTTTCCCCGACAATGGCAAGGCGCTGGCCGACCTTGAACTTCATATTGACATGGCGAAGCGCCCAAAGGTCGGAGCCGGGATAGTGGAAGGACACATCCTGAAACTCCACATCATACTGGCGATCCGAGCGCTTTTCGGTGGTCAGGCTTCCCTGATACATCGAGTTCGGAACATCAAGAAAGTCGTAGATTGTTTTCAGAAAGCCTGCGTTCGTCCGCATATGGTCGATGGTATCCAACAGCATGGATACATTCTCGGAAAATGTGGTCAATGCTCTGACATACTGGGTCACACTACCGATGCCAAATGCGCCGCCCAATGCCTTGAGGCAGACGAACACATACACAACACCGGACAGGATTGCGGAAAGGCCGGCAGCCAGAGCGTTGTTCAGCCCGACTGTGGTTTGTCCCAGCGTTGCAAGGCGGGAGCCCACACCGAATATATTCACCGTTCGGATATAATGCTCCACCAAATCGTTCTGCCGGTACATCCTGCGGTCCATATCCTTTTCCTTGTTCCCGGGTTCTATCGAAAGAAAGTTCGCATAGATTCGGTTGCCGAAGCGGGAATCCTCCGCAATCTGAGTCCAGACAGAATTGACCCTGCTGTTCAGCACCGGAACAAGGCAGGTCAGCTCTGCAACCATCAAGAGAATCCCCAGAAAGAAAAGCGGGTGGTTGAGGATGGTCAGCGCTCCTGCCGACTCCGGTACCTTTTGGGTGAACAGGCTCACGGTCAGGACGGCCGCACCCAGAATACCGGTGATGCCCTCCACCGCTTGGGTCGCGTACATCTTGAGCATATAGAATCCCCACCCACCCCAGTTGGTGCTTTGCCAAATTTGGGAGAAGCGGTCCCTTGTTTCCTGACTGTCGCAGTCCGCATAATCCATACTCAAGAATTTCTCGGTATACAAAGCCTCGTACTGCTTGTCGAACAGCTCACTGCTACCATTCTTCCACCGCTCCAAAACAGCCTTGAGCAACTCTGTCGCGGCGGTGACGGCAAGAATCAAACCGACCCATTTTCCCAAAACCTCCAGTCTGCGCTGAGAGGCCAGCTCGTTAATCAGCTGAGCGGAAAGCCAGATAGCCGCATACGGGGAGGCCGCTTTCACGATGGAGCAAAGGAGAAACGGGGCAAAGCATCCCGGTGCGGCGTGTCGCATATCCTTTACCGCCCTGCGATGGATTGCAAGGGTTTCCCGGATTCCGATTCGATTAGTTTTCTCCTTCATCCTGCGTTCCTCCTTCCTGATAGTAGCGGCTTTGCAGCTCAAAGAGCTTGGCATAAGCACCGCCCTTTGCCAGCAGTTCCTCGTGCGTTCCCTCTTCGGCAATACCGCCGTCCGCTACAAAGATGATGCGGTCGCAGAAGCGGGTCGAGGCCAGACGGTGGGAGATAAACACCGAGGTCTTTCCTGCTGTCATTTCGCTGTATTTCATGTAAATATCATGTTCGGCAATCGGGTCCAGCGCCGCTGTAGGTTCATCCAGAACCAGAATCGGCCCATCCTTATACAGGGCTCTTGCCAGCATCAGGCGCTGGGTCTGACCGCCGGAAAGCAGCACACCGTCCAGATAGACCTCTCGGCCGAAATGGGTATTGACACCGTTGGGAAATTTTGCGATGGCTGCTGTCAGCCCTGCCTTGTCCAGACAGTCGGCAACCTTGTCCAAGTCAATGTTTTCGGCAGTCTGGGCAACACATTCTGCGATGGTGGTATCCAGAATGGAGAAGCCCTGAAACACCGCTGAGAACAGCTTGTAATACTGCTTTCGATTGAATTCTCGGATGTCCTGCCCGTTGAGCAGCACGCATCCCTCGGTCGGGTCATAGAAGCCGCACAGAAGCATGACCATCGTGGTCTTGCCTGCGCCGTTCAGTCCCACCACTGCCAGCTTTTCGCCGGGGTGGATGGTCAGATTGACCTGATCCAGAATCTTTTTCTCCGTTCCCGGATAGCAGAAGGACACATTTTCCAGCTTCAGCTCGTACCCGTCTGCGACAGGCGGCTGAATCCCGTCCTCAAAGCGGAAGGGCTCCGGAAGATTGAGATACTCCTGTATCTTAGACAGGGAAAGGCTCTCCTTATGCAGCTGGCTGAACTCGGACAGGATGCCTGTGACCCACGCCGTAAATCCGCTTACGGCGGTAAAGTACAGCAAAAATTCCGATGCAGGCCACCCATGCTCCAGCGTCTGCCAAATCAGATAAGCGTATGCAATCCCGTTCCGCAGAAGGGTCATCACCACATCCACTACATTGGCCCAGAGGTAGGTTCGCTCTCTGCGGGCAACAAAGGCGGCAAGCGCCTTCATGGATTTGTCCCGCAACTCCCGAAGCCATGGAGCCAGACCAAAGATGCGGATTTCCTTGGAAAGCTGAACCTCACGAGGCTTCTTTAAAAAATAGCTGAGCTCCTTGTCATAGGTCTCTCGTTCCTCCCGATGGCGGTACTCCCATTCATTGATGTAGTTGGAAACGAGGAACCCGACCGTCGCAGTCCCGACCACCAGCAGAATCAAAAACAAATTCAGGTTGGAGAGCAGGAACAGATACACCAGAAATCCACCTGCATTTGTCAGCAGCTCGGTCAGCGTCCGCCAGATATGCTCGGATGCCTCACCGTTTCCGTTTGTTGCCGCGTTCGCCTGCTCGCACAGCTTCAGAATCTTGGGGTCATGGACATTGGGGTAGGATGTTTCGCTGCTCTTGCGGATAATTTTTCGGATAATCGAGCATCGCACATCCAGCTCTGCGGGCAGACGAATCGTTCTACAGTATGACTTCAGACCTTGGAGCAGGAACAGCGCCGCTGTAAAAATCCCGATTGTACGCAGCAATTCCCCGACAGAGGCTCCCTGTTCCACCTTTGCCAGAATCTCCGGCGATACATAGAGCTGCACCAAATTCAACGCGATTTGAATAACGGCAGCCACAACACATATCACCAGTACACGCTTGTAAGTGCTCCAAGCGGTTCGCACCATAAAGCACACATTTTGCCAGATGCTATATTTTGGTTTTTCCTGATACTTCACTTTGCCTCACCTCACAAATCTATCATAGCATAAAAAATCGCCCCCGAACCATTCCGGGGACGAATTGCTGATTTTGGGGGACGAATTGCAAACGGCTACTCCTGCGGGAGCAGAATCTCGGTTGTAAATGCGCCATCCTCACTGTTGCGGCTGATGTATCCATCCAGCCGGTCCACAATGGCATCGATATTGACAAGGCCCAGCCCATGCCCCTCACCTTTTGTGCTGCGAAACAGTCTGCCTTCCTTCTTCATTTTCTTGCCGGCAGTGAAATTGGTAAAGGAGATATAAAGCTGCGTATTCTTCATATCCATGTACACGCGGATATACCGCTGCTCCGGCGGCAGCTTCATGCTGGCATCGATGGCATTGTCAAAGAGGTTGCCGATGATACAACACAGGTCAATCTCCGAGAAATTCAGCTTGACCGGGATGTAGGCATCCGCACTCACCGAAATATCCTTCGACCTTGCAAGGGAGATTTTGGAATTGAGAATGGCATCGGTCATCGGGTTGCCGGTTTTGATGACGGTGTCAACGGCAGTCAGGTTCTCATCGAGCAGATCCAGATAATGCCGAATCGCCTCCCAATCGCCTGCGGCGGCATACGCCTTCATGGTCTGGATGTGGTTGCGGTAGTCGTGCCGCCAGCTTCGCATCTGACGGTACATATTGTCCACCTCACGGTAATGGGTCTCAATCAGCTCTCGCTGGTAGGAGGCAATCTGCTGTTCTGTTTTTTTGGAGAAAAATCCCATACCCTTCACCTCATATTGATGATTGCACGGTTCACACCGTCATACGCCCCTCGTGGCAGTGCAATGGCTGTTCCGTCGCTCAGCCTGATTTCCGTCTTGGTAACGCGGCTAATCTGCGTCAGGTTCACAATGGCAGAGCGTCCCACGCGGTAGAACCGCTCGTCAAGCTGTTCCTCTAGGCTTCGCAGCGTCATTTTGACCGTAAGATCGGTCGAAGCGTGAATCGTAATGTAGTTGCCGGACACCTCCGCATACCGAATCCGATAGATCGGTACACGCACCATCTCTCCGCCTGCTTCAAAATGCAGCAGCTTTTCATTTTTGGAGAGCTTCTGAGCCGCGCGGTCCAGCACCAAGCGGAGCTTTTCTTCCTTTACAGGCTTAATCAGATAGTGCAGCGCCGCTACCTCATAGCCCTCCGAGATGTAATCGGAGTAGCCCGTGATAAAAATAATCTGAAGAGTATCGTTGTTTTTGCGCAGCTACTTTGCCATGCTCACGCCGTCCATCCCGCCCATTTCAATATCCAGTAGGAGAATATCATAGTCATTTTTCTCCTCATAGCGGAACAGAAAACTCTCGGCAGAGGGGAAGGAATCGACCTGAACCGTGTGGCCGCTGGCCTCCGCCCAAGCCTTCACCATATCAAAAACATATTGTCTGTCTGCATCGGAATCGTCACAGATTGCAATCTTGTAGTTCATCTTCTCGCCGTCCTTGCTATTCCCGCGTTCCTCAAATCCGGAACCATTTCAGAATTGATGCTCTGTTTCATATTGTAGCAGAAAAGTGTGAAGAATTCTATGCGCTAGACCACGGCTGTCCCTACAACACAATCTCCGCTCTGCTTCCGCCGCTCCGTTGCTTTGTGACAACGATTTGCTTATCGATGCGATTTTTCAAATCGGCTACATGAGAAATGATGCCGACAAGGCGATTCCCGTCCGCCAAGCTCGAAAGAGCCTTCATCGCTTGATCCAGGGATTCCTCATCCAGGGAGCCAAAGCCTTCGTCAACGAACATCGTATCGAGCTTCACGCCGCCGGCAGAGGCCTGAATTTCATCCGAAAGGCCCAGTGCAAGGGAAAGGGAAGCCTTAAAGGATTCCCCGCCGGAAAGGGTTTTGACGCTCCTCTCGGTGCCGTTGTAATGGTCGATGACATCCAAATCAAGGCCACTCTGGCTGCGGTTGTTCTCCGCCTCCTTCCGGCGTTTTAGCTCATACTGTCCTCCCGACATCACCATAAATCGGGTGTTGGCGCGCGCAATAATGCGGTCGAAATATGTCATCTGGATATAGGTTTCCAGCATGACCTTTTCCTTTCCGGAGATGGTTCCGTTCGCGGTATTGGACAGAGCTTTGACCCAAGCATAGTGCGTTTCCAAAGTGCCAAGCTCTCCGACCTTTGCCCGGATATTGGCAAGTGCCAGCTGATTGGCTTCGATGCGGGAGTGAAGCACCTTAGAATCGGCATCCTCTGCCCGCTTCTTCTCGAGCAGTGCTTCCTTCTTTTTTTGCTCCATCTCTTTGTCGATGACACAATCGGAGGAAATTTGCTTCGACAGCTGTTCGATAGATGCTTTGTATCCGGCGATTCGCTCCTTCGAATCGGCCAATGCCTTTTGGGCTCTGTTGAAATCCGCCTTCATCTCTGCCATTACTTTTTCTATGGACAGCACTGCCTGTTCCGCCTCTGCCTTACCGCCAAACCGCAGTCCTTTTTGCTCCGTCTCGAGCTGCTTTTTCCTCTCCTGCAAAGCTACCTTATCTGCTTTCAAGGCGGTGCTGCAAGAAATTCCATCGTGTTCCGTTTCCTTTAGAGCTGCTTCCTTTTGCGGAATCAGTTCCGACAGTTTCCTTCTGCGAGCAAACTTGTTCTCTTCCTCGGCGATTGCTGCGCTGAGCGCTTTCATCTGTACCAAAACCGCTGTCTGCTCACTCACCAGCTTGCTCTCAACTGCTTCAATAGAAAGCTCCTGCCATAAATCTTGGACCAGTTTTTCAAGTTCCGCCCTTTTCGCGGCGCATTTGGCTCTTCCTTCCTTGCACCAGCCGCTCTTTTCTTCTGCGGTTCTGCGGGCCTTGTCGGCAATTTCCTTTGCTTGTTTCAGCTGTGCCTCTGTCGGTGCCTGTTCCGATTTTTTTGCGATACAGGGATGCTCCAACGAACCGCAAACAGGGCAAGGCTTCCCGTCAACCAGCGTCTCCGCGATAATCCCCGCCTGCTCGTCTAAGAAAGAACGATTTTTTGCTTCGTAATCATCGGTTGCTGCTTTCGAGATATTCGCTGTCTTTTGATACTCCTCCTGGAGAATCCGCAATTTTTCGTTCAAAGCCTTAAAATCACCCAATGCCGCAGAAACGACACCGAGCATTCTTTGTCTTTCTTCCAGCTTTTCCCTCTGATAGAAGAGCTTCTCCCGTCCTTCTCCTGCATCGGCCAGCGACTCATATTCTTTTTTCAGCCGAGCAAAGGCTTCTGCCTCCTGCACATACTGTTTTCGTAAGCTCCCCAGCTTCTTCTCTCGCACGGCAATCTCATCTTCGGTTTGTCTGATTCTCTGCTCCAAAGCGGCGATTGCCTCATAACGAGGATATTCCGCTTCAATCTTCGCTTTTTCTTCCGCAAGCCTCTCTCTGTCGGGTACCCTCTGCTCTTGGGCCGCGAAGGCAGACACCAGTTTTTGATTCGTTTCGTTCTCTTTCAACAATTCTGCTTTTGTCTGTTCTAACGCCGCCTTTGCCCTCTCTGCCGCTTCCACTTTTCCCAGATTTTCGCTGATGATTTGAAGCTGTTTGTCGGCATCGGCTATCGATTGTTGCCGCTCTGCATAGTTCTTTCGGTCTTGAGCCAGCAGCTGTTCCACCAGCTCCACCACATCGTTGGTCGGAAGAATCTCTTCCTTTGCTTTTGTCACCTCAATGCTCAGGACATCCGTTTCATCACAGGAAATCCCATCGATATACTGCTTGATACTGCTGCGGGCAGCGGTACACTGTTCGTTTAGCCCGCCGGCTTCCCGCTTTAATTTCTCCTGCAAGTCCAAATACGGCTGTGTCTTGAAAATCTGGCGGAATATTTTTTTGCGCTCCTCTGTTGGAGCAAGCAGCAGCTTCAAAAAATCCCCCTGTGCAATCATGGCAATTTGCAGAAATTGGCTGCGATTGATTCCCATGATGTCTCGTATCGCATGGTCTACATCACGCTGTTTTGTGATGACCCGTCCATCCGGACAGGTCAGCTGCGCTTCCGCCTTTTGCGTCGTAAACCCTTCTCCACGGGATTTGGGACGCTCATACTCCGGATTCCGTTTTACCGTATATGGTTTCCCTGCGTAGGAAAAGACAAGCTCAACCTCTGTCGGAATATTGGGGGTTGCATACTTGGAACGGAACATCGACGGCTCACGGTTTTCTCCGCTGGCTTCTCCGTACAAGGCATAGGTAATTGCATCGAAAATCGTAGTCTTTCCGGCGCCGGTATCTCCGGTAATCAGATAAAGCCCACTCTCCCCGAGCTTGTCCAATTCGAGAATTGTCTTGCCGGCATAGGGGCCGAACGCAGATACTGTCAGCTTGATTGGTCTCATCGTTCACCCTCCCATGTCTTTTCGATTAACGACTTCATGTACTCGGACTGCTCCGGGCTCATTGGCTGATTATTTTGCAGCTCATAAAAATCAGAAAAAAGCTCCAACGGCGATTTAGATTCTACATCGGATGCACCGCTGATTTCCAGACTTGTGCGGGTGCGTTTGTTGTCGTAGTCCAGCTTCATCAGCCGATGATATACCGCCCGCAGTTTGCCGATGGCATCCGGAATATCTTCCTCGTCCGTCAGCGTAATGTGCGTATAATCCTCCTGCCAGGTTGTACCCTCATAGAAGGATTTCAAGGTCAGCTCCGCGTAGGTTCCTCTAAGCTCAACCAAATCATGCTGTGGAATAAGGTCGATTGTTTGATAAGACACGGTTCCTTTTTTGGCAAGCTCGACCACCGTGACCGACTTGCGGTCTTTTGCTTCTGAGAAGGAATACTTCAGCGGCGTCCCGCAGTAGCGAATCCGCTCCGAGCCACAGTTTTGCGGCGAGTGAAGGTGACCGAGCGCAACATAATCAAAAGGCTCAAAAACATCAGCGTCCACTTGGTCCGAGCCACCAACCGAGATTTCCTCGGATTCAGAGCGCACCGAGCCTGTCACAAATTGGTGAGTCACCAGAACATTCCGATTCTCGGCGTTGATATTCAGCTTTGAAATAACAAAGCGTACCGCATCGGTGTAGGAAGTAATTTCGTCCTCGCAAAATCTGCGGACCTGAGCCGGCTTGATAAACGGCATCAAGTAAACATCCACCGCCCCGTATTCGTCGTGAATAGAATAAGAGACAAGCTCCCCTTGATAAGCCGGCGAGATATGAATTCCGCCGGCATCCATAATGCGTGAGCCGAATGCCATTCTTTCCGGGGAATCGTGGTTTCCGCTGATGACAAATACCTCGAGCTTTCGTTTGGCAAGTTGAACCAGAAAGTTGTCAAACAGCTGAACCGCCTCCGCCGAGGGGACAGATTTGTCATAAACATCTCCGGCAATCATGACCCCGTCCGGCTTTTCAGCATCGATGATATGGACGATTTCTTTGAGTATATATTCCTGATCCTCCAGCATCGAGTATTCATTGACTCTTTTTCCCAAATGAAGGTCAGACAAATGAATGAATTTCATCGCAATCTCCTTTATCCCATTACCAGCTTATTCGTCTTGTTCGAGTGCTTCGCCGGAATCGGGCAACCCATCTAAAAACTCCGCCGAAATTGATGAGAGAAAACAGCTGTGTCCGTTTTCTCTCTCGGCACAAAGATTGGGTTTATTATACCTCTCTTGTAATTGCAAAGCAAGAGAGCCTCACACTGTGCTGCGAAACGCTCCTGCTCAAAAATAACTGAAACTCCATTCCCGGTCAAAGGTTATCCTCTCTCATCCGCCGCATCAATCGGTGCTTATTCTGCCGCGGTTCAATCTAAACCATCCGGCATCTCAAAAGATACCGGATGGTTTAGATTGCCGCTCAAAAATTCTTCGTTCATGTAAAAACAACAATTCCGAACATCGTGTCCCAGCTTTATTTTTCTTTTGCAAGGCGAACCGTTACACGGCTTTTTCCATCCCTAGTGCAGGTAAACAGAGTCATGTCCCAGTCACCTTTTTCCATGCTTTCGGGATTCGACATCGGGATGATTTCCTGTGCGGTCATCTGGTAGGTGTAGATATGATCCTCCACATCGGTGAAAACGACCTCGTCACCAACCTGCAACCGGGCAAGTTTTCCAAAGTGGGTGCTGTAGTCATGGGCACAGAGAATCATATTATCCTGATACACGGTACCGGTATAGCGGCAGGGTGCAATTTTCAGCGAAGGGTAACTCCACTCACTGATGACCGACAGCTCCAGCTCCAATGACGGAATGTTCAGTGTCCCGATATAGGCAATCCCGTCCACTATCTTGACCGGCATTTCCCGATCTGCCGCGTCATCAGAAAGTTCAATTTTTTCGTCAGCCATTTGATTAAGAGCATCCTGTGCCATTGTTCCTGCTCTGTTGGAATCCATCACATTAAAGAGGTACAGACCGCAAGAAGCCGAAAGGAACAGAGCACCTAAGCCAAACAGCAAAATCTGCCATTTCCGCTTCGCCGAAGGGGTACACCTACGGCAAACCAAAGCTGCCGCCAAAAACAGGACGCCCAAAGCTGTCATCAGCGGCAGAGGCCACCACAGCTGTCCGGTTTGCGGGAGAGGCTTTGGATTCGGGTTCGGCTTCACCTGCGGAACAGCAGGCTCTATCGGCGCTTTGGTGTCGGCATCCCAGCTGTACTTCGGCTCTGCAACCACATGATACACGGGTTTCTCGTTGATTACCGTGGGCACGCTGAGCAAAAACGGCTCATAAGCATATTCTGTATTTTTGGGGGCAGTCTTGGTTCGCGTCACCAAATACAGGCCCGGTGTCAGGCTGTGGAATGTTGCCACACCCTTTTCATCGGTTTTCTGAATCGCCGCAAAATCAGCCTTTTCCTGCACCATGGGCACCAGCTGTTTTGCCTTGTCTCTCAGCTGTGCTGTACTGCATTTTGTCCAGTCGCAGTCAGCAGCAGCGTATGCCGGAAGGGTCTGATACATCAAGCCATCCTGCGTATTTTTCACCTGGGCAACCTGCGAAAGAGCATATTCATCGTCGGCAAGAGCGACTGTTTTGCCGTCCCGTTTGACAGAACAGCTCAGCTCCAAACTACCTTTTACCATATTTGCCGCAGTCGGCAGAGCCAACATCACCGACAACAGCAGAATCAGGAGGAGGACCGACGCAAAGCCGGCTCTGGAACAATACCTTCTTAGGCTCATATCAGGGGGTTCCTCCTTAACTGAATAATTTTCGAATATAGAATACCAATCCGCGCAGCAACAGAATGCCCGCCAGAGCGGCAAGGCCGATGATCAAATGCCGATACTGCATCGGCAACTTCATCCATGCAGAAATCTCCACATCCGCAGTCGGAATCGTTTCACCACTTTGTGGTGTATAAGGAATTCGGGTTCCCCGTACAAGCAGACGGTGAGAGTTGACGCCGTAGGGCGTACAAGTCACCAGCGTGACATAATCCTCTCCCTTTACGATTGACAATTCGTCTGTTTCATGGGGCAGTACCGTCAGAATCTGGTCGACCTGATAGCAATTTGTCTGATTCAGTACTGTCAGATAGAATACATCCCCCACCTGTACCTGGTCCAAATCCGTGAACAGAGCCTTGGACGGAAGGCCGCGATGGCCGGAGAGAACCGTGTGGGTACTTTCTCCGCCCACAGGCAGGGAGGTGTTTTGCAGGTGACCGATTGCCACCTGCAAAACCTCCTCGCTGGTTCCGTGGTACATGGGGATTGTAACGTTCATTCGGGGGATGGATATGTAGCCCATCATGCCGTTGCCATCGACGTCTAGGATATCCCAATAGTCTGGCGGCGTAATGGGATTGTTGTATTCGTCCAGTGCCGGTTTGGAAAATCCGTTTTCCTCGGCAAGTCTGCGGTTATAGGCTTCTGCCTGACCGCGCAGTTCATCCTTGCGCGCCTGCTCCATGCGGCGGATGGAATCATCGTAGCTGGATACCGCCATACTGGAATTTTTCTCATAGAGATATTCGCTCAGGGACGGATATACCAGAATTCCCACGCCGACCAGGATGACCAAAAGACGCACAAAACCCCATAGTTTTTCTTTCATTTACTGCTGTGCTTTCTTTTTCTTTGGAGCCAGTACGCCAAAGGCAACAACGCAAACGCCCAGAATGGTCAGGCCGATGGTACCGATACCGCCGGTGGATGGCAGCATGGAGCCGGTCTTGTTTTCTACCTTGATGGTGGAATCAGCAGATACCTCACCGTTGTCAACCTTATAGCTTACGGTAACGCCCGTACCACCCTCACCCGGAGTTTCGATGATGGTAATTGTTACAGGTTTAGCCAGCTTGTTGTAGCCTTCCGGAGCTGCAATCTCGTGGAGGTAGTAGGTGCCAGCCTTCAGACCGTTGATGGTGGTATCCCGACATTCCACGTTTAAATAACCCATTTCCCATACCATCTCTCCTTATCAGAATTTTACTTTTTTTACTTTTTTATGGTAGTTCAAACCCTGTCTGTGTTTTCAGGATTCGAGTTTCTATCGATTTGTTTGATGAATCCTTCTTGCGACTGACTATTAGTTATTCTTATAAATGACTAATAGTCAGTACCTCCCCCTTATATCAATTGTGCTTTTTGTTGGTTTTCCGTATAAATCACAGCTTATTATACACATATTTCCCAATTCCGTCTATTGCATTTTCTGACAATGTTTTTTTCAATCATTGGAATATGTGTTCATATGTCACAAGAAAATTTTCCTTAAAATTTTAGGTCTTTTTTTAATTTCCAAACTCATTCTACACATCACGAATCCTCCTCTGTTATCTGCGAAACTAGGACTAATTTTTCACACGCTTCTGCACGCTCTTCCTCATTCCCCCCAAAATGACAAAAAAGAGGAAACCGAACTTTTCGGTTTCCTCTTTAGAAATTCTTCCTGATTGTTTTGCTTACAGCATTTCGATGAAGGCTGCGCAGCGGGTGTTGAGCTGACCGATATCTCCGGCGGAGTAGTCGGTTTCAACGCACATATAAGGCAGACCTTTGCTGGTAACAAAGCGTTTGATATAGTAGGACTCTACATTGTAGGTATGGCAAGCCTGCAGGATGACCTCAACAACTGCATCGATCTTGTACTCGTCCAGAAGGCGTTCCATCAGCTTGAAGCGGTTGTCGTCCGGGGTCATGCAGGAGCAGCCGATGTTGAGATAACGGTCTGCGATTGCCTGATAGATGTCCGGATTGGACTCATCGATGAGCTCGTCAACCGATTTTGCACCGCTACAGTTTTCAAAGCAAACAACGTTTCCGCCGTTTTCTTCGATGGATTTTACAACCTTCATGGCATTTCCGCCGATTGGGCAGCCGGTAACCAGAATACGAGGGCGCTTTGCGATTGGACGGCTTCCTTCGTCGTATTCCTTCTGGATGCGCTCGGTCAGCGCTTTCACCTCGTCGATTGCCTGACGGCGATTGAACTTAAAGCTGGAGCCGTACAGAACGCTGTAGAGGTTCAAGCCAGCCATCGGAGGTGGATCGAGCTTCATCAGCTCATAGAAGTGGCGCAGAGCCAGACGGTTCTCGTTGGAGAGCTTTACCTGCTCACGCAGCTTTTCCTCTGTGATGGTAACGCCGAATTTTTCTTCCAGCTTCTCTTTGAGGGCGATGACCTCTTCCTTCCAGAGCTTTCTGCCCATTGGAGACTGGCGGTTTGGCAGTTCCATGATATGGGTATCCTTGATTTCGCCGAGCAATTCGTACATTTTCTTTTTACCGTCGCAGGTGGTCTCACCGATGATCAGGTCAGAAAAATAGAAATAAGGACATTTCTGAGTTTTTGCAAATCCGTAGCTGGATTTTACCAGTGGACACAGGTTGCGTGGGAGGTCCTGCTCTGCGTCTGCGATGGTCTCATCGGAGAAGGAGCACAGGCCAACCGGGATCGCACCGGCTGCCATGATAACCTCGGTTGGGGTGTAGGTGCAGAATGTTCCAACAAATGGGATGTTTTTCTGCTTGGTCTCGTATGCGGTCATGAACGAGTTGCGGCGCTGTTCTCCAAATTCTTCGAAAATCGCCGGCAGGGTTTTGATAACTTCCATACTGATTTCCTCCTGTTTCTATTATCTGTTCGCGGAATGATATAAATGGCAGGCAACAAAATGTCCCGGCTCTACCTCAACTAGCTCCGGACGGACGCGGGTGCAGATTTCGCTGCATTTGCTGCATCGTCCGCTGAAGCGGCAGCCTTCCGGTGGGTCAATCGGGCTCGGTACATCGCCCTTCAGCATAATCTTTTTGCGCTGGTGGGAAACCTTCGGGTCAGCAACCGGAACCGCAGAAAGCAGTGCCTCTGTGTAAGGATGGAGTGGATTTTTATACAATTCGGAAGAATCCGAAAGCTCCACCATATTTCCGAGGTACATAACGGCAATTCGGTCCGAGATGTGCTTAACCATTGAGAGGTCGTGTGCAATAAAGAGCATAGTCAGGTCGCGCTCCTTTTGCAGGCGCATCAGCAGGTTGATAATCTGTGCCTGAATCGAAACGTCGAGCGCGGAAATTGGCTCGTCGCAGAACAGGAATTCCGGATTGACCGCAAGTGCGCGCGCGATTCCGATTCTCTGACGCTGGCCGCCGGAAAATTCATGGACGTTTCTCATCGCGTGCTCTGCGTTCAGGCCGACCATATCCAGCAGCTCAAGCACCATTCTCTCTTCCTCTTTCTGGTCCTTTGCAAGCTTATGGATACGAATACCTTCTGCTACGATATTGTAGACCTTCTGGTGCGGGTCCAACGAAGCGTATGGGTCCTGGAAAATCATCTGGACCTTTCCGCTGAAATTAAAGCGCTCTTTTTTGCTGAGCTTATGAACATCCTTGCCCTGATACAGCACCTGACCGGCGGTATTCTCAATCATGCCGATGCAGGTCTTGCCGCAGGTGGTCTTGCCGCAGCCCGACTCACCAACGATACCCAGTGTTTCTCCTTTATAAATGGTAAAGGAAACATCATCGACTGCCTTCAGAGTGTGGTTTCTTCCTGCCGGATAGTACTTTTTAAGATTCTTGACCTCCAGCTCTACTGGTCTATTGTTCATCTTTGGCACCTCCGGTCTGGAATGGGATTCCGCTGACATCCGCCCGTGGGTCGGTCAGCCAGCAGGCAACGCGGTGACCCTCTCCCAAATCAAGCTCCTCCGGCGGATATTCCGCACAGATATTCATAGCATACGGACAGCGGCTGCAAAAAGCACAGCCCTTCGGCGGATGAATCATATCCGGGATATTGCCCTCGATGGTAACCAGCTCTTCCTTGTTGTCGAGGTCCAGTCGCGGAACCGAGTTCATCAGCGCCCAAGTGTATGGATGGCGCGGGTGGTAGAAGATTTCCTCGTTGCTGCCGCGCTCCACAATTTTGCCGGCATACATAACGACAATCTCGTCCGCAATATCTGCCACCACACCCAGGTCATGGGTAATCATAATAATCGCCATGCCCAGCTTTTCCTGCAGCTGCTTCATCAGCTCCAGAATCTGTGCCTGAATGGTCACGTCGAGCGCGGTTGTCGGCTCGTCGGCAATCAGGAGTTTTGGGTTGGTAATGAGTGCGGTCGCAATCATTACCCTCTGGCGCATACCGCCCGAAAGCTCGTGCGGATATTTTTTCAGGCAAAGCTCTGCATCCGGGATTCCGACCAGCTCCAGCATCTGCCGTGCCTTGTCCCGAATCTGTGCCTGAGACAGACCTTCCCCGTTGTGGTTTTCCAGATTTTCCATAATCTGCTTGCCAATCATCAGGGTCGGATTGAGCGAAACCAGCGCATCCTGGAAAATCATCGAACATTCTTTTCCACGGAAAGCCAGCCATTCCTTTTCGGTAAATTCGAGGAGGTTTTTCCCCTCATAGAAAATCTTGCTTCCCTCTTTGATTTTGCCCGGGCGTTCAATCAGCCCCATGAGCGATTTCGAGGTTACGGACTTTCCGCAGCCGGATTCTCCTACCAGTGCGGTGGTCTTACCCGGCTTAATCTCAAAGCTGATGTCGCGAACCGACTGCACCTCTCCGGCGTAGGTAAAATAAGAAACGGAAAGGTCCTTCACTTCAACCAGTGTGTTCATGCCTTCTCCTCCTTATTTTACAATCTTTGGTTCCAGTGCGCTTCGCAGCACGTCGCCCAAAATATTAAAGCTCAAAACGGTAAACAGAATCAGCATACCCGGATATACTGCCAGCATCGGCTTGTCCAAGATGTGAGACTGTGCTGCCTGCAGCATACTGCCCCAAGAAGCGTTCGGAATGGAAATACCCAGCCCCAAGAAGCTCAGGGAGGATTCGGTCAGAATTGCGCTTGCAACACCAAGGCTGGCAGCAACAATCAGTGGACCCAAGATGTTTGGCAGGATGTGCTGGACTGCAACCAGCAGGCTGCCGGCGCCCAGATTTTTGGATGCCAGTACAAAGTCACGCTCCTTGAGCGACATGGTTTCTGCACGGGTGATTCGCGCTACACCCGCCCAGCTGAACAAGCTCAGGACCAGAATCAGGGTTATCATGCCCGGCTTGAGGATGGTGTTTAATACGATCATCAGCAGCATACTCGGCAGAGCCAGAAAGATATCGGTAAAGCGCATCAGGAACATATCCAGCTTTCCGCCGATATATCCGGAGAAAATGCCGATGGTGGTTCCAATCAGAACGGTCACCAGCATGGCGGAAAAGCCAACCAGCAGGGAGACTCTGCCGCCGTACAGCGAACGGGTGAAATAATCTCTGCCGTATTCGTCACAGCCGAACGGATGCTGCATGGACGGCTCTGCAAACTTATTGGCAAGGTCCAACTTGTTCGGGTCGTATGGGCTCATCGGAGCCAGCAGGGCAGCGATGATGATGATGGTCAGAAAGATAACCGCAAGAATAGCCGCCGGGTTGCTCTTGATTTCCGAAACGATGTCCTTCCACAGACTGCGGTGGTAAACCGTTCCCAAATCCTTCTCTTTCTTTTCCATGCGCTGAAAGGATTTTTCGTCAATAACAATTTTATTTTCCATGAACTGCGTCGATCCCCCTCTTGATTCTCGGGTCTGCAAAGGAATACAGAATATCCGCCACAAAGTTTCCGACTACCAGAATGAAACCGGAAAGCATAACGTATGCCATGATAATGGGATAGTCTCTCTTTCCGATTGCTTCCATCGCAAAGCTGCCGACACCCGGCCAGCCAAACACGCTTTCAATGATGAACGAGCCGCAGACCAGCGAAGCCATGTTCATACCCAGAATGGTGATAATTGGCAGAAGGGTGTTTTTCAGAATGTGCTTGCTCAGGATTTTTCTCGGAGGGGTACCCTTGGCCTTCGCCGCCAGAACATATTCCTCGCTCAGCTGGCCGATGGTATTCGCACGCACATAACGGGTTTTGGATGCCATGGTGCTCAGTGCCATGGTCAGCACCGGCATAATCATGTGCTGAATGGTATCCAGAGGGGTATTCACGCCAACCGTGTGCATACCGGAGGAGGGCAGAATATGGAGCTTTGCCGTAAAGAGGATGATCATGAGCATACCAAAGTAAAACGAAGGGATACTCATGCCAAAGTAGGCAAAGCCGCTGATGAGGTTGTCGACCCAAGTATTCTTCTTGTACCCGGCAATCAGCCCCAATGGGATGGACAGTGCCAGAGACAGCAACAGGGAGCATCCCATCAGCAGGATGGTGGATGGCAGACGCTTCATCAACATCGGTGCCACCGGTGTTTTATAGGAAAGCGAAACACCAAAGTTACCACGAATTGCTTCGGATGCCCAGGAAAAGTACTGCTCCGGCATACTGCGGTCCAGACCGAGTTTTTCGATTACAATTTGCTTTTCTTCCTCACTCATATCCTCTGTCAGATACATAGAGGAAATATCGCCAGGAGCTAAGTCAATAATAGCAAAGGAAAAAAAGGAAATCAGCACCATAACGATAGCCAGTTGACCCAATTTTCGCAGACAAAGTTTCAGCATTTGTTTTTTTCCTTTCTTGTTTTCGCAAAAAGGCTGCCCAAAATATAGGGCAGCCTTATGTGTCTTTCCAAAAATTAGTCAGCTGGTTTAACCGTTTACAGAGATGTCGAGGTAATCAGCGAACTCAGGCACGATAGGGTGCTTATCCAATCCAGTTACATTTTTCTGAGATACGATAATGTAGTTGGTATAGGTCAGTGGGTAGATGCGATGCTGGTCAAGAGCAATCTTCACTACTTCACTTGCTTTCGCTTTTGCCTGTTCAGGGTCAGTGCAGGTATTTACTTTGTAAGCCAGCTCGCCGCAGGTTGGAGTCAGACCCCAAGCGTTATTGGTCTGGTTCAGATAGCTGTATGCCTGGTTCAGGGTTCTGCCTCTCATGGAGTCCCAACCGTTGGTACCGAGGTCCCATGTTTTTTCCTGACCGTTCATGCCGTAGGAAGAAGCTGCAAAGAATCTTGGGAAGAAGGAGGAGGAATCCATACCTTCAATCTGCAGGGTAACGCCAATCTGGGACAGCTGCTGCTGCAGAACAACTGCAACTGCTTCCATGTTTGGACGGTCAGCGTTGTAGATGTAGGTCAGGGTCATGCCTTCCAGACCGGAGGATTTTGCAAGCTCTTTTGCTTTTTCCAAGTCATATACATAGTCTGGGGTTTCTGGGTCATACAAGCTGATATCTGGGGTCAGAATCGAATTTGGATTGGTAGCCAGTTTGTCGGAGCCATAAGCGCCGTCGATAACCTCGTCACCGTTAATTGCATAGAACAGAGCTTCGCGCTGCTCATCGTTGAGGTTTGCAGGGCCGTATGGGTTTACCTGCAGGTAGTTCAGACGCGCTTCGGAGAAGGAGTAGATGTTGTATTTGTCAGACTGAGCTTCGTATTTTTCCAGCTCGTCTACAGTGGTCAGTCTCATGTAGTCGATCTCACCGTTCTCAAATGCGATTGCTTTGGTGGAGCCGGAGCCGATTACCTTCATGACAACCTTCTTAACGGAAGGAGTGCCTCTGTAGTAGTCATCACGAGCGGTGTAAACTACGCTGTCCTCGTTGATTTCAGAAACAACGTAAGGACCGGTGGTTGCAAAACCAGGTTTGGTGTAGTAGGTTACATCGTCGAGCATCTTCTGAGCATCGCCATCAAATACATGGTATGGGTATGGAACCAGAGAAGAAAGGGAAACGATATAATAAGCATATGGCTCAGGCAGGGTGAAGGTCATAGTCTTGTCATCAACTACCTGAATCTCTACAGGGTTGCCGTTGATGCTGGTAACGCTGGATCTGCCGTATCTCAGAATAGCAAAATCGATTGCAAACTGAATGTCCTTGGTGGTAACAGGAGTACCGTCAGACCATTTTACATCGTCGCGGATTTTCAGAGTGTAGGTTTTGCCGTCTTCCGAAATATCCAGGCTTTCAGCCATGTAGTAGTCGATGCCACCGTCGTTGTTTTCCATGTAGAGGCGGTCGAACAGTGGACGGGTCATCGAGGTGTAGTCGTCAGAACCACCACTTGCAGGGGACAGCTGGTCAGGCATATAGCTGATTGCAACGGTGAAGGTGTCCTTCTCCTCAGCAGGAGCTGCCGGTGTCTCTTCCTTCTTCTCGGTGGATTCTTCTTTTTTAGTTTCGGTGGTCTGCTCGGTCTTTGTTTCTTCTGCCGGCTTCTGGGCAGTTCCCTGATCGCCGGAACCGCAAGCTACCATGGACATTGCCATTGCTGCTGCCAGCATCAGAGCCAAAATTTTCTTCTTCATCGTTTTGCCTCCATCTTTTGAAACTTACCATTTGTGTTCTTTCCCAAAGGAGAGATGCAACTGTTTTTCTTTGTCTGTATTACACATTTTACATGAGACGAAAGATAACTTTTGCACAATTTCTATCCTCAGTTTATCTCATCTACACTCATGTTTCAAATAGTTTTTATAAATTCATTAACAAACTATTATCGACAATTTCTTTCCCTTTATCTTTTTTATGCAGAAAGCCTTTTTCTTATTGAGATTTTTTTGTCAACTTCACGAACATTTCCTCTTGATATTCACAAAAAAACCATTTTTTCGTGAACTCTATCTGATTCGTGCTTATTCTTATCGGTTCGAGAGTGCGTGATTCATAACTTTTGCTTATAAAAAGAGGAAGGCTTATGCCTTCCTCTTTTAAATTAATCCTGTAGATACGGGGCTGTTACCGATGTCGGGCAATTTTTAAGCTCCTTAACCGAGCCGGCAAACAAAAGACAACCGCCTTCGCTGCCTCCTCCGGGGCCCAGCTCCACCACATAGTCCGCTGCTTTGAGAACATCCAGACTATGCTCGATGACGAAGATGCTGTTGCCCTGCTCCACCATCTCATCCAGCAAAGCAATCAGACTTTGGATATCCTGAAGGTGAAGTCCGTCGGTCGGCTCATCCAAGATGAACACCTTGTCCCGAATGTTCAGGCAGGATGCCAGCTTCATCCGCTGAAGCTCTCCTCCCGACAGGGTGGAAAGTGACTGATTGAGGTGAAGATAGGACAAGCCCACCCGACACAGCGGTTGGAGCGCCTCTGCAATCGAGGTTCCCTCGAAGAAGCGAATTGCCTTTTCCACCGTCAAGTCCATGACCTGTGCAATATTGAGACCCTTGACCTGGAACTGCAAGACCTCCTGTGAATAGCGCAGACCGCCGCAGAGCTCGCAGACCGTCTCGATGGAATCCATAAAGGACATATCCGAGACGATGACCCCTTTTCCGCCGCATGCCGGACACTTGCCTTCCCCGTTAAAGGAAAAGAGACTGGCCTTCTGTCCGCAGCCCTTGGCGAAGATGCGGCGAATCTCGTCCGCTACCCCCAGATAGGTCGCTGGTGTGGAGCGCAGACTTGCCCCGATATTTTTCTGGCTGATATAAACCGCCTGCTCTCCCAGCTCCTGACAGAAGCACTCCATCAGCGAGCTTTTGCCCGAGCCTGCCACTCCCACAACCGCTGTCAGCACACCCAGCGGCAGGCGCAGCGAAAGGTCCTGAAGGTTATGGATGGAGGCGTGCTCCAAGGAATACCAGCCGGAAGGTGTCCTCGGCTCCTGCTTGATTTCGCTGTGATAGCGCAGCGCCTCTCCGGTCGGGGTATCGCTGTGCAGCAGCTCATCATAGCTGCCCTGAAACAGAACCTCCCCGCCGAACACACCGGCCTGCGGGCCCATGTCCACAATATGGTCTGCGACCTCGATCATCTCGCGGTGATGCTCGACCAGCAAAACGGTGTTGCCGCCGTCGCGCAGCTTCCGAATCGCTTTTTTCATCCGCTCGATGTCGCGGCTGTGCAGCCCGACGCTCGGCTCATCCAGAATATACAATAGGTCAGACAGGGAGGAATTGAGGAATTTTGCAATCTTGCACCTCTGCGCCTCGCCTCCTGACAGGGTTCCCAAGCTGCGGTCCAAGGTCAGATAATCCAGACCAATCTCCACCAGAGCGCGCAGACGGGTTCCCAGCGTCCGCTGAATATCCTGCGCCAGCGGCTCCTGAATCGTATCCAGCCAATCAATCAGCTGGCGCAGCGGCATCGCTGTCACCTCGGCGATATTCTTTCCGTTGATGGTGCAGGACAGCACCTTCTCATTCAGACGGGCTCCGTGGCAATCTGGGCAAATCCCTCTGCGGGTCATCGGGTCAAGCAGCTCCCGGTGCAACTTACCCTCCTCCGAGTTGAGGACGCTGCGGTACATCCGGTGAACCAGCCCCTCATACTTGGCTGTTTTGGGCCAGCCTGCCGGTGGATTTTTCAGCTTGATTTGCGGGGAATATAAAAACAGCTCCAGCTCCTCGGGGGTATAGTCCCGAATCTTTTTGTCCAAATCGAACAGGCCGCTGTTGGCATAGCGCACCCATCTCCACTGCCCCGGCTCGAAGGCAACATAATGAATCACCCCTTCGTCGTTCAGGCACTTGTCAAAATCCACCAACTTATGCACATCCAGCTCGGTGATTTCTCCCAGCCCGCTGCACCGCGGACAGCAGCCCTGCGGATGGTTAAAGGAGAAGGTATCGGAATATCCCACAAACGGCTTGCCTACCCTGGAAAACAGCAGTCGCAACAGTGCATAGGTATCGGTATAGGTTCCCACTGTCGAGCGCTGGTTGGGCGCCGGCTTTTTCTGGTCGATGACAATCGCCGCCGGCAGGTTCTCGATGCTGCCCAGATGCGGTCTGCCGTACTTGGGCAGATAGTTCTGGACATAGCTTGGGAAGGTGTCGTTCAGCTCCCTGCGCGACTGCGCCGCGATGGTATCCAGAACCAGCGAGCTTTTGCCCGAGCCGGACACTCCGGTAAAAACCGTAATCTGGTGCTTGGGCAGGGACAGGCTCAGATGCTTGAGGTTATTTTCGTATGCGTTATATATTTTGATTTGCTCTCGTTCCATAAGCTCCTCCGCTTTCGATTGTTCCATGATAAAAAGGGAAGACTGCCCGCGGCGGTCTCCCCTTTGTGAATTCAACTCAAATCAAGGTGTGTGCCCATTTTCTGCTTTTGAAGCGAATCAGCGAGAACACCAGCTTGAACCACTCCTCGAAGAAGACCATCGCTACGACCCAGTGCAGCGGCAGCTTCAGGACCAGAACGCCCAAAAATGCCAGCGGAACACCGATCAGCCAGACGCCCAGCAAGTCCAGAATCATGCAGATTTGGGTGTCGCCGCCCGAGCGCAGGATGCCGCAGAACAACATATAGGTAAACATCTTGGGCATCATGTAGATTGCGTAGACGGTGATGGTGTTTGCCAGCATGATGTTGGTCTGCTGGTCAAAATCGTACAGGGCGATCACGCCGCCGCGGGACAGGAACAGCCCCAGCGAAACCACGACATTGACCACAAAGGTCATCTTCAAAAACACCACCGCGTAATCATAGGCCGTATCCTCGTTCCGCCGTCCCAGCTCGTTGCCAATCATGACGGCGCTGGCATTTCCGATTCCAAAGAACAGACACTGGAACAGGTCGTTGATGGTGGAAGCCACCTGAACAACCGCCAGAGCGGATGCACCCAACATTCCGTAGGCGATGTAGTACACCGCATTTCCCAAGCTCCATCCGCCCTCCGAGACGATAACTGGCAGGGAGGTTTTGATCACCTTGGTGAACAGCTGACGGTCGAAGCTGAACAGCTCCCCGATTTTGGCAGCCAGCGGATGCTCCTTCTGACTGTACACGCACAGGAACATCAGCACAAATTCGACCAATCGGGCAATCAGGGTCGCATACGCCGCACCTCTGACACCCATCCGAGGCAGACCCAGCTTGCCGAAAATCAGGAGATAGTTGAGCCCCAGATTGATGAACAGCGCCAGCGTGTTGATAGCAGTGGGCACCTTGAGCATATGGATGGCACGGCAGTTAAAGTTGATGGCAAAGGACATCGCCGTAAAGAAATAGGAAACCGCTACAATATGCAGATACTGGGTACCCAGCTCGATGACATTGGGGTCCGAGCTAAACAGCCCCAAGACCTGCGGCGCCAGAAAGAATGCGATTGCCATAAACAGCACTGACATTCCGCCGCCCAGCAGGATATCGATTCCCAGCGTTCTGCGGATATTTTTAATATCCTTGACTCCCCAATACTGGGAAACATAGACCGACGCTCCGCTGTAGATACCGAAGCACAGGCTGGAAAATACAAAGTACAGCCTGTTTGCCGTCCCGACTGCCGCTAGCTCATCGACGCCCAGCTTGCCAATCATGATGGTATCCGCCATGTTCAGCCCGATGCTGATGATGTTCTGGATAACGATTGGGATTGCAATGGTCATCATCGTTTTGTAGAATGTCTGATCCAATTTTGTTTTTTTCATTCTCTGTCTGACTCCCCCTCTCTGTATTAGAATTCCATTATATCAAATTCCATTTTCATTTACAAGGGATTCTGTTTCATCCAGAGCAAATCTGCGGGCAGTTTGTTAACCCTGCTGAATATCCCGCAGATAGTCCGCATACCAGCAGAGGATGTCCGCAATCCGTCCCAACTCCGATTCCTTGCTGACGCTGCGCCAGAGCCGCTTGTAGTAGAAGAACCATTCTTCCAGCTCCTGTGCCAAGGCCCCGACCTCAATCCCTTCGATTGGGGTATTCAGAAATTCCCGACAGGCCACCACTGCACCGATGCGGTTCATCAGGCAGCAGCCGTCCAGCACCACCACGCAGGCATTGAGCCATTCCCGTCCGGTTTCATCGGCATGAACGGCACAGCGCAGCAGGGCGCTCTGAATCCTGCGAAGCTGTTTTTCGCACTCCTCCACCTTTTTCGGAAGCTCCGAATCGGAAAAACTGCGGTTGACAAACCGTTCAACGCTCTCGGTTCCTTTCTGCCGATGGTAGATTGCATACTCCTGCCAGACGCAAACCGCCATCCAGCTATAGAGAATCCATTGGTCGATTTCTCCTACCAGACCGGCGGCCTCCTCGCAGCCGGCTCCAAATTCCAGCAGAGAAATGCTGTGGTTCAGCTCCTCGTAGGAAAGCTCCTTCCTGCTCCAAGAGAACTGTGCGCCGTAAATCATCCCAATCATGCTGAATCTCGGGTGGCAGACATGGTGAAAATCTCCCCAGTCGGTATTGAGCAGCCCGACCGCACCAAATCGGTGGGCATACTGCGCCATCAGCCGGATATTCTGATACGCGTCCTTCGTGTGGTTGACAAGGCTCGACCATCCCAGCACACCGGGGCAATTATAAAAGACCGCTCCGCTTTCGGTAAACTGGCGGCTCTCGTCCTCCTTGACCCGGGGAGAATATCCCCAGTTGAGATAGACCATCTCCTTGGGCAGCTCCTGAACCAGCGACGGGTATTTCCCGATAATATCACCCCACATCATCGGCTGGCAGCCCATCTCGGTCAAGTGCGCGCAGAGCTTTTTGACAAAGCCGATATAGGCTTTGTCCTTTCCGACCCGTTCGCAGTATTCGCGGCTCTTGCCTCTGCCCAAATCGAAGGTTTCATCCGCACAGAGATTAAAGCGGTTGGTGCGGAACAGCGGGCGATATTCGTCAATCATCCGGCAGACCAGCGAAAAGCTGTCCGGATTGGTAATATCCAGCGTGTGGTGGTCCTGCTTGTCCCACGCATCAAAGGGGTCCTGCTCCGGATGATTCAGCTCACACAGGTCAGAAAACTGACGGGTTCTGAGCACCTGATACAGATGGCTGAAGGTGGAAATCGAAGGAACCAGCTCGATTCCACGGTCATCGCAATAGCTGTCCAGCTCCAAAATTTCTTCCGGAGTCAGCGGGTCATCGTTGCGCCAGACCTCGCTGAAATCCCGAAACAGGTAGGTGTTCTCGATGTACAGCTGAAGCTGATTGATTTTATATTCCGAGAGCTTGTCCGCAAGCTCCTTTAAATAGGACAGGGTCGGCACACGGCCTCTGGTGATGTCGTGGTAAAATCCGCGGTATTGCAGCGCGGCTCCGTCCTCAACAACCAGCTGCGGCAGAACCGCACCGCACTGTTCCAAAAGCTGTCCCAGCGTCTGAATTGCCCAAATCATCGCGTTTTCTCCGGCACAGAGGGTAATTCCCTGCTTGGAAACCCGAATGCGGTAGCAGTCGAACAAACCGCTTTCCTCCATTCCGGACGGCTGTTCACAGCAGAGGAACACATCTCCCGCTCTCGGCTTTCCCTTGGTCAAGTGCAGGGAAAACCCGGTCGCATGAAAAATCTTCTCCTGCAACAGCTTTGCCTGTCTCCAGATTTTCCGGCTGCACCCGGAATCCAAAACGAGATATGCCTGATAGCTCAGCTGAAACTCCGGCATTTCCCAGGAAATATCAAAGCGCACCGGTGTTGGTAAAAGTTTCATTCTTGTTTGCCTCCCATTCTATCCTTTTTTCTTTGCCTTGACGGCAAACGGCTGACAGCTTTATTTTACACGATTTCGGTGTCCCTCTACAATCTCTGAGCTTGATTTTGGGAAATGTTTTTTATAATTTCTGGGAAATACTTGCTATTTCCCGGGAAATGATTTCTATTTCCTATTCGCCATTTCCCGGGAAATATTCCCAAGAAACATTTCGATTTCCTATTTCCTGGGAAATATTCCCAGAAATATTCCCAGAAACATTTCAATTTCCTATTTCTCGGGAAATATTCCCAGAACTATTTCGATTTCCCAGTCGCAACAATTGTGATGGCGGAAGATTGTATCGGATTCCGCAAAATGCTATAATGAGTAAATATGCAAAAATTAGGAGATGACATGATGAAAAAAACAGATGACAGGGTCGTGCTGTTTGAGCAGACCCCCATCCCAAAGGCGGTCGCCACCCTTGCAGTCCCAACCATTCTCAGCTCGCTGGTCATGGTGCTGTACAATCTGGCGGATACCTTTTGGGTCGGGATGCTCAATGACCCGATTCAAAACGCCGCCGTCACACTGGCGGCTCCGGTGCTGCTTGCCTTCAATGCGGTCAACAACCTGTTCGGCGTCGGCAGTTCCAGCATGATGAGCCGCGCGCTCGGCCGCAAGGATTATGAAACCGTTTCCCGAAGCTCCGCCTTCGGCTTCTACTGCTCGGTTTTCTGCGGCATTTTGTTCTCGCTGCTGTGTACGGTTTTCCAGCCGCAGCTGCTGCAAATGCTCGGCGCAGACCCGACCACCATCGAAGCCACCCGCTCCTACCTGTTCTGGACGGTCAGCTGCGGTGCAGTCCCCGCTATCCTGAACGTGGTCATGGCATACATGGTGCGCTCAGAGGGTGCTTCCATGCACGCCAGCATCGGCACAATGAGCGGATGTATCCTGAACATCATCCTCGACCCCTTCTTCATCCTGCCTTGGGGCTTGGACATGGGGGCAGGAGGCGCCGGATTTGCCACCTTTATCTCCAACTGTGTCGCTTGCCTGTACTTCCTCATTCTGATTTTCGTCAAGCGCGGACACACCTATGTCTGCATCAACCCGAAGAAGTTCTCGCTCCAGAAGGACATCGTTTCCGGTGTCTGTGCGGTCGGCATCCCTGCTGCAATTCAGAACCTGCTGAATGTCACCAGCATGACGATTCTGAACAACTTCTCCTCCGCATACGGAGCGGACGCAGTAGCCGCCATCGGCATCTGCCAGAAAATCTATATGGTGCCGATGTATGTTTCGCAGGGAATCTCCCAAGGTGTTATGCCGCTGGTCAGCTACAACTATTCCAGCGAAAATATCCCCCGCATGAAGCACGCGGTCAGCTTTTCCCGCAAGGCCGCTCTGACCGTCATCATCTCGGTTACGGTGCTGTTCTTCCTCTTCCCCGGATTCTGGGTCTCGCTGTTCATGAAAAACGAAGCCATCATCGAATACGGCACTCATCTGATGCGCGGCTTCTGTCTGGGTCTGCCGTTTTTGTCCATCGATTTTCTGGCAGTCGGCGTCTTTCAGGCGGTGGGCATGGGCAGAGAATCCCTTCTGTTCGCCATCCTGCGAAAAATCGTGCTGGAAATTCCGGCACTCTTTATCCTCAATGCGGCGGTTGGCCTGTACGGTCTTGCCTATGCCCAGTTCTGTGCGGAGCTGATTTTGGCAACCGCTGCCATTCTGGTTTTGAACCGTCTGTTTAAACGGCTGGAAAAAAATAACGGCCTTTCCTGCTAACCCCAAGATGCTAAAACAGCTGCTGCAAAAAATTGCAGCAGCTGTTTTTTTATTCCGAAAGATTTAGCTTTGATTGCGCTACAGCTTTTTGACAAACAGGCAGCGAATCGCATTGAGCACCGCAAGGATCATAACACCCACATCGGCGAAGATTGCCATATACATATTGACCTCGCCGAAGGCACCCAGTAGCAGGCACAGGAATTTGACACCCAGCGCCAGCACAATATTCTGGTAGACGATGCCCAGACATTTTCTCGAAATCCGAATCGCTTTGGCAATCTTAACCGGGTCGTCATCCATCAGCACGATGTCCGCCGCTTCGATGGCAGCATCCGAGCCCATCGCACCCATGGCAATTCCGATATCCGCACGGGACAGAACCGGCGCATCGTTGATGCCGTCCCCTACAAATGCCAGCTGGGATTTTCCCGGTTTTTCCTTCAACAGCTCCTCCAGCCGAGATACCTTATCTCCCGGCAGCAGCTCGCTGTAGACCTGGTCGATTTCCAAAGAGGCCGCCACTCCATCGGCAACCCTCTTGGCATCTCCGGTGAGCATGACCGTTTTCTCCACACCTGCTTTTTTGAGCAGGTCGATTGCTTCCTTCGCGTGCGGCTTGATCATATCGGAGATTACGATGTGGCCCGCATACTTGCCGTCGATTGCCATGTGGATAATCGTGCCGGTGCTGTGGCAATCCCGATACTCCACATTCAGGTGCTTCATCAGCTTGTCGTTGCCTGCCGCAACGGTGATGCCGTCTACCGTTGCAACCACGCCGTTTCCGCTGATTTCCTGAATATTGCTGACACGGGAGCGGTCGATTTCCTTTCCGTATGCCCTTTGCAGGCTCTTGCTGATTGGATGGGAGGAGGCGCTTTCGGCAAGTGCCGCATATTCAATCAGCTTATCCCGCTCTATCTGGTTGTGATGGATGTCATTGACCTCGAACACGCCCTGGGTCAGGGTTCCGGTTTTATCAAAGACAACGGTCTTAACTTTCGAGAGGGTTTCCAGATAGTTGGAGCCTTTGACCAGAACGCCTGCTTGGCTTGCTCCGCCAATTCCCGCAAAAAAGCTCAGCGGGATGCTGATGACCAGCGCACACGGACAGCTGATAATCAGGAAGGTCAGCGCACGGTAGATCCAAACTCCCCACTCAGCCGCCAAGCCCATGCCGAGCAGCCGAACCAGCGGCGGCAGGATTGCCAGTGCCAGCGCACTGTAGCAGACAAACGGGGTATAGATTTTTGCAAATTTGGAGATAAAGTTTTCCGATTTCGATTTTTTCGAGCTTGCGTTTTCCACAAGGTCCAGAATCTTGGAAACGGTGGACTCCCCAAATTCCTTTGTTGTCTTGATTTTGAGGACGCCGGTCATATTGATACAGCCGCTGATGATTTCGTCGCCGACCTTTGCTTCCCGCGGGACGCTCTCGCCGGTCAGGGCGCTGGTATTCAGGCTGGAGCTGCCCTCCAGAATGATGCCGTCAATCGGAACCTTTTCGCCCGGCTGTACCACGATGACGCTGCCAATCTGCACCTCGTCAGGGTCTGTCTGCTCCAGCTTGCCATCGACTTCGATATTGGCATAGTCAGGACGAATATCCATCAGCTCGCTGATGTTGCGGCGGCTCTTTCCGACCGCATAGCTCTGGAACCATTCTCCCACCTGATAGAACAGCATAACCGCAATCGCCTCAAAATAATCCCCGTCGGAGGAAACCGCCAGAATCAGCGCTCCGACCGTTGCGACCGCCATCAGGAAGTTCTCATCAAAGATGCGGCGGTTTCGGATTCCCTGAAATGCCTTCTTTAAAATATCGTGTCCGATGATGCCGTAGTTCAGCAGATACAGCCCCAAGCGCAGTACGCGGCCTGCCGACGGAAACAGGAAAGCATCCATCTTCGCAAACAGCTCTGCCGAAAGAAACTGCAAGCCAAGCAGCATCGCCGATGCCGCCAAAATTCGGCTGAGCATTTTCTTCTGTTTTTTGGTCATGCCATCCTTGCGTTTTCCCACCACCAGAAGAAGCCAAGCCGCTGTTACCACCAAGATTACCAGCAGAAGATTGACAATCAATTCTTGCATATTACACGATCCTTTCTATTATTACTCAAATGTTGAATCGTTCCATTGAGAAAAGGCACCCTCAAAACAGCTGAACCAGCATTTTAAGAGTGCCGTTCGCGGCAAAGTTTTAAAGGATTAGAGATAGATTTCGCAGTCGGACTCTACCTTTTTGCAGGCGGTCAGAACGCGGCCCATAACTTCCTTCGGGTCCTGACCCTCTTCAAATTCTACAATCATCTTCTGGGTCATGAAGTTTACGGTTGCCGCCTGAACACCGCTGGTCTTGCGGGCTGCATCCTCCATCAGGTTTGCACAGTTTGCACAGTCTACTTCGATTTTATATGTCTTTTTCATTTGAGATTTCCTCCTGAATCATTTGTAATTGAATGATTAAGCACTTGTTTAATCATCTTGATTGTAGTATAATGCACTTGTCCAAAGAAGTCAAGAGCGGAACTGCACTTTTTTCTAAAAGGGAGAAAAGCATTTCCAATCGGGAGAAAACGAGGTTGAGAGTATGAAGGATATTGTTTTGCCACACAAGCACAACAATCAGGAAGTTCCGGACAGCATCCAAAAAGAGCTGGGAGACATCGAGCAATTTCAGATGATTGCCGAGCTATTTAAGCAGTTGGGGGACACCACCCGCATTCGGCTGTTTTGGCTCCTGTGCCACTGCGAGGAATGTGTCATCAACATTTCCGCCCTGCTGGATATGTCCAGCCCGGCCGTTTCCCATCACCTGCGCCTGCTGCGCAGCAGCGGTCTGATTGTCAGCCGCCGGGAAGGCAAAGAGGTCTACTACCACGCGGCGGACACCGAGCAAAGCCAACTGCTGCATCAGATGATTGAGCGGGTCATGGAAATCTCCTGCCCGAACTAACCACCGGGGAGAATACAGGATGAAACAAGAACTTTTCCCAACAAACCAAAGCCGGCCCTGCATCCAAGCGGGCCCCTGCATCCCTCTGTTTGCGGGCATCCAGCTGCACTATCTGTCCCTGACAGGGGAATCCTTTTCGGTTCACCACGAACCCTCTGACCATAGTATGGTCATCAATTACTGCAAAAACGGCCGAATCGGTTGGCAGACAGAAAACGGAACTTACATCTATCTGGGGGCGGGGGATTTTTCCGTCCACACGCGCGGCTCCTCTCTCGATACGCGAATCGAGCTGCCCAACGGCAACTATGAGGGGTTTTCTATCGACATCGATGTTGCGGAGATGACCCGAAATCCCCCCGAATTATTCTCAGGAACCGGAATTTCCGGCAGCGCTCTGTACGAGAAGCTCTGCCGCTGCGGAACCTTGATTCCCTTTACCGGAGAGGTGCAGACCGATGTCATCTTCCAGTTTTTCTATGACCAGCCCCCGATTACCCAGCCGGTCTATCAGAAGCTCAAAACACTGGAGCTGCTGCTCTATCTGTTCCATTCCCAAACCCTGTCACCTCAGCGTGCCACCAAGTACCAGTCGGAACAAATCGAGCTGATTCGTCAGATTCACGATTACCTGTCCGACCATCTGGGCCAGCGCATCACCATCGAGGAGCTTTCCAAGCAATACCTGATGAACCCGACCACCATGAAGGCGCTGTTTAAATCGGTTTACGGCACTTCTATCGCCGCACACATGAAGGAGCACCGCATGAGGCAGGCCGCCAAGCTGCTGCTGGAATCCGAGATGAGCATTGCCGAAATTGCCTTGGCAGTTGGCTATGACAGCCAAAGCAAATTTTCCACCGCCTTCAAGGAGTTTTTCCATACCCTTCCAAAGGAGTACCGCAAGAAAAGATAAGCCCTGTACGCCAAAAATCCGAGTTGCCCAATCGGGCAACTCGGATTTTTAGAAGAAAATGATACTCGCTACAGCCCCAGCGCCTTTTTCACAAAGAGCTGTGCTTCTGCAATTGTCTGCCAGTAGGCCTCGCCGCTTCCGCGGTCGTGGCTTCCCTTTGCCAGCACACGCAGCAAAATCGGATTGTCGCTCTGGTTGCTTTGCTGCATCCGGGCGGCAAACTTTTTGCCGTGGTACGGAGGAACGTTGTTGTCACATTCTCCGGTCTGGATATAGATGCTTGGATAGGAAACTTCCTTTATATTGTGATAAGGAGAATAGCTCAGCAGATATTCAAACATCTCCTTGCTTTCCCTTGGATTGCCGTATTCGGTAATATACATCGGGCCTCTGGCATCCTCGGTAAAGTGAATCATGTCGGTGTGCGGCACCGAGTCGATGACACAGCCAAACAGCTCCGGCCTCATGGTCACCAGCGTCGATACCAGCAGTCCTCCGTTCGAACAGCCGCAGATGACAATCTTGCTCGGGTTGGTCCAACCGTCTGCAATCAGCTGTTCGGTTACACCGAAGAAATCCCCGTAGCAGTTCTTTTTCTGGAATTTCATTCCTTCCTCGTGCCAAGTGGTTCCGTATTCACTGCCGCCGCGCAGGGTTGCCAGCACATAAATGCCGCCCTGCATCGCCCAGCGCGCAATATCCAGTCCGCCAACCTTGTCGGTTGCCCACGGCAGAGCCGGGATATTATAGCCGCCGTATCCGTAAATCCAGGTTGGATTGTTTCCGTCCGGCTTGATGTCCTTGCGGTGAACCATAAAGTACGGAATCATCTTTCCGTCGCTCTTTGACGGAGCAAACAGCTGTTCGACCACAACATCCGGATAGCTTTCGTCGCTGGAGCGCATGACGATTTCCATCTTCTCCCCGTCAAACCGCAGCAGAACCGGTGGGAAGGCAAAGGATTCAAAGGTAAAATAGACCGCATCCTCATCCCTTCCACAGCGCGAAAGGGTTCCAAAGCGGGTCGGGAGCGGAATCTCGGTTTCTCCGTCCGGCTTCAGGCAGAGCACCTTCGCACTTACATTGTCCATCATGGTGAGGTACAGCGTTCCATTCAGGACAAATCCGCCGTTGAGCACCTCGTTCTTTTCCGGTCGAACCACCTCTGCCTGCGAAAGGGTGTCTCCCTTCTTCACTGCAAGCACCTCTCCAAGGGTACTATTTTCCTTGGAGATAAAATAATGACGGTCCTCGATGGTATCGAGATAGGACAGCTTCATTCCCTTTCCCTGATTCAAATCAAAAATCTCGCCGCTTTCCTCCTCGATGGCAAAATAGCGGAAGTTGGAGTAGTCGTCCATCATCTCTGCCATCAGGTGCTTGCGGTCGGAGGAAACGGTCACACTGCCCAGAATCGCATTTCCCTGATCCTCCATCAGCACACGGACTGTGTCGGAGGGGACATCGTATGCACAAACTCGGGAGCGGCAGGTCTGCGCCTGAGAATCCGAAATGGTGTCTACATAGTAGGCTGTTGCCTTGGTCTTGGACCAGGTCGCATCAAAGGTATTCTGAATGGTCGAGAGAATCTTTCTCTGCTTGCAGTCGATGATCAGGATGTTCTGACGCGGATCTCCATCGTACAGACCGTGTACCATCAGGAGGTTCTGGTCATTCGGGCAGGCGCACAGACTGCTGGCGGTGTAGTTTAACACAGTATCCCGCTCAAACAGAAGCTCCTCCTCTTCCATGTTGCGGTCAAGACGAACCAGCTTATAGTTTCCGTCCTGTGGTTTGGTTGCGGTCAGCTTCCCGTTCCACACCCCAATCTGCGTGTAGAGCGGGCGGCGCTTTTGTGCCTTCAGCTTCGCAATCTGCTCTGCCAGCTCTTTCTGGTCAAACCAGTGGTCGGTAAACTCATTCTCCTGTCTCACCCATTCCAGCACCTTCGGGTCGCGTGCCTGTGTCAATCCCCGATACGGGTCCGGCAGAATGTGCCCGAAAAAGGTTTCACTGAAATCAGACCGTTCAAATTTTGGATAATTGTATGCCAATTTTTTCACCTTCCTTTTGATATTTTATTATAATAAAAGCAACCACTTAATTTTACCCTCATTATAACACTGTCCGATTTTTTTCACAACAACTTTACTATATTTTTTTCCAAATAAAATGGTTTTTTATAAACTTTGTTTTCTGTATAAAGCTCGATTCCTTCTTATATTTTCCCCTCTTCCTATAAAATCGGATACAAACATGAACAGGTGGGGTTTGCGGCTTCGGGTTTTCTTGGCAAAAGCGGTCATTTTCCAAATTGTAATGTATAAAAATTCACCAAAACCGATTGTTTCTTTCAAAACAATCATGAAATCGATTCCAAACTTATTTTCTTCTCCTAAAAAATATAGTATAATATAGGCACTATTTTTGAAAGAGAGGGAACTATCATGCAAAAAATTCGCTCCAATTCAGTGGATATGTTAAATGGTCCGCTGCTTCCAAACATCTGGGCATTTTCCGTCCCCCTGATGCTGACCAACCTTCTGCAGATGCTGTTTCAGGCAGCAGACACCGTCGTGGTCGGACGCTTTGCGGGACAGCAGGCTCTGGCTGCTGTAGGAGCAACCGGCTCCCTGTGCTTCCTGCTGGTTGCCCTGTTCAACGGTTTGAGTATGGGAAGTAACGTTTTGATTGCCCGCTACATCGGCGCCGGAAACTATGAGAAGATTGAAAAATCGGTCCATACCTCCATCGCGATGTCCCTTTACTGCGGTCTGTTTTTGGTGGTCGTGGGCTTTTTCATGTCCAGACCTATGCTGGAGCTGATGTCTACACCAAGCGACATCATCGACATGAGCGAGCTGTATATGCGTATCTACTTTGTCAGCGCCTTCTTCGGCCTGATTTACACCTTCGGCTCCTCCATCCTGCGCTCCAAAGGAGACACCAGACGACCGCTGTTCTTCCTGTTTGCCAGCGGCACCGTCAACGTTGTACTCAACCTCCTCTTCGTCATCGTCTTTCAGATGAGCGTTGCCGGAGTTGCTCTCGCCACCGTGATTTCTCAGGTATTGGCTGCCGCTCTGGTCTGCATCACCCTGATTCGGGAAAGTGATGCCACCCACCTTGACCTGCGCAAGCTGCACATCGACCGCTCGATGGCATTGGAAATCATCCGCATCGGCGTTCCTGCCGGCCTTCAGGGTATGGCATTTTCCTTGAGCAACGTTGTCGTCCAGTCCAGCATCAACTCGTTCGGCTCTTCGGTCATCGTTGCCGGAAACAGCGCAAGCAACAACATCGAAAACTTTGTTTACATCGGAATGTCCGCCTTTACACAGGCCTGCATCACCTTCACCAGCCAGAATGTCGGCGCAAAGAATCTGCGTCGAGTCAAAAGCATCTTCAACCATTCGATGGTGCTGACCACCCTGAGCGCGATGCTCATGGGCTTCCTGGTCTGGTTCTTCGGCGAATTCCTGCTGAGCTTCTACACCAACGACCCGGCAGTTGTCGAGGCAGGTATGCTGCGTCTGTTCTGGGTATCGATGTTCCTCTTCCTCAACGGCGTCCTCGATGTTTTTGTTTCCTCCATGCGCGGCATGGGATATTCCTCCCTGCCAACCATCGTCATGCTGGCCGGAATCTGCGGCGTGCGCCTGATCTGGCTGCTGCTCATCTTCCCGCTGCACCGCACCCTCGTCACTATCTACCTGTGCTTCCCGCTGAGCTGGACCATCACCAGCATCGTCCTCGGATTCATCTGGCTGTACTGCTACCGCCACATGATGCGGACCAACGGCGAGAAGGCAGAAGCGAACTAGAAATGATCAAGGTTCCGGCCTGAGCCTTTAAAAAACGGTCATTTGAAAATTTGTGAAAAAAGGAGAATGTGACATGAAAGTTTTAATCACCGGTTTTGAACCATTCGGCAAAGAAACCACCAACCCTTCCTATGAGGCAGTACGCCTTCTCCCGGACGAAATCAATGGTGCAAAAATCGTAAAGGCTGAAATCCCGGTTGTGTTCCGCAAGGGCGGCGAAGAGGTGCAGAAACTGGTCCGTCAGGAAAACCCGGACATTGTCATTCTGGTCGGTCAGTCCGGCGGCAGATCGGCTGTCACTGTAGAGCGAATCGCCATCAACTGCGAGGATTGCCCGAGCGGCTTCCCGGATAACGCAGGCAACAGCCCACAAGGCGAAAAAATTTATGAGGACGGTGCAGACGGCTACTTCTCCAATCTGCCAATCAAGGCAATGGTCAAAAAGATGATGGACAACGATGTTCCTGCTTCTGTTTCCAACACAGCCGGCACCTATGTCTGCAACGATTTGATGTACCATCTGCTGTACCTGATCCATCAGGAATTCCCGGCAATTCGCGGCGGATTTATCCATGTGCCTTTTGCAACCACGCAGAAGCATCCAAATCAGCCTTCCATGCTGCTGGAGCAGATCAGCAAAGGTCTGGAGCTTTCTATCGAGGCTGCACTGGAGAATGAGAAGGATCTGTGTGAAGCTGGAGGAGACACCCACTAAGCTTTTCAACACCGGTTCCCTCTGGGGGATCGGTGTTTGTTTTTCAGGAGGAAGACCATGTTTTCATTTTTTTCTAAAAAGCCTAAATTTACCGTTCGTGTCAAGGAATATACGACCCCGCTGCTGATCGGCGGCTTGTGGACAGAGGTTCACAAGAAAACTCTGAAGAAGGAAATCGGCAGTCTGCAAACACGCTTTCAGGAGCTGCGTCCCAATCTGAAGCAGCTTTCAGACCCCAAGGGCACTTTGGTCATTTCGCGGCCGGCAGAACCGGACGGCAGCTTTGCCTACTTTATCGGCGAGCTGACAGACACCGCGGAGCAGGACAGCAGCTTTGCCGTCGAATCTTTGGCGTGCGGCCCCTATGCCCACATCAGCGTATCGTTCCAAGACCCTACCGAGCTTACCTTGGCTGTGGCGCGGGCCAAGCAGTTCTTTTTTGAAAAATGGCTTCCAACCTCCGGATACTCCGTGCAGCCCGACATCGAATCGGTCGAGCTTTATGACAGGAGAAGCAACATCGCCCTTGCATCGATGGAATTAATTTTCCCTCTCATAAAACAATAGCGAAGTTGGATACGATTACCGAAAACAAGGGGAAGCAGGTTCATGCCTGCTTCCCCTATCTCTATGCACAATTAGCCCGCGTCACTAACTAAGAAGTTAGACGGCAACCAAATCAGCATAAAAACGCTTGATTTAAACCGAGAATTCGCGGAAATTGTCGAACAACTAAACCGTATTGTGGACGAACATTTTAAGTAAGTAGAATGAAGTTACCACACCAAACCAACCCGAAATGAGACGGCAAACGATGTCTTATAAATGAGCAAGGATCAAAGCAAGGTCAAGCCCAATAAATGGCAAAGCAAAATCCTCCAACAAACCGCATGATTAGGCGATTTGTTGGAGGATTTTATTGGTGGAGGCGAGGGGAATTGAACCCCTGTCCGAAAACCCGTCCATACATCTTTCTCCGAGCGCAGTTTACCGTTTTTGCCCGAGAGGGGCGGATTCCCTTCAAAGCGCACCGGCAAACAAGCGCGCTTTGTCAGTAGACTTTAATTCATCGGCAGTACAAGACACTCCTGCCTGACGTTCACCACTTCATAATGCCCAAACCGAAGCCGTGGTCCTCCCCGGCTGGACAGCTGCTTTTAATTAAGCAGCAACCGCCATTTCTTTGTTGAAATTTACGGTTGTAACGTTATTTTTAGCGTTTATATTTAATAAACATGGACTTTTATAGAGGTGTCCGCCTCTGCTCGCTTGACATACTTCAGAATCCCCGTCGAAAACCTGTACGCCCCCGTATGGAAGCCGCCCGTTACAGACGGTTTTTCATAGCGCGGTCGATGGTCCGTTTGGCATCCCGCTTTGCGATATCATCCCGTTTATCATACAGCTTTTTGCCCTTACACAGTCCCAGCTCCACCTTGACTCTTCCGTTTTTAAAGTAAAGGGAAAGCGGAATCAGGGTCAGGCCCTCCTGTTTGAGGGTGCCATAGAGCTTGAGAATTTCCCGTTTGTGCATCAGCAGCTTTCTGGGACGAATCGGGTCGCGGTTAAAGATATTGCCCTTTTCATAGGGAGAGATGTGCATCTGCTTGATGAACAGCTCCGCATTTTGGATATCGCACCAGCTATCCTTGAGATTGACCTGACCCAAACGCAGAGACTTTACCTCGGTGCCAAACAGCTCGATGCCGGCTTCATAGGTTTCCTGAACAAAATAGTCATGTCTTGCCTTGCGATTGACGGCAATCGTTTTGATTCCCAGCTGTTTCACTGTCTGCACCTCCTCTGTCATCTCGGTCATGTGCTTATTATTATATCCCACATTCGGATAAATTTCAAGTCCTCGAAGATTAGACCTATGGTTTCTTTTGTTAATTTTTTGTGTGATCTTCTTCTTCGGGCGGAGATTGGACATCATTCTACCATTCTCGGCAAAGAGGTGTTTTTATCCTTCTTCCCTGCTTTTGACTTCCCTTAACATAAAAAATCTCCCCATGCAGAACCATACCGCTACATGGAGAGATTTTCATTCTGGAATCTTCAGAAGGTCTTACCGACCCTCCGTTTCATTTTTATTATTTGAGGGTTTCTCCAATCACACGGAGTACATTTTGGTATGCAATCTTATCCAGCTCGGACTCGGTGAAGCCTTCTTTTTTCAGGCGGTCGAAGAGCAGAGGAGTTTTTTCTACTGCGTTGACTTCCAAGTCGCCAAAGGTTCCGTCGAGGTCTCCGCCCATACCCATACAATCGATGCCGCCTACCTGATAGATGTGTTTGAGGTGGCGAACCATGTCATCGATGCGGCTGATTCTGGATGGGATTTCCGGAGAAAGGAAGCTTGCACAATAGTTCAGTCCCATTACGCCTCCACATTCTGCCAGCGCACGAATCATCTCGTCGGTCATATTGCGGGAGTGTGGTGTCATAGCGCGGGCATTGGAGTGAGAAGCCACGAATGGCTTATGGTTCTGTTTGCAGATCTCGACAACATCCCAGAAGCCGCCGTCGGAGAGGTGGGAAACGTCAACGATAACGCCCATGCGGTTCATGGCATCGATCATCTCTCTGCCGAACGGTTTGAGCGGAAGTGCCATCTTGTCCGCATCGAAGGAGTTTGGATAGCCCAGACAGTTTTCATGGTTCCAGGTAATAGAAATCATGCGAACGCCCATCCGGTACATTTCCTCCAGACCCTCCAGCTTGCCGCCGATTCCGTTGCCGTCCTCTGCGCTCAGGAAGCAGGAGATTTTTCCCTGCTGCTCGTTGCGGAGCAAATCCTCCCGATTGGCAGCGAAGGCAGCGATGTCGCTGTGTGCCTCGAGGTTTTGATAAAAGCAGTTCGACAGTGTCTTCATGAAGGTCATGTCATCCGGCTTTTTCATTCCATGCTTCTGGAAGCTATCCTCCGGCATCAGGCACATCGCATAAAACTGTCCGGAAAATCCGGTTGCCTTCATCCGTTTCCAATCGACTGCCATCTGGTTTTCGAACAGGTCGATTTTTTCTCCGTAGCCTGCTCCCAGCAGAGTGTCACAGTGCATATCAAGATATCCCATTTTTCATTTCCTCCCTTAATTCATTGAATATGGTAAAAATTTTTACTCGCTTAAATCCAATTCTCTGACTCGCTGACGCAGCGGCAGGATGCTGGCTGCTGAAACGCAGAGCGCATCCACCCCGATTCGGATGAACCACTCCACCAAGGCTTCGTCGCTTGCCATGTCGCCGCTGATGGCAACCCGGATGCCCGCATCGTGAGCCGCGCAGGTCACCAATTCTATCATCTTCAGAACCGCCGGATGGCGGGTGTTATAGTAGCTGTTTACCTTTGGGTTCTGGCGGTCTACCGCCAGTGTATATTGAACCAAGTCGTTGGTATCGATGCTGAAGAAATTCACATACTGTGCCAGCTGCTGGCTGAGAATCACCGATGCCGGTGTCTCGATGACAACGCCCAAACGCACATCCGGAGCATACGGCAGGTTTTCCTCCTTTAAGGATTCCTTTGCTTCCTGCACGTGCTGCAAAATCTGATGAAGCTGCTCCACGCTGTCCACCATCGGGAACAGGATGCTGACCTTGCCATAGGCGGACGCCCGATAGATTGCACGCAGCTGGGTTTGGAACATCTGCGGCATCGCAAGACAGATTCGGATGGAGCGGAATCCCAGCGCCGGATTGACCTCCGGCTGTCGTCCGGAGAGGTCTATCATCTTTTTCGCACCAAAATCCAAGGTACGGACAATGGCGGGCTTTCCGTCCATCTGACGGATGATTTCCCGATAGGAGCCGACCTGCTCCTCCTCGCCGGGCAGGTCGTCCCGCCTGAGGTAGAGAAATTCGCTTCGCATCAAGCCCAGACCGTCCGCATCGCTGCGCAGAACCTGCTCGATATCCAGCGGCTCTGTGATGCTTGCCAGAAGGTCAATCTCTCTGCCGTCGATGGTTCGATTTGGCTTTCCAATCAAATTGCTCAAGCCTCTGCGCTTTTCCTCCTCGCGGCTCTTTTTCTCGCGCAGTCGTTCGAGCGTCGATTCGTCCGGGTCGATATACAGCGTCCCGGTATCTGTATCCACCGCCGCCAGATGGCCCTGAAACTCCTTTCGGAGCTGGGAGCCCAGCCCGAACAGCGAAGGAATATTGCGGTCGCGGGCAATGATGGCGGTGTGGGAATTTTCTGAGCCAAGGCGTGTGACAAATGCCAACACCTTTTTGCGCGGAATCTGCATGACCTCGCTGGGAACCAGCTCATCCGCTGCAAGGATGGCAGGCTGATCCGGCTCAAAGGCTTCGACTCCGCCGTTGAGAATCGCAAGCAGCCTTTGGGAAATATCCCGGACATCCGCCGCACGCTGCTTGAGGTAGGAGTCCTCGATGCTGGAAAACATCTCATAGAAGGTATCTGCCGCCTGCTGAACTGCATATTCTGCATTGACCTGCTGATTTTGAATCACATCCAGAACATAGCCGTTGAAGTCCATGTCCTGCAAAATCATGTTGTGCGCCTGAAAGATAGCGGCGTTTTCTTCGGTGACCTCCCGCAAGGCGAGCTGATGCAGCAAATCGACCTGACGGACTGCTTCCTGCTGTGCCTGATGGTAGCGCAACAGCTCCCGCTGGATGTCCTGGATTCGCTCCTTGGCTACCTTAAAAAACTGGCGCTCATAAAAAATCAGGCGTCCGATGACAATATCCCGAAACACTCCGGTTCCCTTAATCGACAGCATCCTCATCCCCCCTTTGCCGTTTCATACGAGTTCCATCTAAAAGCACATTTAAATATGTTCTTATTAAACCGCTTTTCACAAAAAAGTGCAAGAGGGTTTCCGGTGATTTATGGAATCAGAACAAATTATTTTCTGCTTTTTCGTGACACCTGTTGAAAAAAATTTTCCCGATTGTCCCTCTGCCAAAAATCTGCCGATTTTTTGGCAGGCCAAAATAAAATTTTGATACAGATTCACTTAAAAACCGGAGATTTTTCTGTTAGCCATTGACAACATTTTTGTGCCAGAGTATAATGATAGCACAGGCTAACTTATGGGGAAACAACGCTCGATTCTACCGATTTGAGCAGGATTTTTCAACATAACGAAACCTTTCCAACTGCAATTTTTTTCGATTCCATATTGAGGAGGAAACAGATATGACACTGGATCTTGTAAAGCCCGGCGAAGGCGGCACCATCACCGTTGTCGGCGGGGAAGGCGCTCTCCGCCGCCGTTTGCTGGACATGGGACTGACCCCACGAACCAAGGTCATGGTACGAAAGGTGGCGCCGATGGGCGACCCCATTGAGCTGTTCCTGCGCGGATATGTTCTGACCATCCGTGCGGAGGACGCTGCCAAAATCGAGCTGGAGGAGGTACACAAACAATGAGCCATCTTCTTGCTCTTGCCGGCAACCAGAACTGCGGTAAAACAACCCTGTTCAATGCGCTGACCGGCAGCAACCAGCACGTAGGAAATTTTCCCGGCGTAACAGTGGAAAAGAAAGAGGGCAGCATCAAAAAGAACAAGGATGTGGTTCTGGTCGATCTGCCCGGTATCTACTCCCTTTCGCCATACACCTCCGAGGAGGTTGTGACCCGGGATTTTTTGGTCAAGGAGCACCCGGATGCCATCATCAACATCGTGGACGCAACCAATCTGGAGCGAAATCTCTACTTGACCTTGCAGCTGATGGAGCTGAATATCCCGATGATTCTGGCTTTGAACATGATGGACGAGGTGCGAGCCAGCGGCAACACCATCCATGTGAATCAGCTCTCCGAAAATCTGGGCATCCCGGTCATTCCCATCTCCGCTGCCAAGGGTGAAGGCATCTCGGATTTAATCAGCCTAGTGCTGAAAACGGTTCGGGATAAGACCCCGCCCCAGAAGCTCGATTTCTGCCAAGGTGAGGTTCACCGCGCAATCCACTCGATTGCACACATCATCGAGGACCACAGCAAGGCTGCCGGATACCCGGTTCGCTTCGCTGCAACCAAGCTGGTCGAGGGCGATGAGCCGATGTTCCACGCGCTGAATCTGGACACCGGCGATATTCACATCATCGACCATATCGTGGAGCAGATGGAGCAGGACCTCGGCACCGACCGAGAAGCGGCTCTTGCCGATATGCGCTACACCTACATCGAGTCGCTGTGCTCTCAATGTGTCGTCAAGCATCAGGAAACCCGCGAACAGCTGCGCTCGGAAAAGATTGACCGATTCCTGACCAACAAGTATCTGGGAATCCCAATCTTCCTCCTCATTATGATGGCCATTTTCTGGCTGACCTTCTCGGTCATCGGCGCTCCTTTGCAGGATTTGCTCAGCCGAGGCATCGACAGCTTCACCGCAAGCCTCGAACAGATGATGACCAACGCAGAGGTGACCCCGTGGCTGATTTCCCTGATTGTCAACGGTGTCTGCGCCGGTGTTGGAAGTGTGCTCTCCTTCCTGCCCATCATCGTCCTGCTGTTCTTCTTCCTGTCCCTGCTTGAGGACAGCGGCTATATGGCGCGTGTTGCCTTTGTCATGGACAAGCTGCTGCGAAAAATCGGACTGTCCGGACGCTCCTTTGTTCCGATGCTGATTGGCTTCGGATGCAGCGTTCCTGCCATCATGGCAACCCGAACCCTTTCCAGCGACCGTGACCGCAAGATGACCATTGTTCTGACCCCATTCATGTCGTGCAGTGCCAAGCTGCCAATCTACGGCATGATTACCGCCGCCTTCTTCCCGGAGCATGGAGCGCTGGTCATGATTTCCCTGTACATTCTGGGCATCGTGGTCGCCATCCTGTCGGGTCTTTTGCTGAAGAGCACCATCTTCCAAGGCAATTCGGTTCCGTTCGTCATGGAGCTGCCTGCGTACCGTCTGCCGGATGCCAAGAGTGTCCTGCTCCATATGTGGGAAAAAGCCAAGGATTTCCTCCACAAGGCGTTCACCATCATCTTCATTGCATCCATCGTCATCTGGTTCCTCCAGAGCTTTGACTGGAAGATGAACATGGTGTCCGACAGCTCGATGAGTATTCTGGCTTCGATTGGCTCGGTGATTGCTCCAATCTTTGCCCCTCTGGGCTTCAACGACTGGAGAGCCTCCACCGCCCTGATTACCGGCTTCACCGCCAAGGAATCGGTGGTCAGCACCCTGACCATCCTCACCGGCGCTGCAAACGATGCCCAGCTCTGTTCGATGCTGTCGCAGATTTTCACCCCACTGAGCGCATTCAGCTTCCTTGCCTTTACCATCCTGTATATGCCTTGCGTCGCAGCCTTTGCCGCCTCCAAACGGGAGCTGGGCTCGATGAAGCAGGCTCTTCTCACCGCCGGTTACCAGACCCTTACCGCCTATCTTGTGGCACTGGTCATCTTCCAAGTCGGTTCTCTGATTGTATAGCGTCTGATTGTCAAAAAGGTTCCTCTTCCAATTTGGGAGAGGAACCTTTTTTTGTTGTCTTAGAGAAATCGAAAAAACACAACGGAGCAGCCCAATCGAGCTGCTCCGTTGTGTAAAGGGAGAGATGTATCTTGAAGAAGTCATGAAGATATCGAATGAAATAATGATTACGCTCTGCGGACAGAGGCCATATATGCCTCTACCTCCTGAGCGGTATCGAGAGCCATCGCCGCCTGTTCGACCTGTTCGGCCTCCTCGTGCTTCCACAGGGAGACAATCTTGCGGGTCCGCAGAATCGATGCGGAATTGACGCTCAGCTCGTTGAGTCCAAAACTCAGCAGAAGCGGAATCAACGCCGGGTCAGCGGCTGCCTCGCCGCACATTCCCACCGGAATCCCGGCTTCTCTGGCTGCGTGGATCACCGAACGGATGCTGCGCAGCACCGCCGGGTGCATGGTTTTGTAGAGGTTTTCCACCTTGGCATTTCCGCGGTCCACCGCCATCGTATACTGGGTCAGGTCGTTGGTGCCGATGCTGAAGAAGGCCGCTTCCTTCGCGAGCAGGTCTGCGGTCAGCGCCGCTGCCGGTGTTTCAATCATCACTCCGACCTCGATTTGGTCTTCATAGGCAACGCCCCGTTCTTTGAGCTCCTGCTTGCACTGGGAAATCAGCTCCTTGGTGCGGCGGATTTCCTCCACACCTGTCACCATCGGGAGCATGATTTTGATATTGCGGTGTTCGGCGCCGGCACGAAGCAAGGCTCTGAGCTGGATGCAGAACAGCTCGGTTTCCTCCAGACAGTAGCGAATCGCCCTCCAACCCAGAAATGGGTTCTGCTCCGTCTTCATTTTCAGGTAAGGGATTTCCTTATCACCGCCGACATCCAGTGTTCGGATGATGACCTCCTTGCCCTGCATCACATGAGAGACGGCGCGGTATGCCTCATACTGCTCCTCCTCGGTCGGCATGGCAGGACGGTCCATGAACAGGAACTCGGTTCGGAACAGACCAATTCCTTCTGCTCCGTTTTCCAGCGCACTTTGCGCCTCCATCACACTGCCGATATTGGCATAGAGCTGGTAGGCGGTTCCGTCTGCGTCTACAGTAGGCTTATCCCGATAGACCGACAGGGTTGCCTTTTGGCGCAGCTGCTCCTCCTGCTGCTTGGTGTAGCGGTAGAGGGTGTCCGCATCCGGAGAGAGGATGACCTCTCCTTTTTCTCCGTCCACCACCGCAGTTTGTTCATCCTGCACCTGCTCGAGCAATCCGGGAATTCCCAAGACTGCGGGGATGGACAAGGCCCGCGCCAAAATAGCGGAGTGGCTGGTCTTGCCGCCGATTTCGGTGAGGATGGCACTGACATTTTCCGGCTTCAGGCCGACCGTCATAGAGGGGGTCAAGTCCCTCGCCGCAAGAATAGTACCCTTTGGCACCTCGGAAATTTTGACCGTTTCCACCCCGAGCAGCAGACGCAGCATCCGGGTGCGGATGTCGCGGATATCGGTTGCGCGCTGCTTCATCAGCTCGTCCTCCACATTGGAGAACATCTCGATGTACATCTGGCAGACCGAATCCAAGGCTGCCTCTGCACAGCTGCCGGAATGAATCATATCCTGCATCTGTCCCAGCATGAACGGGTCATTGAGCATCATGACCTGTCCGCTGAGAATCTCCGATTCCTTCTGGCCCACCCGTTCCCGGATGTCATCCGCCATCTTTTGGGTCACCTCGCAGAAAGTTTCCACCGCCTCTTGCAGGCGCTTTTTCTCCTGTTCGCTTCCCTGAGAGACTACATGGGAATAGTCCAGACTCTGCTCCTTGATGCAGACGATTTTGCCGATTCCGATTCCTCTTGATGCGCCGACTCCATGCAACATCCTGATGCACCCCTTTCCATCTTTGTGCAGGCGGTCTATTCTCCCAGACCGGCTTCTACCAGCGCAACTGCTGCCTTCAGACATTCCTGCTCGTTTTCGCCGCTGCATTGAATCTCAATCTCGCTGCCCTGCTTGATGCAGGCTGCCATCAAATTCATGATGCTTTTTCCGTTGATGTCTTTTCCGTTAAATCGAATGGTCACATCGCAGCCAAACGGAGTGACCTCCTTGATGAACAACTGTGCCGGACGCATATGCAGTCCCATTGGATTGATGACTGTTACCTTTGCTGATACCATACTGATTTCCTTTCTCCGTACTTCGGTTTTCTTCTTTCTTCTTTTTTCATCCCATTATTTTTGAGGCAGGTTCTTTTTGAGCAGACCGAGCATCAGCATCCCGACTAAGGAGCCTGCTGCCAGCGCAATCAGATAGCCCAACACATTTCCCACAACCGGGAACACAAAGATACCGCCGTGCGGTGCGCGCAGGGTGCATCCAAACATCATCGACAGACCGCCTGCTACCGCTGAACCCAGCACGCAGGAAGGAATGACACGCAGTGGGTCCGCAGCTGCATACGGGATAACGCCCTCGGTGATAAAGCACAGACCCATGATATAGTTTGCTACACCGGATTTTCTTTCTTCTTCTGTAAATTTCTTTTTAAAGAAGGTGGTTGCCAGTGCGACTGCCAGCGGAGGAATCATACCGCCAATCATAACAGCCGCCATCACATCGTAGTTGCCGCTTGCAATCGAAGCGGTGCCAAAGACATAAGCCGCCTTATTGAATGGGCCGCCCATATCGATGCTCATCATTCCCGCTACGATACAGCCCAGCAAAATCTTGCTGCTTCCGCCCATCGAATTGAGCAGGTTCACAATGCTGGTATTGATTGCCGCCATCGCCGGATTGATTGCATACATGATGATGCCGATGAACAGGACGCCAAAGAGCGGGTAAATCAGAACCGGCTTGATTCCTTCCATGCTTTCCGGCAACTTGTCCGCGAGCTTCTTAATGCCCAAGACCAGATAGCCTGCAACAAAGCCTGCTAACAGCGCCGCCAAAAATCCGCCGGAAATGGCTCCTTCTCCGGTGATGTTGGTAAAGGAATTGCCTACCTTCGCCAGATAGCCGCCGACAAAACCGACTGCCAGACCCGGCCGGTCCGCAATACTGTAGGCAATATAGCCTGCCAGAACCGGGAGCATAAAGTCAAATGCGACACCACCAACCATCTTGAAGAAGGATGCCAGCGGAGTGTTCATGCCGAAGTTGCTCGGGTCGATGGAGTAGTCATCGAGCAGGAAGGCAATCGCAATCAGGATACCGCCGCCGATGACAAAGGGGAGCATATGGCTGACGCCGTTCATCAGGTGTTTATAGATCTGTCGTCCGAAGCTTTCCTTCTGCTCTCCCACTGCAAGGACTTCCTCTTCCTTGGTATTTTGATGCTGATAAACCGGGACATTGCCCTTTTCGATGGTTTCAATCAGCTGGTTGGCTTTATGGATTCCATCCGATACCGGCACGAACAGCACCTTTTTTCCTGCGAATCTTGCGGTTTCTACATTCTTATCCGCCGCAATAATGATGCCGTCTGCCTGTTCGATTTCCTTCTGGGTCAGCTTGTTTTTCACTCCGCCGCTTCCGTTGGTTTCGACCTTGATGGAAATGCCCAGCTCCTTGCCGGCTTTTTCCAATGCCTCCGCAGCCATATAGGTGTGGGCGATTCCGGTCGGGCAGGCTGTGACTGCCAGAATCCGATAACCCCCCTGCTTCGGCTCTGTCTTGGGAGCCGGTCCATATTTTTCTGTCTCATATCGGTCGATGATAGAGAGGAACTCTTTCTCGTCCTTTGCCTGCCGAAGCTCGGTAAGGAACTGCGGGTTCATCAGCAGAACCATCAGATGCGATAGAATCTCCAGATGCAGGTCTCCGTCCATCGGAGCCGCAATCATAAAGAACAGGTCCGAGGGCCCATCCACTGCGCCGTAATCGATACCGTTCTTCAGGGTCATCGCACACAGAGACGGAGCTGCAACCGTTTCGGATTTGGCGTGAGGAACCGCAATCCCTGCCTCTACCGCAGTACTGCTCATTTCCTCCCTTGCCAAAATTGCTTTTTTATATGCTTCCTTGTCGCGGATATTTCCGCTTTTTGCCTGAAGCTCCACCATGCGGTCGATGGCTTCGGCTTTATCTGCCACTGTCTGGCCGAGCAGGATTCTGTCCCGACTCAGTAAATCTGTAATTCTCATCATCTGTCTCCTCTCTCCTCGTTACATTCTGTCCAGAAGTGCCTGCACCTCATCGCGCTGTGCCAGCCCTTCCGAAAAGGCGGTTGCACTTCCGGCGGCCGCTCCGGTCCGAAGTGCTGTCTCGTAATCCCGGCTTTGCAGGTATCCTGCCAAAAAGCCGGCAACCATCGAATCTCCTGCTCCTACAGAATTTTTCACCTTGCCCTTCGGCGCTGCGATTTTATGGAAGGCACCGGTCTCATCCAACAGGATGGCTCCGTCTCCTGCCATCGAAACCAAAACATTTCTCGCTCCCCTTTGCTGCAACAGAGAAGCACATTCCCGAATTTCCTCATCGGTGTGCAGGGTTCGGTCAAAGATTTCTCCCAGCTCGATGTGGTTGGGCTTAATCAAGAATGGCCGATACTTCAGCACATGACACAGCAAATCCCGGGTGGCATCCACCACCACCTGAATATCCTTTCCCGCAAGGCTCTGTATGATTCTTTCATACACATCATCGGGCAGGCTTTGCGGAATACTGCCAGCCAGCACCAGCGTGTCTCCCGGCTGGAGCAGAGCAACCTGTTCCAGCAGCTTTTGGAAATCTGCCTGAGAAATCCCCGGTCCCTGACCGTTGATTTCTGTCTCCTCCTTGGCCTTGAGCTTCACATTGATGCGGGTCATTCCCTGCGAAAGATGGATGAAATCCGTGCGGATACCCATCCGATGCAGGTCATCCTCGATTGCCTTTCCGGTGAAGCCCGCCAGAAAGCCCAGCGCACAGCTCTCTGTTCCCAGATGCTTGAGCATGACCGAAACATTGATGCCCTTGCCGCCAAACTGGATTTCCTCCCTGCTGCTGCGGTTGACCTGTCCGAGGGAGAATTCCTCCACCCAAACCACATAGTCGATTGCCGGATTAAATGTTACCGTATAAATCAAATCAATCCACCTCTTTGATGATCGTCTTGCCCGCGTAGCTGTCGTCCGGCATCTGGTCGGTGAGGATGCACGCCTTGCTCAAGGGGCAGATGGTCACTGCAGACACCTTGCCAAACTTGCTGGAATCAGCCAAAACATAGCTGAGATAGGAGCGCTCCACCGCAAGCGTTTTGATGGAGGCCTCCTCGGTGTCCGGCGTGGTGAAGCCCTGCTTGACGGTCACCCCGTTCGTTCCGATGAATGCCTTGGTAAAATTATATTTCGCGAGCGATTCCCGGGTCACTGCTCCCACCAGCGCCTGTGTGCCCGGCTTGAGCATCCCGCCCGGTACATAGACCCGAAGCCCTTTTTCCACCAGCTTTTTTGCACATTCGATTCCGGTGGTGACAAAGGTTGCCTTTGAGCCGCCCAGATAGTCGGCCATCCGCAGCGTCGTGGTTCCGGCATCGATAAAGACAAAGTCATCATCCTGAATCTGCGCCGCTGCATAGCGGGCAATCCGTTCCTTCTGCTCGATATTTCTCTGGGATTTGACCTGCACATCTGGCTCCTGCGCTTCAAATTCCTCCTGCGGAAGAACCGCGCCGCCATGCACTTTGCTGATTTTTCCCTGCCGATCCAGCTCGTTGAGGTCCCTGCGAATTGTTGCCTCCGATGCGCCCGTTTCCAGACAAAGCTCTGCAACGCTTGCCGCGCGCTTGCGCTCCAGAATCTCCAGAATCGCCCGCATCCGTTCTTCTGCCAGCATTGTTCTGTTCACCTCCGTCCCTTTTCTTCCTTTGTCTTGATTATAGCACAGTTTTTTTGAAATTTCAATCATTTTCAATCAAATTCATTCAAAAATAATCAACATAATTTCAGAAATATTGTTGTGCAAGATGGAAACCAGCCTGATTTCATCGGATATTTCCCTGTTTTTCTCTTTACATGATTTCTTTTGATTGATTTTGATTTTCGCTTTGTTTCTGAGAAGGATGTCCTATCCTTTTGGGCAGGACAAAAAAGCTGTGCCTGTTCGGCACAGCTTTTTGCTCTATTAAAATCTGCTTTCAAATTCTCGGATGGATACCGATTTTCCCTGATTAAGTCTGGATTCCTCGGCAGCCAGCGCCATCACATGGCTGTGAACCGAAGCATCGATGGAGGTCAGGTTGTGCTCCAAATCGCCGTTGCGAAGAATGCCAATGATATTGTCCACCAGTCTGGTGTCGCCTCCGGCGTGACCCACATGGCCAATCAACTGCTTGGAAACATCGATGGTTTCCTCTCCCTGTTGGCCAAAGACTCTGACCTTGATGACACCCTCTACAGAATCTCCCTCCAGCTCGCCCAGTGTGCCCATCACGCGGATGGTGCGGCGGGTGTTCTGGGTGAAGGCGGTCATAGTGAACACAGCGGTCGCTCCGTTTTCAAACTCCATATTGACAACCTCGTGGTCTACAACATCGTTGTCGCAGTGGTAGACGCAGCGTCCATACGGCCCGGTACGAATTGCTTCGTAGACATTTTCCTCGGTCGGGTCTACGCAGAGTGCGTTGCACGGCCAGCCGCCGTGGTTATCGCGGACACCGGTCTTTTTGTTGGTAATATAAATTTTCTCCGCATCGTAGGGACAGGTGTCCTTGCACTTGCAGCCGCCCAGACAATACTCGGTTGCTCCCTCTGGCGCTTTGTCGGGACGGAAATGGCTCAACGAACCGAAGGAGGTGATATTTTCACAGCGCTGGCCCATCAGCCACTGCAAAAGGTCCATATCATGGCAGCTCTTTGCCAGAATCATCGGGCTGGTCTCCTCCGAGCTTCTCCAGTTACCTCTGACAAAGCTGTGTGCCTGATGGAAGTAACCGACATCCTCGTGCGCCGAGATATTGCGGACCTCGCCGAGCTTTCCGCTCTCGATGATTTCCTTCACCGTCTGATAAAAGGGGCTATAGCGGAGGACATGGCAGACGGTCACGACCTTGTTGCACTCGTGCGCCTTTCTCTGAAGCTGGATGCACTCGGCAACATCCGGAGAAATCGGCTTTTCGGTCATAACATGGTAGCCTCTTTCCAGCGCTTCGAGCGCCTGCGGAACGTGCTGTCTGTCCTGGGTGCAGATAAACATCAAATCTGCCAGTTTAGGGTGCTTGAGCATCTCCTCGGCGCTGTCAAAGCACATCTCATCCGGCAGGCCGAACCGCTCTTTGGCTGCTGCAACCTTTTCCGGCACAATATCCGCTACTGCAACCACCTTCATGCTTTCCGGATGTTCGAGGGTATACTGGGAATAGCACTGTCCTCTCAAGCCATATCCCGCTACCGCAATGGTAATTACCTGTTCCATTTGATCTCCTCCTTATCAAAATCATCCTGCCACCTCATCCCACGACAAAGCCGCGCAGGAATCCTGTTTCCTGAGTGATTCATTATACCATATCCGGCCCAGATTGACAATAATTTGACATCCTTTCCGGTGCGTTTTCTTCCGATTTTAAACTCCAAAGCGTCAAAAAAGCGGATGACCAATCGTCATCCGCTTTCCGGTTTTTACAGTCCAAGAATCACCTTGGCAATTTTAAAATACATAATCAGTGCGAACGCATCCACTACGGTGGTAATCAGCGGTGCAGCCATAATCGCCGGGTCGCAGCGCAGCATCCCTGCCACCAGCGGCAGGAAAGCGCCGACAGCCTTCGCTGCGACGACTGTGATAAACATCGCCAGCGAAACGGTGAGTGCGATTTCCGCAGAGTTTGGTGTGGTGAGCAGCAGGCGGAAAAAGTTGACCACGCTCAGGCCTGCTCCGGCAAGCACGCCGACCCGAATCTCTTTCCAGATCACAGATACGAGATTGCGGATGGTGATTTCGCCCATCGCCATCGCCCGAATCACCATGGTGCTGCTCTGGGAGCCTGCATTTCCGCCGGTATCGGTCAGCATTGGGATAAAGGTGACCAGCATCGGAACGGCTGCAAAGGCGCTCTCATAGCGTGCCAGAATTGTGCCGGTAATCATACCGGAAATCATCAGCGCCATCAGCCAGATGATTCTGTGTTTTGCCAGCGTACCAACGCTGGTTTTGAGGTAGGGCTGTGGATTGGAGACGGCTTCGCAGGCACAAATCTGTTTTGCCTTTTCCGGCTGCATCAGGCAGGCAACCGAAAAGCGAAGCTCTTCATCCTGGAGTGCAAGCCAGCGGGAGGCACTTGCCGGCTCCATATCGCTGAGCCGGTCGCTGATTGCCTGATAATCCCTCTCCCGAATCCAGGTCTGCATCTCGTTCTCGTAAACCATTCCATTCATTCCATTGGCAGCTAAAACCATTCTTTTCATTGTTTGCTCCTCCTTACTGTCATTTTTTTCAGGACAGTGAGTACCGCAAAACAAAACCGCACCGCAGACACTTCCCAAAAAGGAAACACTGCTGTGCGGCGATTTCTGCCATCATAAAGAAGGTGCAGGCTGCAAAGCCCGCAAGCTAACGACCCATCCCCTTGGAGGGAACATCTTGCGCGGGCTGTGCAGAAGCACAACAGTTCATTATAACAGAAATCGCTCTTGTTTTCATCGTACTCCTACTGTGATCGTCCACGAATGTTCCTCCTTTCCTGTGAAACAGGCTTTCTTTACTCTTTCAGTATACGCGTTCCAAAGCAAAAATGCAACCCATTTTCATGAATTTTATTTAAATTTGGCTGTTTTGGACAATTTTGAGCTGTTATCCCTCAAAAAATCTGTTTTTTCTCAAATTTCGCCGATTATCGCCTATTTGCTTTCTCCCATAAAGGACAGCGTCAGCGCACCCGGACCCGCATGAGAACCGATGACCGGCCCGATGTGGTGAATCATCGCCTTGACAATACCGAATTTTTCCTTCACCAGCTCCGCCAGATACAGTGCATCCTCTACGCAGTCGCCGTGGCTGATATAAATGGTGTCGTTTTGAGGCAAAAATCTGCCGACCTTCTCCTCCATGTGCTTGACCAGTGCCTGAATCGACTGCTTTCTGCCGCGAACCTTTCCAACTGCAACCAAGTTTCCGTCATCGTTGAGTTTGAGAATCGGCTTGATTCCGATGGCGGTGCCAAACAATGCGGTCGTTTTGGAGACCCGTCCGCCGCGGTACAGGTGCTTGAGGTCGTCTACTGTTGCATACAGACAGAAATGCGGGATGTTTTCCCGAACCCACTGTGCCGCTTCGGCAAGTGTTTTTCCGGCTTTTCTCATCCGAACGACCTGTTCTACGACCATTCCTTCGCACAGAGTTCCTACCAAAGTATCAACCACGGTGATGGTGCGCTCGGGGAATTCTTCTTTCAGCTCCTCTGCCGCCATGCGCGCGCTGTTGCAGCTTCCGCTGACTGCCGAGGTCAAAGCGATATGCAGGATATCCTTTCCCTGTTCAAGATACTGGCGGAACTTGCATACCGCCTGCTCCGGATTCACCTGCTGGGTTCTGGGCATCGCGCCCTCCCGCATCCTTTGATAAAAATCCTCTGCCTTCAGCTCCGGCTCGCAACCCGGGCCATAGGTCACTCCGTCGATTGTATAATAAAGTGAGAGAATCCCAATCTCGTTTTCCTGAAGATAGCTCTCCGGCAAATCTGCCGCATTTTCGGTTGTGATAACAAAGTTTTCCATACAAGGTTTCCTCCCATGCGTTCTTTCAAACGATATAACGAGGTACATTGTACTGCAAACCTTCGGATAACGCAAGAAAAAGTGTAACTTTCGTTACACTTTTTCCTTATTTGTACATCTTCACTTGGATAAAATTGGGTATATTTCCCAGCAAAAAAATGACGATTCGTTCTGTAATCGGTCTATCTGGTTTCACCCAAGAAGAACAGTGCCAGCGTACCCGGGCCGGAGTGAGAACCGATGGTCGGGCCGACGCTGTTGATTAAAAATTCATCGTAGCCAAAGCGCTCCCGAACCAGTCCAGCCAGATAGTTTGCATCCTCCAGACAGTCGCCGTGGCTGATGAAAATAACCTGTTTTTCCTCGCGGAAGTGTCCAATCTGCTGCTCCATCCGATTGACCATGTCCTGAATCGACTGCTTTCTGCCGCGAACCTTCGCAATCGGAACCAGCTTGCCCTGCTCATCCACATGAAGCACCGGCTTGATTCCAATCATGGTGCCCAGCAGAGCAGTGGTCTTGGAGATTCTGCCGCCGCGCTGGAGATACTTGAGGTCCTCTACGGTGAACAGGTGGCAGAGATTCTGGATATGCTCTTTGACCCACTGAGCCGTTTCTTCCATCGTTTTGCCCTGCTGCTGCATCCGCAGTGCGTAGTCCACCAAAAGGCCCTGTCCCAGCGATGCGCACAGAGAATCGATGACCTCGATTTTTCTGTCCGGAAATTCTTCTCTAAGATTGTCTGCTGCCAGACGGGCTGCGTTGGCAGTTCCGCTCAAGCCAGAAGAAAATGCGATGTGCAGAAGGTCCTTGCCCTGCTGCAAGACCTCCCGAAAGACTGCTTCGGTATCTTCGATGCTTGCCTGCTGGGTCTTGGTCTGAGCACCCTGACGCATTTTATCATAAAAGGTTTTCAGTTCCTCACTGCTTGGACAGCCGTTGCTGCCGGAAACACCATCTATGCTATAAAACAGACTCACCACCGGGAGCTGGTGCTGCTGAACATATTCCAGCGGAAAGTCGCACGAAGTATCTGATGTAATCATATAATCTGCCATAAGACACTTCTCCTCTCTGTTAAATTTTACCTGTTTATTATACCGCATCACGCGTGCTGATTCAATCGATTTCTGTGAATTTCCTTTCACTTTCCATTTTTCTTTTTCTGTTGTAAGAATTTTTCTCCCGCAAATGAACGCTGAGACTCGCCCTCCTCCCGCTTTTCTTTTGACAGATTTTATGATATACTCAAATTAAACCAATGTGGGAGGAGGAACTCTATGACCCGGGAAGAAATCTACGCTTCGATTTATACACACGATGTAATCTATCGTCCCCCTCAGGAGGAGAGCTGCGCCTGTTTGGAGGTTGCTCTGGGATGCAGCTGGGGAAAATGCCTGTTCTGTGACTTTGCCAAGGACCGCTTTCAAATCCATTCCATGGCAAAAATCGAATGGAATCTGCGGATGCTCGGCAGGCTGGAGCCGGAAAAAACAAGGCTGTTCCTGCTGGGAGAAAATGCCTTTGTGCTGAGCTTTGAGCAGCTGAGCAAAATCATCGAGATGACCCACGAATTCATGCCCAATATCACGGAATTTTCCATGTATGCCCGCATCGACGATGTCCTTCGGAAAACACCGGAGGAGCTGCGGCAGCTGCGGGAAATGGGGGTTTGCTCCCTGCACATCGGCGTGGAAAGCGGCAGTGACCCGATTCTGCTGATGATGAACAAGGGTGTCTCCTCCTTCGATATGATTGAGGCTTTCAAAAAGCTGGACAATGCCGGCATCGAATATTATCTCACCATCATTCTGGGCTTGGGCGGAAAGTCCTACCGCAACCTTCACGCGCTGGAAACCGCCCGTCTGCTCAATCGAATCCACCCCAAGTGTATCTGGGCGCTCAAGCTCAAGCTGTGGCCCGATACCCCTCTGGAAAAGATGGCCAAAAAGGGTGACTTCCTCCCGATGAGCAATTTTGATATTCTGGTGGAGGAGCGGATGCTGCTGGATGCGCTGACCGTAACCGACTGTTTTTATATGGACACCACCGTTTTGGATCGCTTCACTATTCAGGGCTTCTTGCCGGAAGGAAAAGAAATGATGATTCGCACCATCGACCAATTTCTTGGATAAGCACTTTTCGTCCTCTCTGTCAGACGACAGGGAGGATTCTTTTTTCTCAAAGAATTCTTTAGTAATTATAGACAGAAAAACAAATTATTTTTATGCTTTTATCCAATTTTGTCGAATTATGTCGATTTTCCTCCTGTTTATCTGATACAATAACATCAGAATATTGCGAAGGGAGCCCTGTACTTGAAACAATATCTTTCCATTTTTCTTGTGGCCCTGATGGTCACGGTGCTGTCTGTCCCCATTTCTGCTGATTTCGCCCTGTCCCGCTCCTTTGAGGACAACTGTTCCTCTTTGGAAGAAAATTCCTATCGGACGACCGCCAACCTGACCTTGGCCAACTCCTACCTGCAACGGGTCGATTTTCCGGCTATGACCGACAAAACAGGCTTTGAGCTTCAGGATTTTTCCAATCCCGGCGAGGTCATTTATTTCGTCGAAAATCCCCGTTCCGTCTCAGTTTCCCTCTACCGCAGTCTGCCTTCCTTCGCTGTCCTCTATTCGGACGGGACACTTGCGTATGATGTCCTGCCGGATTCCAGCGAAGAGTTTCAGCTGCTGCCCCTGTGGGTCGGGGTCGAAGATGGTCTAATTTACTGCTTCACCAACGGAAATTATCATCAGCTCTATTACAACGAAGGCGAGTATGCCTTTCGGGAGGTGGAAGAGCCTGCCGGCGGAGTGTACCTCTATGGACTGAGCATCCAGGCCTCCTCGGACGGAGCCACCTTTGACACCCTTGAGGCGGAGCGAACCTATTCCGCCCACTACACCGCTCCGGATTCTTCCAGCATCTTTGACGAAACCTTTCATGCCGACCTTCCTGCCAACTGCCGCTACCTCAAGATACAGGCGGAGCAATATCCCTGCTTGCCGTACATAGAGGATGGGTTTGAAACCATCATAGACACTGCTTCTTGGTACAAGGTGGTCATCCGCCATGTTTCCTATTCCACCGCCCTCGGAAAGGACGAGGACTGGAGCGGCGCTCCCCTGCCGGATGGCATGATTGGAGATACCTCCTATGGAGAAAAGGATTCTGACTCCAACGGCAAATCCCCAAAATCGCAGAGCAGCAAGGAGTCCAAATCCTCGTCCGGCAAATCCCCCGACATCAAAAATTCCACTTCGACCTCCTCTCGGGTAGAAAATTCCACCTCCAGCACCACGACCGACTCCAACAATAGCACCACCAGCTATACCACCAACTACTATTTCTATAACTTTTCGGAGGAAGCCGCCGAAGCCATCGAACAGATTTTGACCTCCAAGCAGCCGCCGGATTTATCCGAATTAAAGGAAAAGGCCGCGGCAAAAGAAGAGCAATCCAATCCGGAGCTGCCGCTGGAAACCGTTGTGATGGAGGATACCGTCTCCCCGGAACAGGTCGGCAGCGCCGTTTCTCCCTCCACCTTGACCATCTCTCCGGAATCAGGGGAGGGCTCCCACGGCTCTCAGCCGATTTTCATTTATGTCGGTATGTCGCTCATCATCCTGTTCCAGATTATCCTGATTCTGCGCCGTCCCCCAAGCCCTCTGTGGTCGTCATCCCTCTCGGAAAAAGATGACGAGGACGAGGATGGTGATGAGGAGGAATAACGCTTCCCAGCAGACGAAACGGGCCCGCCATCTCATGATAGCGGACCCGTCTTTTTTATCCGTAATATTGAATCGATTCCAAAATTTCCTTCTGCTGCTCCATCGACTGCTCGTCCCATTTTCCCTGCGAGTAGAAGCGAATCAGCAGGAAGCTGCCGTCCTTCGGCAGATAGTAGGAGTAACAGCACTGCTGTGCCTCCTCCGGTTTGGAGGCTTCCTCCGGCGAAACATAGCTCAGGCCCAAAAGAACCTCCTGTCCCTGAATGGTCAGAGTCTCGGCGGAAACATGGTTCTCGTTTTTCCATACCTTCGCGCTTGCCCACAAGGAGCTGCCCTGATTCATTTTATGTACCTCGTATCCATCCGAAGCAAGGCTGTCGTCCTGTGCATCGTAGAATACGATGCCTTCCTGTTCCTCCTGACGCCATTCGCTCGGAACATCAATGGAGAGGTTCATCACCGCTCCCGCGTCATCTCCCTGAATCGGGATGGAAAGCTCCACGGTTCGGATTCCGCCCGGTGTATAATCCTCTTGAGGTTCCTGAGGCTCGTTAGTCTCCTCCTGCGCCGGTTCCTGTTCGACCGGCTCGGTAACCTCCTCCTGTGGCGGCTGGATTGGCTCTGTCTTATCCTTGGACAGTAGGACAAAAACCAGTGCAAAGACGGTCAGCAGTCCCAAAAGAAGCAAAACAGCCAAAAGGTTTTTCCGTTCTTTCGTCAACATTCTATCCACCCTTTCTCTTACCCCTTTCCACCATCAATTCCGGGGGTGCGTTGTACTATTATCTTACCATAAATCCCACCGAGAAGGAAAGGGCTTTTGTCTGAATTCACAAATTCCTAAAAATAGATTTCGGTCTTTCCGACCCTTTCCCCTTATTTTCGGCAGAGTCGTGCAATTTTCCTGCTTTTATGATATAATATGGGCATACAATTTTAAGGAGAAACCGAATTTCTGACTCAATTTTTTTGGAGGGTACAACAACAATCATGGAGCAAAACCGATTTTCTTCTCTCCCCATTCAAGAACCCATTCTTCAGGCGGTTCAGGAAATGGGCTTTCAGGAAATGACCGAGATCCAGTCCAAGGCAATTCCACCCATACTGGAGGGACGGGACGTGATTGCCAAGGCACCGACCGGAACCGGAAAGACCTGCGCCTTCGGCATTCCGCTGATTGAACGCATCGACCCCGAAAATCCGGACATTCAGGCAGTCATCCTCGCTCCCACCCGAGAGCTGGCAACCCAGATTCGCGACGATTTGGAGTCGCTGACCCGATTCATGCCGCAGGTGCGGACACTGGTGGTCTATGGCGGTCAGTCGATGGACAAGCAGAAGCAGCAGTTAAAGAAGGGCGCCCATATCTTGGTGGCAACTCCCGGCCGTCTGCTGGATTTGATGCAGCACCGCTATCTTTCCCTCAAATCGGTTACCGCAGCCGTTCTGGACGAGGCGGACAAAATGCTGGACATGGGCTTTTATAAGGATGTCCGCAAGATTTTGGACAGCCTCAAGGGCCTCAAGCAGATGTGTATGTTTTCTGCCACCATTTCCCGCGAGGTCATGGACATCGGATGGCTGTATCAGAGGGACCCTGAGGAAATCACCGTCCTTCCTGTTGAGGACAGCGAGCCCAAAATCGACCAGTACAGCATCCAGTGCATCGGACGGGAAAAAATCGAAATCATCCTGCGCCTGATGAAGCAGTTTTCTGTCTCCCGCGCCATCATCTTCTGCAACACCAAATACACCACCGGCATGGTTTCCGAGCAGCTGCACGCACAGGGACTGAACACTGCCTGCCTGCACGGAGATATGCGCCAGTCGGAACGCAACAAAATCATGGAGCAGTACAAGGAAGGCAAGATTGACATCCTCGTTGCCACCGATGTTGCCGCCCGCGGCATCGATGTCAGCGATATTCAGGTCGTTTTCAACTATGACATTCCGCAGGAAAACGACGCCTATCTGCACCGCATCGGTCGAACCGGACGCGCGAAAAAGGAGGGCGTTTCCTTCGTGCTTCATTCCAAAGACGAACAGCGCCGTCTGGACAATATCATCCATTACACCCGTTCTAACATCCTTCCGCTTGAGATGGACGGCTGGGGTGTCTTTCAGGAGAAAAAATAACCGCTTTATTTCAAAAGGGACATTGAGCTTACCTCGCTCAATGTCCCTTTCTTTATGCTTTGCAGTATTTTTTACCTAGCGCAGTCGTCCGTTGGATTGTCTGCCCGAGTTGTTGTTTCGGTAGAAGCTGCCCACTGCAACCCCCAGCAGAGACAGCACAACATAGATAATCGGGAACATCCAGATGCTCCAATCAAAAAACAGCAGCAGGGATGGCAGAAAAAGGATGCCGGACAGAACCGGGTAGTACAGCTGGAATCCGTTTTTTGAGCCGCAGTACACACCGCACGACAGGCAAAGAACCGGAAAAATCAGGTAGAGGGTGAGGGCAATCAGTGTGATATTCTGCAAGCCCAAAACCAAAATCGGCACTCCCAGAAAAGCGGTCATCGTGATAATCGAGACATCAATCAACACTTTGGGGTCTTTCATGATAAAATCCTCTCTTTCAGCATTTTCTTAACAGTATATCACACCTTCCCCTGCCTTTCAATCACCTGCATATTACGGGCAGCCTTCTCATACCCTTGTGTAGAGAAGCGCAAAATCCTGAGAAGCGCCGAAAGCGTTCGCGCGCAACAGGCAGACGGAGAACAGGTTGACCGCTGCCGGAAAAGAAAGAGAGGTCATCATGATGGAATGTAATGCAATCAGGCAGGCGGTTTGCGTCAACGAAACGGTGTTCGATTCCACCGCCGAAGTGCCATTGGAAACCGATATCACCCTGCCGGACTATTGTCCGGATATTGTCCGAATCCTAAAATGTTCGCTCAACTCCTGCGTCAAGTCCACCCACCTTCAGGGGAGACAGCTGACCATCGAGGGAGTGTGCAGCGTCTGTGTGCTCTACTTAGGGGAGGAAACTGCCGGCGGCGAACTGCGTCTGCGAAGCGTCAGCTACAAGCTGCCGTACACCAAATCCGTGGAACTCAAGGGAGACGCCACGCAGGTCATCGCATTTGTCTGCTCCAGTTCCTCCTACTACAATTGCCGCGCGGTCAGCAAACGGCGCATCGAGCTGCGCGCATCGGTCGAGCACCGCATCTGTGCGGTCAGCTCCGGCGAGGCGGAGGTCATCACCGACGCCGCTGATGACACCGAAAATCCCTCCGGCATCCAGCTGCACCGAAGCTCTCTTTCCCAAACCGGATTTGTGACACAGGCTCGGGACCTGCTGGACATTCAGGAGGAGCTGGAATTAGCAAACGGAAAGCCTCCCATCCGTAGCATTCTCTGCTCCCATGCCTGTGCAGTGGTGCTGGACCAAAAGCTGATTTCCGGAAAAATCGTCACCAAAGGGGAGCTTCGCATCACCGTCCTGTATGCTGCCGATTCCTCCGGCGGCACCAAAGCGGAGGAAATGTACTACACCCTGCCAATCAGCGGCGTCATCGACGCTCCGGGAGCAGACGACAGCTGCATCTGCTCTTTGGGCTATGCCGTCTGTGAATATGAGCTATCCCCAAAATCGGACGCGCAGGGAGAAAACACCCTGTTGGAGCTGCGCGCTCAGGTAGCTGTCAGTGCGGAGGTCTGCCGACGGATGGAGCTTGCTGTTGCGGATGACTGCTACTCCACCCGCTATGCCTGTGAGAGTCAGACCCGCCCCTTCAGCTTTTTGAGTCTGGTGGAGACGGTGGAGGAGCGGTGTCTGTACAAGGGCGAGGTGGAGCTTCCGGCCGAAATCCAGACCATCCTCAACGGGTGGGCAACCGTCTCAGACAGCAGTCTGCGGTTTGAGGAGGAGAACGGGAGCCGCAAGGCAATCCTGCAAATCGACCTGGATATCTGTCTGCTGGCGCAGGAGGCAGACGGCAGCATCCAATTCTACGACAAGACCGAACAGATGGAATGTTCCTTCCCGCTGAGCGGCGTGGATGCACAGGCAAAGCTGATTTTCTGCCCGCAGATTTCGGTCATCGGCTTTGACTACAGCCGAGGCGCCTCCTCCCTTCAGGTGCGCTGCGAGGTCTTGGTATGGGGCTGCATCAGCCAGCTCTGCCGATGCAATGTGATGGAACAGATTACCGTTGACGAAGCAAAACCCATCCAGCGCGAGGATGACTGTTCGCTGACGATTTACTACGCAGACCCCGGAGAGACGCTGTGGGACATCGCCAAGCGCTATCACACCGGGATGCAGTCGGTCATGGAGGCCAACGCTCAGATTGAGCTGTCGGAGGATTCCAGCATATCCGGCAGAGAGATGCTGCTGATTCCCATCCTCCCGAACTAGGCAAAACAGGTGATTTCAAAAAAGGAGTGACAGCAGATGGACAGCCGCAACATCTATCAAGACATCGCCCAGCGTACCGGCGGTGATATTTATATCGGGGTGGTCGGCCCGGTGCGGACCGGAAAATCCACCTTCATCAAAAAATTCATGGAAAATCTGGTCCTGCCGAACATTGAAAGCGAATATTTTCGAGAGCGTGCCATCGATGAGCTACCGCAGTCCGCAGCAGGAAAAACCATCATGACCACCGAGCCCAAATTCATTCCCGAGGAAGCGGTGAGAATCTCTCTGGAAAAAAATGCCGAGCTTAACGTCCGCATGATCGACTGCGTCGGATACATCGTTCCCAGCTCTTTGGGCTATGTGGAAAACGAACAGCCCCGAATGGTCATGACGCCTTGGTTTGAGCAGGAGATTCCGTTCAACCTCGCGGCGGAAATCGGCACCCAGAAGGTCATTCAGGAACATTCCACCATCGGGCTGGTGGTCACCTCCGACGGGTCCATCAGTGACATCCCCCGTGAGGAGTACGAGGAGGCGGAAGAACGGGTCATCCGCGAGCTTCAGGAGCTGGAAAAGCCCTTTGCAGTCCTGCTCAACTGCCAATATCCCAGCTCTTCGGAAGCCCGCACTCTCTCCGAGCAGATGCAGGAGCGCTACGGGGTTCCGGTGCTTTCGGTCAACTGTCTGGATTTAACCGAGGAGGACATCCGACAAATCCTTGCCAGCGTCCTGATGGAGTTTCCGGTCAAGGAAATCAAGGTCAACATCCCCCGATGGATTCTTTCGCTCGCGCCGGGTCACTGGCTCAAGGAAGAGCTGTATCAAGCCATCTGCTCTGCCTGCGGCGAGATTCACCGAATCAATCATGTCGCAGAGCAGCTCTCCAAAATCGAGGCCTGCGAGTCCATCTCTCAGGCACAGGTGACCGGCATGGATTTGGGCCACGGCAAGGTACTGCTCTCGATATCGGTGAAGCCCAATCTGTTTTATGATATTCTCAGCGAAGCCACCGGTCTGGAAATCGGAGGCGAGGAAGGTCTGCTGCCCTGCCTGTGCCGGTTAGCCCAAATCAAGAAGGAGTACGACAAGGTCAAGGGTGCGCTGGAGGAGGTCGCCGCTACCGGCTACGGCATTGTGATGCCATCCTTGGACGAACTGAGCTTGGAGGAACCGCAAATCGTCAAGCAGGGCGGCCGCTACGGAGTTCGGCTGAAGGCCTCCGCTCCGTCCATCCACATGATGCGCGCGGACATCACCACCGAGGTCAGCCCGATTGTCGGAAGTGAAAAGCAGTCGGAGGAGCTGGTCATGAGCCTGCTCCATGAATTTGAGGATGACCCGCAAAAAATCTGGGGCAGCAATATTTTCGGAAAATCGCTGCACGAGCTGGTCAACGAAGGGCTTCACAACAAGCTCTATCGGATGCCTGCGGATGCCCGTCTGCGGATGCAGGAAACCATCGAACGCATTATCAATGAGGGCTGCAACGGTCTGATTTGCATTATCCTCTAACCTGAAGCAGAAAAAAAGGAAAGCCTTATTGCAAGGCTTTCCTTTTTTCTTAAGAAGCTATCGATTCTGGAACCCCTGAATCAACGGATGCTCCCGAATCAGTGTCATCAAAAATCCCATCTCTGCAAAGCCGGTTCCCATCCAGCAAATCTCCGCACCGCAGTGGGAGCTGGAAAAGATGCTGCGGTTTGCCGCACGCAGATGCAGGGTATCAAATTTCAGGCTGCCATCCCCCGCCACGCAGTCTCCTGTCAGCGTTTCCAACGCCTGCTCGGTCAGCTTTCCGACAAAGACAACCTCCCCATTCTCGGAGGTCTGTTCGGCTTCCAGCATTTTTCCAAGCCGGATTCCTTCCTCTTCGTCCTGACGGCAGCGCAGTTCAAAGGTATCTGCTTTTTCCGCAGCCTTTCGAACCAACTCCCGCCACCAGTCATATTCCGCAAAGATTTCCCGACCGGCATCGTTGGTGCGATGCTCTTCAAATTCCAGCGTCAGCATGGTTCATTCCTCCTGATTGCAAGCTCAAAAAATTACTGACGAATCTGTGCGCCCAGCTCTTCCAGCGCTTTGAGAATCTTGCTCATGGCACTGTTGACCTCCTCGTCGGTGAGGGTGTGGTCTGCCACGCGCATACTAATATTGAAGGCTACGCTCTTCTTGCCTTCTGCAATCTGGCTGCCCTTGTAAACGTCGAACAGCTCGATTTTCTCCAGAATCTTGCCGGCAGCAGCCTTGATTGCCTTTTCCATGGTCAGGACTGGCAGGCTGTCGTCGCACAGCAGCGCAAGGTCACGGCTGGAAGCCGGGAATTTCGGCAGCGGAACATAGGTCTTGTCGTTGTTGCTCAGAGCGAACAAGTCTCTCAGGTTGAGCTTCGCAACATAGACACGGGTTCCAATCTCGTAGTTATTGCAGACCAGCGGATGGATTTCGCCCAGGATACCGAATTCTTCGCCGTCCTTGGACAGAACCGCACAGCGGCCCGGGTGGAAGGTCGGGTTATCCTTGCAGGCGGTCACATCATAATCCTCGATGGACAGGGTCTCCAGCAGGTTTTCCACAACACCCTTCAGGGTGAAGAAATCCTTGCCCTCGCCGTACATACCCAGAACCAGGTTTGGCAGCTCGTCCGGCAGCGGGTCATCCTCGACCGGCAGATATTCGTTGCCGATTTCGTACAGGGAAACCGATGCGTTTCGGTTGTTGTAGTTCTTTGCCAGAATATCCATCATCGAAGGAATCGCATTGGTTCTCATGATGCTGGTGTCCTCGCCGAGCGGATTGCGGATGACAACCGAGTTGCGGCGCGGGTCATCCTTCGGCAGTCTGATTTTGTCGTACTGCTTCGGGCTGACAAAGGAGTAGGTCATGATTTCATACATTCCCTGAGCGAGCATGGTGCGGTTGACAACGCGCTCAAACTCCTGATACTCGCTGTAGCGGCCCTGTGTGCTGCCCTTGGCAATGCTGGTCGGAATATTATTGTAGCCGTAGATGCGGGCGATTTCCTCTGCTACGTCTGCCTTGTGCTCTACGTCGCCGCGGAAGGATGGAACGATGATATTGTCCCCATCCAGCTGGAAGTGCAGGTCGGTCAGAATCTTTCTCATCTGCTCTTCCGGAATCTGGGTTCCGAGGAATTTGTTGATCCACTGTGCATCCAGATGGATGACGGTTGGCTGGTAGTTGGTGTTGTCGATATCGATGATGCCATCTACAACCTCGCCTGCACCCAGCTGTTCAACCAGCTCGCAGGCGCGCATGATTGCCGGCAGACAGTTCTGTGCATCCAGACCCTTTTCAAAGCGGCCGGAGGACTCGGTTCTCATGCCCAGCTTTTTCGCGGTTACACGAACCGAGCTGCCCTTAAAGCTTGCGGATTCAAAGACAACGGTATGGGTGCCTTCGTTGATTCCGCTGTGTTCGCCGCCCATAACACCGGCAACGGCAGAAGCCTTTTCCGCATCTGCAATCACCAGCATCTCCTCGCTCAGGTTGCGCTCTACACCATCAAGGGTCTTGATGGTCTCGCCAGTGCGGGCATTGCGGACGATGATTTTGTGGTCCTTAACATACTCGATGTCGAATGCGTGCATCGGCTGGCCGTACTCGAGCATGACATAGTTGGTGATATCAACGATGTTGTCGATTGGGCGGACACCGCTTGCACGAAGGCGTTCTCTCATCCAGCGAGGGGATGGGCCAATCTTGACATTTTTGACAACGCGGGCAACATATCGCGGACACAGCTCCGGATTCTGCACCTCTACCGAGAGGTAGTCATGAATGTCGCCGCCGCAGCCCTTGACCTGTGGGATGTGCTGGGTCATCGGCTTGTCGAAGGTAACAGCTGCTTCCCGTGCCAGTCCCAGAACAGAAAGGCAGTCCGGGCGGTTCGGGGTGATTTCAAATTCTACACAGGTGTCGTCGCAGCCAATCGCCGAAGCAATATCCTGACCCGGCTTGCAGTCCTCCTCAATCAGGAAAATACCGTTATCGGCTGCATACGGGAAATCTCCCTGGGTCAGGTTGAGCTCTGCAATCGAGCACATCATACCGTTGGACATCACGCCTCTGAGCTTGCCCTTGGTGATTTTTACGCCGTTTGGCAGCTGGGATTTGTGCAGAGCTGCCGGAACCAAATCGCCCTCATGAACATTGGAAGCACCGGTCACGATCTGAACCGGCTCCTCCTGACCAACATCCAGCTGACAAATCAGCAGATGGTCGGAATCTGGGTGCGGCTCAATTTTCAGGATTTTGCCGACTACCACATTTTTCACATCTTCAAATTCTGTCTCCCAGCCCTCAACCTTCGAGCCGGACATACTCATTGCTTCGGAGAAATCTCTCATCGAAACATCCCCAATATCTACATAATCTTTCAGCCATCTCATCGAAAGATTCATATTCACTCATTCCTTTCCGAATGTCTGATTCTACGCTGCATCTATCACTGATTCTCTCAAATGCGCATCCGCCCGTCCAAGCAGCCAGCGGCGCTTTTCTATTTCGGACACGAGCTTTTTTCCCTTAGAACTGTTTGAGGAAACGGACGTCATTTTCATAGAACATCCGCAGGTCGTCGATATTGTAGCGCATCATAACCATACGCTCCAGACCCATGCCGAATGCAAAGCCGCTGTATTCCTCCGGGTCAATTCCGCAGTTGGTCAGAACCTTCGGATGAACCATTCCGCAGCCCAGAAGCTCAATCCAGCCCTCGCCCTTGCACAGGCGGCAGCCCTCACCGTGGCAGTTGAAGCACTGAACATCCAGCTCGGCAGAAGGCTCGGTGAATGGGAAGTGATGCGGTCTGAAGCGAACAACGGTGTCCTCGCCGTACAGACGCTTTGCAAAGACTTCCAGTGTGCCCTTCAGGTCGGACATAGTGATATTCTTGTCAACGACCAGACCCTCAATCTGATGGAACAGCGGGGAATGGGTTGCATCCAACGCATCCGAACGATAAACACGGCCCGGCGCAAAGATGCGAATCGGAGGTTTCTGGTTTTCCATGACACGAATCTGGATTGGGGAGGTCTGGGTTCTCAGAACGACATTGTCATTGATGTAGAAGGTATCCTGGGTGTCGCGCGCCGGATGGTCCTTTGGAATGTTGAGCGCCTCAAAGTTGTAGTAGTCCAGCTCTACCTCCGGACCCTGTGCAATCTCAAAGCCCATGCCGATGAAGATTTCCTTAAACTCGTCAAGCACAATGCTCAGCGGGTGTTTTTTACCCAGCTCCTGTTTTTTGCCCGGGAGGGTGACATCCAGCGTTTCGGTTGCCAGACGCAGGTCAAGCGCCTTCGACTCCAGATGAGCCTTGCTCTCCTCCAGCTTTTCCTCGATTTGAGCGCGCACCTGATTGGCCAGCTGGCCGATGACCGGTCTTTCCTCAGCAGAAAGTTTTCCCATCTGTTTGAGGATTGCGGTCAATTCTCCTTTTTTTCCCAGATATTTTACTCGAACAGCATCCAGCGCCTTGAGACCATCTGCCTGCTCAAGCTCGTCAAATGCTTTTTTCTCGATTGCTTCCAATGCAGTTTTCATGCTATATCCATCCTTTCCTGTTGTTTCATTCTGTCCCCGACCAAGGGTCAGGAGCAAAACGACCGCATAAAAAAAGCTTTCCGCCCCCGGCGCTGTATCAAAAACAGCGTCAGGGACGAAAAGCATTGCTGCGTTCCGCGGTACCACCCGAATTCCGGCGACCTGCCGGCGACTCATTGTGCAGATAACGGTGCCCTCCGTTTTCCCCTATTACTGTTCATCAGGTTCAGGGAAACCGCTCCCAGGCGAAACTTCGCACTCTGTTTCCCCAAGCCGCTTTCAGCCGATGGCGGACTCTCTCTGAAAAAGGAATTCTACAGTGTGTTACTTTTCCTGTTCTTTGCGTTTTTCTATGCGATTGATTTTGGATACTTTTTAGGATAGCACAACTTTTCCCTTCTTGCAAGTCCCCTTTTCCCCGATTCCCCTTGTTTTCATGCGATTTTGTATGTTTTCTCCAAAAGCTCCGCCGGAACCATTCCGAAATATGATGGTAAGGAGCCTCGCCTTCTTTTTCTCTCTGCACTTTTTTGTCGAGATTCCGCCAAAATCTGCTTGTCTGCCAACTGCAAAGTTGCTATAATAAAACTTAGAATGACCCCTCGCCCTTTTGCAGGCGATGAGAATAGAAAGGATTTGAGCACATGAGAATTGTGACATCCAAGCAAATGAAACAAATCGAGCAGAATTCCATCCAGTACCAGATGAGCTTTCTGCGCCTGATGGAGAATGCCGGCTGTGCCGCTGCGCGCTTGATTGCGGACACTCTCCACGATGTCAACGGGTTAAACTTCGTCGTATTCTGCGGCAAAGGCAACAACGGCGGAGACGGCTTTGTGGTTGCCCGCAAGCTCCACGAGCTGGGTGCAAATGCCGCTGTCGTTTTGACCGACGGCGAACCCAAAACGGACGATGCCACACGGATGCTGGAGATTGTCCGGTCGATGGAACTGCCTGTCTTTTCCTTTGAGGAAGAGCCGGAAATGGTCAACACCCTGATGGACAAGGTGGATGTCATTGTGGATGCCATCTTCGGAAGCGGCTTTCATGGGGAAATCGATATTCGCCGCCGCCAAATCACCTCGATGATTAACTCTGCGATTGCCGCAGTCTTTTCGCTCGACATCCCAAGCGGCATCAACTGCGATACCGGAGAGGCCGCCGAGGATGCGGTCAATGCGGATTTCACGATTGCCTTCGACAGCTTCAAGCCCGCACATCTGCTGCCCAAATATCTGCCGCAGCTCGGTCAGGTTTCTCTGGCCGGCATCGGCATCGACCCTCTGGCCTATGAGGGTATCGAACAGAACCACTTCGTCGCTGACGAGGATTGGGTTTACTCCCGCATCCCACAGCGTAGCCCGGACGCACACAAGACCTCTACCGGACGCCTGCTCAATATTGCCGGCGGCATCGGCTGCACCGGCGCAGCTGTTCTTTCCTCCACTGCCGCTTTGCGCAGCGGAGCCGGTTATGTTGTGACTGCCGTTCCACAGGCCATCTATCCCCTCGTTGCGCCCAGCCTGATTCAGTCCCCCTTCTGCTTTGTCGAAACAGCTGCCGATGTTTCCAGCGCACTCAACGGAGCATCTGCCGTTGCCATCGGCTGCGGCATGGGCACCGGTCAGCGTCAGCGCGGCATCTTGGAGGAGGTGCTGTATCTTGCCAAATGCCCTGTCATCATCGATGCAGATGGCATAAACAATCTGGCGATGGACATATCCATAGTATCGGATGCAAAATGCCCTGTTGTCCTGACCCCGCACTTTGGAGAGATGGCAAAGATTTGCCGGACCACCGTTCAGGAGATTCAAAAGGCTCCTCTGCTCTGCGCGCAGGAGCTGGCCGCCCAGCTGAAAGCGACCATCGTTCTCAAGGGAGCGCACACCATCGTTGCTTCTCCGGACGGACGCACCTTCCTCAACCAGACCGGCAACCCCGGACTTGCCAAAGCAGGAAGCGGCGATATCCTGACCGGCATCCTCTCCTCGCTGATTTCTCAGGGAATGACTGCCTTTGATGCCGCTGTCTGTGCCGTCTATCTGCATGGTGCTGCCGCCGACCGCTGCGTCGAGCGGATGTCCGAATATTTCATGCAGCCTGATGACATCCTCATCGACCTTGGCCGTCTGCTCAAGGAGCATATCCGCTGAGTTTTTTTACCCTACATTTTTTGATGATGGGACATTTTTGCATCCGCTCTGATTTTTCTTTCAGGAGGCGGTATCATGCCAAAAATGTCCCATTTTCTTTCCAAAAAAGGAATCGGTGTCCTGCTCCTGATTCTGGCAATCGTTGCAGGCGCCCTCGCTCTGTCCCACTTTTCCCGAAACAAAGCAGACAGCCGACCGGAGCAGCAGCTGTCCCGACTGGCTGCCAATCTGTCTGGCGGGTTCAAGGCCCAGCTGGAAATCAGCTGCGACGGCTTCTCTGCCAATGCTGATTTCCAGCAGCAGTATCTGGGAGACTGTCAGTTTCGTTTTACCTCTCCTCCCTCTCTGGACGGATTTGTGCTGACCGTGCGCGAAGGTCAAGCCGAGCTTTCCTATCGGGGATTGGCCTCCACCCAAAATACCGACCAGTTCTTTTCCTCCTCTGGAGCGGGGCTGTTTTTGGAGGCGCTTCAAGGGCTCAGCAATCCCCAAGGTCTACAATGCGAGCAGGCGGACGGTCAGCTTCTCCTGTCTCTGCCCTCCGGCGAAAACGAGAACCGATTGTTAGCGGTGGTCGATGCCGAGAGCGGCACTCCGCTTTCGGTCGAATTTCCGCAGGAGGGCTGTATCATCCAGCTGGACGAGGTGACCTTCTCCTGTGCCCAGTAACAAAGGTGGTTCCTTTCTCAAGGAACCACCTTTTGTTTTTCCGAATAGAATACAACAGCATCGCTCCCGTCCGAGCTGCTGAATCTATTCTTCTGCAAAGGAGTTTCAACTATGTCAACAGAAGCCATTACCAGCCTTTCCCAGCTGACCGTCGGACAAAGCGGACAGGTCACCGAGCTGCACCTCGGCGGTGAGATGCGCCGCCGTTTGCAGGACCTCGGCGTGATTGAAGGGACTCGCATCCGCTGTCTGCAACGAAGCATCTTCGGCGACCCCTGTGCCTACCTGATTCGCGGCGCGGTGATTGCCCTGCGAAATCACGACTCCCGACAGATTTTCGTCCGCACTCTGCCGCTTTCCCACTCCGGGCAATCGAGGTGAGGCCAATGGGACTGACTGTCGATTTCACCGAATACACTGTCCAAAACCCGGTCGGCGCGCCCTTTCTTCAAAAGCTGCACGAGGATGATTTGGTCATCGCCCTTGCCGGAAATCCCAATGTCGGGAAAAGCACCATCTTCAATGCACTGACCGGCCTGCACCAGCACACCGGAAACTGGCCCGGCAAAACCGTGGTTAATGCCTGCGGACGCTGTGAGCGTCAGGGACAGGGATACCTTCTGGTTGACCTGCCCGGCACCTATTCCATCATGGCACATTCCCCGGAGGAGACCACCGCGCGGGACTTTCTCTGCTTTGGGAAAAGCGATGCCGCAGTTGTCGTCTGCGATGCCACCTGTCTGGAACGAAATCTCAACCTCGTCCTTCAGGTCATGCAGATTACCTCCAAAACGGTGCTGTGTTTAAACCTCATGGATGAGGCAAGGAAAAAGCAGATTTCTATCGACACTGCCCTGTTCGCTCAAAAGCTGGGCATCCCGGTTGTCTGCACCACCGCACGGGAGGAAACGGGACTGGATGAGCTTCTTGCCGCCGTCTGTTCGGCAGCGCAAAATCCTACTGTCCTCCCCGACCCCGTTGCTCTGCCTGCGGACATCGAGCAGGTGCTGCCGCCTTTGTGTCAGAAGCTGGAAAAGCTGGTTTCACCGGCTCTTTCGCCGCGATGGGTTGCCCTTCGTCTGCTCTGTCCGGATGACGGAATCCTCGATGGCCTTCGGGATTTTCTTGGTCGGGACCTGCTGGACATTCCCGAAATCGCAGCCGCTGTACAAAGCACCTGGCAGCTTCTGCAACAGCAGCACTACACCAAACAATCCCTTCGAGATTGTCTGGTTCGCTCTCTGGTTCACCGAGCAGAACAGCTGTGTGCTGCCTGTGTCTTTTCCGCCCCGAGTCCCTCCGCTCCGCGCCAGCTGGACCAAAGGCTTGACCGGATTTTTCTCAGTCCCAAAAGCGGAATCCCGATTATGGTTCTGCTGCTGTTTTTTATCTTCTGGCTGACCATCACCGGAGCTAACTACCCTTCCTCGCTGCTGGCAGATGGGCTGTTTTGGATTCAGGAGCGGCTCAGCGACCTGTTTTTCCTCCTGCACGCACCCGACTGGCTGCACGGAGCCTTGGTGCTTGGGGTCTACCGTGTTCTTGCGTGGGTCATTTCGGTCATGCTGCCCCCGATGGCAATCTTCTTTCCACTCTTCACCCTGCTGGAGGATTTCGGATATCTGCCCCGCGTCGCCTTCAATCTGGACCACTGCTTCCAAAAGGCGAATGCCTGCGGTAAACAGGCTCTGACCATGTGCATGGGGTTTGGGTGCAACGCTGCCGGTGTTGTGGGCTGCCGCATCATCGACTCCCCACGAGAGCGTCTGATTGCCATTCTGACCAATTCGCTGGTTCCCTGCAACGGACGCTTTCCCTCCCTGATTGCCCTGATTTCCATGTTCTTTGTGCTGGGTCAAAGCTCCCTGCTGTCCGCCCTCATCCTAACCGGAGTGATTCTTCTGTCGGTGGCCATGACCTTTCTCTCCTCCCGAGTTCTGTCCCGCACCATTTTAAAGGGTCAGCCCTCCTCCTTCGCGCTGGAGCTTCCGCCTTATCGCCGACCGCAGATTGGCAAGGTAATCGTCCGCTCCATCTTTGACCGAACCCTGTTCGTGTTGGGAAGGGCAGCTGCTGTCGCCGCTCCTGCTGGGCTGTTCATCTGGCTGCTCGCGAATTTTTCTCTGGGCGGCCAAAGCATCCTGAGCCATCTTTCGTCCCTGCTGGACCCCTTTGCCCGATGGTTCGGCATCGACGGTGTCATCCTGCTGGCATTCCTGTTGGGCTTTCCGGCAAACGAAATCGTCTTTCCCCTCATTGTGATGGGCTACCTGCAAAGCGGTGTCCTTGCCGAAACCGGCTCCCTCCCGGAACTGCACGAGCTGCTGGTGTCAAACGGCTGGACGGTCTGGACGGCAGTTTCCACCATGATTCTCTGCCTGTTCCATTGGCCTTGCTCCACCACCTGCCTGACCATCCGCAAGGAAACCGGAAGCCTGCGCTGGACTGCTCTGTCCATCCTGCTCCCCACCGTCATCGGATTTTCGCTCTGTCTGATTCTAAACCTTCTGGTTTGTGCGTTGACCCAATTGGGCTAAGACCTTCCCGCATACCAAAAAGCTCCCTATGCCCCGAGGATATCAGGACATAGGGAGCTTGCTTTTTTATTCTTCTTTCAGATAATGTTCAAACCAATCGGTGATTTCCTTGAGTCTGCGGATACGGTGCTTCGGCTTGCCCGAACGGGAAAGCTCGTGGTTCTCACCGTGGAACAGACAGATTCTCGACTCGACGCCGTGGAGTTTCAGTGCGGAGAACATCTGGTAAGCCTCCACCATCCAGCAGCGATAGTCCTCGTCCGAGTGGATAAACAGGGTTGGGGTGGTGCATTTGTCCGCATATTTCAGTGGAGAATGCCACCATGCCTGGTCTACATTTTCCCATGCGTTGCCGCCGGACTGGTCCATTCCGAAATATGGCCCGATGTCGGAGGTACCCTCCATCGAAATCCAGTTGGAAATCGAACGCTGTGATGCCGCTGCTGCAAAGCGATTGGTATGTCCGATGATCCAGTTGGTCATGAATCCGCCGTAGCTGCCGCCGGTAACGCCGACCCGGCTTGTGTCGATTTGAGGATAGGTCCACAGAACCAAATCGGTAAACTGCATAATATCCTCATAGTCCTCCTGTCCGTAGTGTCCGCGAATATCTGCGAACTCGTTACCTCTGCCGTCGCCGCCGCGCGGATTGCAAAAGAAAACAAAATATCCCAAGCTTGCCCAGTACTGCATCTCGTGGAAGAAGCAGGTTCCGTAGACCGTTTTTGGTCCGCCGTGAATATCCAGAATAGCAGGATAGCTCTGATCCGGGCAGTAGTCCACCGGCTCCAGTACCCAGCCGTCGATTTCGACTCCGTCCTTGTTGGTGAAGCAGAGCATCTTTGGTGTTACGACTGCCTTATCCTTCAGGACAGGGGTGTTAATCTGGCTGAGCTGAACCTCTGTTCCATCCTTGAGGCAATACAGCTCCTGGAGCTTGTCTCCGCGCATTGCCACATAGACCAGAACCTCTCCCTTGCGGTCGAAGCAGTCTACCGAGCCTTCCTCCGCAGTCAGGCTGACCACGCTGCCGTCCAAGCTGACATGGTTGATTTTGGAGCAATTGCGCTCGGTGGTCAGATAGGTCACACCGGTCTCGTCCGGAATAAAGGCCTTGCCTCCGCCATAGCGGCAGTCGGAGCCGACACTGCTGTACCAAGTGCGGTCCGGGTCCAGAATCAGCTCGAGGCTCTGCGACTCTCTGTTATAGCGATAGAGGGCAGAGTTTTCGTTGATGCCGTAGTTTTTATTTTCATTGGCGGTCACAACGATGGTATCGCCTGCATAGCCCGCTCTGCTGAGATCCCAGCTGCTCACCGGAATCAGCACGGTGCTTTCTTTGGTTTCCAAGTCTACCTCGACCAACTCCTGCTTGAGGCTCTGAACTCCCTTGAACTCGCTGCCGATATAGAGTAGCTTCTTGTTGTCGTCCGAAAGGGCATAATTTTCGAGCTGATACATCGGGCCGGTCAATGGCTCGAACTGGTTGGTGCAGTTGTGATACAGATAGAGTCTGTCCCGCTTGCCGTTGGTCACGCCAACGCCGTTGCTCCAGAAGGGCAGCTCATCGCAAACCATGTAGTCCTTTTCCTCTTCCCGGGACTTGAGCAGTTTTGCACGCTCTTCCCGGCTCATGTTGAAAAAGTCCTCCGGCAGCTGGTTGTCATACTCTGCCGAAATCAGGTAGGTGTCCTCTCCCAGCTTTTTGATTGCTCTCACCGGCGCCGGAATGGTCATCACCTTTCTGGCTTCGCCGCCGCACAGGGAGATGGAAAAATAATCGGTGCTGTATGCGTCCACTGGTTCCTTTTTGCTCTCTCGTTTGGATGCAAACAGAATGAAATGATCATCCAGCCAAAGATAGGAACGCTCATCCTTGCCCGCAGTCAGCGGACGGCACTCGCCGCTCGACAGGTCTGCTGTCCAGATGCCTGCTTGGTATCCGTCCTTTTCCTCGTTGCTCTTGCTGACAACAAACGCTGCGTGCTGGGCATCCGGGCTCAGCTGAAGGTTGGAAAGAAAGTGAAACCGCAAAAATTCATCCAATTGAATCCGTTCCATAAATCATCTACGCTCCTTTATTGTTATAATTCTGTCTGTGAATCCGCAATGCAGGAAAGCCTCCTTCGGCCTGCCTGCATTTTCTCCATTTTAGCATATTACTTCGGGATTGAAAAGAGATTTTTTGAAAGTATTTAACAAATCACTGCTTGATTTTTTCGCACAAAGATCTACAATTAGGACATATTCATTCTATTTTTTTATTCTGTATCAGGAGGTTTTTGTATGTCCAACTCCTCACCCATGCCCCGCTTGATGCGGTATCTGCCGCCCATCCTGACCGCCCTTTTGATTGCCGTATCGATTTGGATTGGGAGCCAAATGTCACTTTCCGGGCTGATTTCCTACACGCCCAAAAACTCCTTTCTCGCCGCAGGAGGCATCCTCCTGCTGTATGCGGTCAAATCGCTCTCGGTGGTCTTTCCGCTGTCCGCGCTCTATCTGGTCGCTGCCTTCTGGTTCGGCCCGGTGTGGGGCATCCTCATCAGCTATATCGGTCTGGTCATCTCGTGCAGTATTCCCTATTGTCTGGGACGGCACTTCGGCAGCGGCGTCATCGCCGGTCTGGTTCAAAAATACCCCCGTCTGGACAAGCTCCAGAAAACCGGCATCTCAAACGAAATCATGCTCTCGTATTTGATGCGAATTGTTTCCATCCTGCCCGGAGATTTGTGCAGCCTGTTTTTGGGAGCCTGCTCCATCCGCTATCCGCGGTACATGATTGGCTCCCTGCTGGGTCTGTCGCCCATGATGATTCTGCATGTCCTGTTCGCGGACATCATCGCTCAGAGCGTTTCCGGCAGCTTTCTGGACGCCCTGACCCCTGCCAGCGTCACCACCATCATCGTGCTGGTTGCGGTATCGGTCGTCTCATCTGTCCTGCTCAACAAGTATAAACGCTGAGGCGGATCTCCCGCCCAATACAAAAGCAGGAGCAACATCGCAATCGGTGCTGCTCCTGTGTTTTTATTCTGCAATTTTATGCTCTTGGATTCGAAGGAGAAGGGGTTTGATTCCTGTGTTAGACAAGGCTCTCCGCTGGCCTTCGCAGAAGCCGTTTTCTTTAACGGGCCTTCTTCACGATTTTCTTCTGATTCGATGTTCCCTTGCGAACTACTTTATAGGTTTTCTTTGTGGTCTTTTTCGAGGTGGTCTTGCCCTTGGAGGAAGTACTCGATTTTTTGATAATCTTTTTGCCGGACGAGAGAACACGGTCTACCGACTGCTGAACGGTCAGGGTGCTGTCATCATCGATATAATTTCCCAACTGTGCTTGGTGGAATGAAATCGGTGCTGCCGATGCGGTCGTAGTACCCGATATTCCGATAAATGCCATCGAGGCTGCCATCAGGATTGCAAAAACTTTTTGTTCACGTTTCATAAATTCCCCTCCAAAAAATACAGACAAATTATAAATATATTATATTCTGTTCTAAAGCAGGAATCAATAGACGTTCCATACAAAAAAGACTGGCAGAAGAATACACTTCTGCCAGTCTTTCTCTTGATTTCTCGCAATTCGGGCATTACAGGCGGGCTGCCACCTGCTTTAAGTAGGAACGGAACTGGTCCTTCACCTGCGGGTGTTGGAGGGCAACCTCAACGATTGCCTGCAAGATTCCGAACTTGTTGCCCATATCATATCGGGTTCCGGTGTACTCCACGCCCACCATGCCGTGTTCCCGGGCAAGCACCCGCATCGCGTCGGTCAGCTGGATTTCTCCGCCTGCACCCGGCGCTGTATTTTCCAGAATCGGGAAAATCTCCGGTGGCAAAACCACCCTGCCCAGAATGGAATAGTTGCTGATCACCTCGGTCAGCGAAGGCTTTTCCACCATATCGGTCAGGCGGTAGACCGCCTTTTCGTCGAGAATCGGCTCGAGCGCCACCGAGCAATACTTGCTGATATTCTCGGTTGCAACCGGCTTGATGCCTGCTACCCCGACGCCGTATTTTTCATACGCTTCGCACAGCTCGCAGCACGCCGGCTTTTCTCCACCGAGCACTACATCATCCCCGTACAGCACCGCGAACGGTTCATTTCCGGCAAAGGCCTTGGCGCACAGCACCGCATGGCCCAGACCCTTGGTCTCCTTCTGGCGGACATACTGGATGTTTGCCATCTGCGAAATGGCAACCATCTGGTCATAGACCTCCTGCTTTTTGCTGGCAAGCAGCTTTGCCTCCAGCTCAGGGTTTCGGTCAAAGTGGTCCTCTACCGTCGTTTTTCCGCGGCTGGTAATAATCAGGATATCCTCGATACCGCTCTTGACCGCTTCCTCCACGATATATTGGATTGCCGGTTTGTCCACGATTGGAAGCATTTCTTTTGGCATCGACTTCGATGCCGGCAGCACCCGTGTCCCCAGACCTGCCGCCGGAATCACTGCTTTCTTGATCTTCATATCGTTTCCTCCCTTTTGCCCAGAGGCCTATGCTCGATTGCCGCCGCTTAAAAAAGCGCAGCCATCTGTTACTTCAGTTCCAACGCTGCCCTGACTGCATTGCTGACAAAATGAATGTCCGACTCATCCAGATACGGATGCATCGGCAGGGAAACCACCCGCTCGCACAGGGACTCGCTGACCGGGAAATCTCCCTTCTGATAGCCCAGCTCTGCAAAGGCGGTTTGCAGGTGCATCGGCTTTGGATAATACACCATCGTCGGGATGCCCTGCTCCTTCAAATATTTCTGAAGATGCTCCCGCTGACTGCTGCTGTCCAGAATCAGGGTATACTGCGCCCAGCTGGAATAAAAGCCGTCCAGCACCTTCGGGGTGCGAACCTCATCGCTCAGCCGTTCGTCGTACACCTGCGCTGCGCGGTTGACCGCTTCCAGCTCGGTGCGGCAAAACGCTTCCAGCTTGACCAGCAGGACTGCCGCCTGAATGGTGTCCAGACGGGAGTTCCATCCAATGCGGACATTGTCGTATTTTCCTGCACTGCTTTTTCCGTGGACACGGATGGAGCGCAGATATTCCGCTGTTTCATCATCGTTGGTAAAGACAGCACCGCCGTCTCCATAGCAACCCAGCGGCTTTGCCGGGAAGAAGGAGGTGGTGGCAGCGTCGCCGAAGCTGCACGCTCTGCGCTCTCCGATGCGTCCGCCAAAGCCCTGTGCGCCGTCCTCCAACAGAAGCAGGCCGTGCTTTTTGCAGACTTCCTCGATGCGCGGATAATCCGCCGGCTGTCCGAACAGGTCCACTGCGATGACTGCACGCGGTTTCAGCTCTCCCTGCTGCTCCACACGGGTGATTGCCTCATCCAGCTTTTCTGCGTCCATGTTGAAGGTTGACTCCTCAACATCCACAAAAACCGGTGTTGCGCCCTCAAAGGCGATCACCTCTGCACTGGCAAAGAAGGTGAAGGCCGGCACAAAGACCGCATCGCCCTTCTGGATGCCCCATGCCATCATCACCATGCTCAACGCATCGGTGCCGTTGCCGCAGGTAATGCAGTGCTTGACGCCGACATATTCTGCCAGCTGCTTTTCCAGCTGGGTCACCTGAGCGCCGCCGATGAAGTTGCAGTTCTGTGCAACCTCCAGCATGGCTGCATCCATCTGCGGCTTTAAAACCTGATACTGTCTTTTTAAATCACGAAATTCCATGAGGCCTTCCCCTCTCTTATCTTACAACGATTCTTTTGTCTGTTCTTCTTCAACCAGTCCTGTCTGGGTTTCCCGGTAGCGCCGACCACAGTCCGGGCAGACCAGCTGATGGTCCAGAACCTGTCCGCACTCACACGCCCATCCAATCCGGCGGGCAGGCACACCTGCCATCAGCGCGTGGTCCGGCACATCCTTGGTGACCACTGCGCCCGAAGCAATCAGCGCCCAATTTCCGATGGTGTGTCCGCAGACAACGGTTGCGTTCGCCCCAATGGTCGCACCTCGTTTTACCAAGGTTTTTCGGTATCCGGCAGGACCCTTGGGATATTTGGCACGGGGGGTCAGGTCATTGGTAAATACCATCGAAGGCCCGCAAAATACGTCGTCCTCCAGCTCAACACCCTCATAGATCGAGACATTGTTCTGGACCTTGACCCCGTTGCCAATCCGAACATGATTTCCCACATTGACATTCTGCCCGAAAGAACACCGTTCGCCGATGACAGCTCCGCTCTGGATATGGCAGAAGTGCCAGATTTTGGTGTTGTTTCCAATCGTTACACCCGGGTCGATATAACTGCTTTCGTGTACAAAAAATTCTGACATCTGAAAAATCGCCCTTTCCGGCAGAGTGTGCCAAGGATTAAAATTCGCCCTTCATATCGATGCTGGCAAAATCGTGCAGCGGCAGACGGACCGGTCTGCCCTCCTTCTGGCTTTTGTAAATAGCCAGAACCAACTCCAACGCATTTTTACCTGCATAGGCATCTACATAAGGCCGACGGTCTTGTTCGATTGCATCGATGACATCGGCATACAGGCTGGTGTGTCCGTTGCCGTATACATTGCTGGTTGCCTCTTCCAGACCCTTGTTTTTCTGGTCCTCTTCTCCCTCGTCCGCAAAATCCCAGACATCGATGTTGTTTGTGGATTTTCCGCCGAGCTTGACGGTGCCGTTCTCTCCGAAGAGATACAGGGTCTCCTCCAGATTTTTCGGATAAACATTGGTGGTTCCTTCGATGGTGGCAACGGCTCCGTTTTTAAATTTAACCACTGCCATACCCAAATCCTCTGCTTCCAGATAATCGTGGAACTGCTGTCTGGTCACGCCGTAGACCTCATCGATTTCTCCGCCCATCATCCAGCGCAGCAGGTCGATGCCGTGGATGCACTGATTCATCAGCGCACCGCCGTCCTGCGCCCAAGTGCCGCGCCATTTTGCCTGGTCGTAATAATCGCGGTTGCGGTTCCAGCGGACATGAATCGAACCGTGGGAAAGTTTTCCAAAGCGTCCGGCCTCCAAAGCCTTTCTCATCTGCTGAACCGCTACATTAAAGCGGTTCTGATGGCAAGCCGAAACCTTCACACCCTTTTCCTCGCTGCGGCGGATAATCTCTTCTGCGTCCTCGATGCTCATTGCCATCGGTTTTTCCACGATGACATTGACACCGTGGTCGATACAGAACAGTGCGATTTCAGCATGAACGCCGCTCTCTGTTGCGATTCCGACCAGCTGTGGCTGCTCGGTTTCGATCATCTCCCGATAGTCTGTATAGCGATGGATGGAGGCATCGTGGTTGAGCTCATGCTTTGCCAGCAGATTTTCCATCTGTTCCGGCAGTACATCACAGACCGCAGCCAGCTCCAGATGATTGTTGAGCACCGCCTTGATATGGTTGGTTGCGATTCTGCCGCAACCGATTAAAGCATATTTCATCTTGCTTGACCTTTCCCTTTCTTTGTCCGAATTCCCAAATTGCATCCGAATCTTCTGAATTAGAGAACCTCAATATTGGAGCGGTCCTGTACATTCTTCATTGCGTTCTTGGTATCAAAGACCAGTGCCGCATTTTTCTGAACCATCTCATAGTCAACATTGGTGTGTGCGGTGGTAACCATGACCAGGTCTGCTGCCTTGAGCACCTCCTCGGTCAGTGCCGGGATGCTCTGACGGGTCTGGCCTTTGTGCTTGTACTCCTTAACCCATGGGTCAAAGTAGGTGACCTGTGCGCCTTCACGCTCGAGCACATCGATGACGCGCAGAGCCGGGCTTTCACGGTAGTCGTCGATATCCTGTTTATATGCAACACCCAGTACCAGAACATTCGAGCCGTTCAGTGCTTTTCTAACCTTATTGAGCAGCTTGGCAGCGCGGTCTACACAGTATTCCGGCATCTTGTCGTTGATCATCATCGAGCTTTCAATCATCGAGGTATGGAAGCCGTATTCTCTTGCCTTCCAGGAGAGGTAGTATGGGTCAAGCGGAATACAATGGCCGCCCAGACCCGGGCCCGGATAGAATGGCTGGAAGCCGTATGGCTTGGTCTTTGCTGCGTCTACAACCTCCCACATGCTGATTCCCATCTCGTTGCACAGCATGGTCAGCTCATTGACCAGACCGATATTGATATTGCGGTAGGTGTTTTCCAAAATCTTTTCCATCTCTGCAACAGCCGGAGAGGATACCTCGTATACCTCGCCCTCCAGAACTGCGCGGTACATGGCAGCAATCACCTCGGTGGCATCCTTGCCGATTGCGCCAACGACCTTTGGAGTGTTCTTGGTTTTGTAAATCAGATTTCCTGGGTCAACACGTTCCGGAGAGAAGCCTAGGTAAAAGTCCTCTCCGCACTTGAGGCCGGAGCCCTTCTCAAGGATTGGCTTAATCAGCTCTTCGGTGGTTCCCGGATAGGTGGTCGATTCCAAAACGACCATGGTTCCCTTTTTCAGATATTTCGATACTGCTTCGGTGGAGGAGCGAACATAGCTAATGTCCGGCTGCTGGTGTTCATCCAGTGGGGTCGGTACACAGATTGCCACGAAATCAACATCCTTGACAAAGCTGAAGTCTGTTGTCGCAGACAACATTCCGCTCTTTACGATTGCGGCAAGGTCGCTGTCTACCACGTCGCCGATATAGTTATGGCCTGCATTGACCATCTCAACCTTCTGCGCCTGCACATCAAAGCCGATGGTCTTGAATCCGGCTTTTGCTTTTTCTACTGCCAGCGGCAGACCGACATAGCCCAAACCAACTACGCCAACCACAATTTCTCTCTGTTCTATTTTGCGGAGCATTTCATTCTTCATCATGTTTCATCTCTCCAATCTCTGATTTGCATATATTTCTTAAATGAATATTCATTATAAGCCCTGATAAAAAGTATACGACAATCAGCGCAATCGCCGCGCCGTAGATGCCCAGCAGCTTAACGGCGGTGACGTCGATGACTGCATGGACGATTACAAACACAATATTGATTTTGAGGTTGAATTTTTCCTCTCCGGTCACTGCGAGGATGTTGCCGGAAATTCCCCGGAACACTGCCTGAATCCAGGAAGCGACCAGGAACATTCGAACCAGAGGCACTGCATCGAGGTATTCCCTTCCCGCAAAAACAAACAGATACAGCTTTGCAAAGAGGAACAGCCCCAGATGGAACACCGTCATCACAGCGCCGTTGATGACAAACAGCTTTTTATAATTTTCCCAAATCCATTGTTTGTCCCCGATGTGCTGGATGAAATACGGCAAGATAAAGACCAGCAGCGCCTCCAGCAAAAACAGGGAGATGGAAAGGATATTGGAGGCTACACGGTACTCTGCCAGCAGCTCCTCATTTTTCAGTAGCTGTCCGACAATGAAGGTTTCGTTGTAGCTCATGACCATCGAGGTTGCCGAAGCGGTCAGCATCACGATGCCGAACCGAATCATCACCTTCATCTCCGCCCAGCTCGGCATCTGGGCCTTGACCTTCATCATCGGCAGGTCCCGAATCAGCAGGAATCCCATCACCACGCACAGCGCCATCGACAGATATTTTCCAATCATAACGCCTGTGACTCCCCAGAGCACCGCAAAGACAATCTGGAAAATCATCAGCAGGAAGGAATAGGTGAAGTTATAGACCGAATAGCGCTGGTTTTGGAAGGTAGCCCGCAGCAGCAGCTGAATATCGGTAAACAAAAAGTAAAGAATCGGCAGGCACGACGAGAGCAGCAGCTGAAAGCGAGCGCCCTCGAACGGGAAGGGAGCAATCAGATACCCCACAATCGTGATGAGAATAATCAGGACATCTGCCGCAATTCCCACCTTCAGGGAGGCAAGGAAATAGCCCTTCTTTTCTTTGTCGCTTCCCTTCTGCGCGCAGTAGCGCAGCGTTGCCTGTGTGATGCCGATGCCGTTAAAGAGCATGACATAGTTTCGGATATTTTCAACATAGGCCAGCAACCCGTAGTCTGTCTTGGAAAGAAATCTCGGCAGGAAAAACACCGAAACAAATCCGGCGATTTTTGCCAGCGTAGACCCTGCAATAATGTGGAAAAAGCCTCTTTGCTTGAGGGTCAGAACACCCTCCCAGAGCTTTTCCCAAAGGTCTGAAAGCTGCTGTTTTTTCATTCGTCCTCCTTTCCGATGTCTCTCATGTTTAAGATACACCGTCCCGTGTTCAAATACAACCCTCAGTGCAGATATTTCGATACGAATCCTGTTCCGGGCAAGGTCTGCCGCTGATGTACCGCAAGCCGTTCTCCGGTCAGGATGAGCAGATTGGGAACAAGGAAAAACAGAATCTCAATCAGCGGCTCGTTGTATCCGGCATTGATGGTAATTTGAACATAGTACAGCACAAAAACAACCAGATATAAAAAACGTCCCCGACGGTCCAGCCTCTGCTCGATTCGTGCAAAATTGGTAATCAGGATGCTGTGGAACAGGATACTGCCCACCAGCCCGTAGTAGGCAAGGTAATCGCAGACAATCGAATGTCCGCCGACGATGGCACGCGGGTCCTCTGCGGTCTTGAGAATCAAATCTCCCACACCGAACAGCGGCGCGGTCAGCCATGTCTTGAGCGAGGTCGTGTACAGCTGGACACGGGTTCCGGCATCGCTTCCGGAGGTGATGCCCGCACCGCTGAGCAGATTGCCCACCTCCTGAAACCGCAGCTGCAATTTCAGGTTATCGGTGCTGTCTGCAATCCAGTAAAAGATGTGGTAGAGGTTTGGCAGCACTGCCAACGCCAGCAAAAAGAAAATCAGCAGAACCGCCGTTGCAGGCCCTCCGCGCTTTGGCAAACGGCAAAGTACCAGAAGAGAGAAGGCAAAAACAAACAGAATCGCAAAGGAATAGTTGGATTTGATGATGACCACCAGTCCCAGCAGAATCGCCATTCCCCAGCCGACCGTTTCCAGAATCCGCGGGCGGTAGTACCACACCAGCCCCACCAACGCTACGGTGAACATGGTCAGGGAATAGATGTGCTGGTAGCCGCCGGTAAAGGGGCTTGCCAGATGGGCAGTCAGTTCGGGGTTTCCGTTTGCCAGCAGCCTTGAGATATTGGGATTTTGCCGCAGAGCAACAAGCGTTCCCACATGAATCATCAGGTAATACGCCGTCGTCACAAAGGTCAGCAGCTTCATGCTGAACCGGTCATCCAGCGAAAAGTAGAACCAGAACATCACATAAAAAACCGGCATCAGCAGGTGATGGAACGGAAACTCCACATGGCCTGCCGCGGCATAGACCGCCAGCAGAACCGGCCAGCCAAAGCTCAGCAGCATTCCCGGGTGAAGCACCGTCCTGCAAAACTGCTTCCACGCACTGGCGGCGGCGAAAAAATCCCACAGGAGAACCACGCCGGCATAGATCGCCCACTGGTACAAAAATGATTCCGGGTTGATGCCCCAAAGCAAAATGAAGACTGCACACAGCTCTCTGGGCACACAAAGGAAGGAATAGCCCTTGTGCTCCCGAAGATATTTAGATGATTCCATCTCCTTTGTCCCCCTTTTTCTTATGTAACGAAGCGGTCTATCCAACCAGAGCCTTCTGCTTGTGCTGCTGTGTCTCAGACTGATGGGTCAGCTGTTCATACTGCTCCATCAGGCGGGCTGCGACTGCCTGCGAGGAATAGTGGTTTCGAACCTCCTGCGCAATCGCTGCACGGTTATAGGAGCCTCCGTTGCAGTACATCGTCAGCATCGCGGATGCCAGCCCTTCTACATCATCCGGTTCCACCATCAGCCCGTTGTGCTCATTGACGAAACATTCCGGTCCGCCGCAGCGGGTCGCAATCACTGGCACCCCGCAGGACAGCGCTTCCAGATAGGAGACGCCAAAGGTTTCGGAAACAGAAGCCAGCACAAAGCAATCTGCCTGCTGGAGCCGCTGTGCGATCTCCTCTCTCGGCCGGATGCCTGCCAGCTCGATGCGATTTTCCATCTTCAGGTCATAGATGAGCTTTCGCAGGTTGCCCTCTTCCTCTCCCTGACCGCAGATGGTCAGATGAACCTTCGGGCAATCCCGGAACGCGCGTGCAAATGCCTGAATCAGGACATCCATCCGTTTCACCTTTCGCAGGTTGCCGCAGCTGAGGAAGGAAAACTCTCCGCCTTCCAGCTCGGTCTCCTCCCACAAAGAACGCATCTGCTCGTGCTCGTCGGTATAGGAAAACAGCTCGGTGTCCACCATGTCCGGAATCCACAAAACGCTGCGGTGGCTGTGCTCTCGCATCTTTTCTGCCAGCGCCGGACTGACCGCAATCAGCTTGTCTGCCCGTGCGAAGGCAAGCTTTGCTGCCTGTTCAATATCGCTCGGCAGCTTATCCTGATTGACCAGCGAAGAATGCTCGGTCAAAACCAGCGGCACCTGTTCGGTTTCCTTGAGCTTTGCCGCCAAATATCCGTAATCGGTAAAATGAGCGTGCAGCACATCCGGCTTGCCAAACTCTTTAACCGCACGCGCATACAGCTTTTGCAGTGCCCAACTGCCAATCGGGTAAAAGATTTTTTTCGGGAGATTGCCCAAAGGCACACTCAGCACCCGAACTGCTACCCCGTTTCTGGTAAAGGATTGAAAACCCCACCGTCTGACCCTGCGTGCCGAGCGAAGGTCCAGTGCCAGAAATACTACCTGACACCCTGCCTCCTGAAGCGCGCAGGCCTGGTCAAACTCAAACACACCGTTGGTTGGATACTGCTCGGTGGGAATCCCTCGGGATAAGATAAATGTCAACATACAAAACCTCTCGTAACGATTGCTCCCTGCTACCGCTCCAAAGAGCGATACAGCGCAAAGAGCTTCTGCTCTTCAATTCCCCAGTTATATTTCTGCACAACTGCCTGACGCCCTCTTTCGCCCATACACTGTGCCCGGTTGGGGTCGGCAAGGATTTCCCGAATCGCCGCCGCGATTGCCTCGGGGTCTGCCGGGTCTACCGCCACTCCAAACTGATCCTGCTGCACCGAGCGCCGCATAAACGGATAGTCCGAAACGATGACTGGCAATCCTGCCGCCATATACTCATACACCTTTGTTGGAAAATTATCCAGACTGGAATACTGCCCCACATTCAGGATGGTGGACATTCCGATGCTCGAGCTTGCATACACCTGTGCCAGCTCCTCGCGTCCCAAATATCCCCGATAGTCCACACACGCATATTCCGGCATCTGCTCCAGCTCCTGCCGGTAAGCATCCGAGGAATATTTTCCTGCCAGAATCAGCCGAACCCCTGCCAGATGTGCCGCCCGAATCAGGTGGGTGATGCCCCTCTGATAGGTCAGGCTGCCGGTACAGCAGATGGTTTTGCCGTCCCGTTGTCCGTCCCCTGTGTTATCCGGAGACAGCATCTCCTCGAGCATCACAGCATTGGAGAGAATCACCGTCTGCTTCGCCCGCCCCTCAAAGATATTGATGCCGTTTTTGGTACACGGGAACAAAACAGCGTCCAGTCTCTTGACGACGTGCGTCTCATACGCACGATAAACGCCGGAAATCAGGCGGCGCAGCCCCGACGGAATCCACTCCTTTTCCATAATTTGGGTCGGATAATCCTCGTGGCTGTCAAAGATGACCTTCTTCCCCTTGCGTGCCAATCTCAGTCCATACGGAAGCAGCTCCGGGTCGTGAAATTCATAGATGTCTGCATCCACCTCCAGCGCCTTTCGGTAAATGGATTTTGCACCGAACAGCATCCTCTTCAGCCGCGAAGAGGCATCCACCGGAACTTGAATCACCTTCACTCCTTTTTCCACCGTTGTTCCAACCGACTGTGAATCTTTTGCCTTCACCACCAGTGTCACATCATAGCCTTCTCTTGCCAGAGAAGCGCACTGCTTGTGAAAGATGCGGGTGTCGTTTGGCGCGTGTGCGCTGGAAAAATGGCAAACTCTGGTCATACCTGATACCTTCCATTCGTAATATATCGTAAGAATAATACATTCTGTAGTTTATTTTTGGGTTTCCTGCAAAATCTCAAGCAGCTTTTGGGTCAGCTCCTGATAATCATACTGCTCCGCCGCATGGCGCGCATTCCTGCAATACTGCTCATATTCTTCTTTCGGCATATGGGCAAAGCGCAGAACCTCCTGACACAGCGCTTCGGTGTCCTGCGTCGGCAAGGTCACCCCGGCTCCGTATCGTTCAATGAGGTCATAGCTTACCGTCAGGTCGGACAGCACCGGCTTGCCGCTGGCAAAGTAGTCGAACTGCTTGTTCAGGCTGCACCCAAAGCGCATGATGCCGGTCTGCTTGACATGGTTGAGATTGAGGTCCGACTTGGACAGAATGAACGGGATATACTTTTTTTCCACCTTTCCGGGAAAGCGGATGTTATCCAGCCCCTTTTGGCGGCACTGCTCGATCAGCTCTTCCCGCTCTGTCCCGTCTCCGTACAGCAGGAAGCGAATCTTGTCCTCGCCGTGCTGCTTCATATATTCCGCCATCTCCACGACCTTACCCAGATTATTGACCAGACGAATCGAGCCGGTATAAACCACCTTGAAAGTCTGCTCGTCCAGAAGGTCGGCATCCTCCAGCTGATATTCTTCGCGGTTTCGGTCAAATTCCTCGAGGTCAACGCCGTTGTTGAGATTCCGAATCTTCTCCAGTGGAACCTGCCGCTCCCAGCCCTTCTCGCGGATATAATCCTTGCCGCCCTCCATGGTGAAAATCAGGCGGTCAGCGCCCCGATACAGCCATTTTTCCAGCTGATACAGGATTGCAATAATCGGATTTTTTCTAGACATTCCCTTATATTCCACAATCGATTCCGGCCAGATGTCCCGAATCTCGACTACGCAGGGAACCTTCAACCGGCGCGCCGCAATCAATGCCGAGCCCGCCGCAAAAATTGTGGGGGCGGAGGTGTAGATGACATCCGGACGCTCCCCGCCTTTGACGAGTTTTTTTACAATTTGTTGTATCCTCACCGGGAATTCCAGCATGTTATAGATTCTGGAAAGACCATTTCCACTGTAATCCCTCGTTTTCAGAAAGGTGTACGGAACTCCGTCCATCATCTCTTCCCGGTACAGCGAGCCATCCCGAATCATATTGATATCTGTATTGTGGATTTCGCTGGCCGTCATAATTCTAACATCGTGGCCCATCTTTCGGAGATAGCGCGAAAAATAATAATGACGAACCAGACCGCCCATCGACGGCGGAATCGCGTAGTGGTTTATGATCCAAACCCTCATAAATACCTCTGTCCCTCTTTGTTATGATTGTGATTGCAGGCTGACCCTTCCCCCAAAGAATCAGTGCAGGACTGCCAGAACGGTTTGAGCCATCGTCCTCAGGTCGTCCCACAGCGAAAAGGTCAGCAGACTGTTCAGGTTGTATGCCATCTTTCCCGGCAACACCTGCTCCACATAGGCTTGGTCCGCATTCTGGGCATCTGCCAGCAGGCGGTCCTCTTCCTTATATTCAATCGATGCCTGCGAGGTCACCCCGGCAGGCAGCAGCAGCGTCGCCATCATTTCCGGAGTGTACTGAGAAACGTACTTGGGAACCTCCGGCCTTGTGCCGACAAAGCTCATCTCTCCGGTCAGGATGTTCAGCAGCTGCGGCAGTTCATCCAGCCGGCATTTGCGAATCAGCCTGCCGACTCGGGTGATACGGGCATCCCCTTTGACCGTCACCTGCATTCCCAGCTGTTGAGCATTGGAAACCATGGTGCGAAATTTAAAGATGCGAAACTCTCTGCCGTACTGGGTCACCCTGACCTGACGGAACATCACCGTTCCCGGAGAATCCAGCTTGATTGCCAGCGCCAGAATCAGCATAATCGGCGACAACAGCACCAGCAGAAGTGCCGCCATCAGGACATCGAACACCCGCTTGAGAAGGAGCTGTCCCTGCTTGCGTTTGAGCGATTCATAATACGGCCTCACGCTGTCGGTGCGCAGGCTGTCCGGCAGTTTTTCCCAGGATTTTAACAACGGGCTTCACCTGCCCCCAAAACCTTGATGAAGCTGTCCAGCACATATTCCACCTGTTCATCTGTCAGGCAGGTGTGCAGCGGCAGGGTCACTTCGTTGTGGTACATCTGGTAGGCATTGGGATAATCCTCGATGGAAAATCCCAGATTTCGGTAGGCTGTGTGCATCGGCAGCGGCTTGTAGTGAACATTGGTCGCTACCTCAAGCTCCGCCATCCGCACGATGAGGTCGTTGCGGTACGCCTCGTCCTTCCCGTTCAGACGCACCAGATACAGATGGCCGCTGGAGGCAAAGTCCTCCCCGTAATGTTGCAGCACCGTTACCGGCAGAGCTTCCAGCGCCTTGTTATAGCGGGTGATGATTTCCCTTCTCCGCGCCAAGAGTCCGGGGTAACGCTTCATCTGAGCCAAACCGATTCCAGCCATGATATCGGTCATGTTGCACTTGTAGCCGGGAATCACGATGTCGTATTCCCATGCTCCCAGCTGGGTCTTTGCCAGAGCGTCCTTGGACTGTCCGTGCAGGGACAGGAGCATATACTGGCGATAAATCTCCTCGTTGTCGATGCCGTCCAGCGTTCTCCAAACGACTGCTCCACCCTCTGCGGTTGTAAAGTTTTTGACCGCATGGAAGGAAAAGGCCGTAAAGTCCGCAATCTCGCCGGACATCTTGCCGTGGCGGCTTGCCCCGAATCCGTGGGCGCTGTCCGCTACGACAGCCACTCTGCCCAATGCCTGCTGGATGGGATTGTTCGATGGAACAAACAGACTGCGTTTTTTCTGGACGATTTGGAAGATGCGGTCATAGTCGCAGAGCACACCGCCAATATCCACCGGGATGATAGCCTTGGTTTTGGAGGTCACTGCCCGTTCCAGAGCATCATAATCCATCTCATAGCTGTCCTGCTGGCAATCCACCAGCACGAGCTTTGCCCCCACATGGCAGACCACGCTTGCCGAAGCCGTATAGGTGTAGGCACTGGTAATGACCTCGTCGCCCGGCCCGATGCCGAGCTGATGCAGGGTCAGCTCCAGCGCAGCGGTGGCAGAGTTCAGACACACTGCCCGCGGTGCATGACAAAACGCTGCTACCTGCCGTTCCAGCTCCTTGGTTTTGGGACCGGTGGTAATCCATCCGGAGCGCATCGCCTCCACGACCTGTTCAATCTCGTCCTGCCCGATATCCGGAGGAGAAAATGGAATTTTCATAAAACAGCCCTTTCCTTTCTTCAAGACCGAAAGACATCTATTCGGTCAGCAGCATTCCCAGAATTTCCTTGCCTGTACGTTCTAGGCGAAGAACCTGACGGTCGATTTCACTCAGGTACGACACGCCGCTATGCTCTAGCAGGATGACAGCATCTGCCTGAAGCGCCGCTTGCAGCGACTGTGCGTTCTTCAAAACAGCAGGGCAGCCGCAATAGGTCAGCTGTCCGTCCGAGTGCTGCTCCATCAGCTTCATCAGACCCATCACCTGCTCGTCCTCCTGCGTGCTGACCACAGCCACTGTCTGCGGTTTTTCCTGCGGCTGTACGGCCTTGAGGGAAGCGCAGGTATATTCTGCTGCCGCTTCGGCATTTTCAAAGTTCAATCTGCTGGAATTGTCCTCCATATTATCAATCAGCTTCGAGAAAATCGGACGGCGGCGTTTTGCTTCCACCACCCCGAACAGCTCCAGCGCATACAGACGCTGTGCCTGATAGGCTCCATCCAGACGGTTGTCTGCCAGATATGCCAGCAGCACCCACAGGCAGATCATAACACCGCCCAGCACCCCGCCAAGGATGCCGTACAGGATTGCTTTTTTCACAACCGCTTTCATCGAAATTGTCGGTTCCTGCGGCATATCCCGCTCCAAGGTAGCCAGCTCTGCTTCTTTGGTTTTGATGGAGGTTTCCATCCCCTCGATTTCTTCCTTGACCTGCTTGTGCAGGGCTTCCAGAGAATCGTCCACAATCGTCATCGCAGAATCCGACACGACGGTGGTGGTGTGGGCTGCGATGGTACTGCCGAATTTTTCCCGAAGGTACTCGAAAGCGTAGTTTGAAATTTTGGACGCGGTCTGTTCATCCTGCGCCTTTGCCTGAATCAGGATAACGCCCTGGTTTCCGTCGCTGTGTTTGACCGTAACATTTCCGACACTATCCTTGATTTTGATATCACCGGCGCGCTCGATGGTCAACAGCTCATCGATATACTTCATGTCGATTTCGCTGCCGATGATGTCGCGAATCCCGTCGTACAGCTCCGCACTGCGGTAGGCATCACAGTAGGCGCTGACAACTTCTCCGGTTTTGTTCGGGGTCTGGTAATACTGGCTCGGCACAATCTGATAGCCGGTATCCACATAAAAGACCAGCTCACTGACTGCCATCGCATAGGCATCCATGTTGTAGTAGAGGCTGTCCTGTGTGTACTGCTCCATGTTTTCCAGCCGTTCTTTGCTCTGTTCGAGTTCCTTCTGAAGCGTCTGCGCTGTCTCGTTGTACTCCTCCATGCTCAGAAGATACTGGTCCATCAGTCTCTGGCGGTTCTCTCCGCTCAGAGCGCGGTAGGTTTTCCCTGCACCCAATGCGGCAAACACAACTGCGAAGCATACGGCAACCGCCAAAATACGCTCAAACTTTCTCAGAAATAAAATCAGCACATCCTTGAAGGTAACTTCCTTGCCCCTGTGCATCTCGTTCTCCCCTTTCTGTTCCATCACCTATTCGGCGAGCACTTCCCGATTGACCTCTTCCGGGTCGCGGTAGGTCGGCACCACCTGCTTCATTGCCAGACGGATGTTCTCTCTGCCGCCCTGCTCCAGCGCCTGATGCAGGATGGCGAGCTTGCCATCCATCTCCTGCTGGGAAATCTCCTGCTGACGCTCGATGAAGATTTTGCTGCTGGTGGTTTTCATCAGTCCGTCGCTCTTCATCAGCAGCTCCTCGTACAGCTTTTCACCCGGACGCAAGCCGGTCTCCACAATGTCAATATCGACATACGGCACATATCCCGAGAGCTTGATGAGGTTTTCTGCCAAATCCAAAATCTTGACCGGCTGTCCCATATCCAGCACAAAGACCTCTGCGCTAGCTGCCATCGCTCCGGCCTCCAGCACCAGCTGGGCTGCCTCCGGGATGGTCATAAAGTAGCGAATGATTCTCTTGTCGGTAATGGTGACCGGGCCGCCCGCTTCGATTTGGCGGCGGAACAGCGGGATGACCGAGCCGTTGGAGCCCAGCACGTTTCCAAAGCGAACCGCTACATATTCGGTGTGGCTTCTGCCCTTCATGCTCTGCAAAATCATCTCGCAGAAGCGCTTGGTTGCGCCCATCACATTGGTCGGGTTGACCGCCTTGTCAGTGGAAATCAGGACAAATTTATCCACACCGAACTCGTCGGCTGCGTGTACTACATTATAGGTACCGAACACGTTGTTCTTTACCGCTTCCTCCGGACACTCCTCCATGAGCGGAACGTGCTTGTGCGCTGCCGCATGGAAGATAATCTGCGGGCGGTAGTATGCCATCAGCTTCCGCACCTTTTCTCGGTCGCGGACCGAAGCGATTTCCACCTTCAAATCCAGCCGGTCTGCATATTCCATCCTCAGCTCCTGCTGAAGGTCATACGCATTGTTCTCATAAATATCCACAACAATCAGCTGCTTGGGCCCGCGCTTTGCAATCTGACGGCACAGCTCCGAGCCGATGGAACCGCCACCGCCCGTAACCATAACCACCTTGCCGCGCAGGAAGTCAAAGACCTCCTGATTATTGAAGATGATGCGCTCGCGGCCCAGCAGGTCGTCGATTTTGACATTTCGCACATTCTGGCTCAGGCTTCCGTTCTGGACTGCGGTCAGAGCATCCGGAAGCACCTTGACGTGACAGTGCAGGGTCGAGCACATTTCCAAAATTTCCTTCCGGCGAATCGGGTCCGCTGAAGGGATAGCAAAGATGATTTCGGTGACCATGGTATTGCGCAGCAGCAGAGGCATCATGTCAATTTTGCCCTTGACCTCGACGCCATGGATGAATTTTCCGATTTTTTCCGGGTCATCATCAAAAAAGCAAACCGGCAGATAGTGGTTCTTGTTGCTGTTTTTCATCTCGTTGAGCAGGCCGACTCCGGCATTTCCCGCACCGATGATAGCGCAGCGAACCTTCTTTTGCTGGCTGCTGGCCGCTGTCATCATCCGGTATTTGCGGTAGCTGAAGCGCGCTGTCATCATCAGAAGGAGCGACACCGAATAGATGCACATCGACAGCACGCTCGGGATTTTGGGAATCGGCAAAACCTTCTGAATCAGGAAGTACACGACATAGGCCACACCGCCGATGAATATCATCGAGATGTACTCGTCGGTCTCCGCATAGCGCCACAGGCTGTCATAGGATTTGGAAACCCACAGGAAGCCGCACAGACACACCATCATCAATGCGAAGTTTGGCATCCACGCTGCAATCTGATAGACCTGTGTTCCGTTGCGAATCGGCACCCAGTAAATCAGAAAAAAATAAACGACGTTTGCAATGATCAGGTCCATCAGAAAAACCATCTGCTTGCGGTACCTGCTCAGTCCCTTCTTTTCTCTCACAATCCGTTTCTCCATTCTGCATTGAAGTAAACCTCTGCCAATCAGTCTGCCCGAAAAAGGCAACCCTACCCAATCAGCCGGTCCCCAGCATATTAAAAGACAAGACAAAATTGCGGTTTGACTATTATTTTTCAAAAACAGCAAACCGCACAACCTTAAAATATCCCCTATATTTTATCATTTTGCACTATCATGTGCAATATTTTTTTCCTTTGTTTGCGTTTTAACAGTCCTCTTTTGTCTTTTTTAGAGTTTTTCTTCTCATTCTAATTCAAAATCTTATATAATCTACCGATTTTTCTTCCCCTATTTCTAAACATTTTCTCCTCTTTTCAGGGTATCCCAGCAAAAAAGCGGCAGGAGCATCCTTTCGGATTGCCCTGCCGCTCATCAGTTCTTACCATGAAGAATACGGATTATCTGGATTTTTCGCCAGCCAGCTTCCGAAAAATCGGAGCCGGCAGAGAGAAGGTACATACAATTGCCAGTGCAATTGCCACGGCAATCTTAATCGTTTCAATTCCCTTTGCAGCCGCCATATCGTTGTATCCCATAATAAAGTTGTAGGCTGTATAGTAGATTCCGGCGCCGGGAACCAGCGGGAAGATTCCGCAAATCAAAAAGATGGTAACCGGGGTCTTTCGCCGCACCGCAAAGGTGCGCGCCATCATCGTCAGCACGATGACCGCCGCAAACGAAGCCACCGCCGGAGAAGGGTAGTTTGCCACCACCAGCAGGTAGCACAGCCATCCGGCTGAGCCGCACAGACCCGAATAAACATACTGCTCACGCGGCACCTGAAACAGAACCGCAAAGGCTACTGTTGCAAAAAAAGCAACCACAGATTGAATCAGCAGCATCCGACTTCCTCCTTTACACGATTGGTCCGGTCAGCATGGTGACCAGACTGAGCATAAAGCCCACGCCCAGCGCAATACAGCACGCCACCAGCACCGCATCAATCATCCGAATCGTTCCGGAAAGATAGTCGCCGTTGAGAAAATCTCGAATCGAGTTGGTCAGCGGAACACCCGGCACCAGCGGAATGATGGAACCAATGATGATTTTATCCATATTTTCTCCAAAGATGAAGTGGAAAAACAGGACACCGGTCAGGGTAACCAGCGCGCTGCTCAGGATATTGAGCATAATTTTATTGGCTTTTCTGGCGCTGAGAAACAGTACAAAGCACCATACTAACATTCCCGATATAAAGGAAGCCAAGCTGTCCAGCACGCTGCCGCCCAAAAGATAGCAGAAGGATGCCGAGCCGACTCCCGAAGCAAACACCTGAAACCACTGGCTGGTAAAGGGAATCTGGTCGATTTCCTCGATTTTCTGCCAAGCCTGCTCCATCGTGCAGCGTTGTTCCACAATTTCACGGGAAAGGTTGTTGACTGCCGCTACCCTGCCCAGATGGATGGACGACAGCGGCACATGGCGCACCTGACAGGCATCGTCCGGTCCCTTGCACCCAGTCTCCTGCGCCAGCTGACGGCTGATTTGTGTGCCGTCCTCCTCGATGGAGGTAAAGATTCCGTTCGCCAAAACATATACATGAAACCGTTTGACCCCGTATGCCTTTGCAATTCGCTGCATAGTCTCCTGGACACGGAAAATTTCTCCTCCGTTTTTGAGCAGTACTTCCCCAATCCTGCTCGTAAGCTCCAGGACCTCCCTGTTCTTCTCCTGACTGTTGTTTGGCTCCACGCCCTTCTCCCCTTTCCGATATCACGAGAACCTTGATTTCACACCAATGAAATTAACGTCCCAAATTTCATTGTTCCCTCATAGCATATCACAACCTGCACCATTTCTCAATCTCCTTTTTGTCCAAAATGCTTTTTATTTCGTTGCATTCTTCAGCAATATGCGTTACAATAAATGAAATTGCGGCTGTCCCGATGCTTTGCTCCCGGCGTCGCAGTCCAACATCCGATTACATGGAGGCATCAGCTATCATGATTCAAGCTTTGATTCGGCGCTTTATCCCCAATCATACCAATACCAGCGACCCCAAGGTGCGCGAGCACTACGGAATCCTTGCCGCGGCGGTCGGCATCATTTCCAACCTGTTTTTGTTCCTCATCAAAATCCTGACCGGACTGTTTTTCAACAGCATCGCCATCGTTGCCGACGCGGTCAACAACCTTTCTGACGCAGGCTCCTCCATCATCACCCTGATTGCTTTTAAGATTGCCGGCAAGCCTGCCGACCCGGAGCATCCATACGGTCACGCCCGTATGGAGTACATCTCGGGCATGGCGGTTTCCTTCATTATCATCCTGCTGGGCATCCAGCTGATGGGCAGCTCGTTTGAAAAAATCCTCCACCCAGAGGCGGTCACCGTTTCGGTCATCACCTATGTGGTGCTGGCGGTTTCCATCCTCACCAAGCTCTGGCAGGGAATGTTCAACCGCTCGCTCGGAAAGTCCATCTCCTCCGAGGCGCTGCTGGCCACCGCAGCTGACAGCCTCAACGATGTCTATGCAACCACCGCTGTTTTAATCAGCGCCATCGTCTACCACCTGACCTCCATTCCAATCGACGGCTGGATGGGTATGGCAGTCGCCCTCTTCATCACCGTTTCCGGCATCAAGCTGGTGATGGAAACCGGCAATCCGCTGCTGGGTCAGGCGCCTGACCCGGAATTTATTCAGGAGCTGGGCCGCCGCATCACCTCCTATGATGGAGTCATCGGAATGCACGACCTTCAGATTCACAGCTACGGCCCGGGCAGAACCTTCGCCTCTGTCCATGCAGAGGTTCCGGCCAATGTGGATATCCTGGTCAGCCATGACATCATCGACAACATCGAGCGGGAAGTGGGCAAGGACATGGGCATTAATCTGGTCATCCACATGGACCCGATTGTGACCGACGACGAGCAGACCCTCGAGCTGAAGGCGAAGCTCGAGCAAATTGTTTCCGAAATTGACCCCAACCTGACCATGCACGATTTTCGCGCCGTGTCCGGTCCCAGCCATACAAACCTTGTCTTTGATGTGGTGATTCCGCCTGCCTTCTCCATCTCGGACGCTGAGCTGAGAAAGACGCTAAGCGAACAGGCTCGCAAGCTCGGCAACTACTACTGCGTTGTCACTATCGACCACAACTACAGCTATGTCCCGAAGGGAAAGGCTCGATAATTTTTTTGCTCCGAGCGGCGCTTGCTCTTGGTTGCGGCACACCGGTTGTGATATAATGAGACACAGACGGCGGCAGGGCTGCGTCCCTGCCGCCTCCTTTTATGATTACGGAGGAATGATTTATGATTCGAGTTGCGATTGACGGCCCATCCAGCGCAGGCAAAAGCACAGTTGCCCGCAGGCTCGCCAAGGATTTTTCGATTGTTTATGTTGACACCGGCGCGATGTACCGCTGCATCGGTCTGTATGTCCTGCGTCAGGGTCTCGATACCCGTGACCGTCAGGCTGTCTGCCAGTGTTTGGACTCCATCCGCATGAAAACCTCCTATGACGAGGTCAGCGGTCAGCGCATCTTCCTCAACGGCGAGGATGTTTCCGAAGCGATTCGCACCCCGGAGGCTTCTATGGCGGCCTCCAATGTTTCTGCCATTCCGGAGGTTCGCTCCTTCCTGCTTGCTTTGCAGCAGGATATGGCAAGCCATCAGAGCGTCATTATGGATGGCAGAGATATCGGCACCGTTGTAATTCCGGATGCAGAGCTGAAGATTTTCCTGACTGCCTCTGCGGAATCCCGCGCACACCGCCGCTGTCTGGAATATCAGCAGAAAGGGATGCCCGCAGAATATGACCAGATTCTCCGCGATGTCATCCAGCGCGACGAGCAGGATTCCACCCGCGCTTCCGCTCCGCTGCGTCAAGCAGAGGATGCTGTCCTCATCGACACCACCAACATCGGGTTTGAGGAGACGGTCGCACTGATTAAAAAGATGATGCTCGAAACCGCACAGCGGCTCTCGCTGACCATCTAGACACCCCCATTTATTTTGCTTCAAAACGGAAGGGGCTGTTTGTGCGGTCTTAGGCTTTCAAGCCGAGCTTCAGCGTCTTCCTCCTCATCTTAAAAATCTGCTGGAAAGGACGATTTTTTTGTTCTACGAAATTGCAATCCGAGTCGTTGGCCTGTTGTGGCGATTCTGGTTTCATCTGGAAATCAACGGTCGGGAAAATGAACCGGCTCAGGGCGGATATATCCTCGCCGGCAACCACTGCTCTGCCATCGACCCGATGATTATCTGTCAGGGAATTCGCAAGCACCACATCCATTTTATGGCAAAGGCAGAGCTGTTCGACATCCCTGTTTTAAAGCACGTCATCCGCTGGCTGAACGCCTTCCCGGTATCCCGAGGAACCGGAGACACCACCGCGATTGAAACGGCCATGCAGGTCATCCGCGATGGGGAAGTTCTGGGGCTGTTCCCGGAAGGCACCCGAAGCAAGGACGGCAACCTGCTGCGCTTCAAATCCGGGCTTGCCCTGATTGCCCAGCAAACAGGGGCGTCGGTGCTGCCGGTCACCATCACCTACTGCGACCCCAAGAAGCGGTTCCGTTCCCGCGTTGTGGTCAACTACGGAACCCTGCTTTCCTGCGAGGAGCTCGGGATTCACACCACCGGTACTGCTGCCGGTGATCTGTCCCACGCAAGGGAGCTCAAGGAAGCTACCAGAAATTTACGGGCTGCCATGGAGCAGTTAAAGGCCCAGAACCTGTAGCCCCCACACAGAAAGGAAGCTATTATGCCCATTACCGTTGCCAAAACTGCCGGATTCTGCTTTGGTGTCCGGCGTGCGGTCGATACCGTATATGAACAGCTCTCGCTGATTCCCGGCACCGCCCACCCCAAGCTGTTTACCCTTGGGGAAATTATCCACAATCCACAGGTCGTCGATGATTTGCACCAGCAGGGCGCCGTTGCCGTTCCCACCCTCAGCGAGCTTCTGGCTTTGGAAGAGGAGCTGACTGCTCAGGGGAAGAAGCCGATTCCGGTCATCATCCGTTCCCACGGCGTGCCCAGAACGGTCTACACCGAGCTGGACAGCCGCTCGATTCCGTACATTGATGCGACCTGCCCCAATGTCAAGCGCATCCAGAAAATTGTGGAGGAACACGGCGCAGAAGAGCCGCAGACAGCGCTTGTTCTGATTGCCGGAGACGCGCAGCACCCCGAAATTCAGGGAATTATCGGCCATTGTAATGTAACCTATGTTACATTTACTAACCATCAAGAACTCGCTGAACTCACGAAAAACCGCCCAAATCTGTCCAAAATGAACAGCGTAATGGTTGCTCAGACCACTTTTAACACATCGGAGTGGCAAAAATGCGTAGAAACTGCGAAAAACCTGTATACAAATCTCAAAATATTTGATACAATATGTAAAGCTACATCGATGCGGCAAGCTGAGGCGGAACGGTTGGCAGAGGTTTCAGATTTCATGATAGTGATTGGCGGCAGACATAGTTCGAATACCGGGAAGTTATCGGATATCTGTCGGCGATTCTGTAAGACCATTTGGGTCGAAACAGCGCGGGAACTCTTGAGCGGTCAAGCGGATGATATCTGCCAAATTCCAGCAGGCAGCCGGGTTGGTGTTACTGCCGGTGCTTCGACACCGGTTCGTATAATTAAGGAGGTACAAAAAACCATGAGTGAGATTTTGAAAGAAGAAGAAATGTCCTTTGAAGAGATGCTTGAACAGTCCTTCAAGAGTACATATACAGGGGAGAAGGTGAAGGCTGTCGTTACCGGTGTTGCTCCAAACGAGATCACCGTTGATATCGGCACCAAACACACAGGTTATGTTCCGCTGTCCGAGCTGACCAGCGACCCAAGCCTGAAACCAGAAGACATCGTAAAAAAAGGCGATGAAATCGAACTGGTTGTTCTGCGCGTAAACGACGTTGAGGGTACTGTAATGCTCTCCAAAAAACGTCTGGATGCTCAGGCTGGCTTCGAGAAGGTTATGGCTGCTGCTGGCACCGGCGAAGTTCTCTCCGGTACTGTTACCGATGTTGTTAAGGGCGGCGTTCTGGCTATCACCGAAGGCGTTAAAGTCTTCATCCCTGCTTCCCTGTCCGGCGTTTCCAAAAACGAGCCACTCGAGCAGCTGCTCAAACAGAAGGTTGACTTTGTCATCCGCGAAGTAAACGAGAAACGTCACAGAGCTGTTGGCTCCATCAAAGACGTTCTCAAAGAGCAGAAAAAAGCTCTGGAAGAAAAATTCTGGAGCGAGGTTGAAGTTGGCAAACGTTATCAGGGTGTTGTGAAATCCATCACCAGCTACGGTGCATTCGTTGACCTGGGCGGCGTAGACGGCATGGTTCACATCTCTGAGCTGTCTTGGCTGAGAATCAAACATCCTTCCGATGTTGTTAAAGTTGGCGACGTTCTGGATGTATATGTAAAAGACATCGACGTTGAAAACAAAAAGATCTCTCTGGGCTACAAGAAAACCGAGGACAATCCTTGGGAAGTTCTCAAGAGAGACTATAAAATCGGCAGCGTAGTTACCGCTAAGATCGTTTCCATGACCGCTTTCGGTGCATTCGCTCAGATTATCCCAGGTGTTGACGGTCTGATCCACATTTCTCAGATCTCCAACGAAAGAATCAATAAACCTCAGGATGTTCTGTCCATCGGTCAGGAAGTTCAGGTTCAGATCACTGACATCGACTTCGACAAGAAACGCGTCAGCCTGTCCATGAAAGCTCTGCTCGACGACGCAGAGGCTTCTGAAGAAGCTACCGCTAAGGACGCTGAATAATTTCGTCCGCACAATGCAGCCTGCAATCAAAAGATTGCAGGCTGTTTTTTTACAATTTAATTGACAGGAGGAATCTTCCATGTATCTGGCACTTCACAAACTAACCATTCGGGACGCTCTGCTTGCGGATGCTTCCCTCCTCTGCAAATGGTGGAACGATGGGGCTGTGATGGCACACGCCGGATTTCCACAAGGGCTGGGAACCAGTGTGGAAAAAATCATCCAACAGATTTCAGATTCCAATGACCCCACCCATCGCCTGATTCTTGAGTGTCAGAATACCCCCATCGGGGAAATGTGCTATCGGCATCAAGATCCAAACACGGCTGAAATCGGAATTAAAATCTGTGAGAGCAACTGGCAGGAACAGGGCCTGGGCTCCCAGCTGATTGCTATGTTGTGCCGGGAGCTGTTTGCCAACCACGGCATCACACGCATCGTATTGGACACCATGCTGGAAAATCATCGCACTCAGCACGTCTATGAAAAGCTGGGATTTGTCAAAACCGGCATCCGGGAAAACTGCTGGCGTGACCAAACCGGAAAGCTGCGCACCGCTGTCGATTATCAGCTGCTGCCGCAGCAGCTCTGCCTTCCCTTTGATGAGGAAGAGCCCTGGGTGCGTGACGCTCAGCCTGCCGACCAAACTATCATCGAGGAAATCTACCCGACCCTGTTTGAAGCAATGTCCCAGCTCCAGCCCCAGTATATCCAGGCAGCGAAACAGAACCCTGACTTTATCCGCAAAATCATCACCGAAAACGGAAAGGATATTCTGCTCGCCCAGTGCGGCGAGCAAGTGCTCGGCTTTGGAGTGGTGCTAATGACCCACACACCGCCCTACAACTGCTTTGTTCCGCATCCGTATGCGGACCTGCTGGACCTCGCAGTCCTTCCGGCTGCTCGTGGGAACGGTCTTGGCACCCTGCTGCTGCAAGCAGTTAAAGGTTGGGCAAAGGCACATGGCGCCGATTATCTGGAGCTTGGTGCCCTCTCCAATAATCAGGGAGCCATCCGTTTGTATGAACGGGAAGGCTTCTATGAATGTATGAAAACATTTCGTACCTCTCTTTAGAAGGAAAGAGTACTTGCTCTGAAGAGAATAGAAAGCCACTCAAAACAAATGAAGGAGAACTGTGATGATACGATTGAATCTTTCCCTGTCCAGCCAAATCGAAGGACAATGGACCTCACCTCTGCCACAACCCCTTCCCACCGCATTTGCTATCAACCGCTCCTTCCAAATCCGTCAGCTGCTGTTGGACGGGCAACCCATCCAGTTTGAAGAACAACCCGGTCAGGACAATTGGAAGCTCATCTCCTTTGACCCGAGGTCCGGCTCGGAGCTCACCGTCTGCTACAAGGGTGTTTTGGATGGAAGCACCGGTCTTTATCCGTATGTTCGGGAAAAAACCAGTGACCCGTTTTATCTCCTGCGCAGTGAGACGGTGTGGCTTCCCACCTTTTTCCTGCCCAACACAGAGGCATATTGGGACCATCTGCTCAATCCACAGCCGGAAGATTCCGTTCGTGTTACTGTAACATTAACGGATGGAAGAAGCTTTTGCACCAATTTACACCCTGACCCCTCCGGAGAACTGGTAGGATTTGAGCCGACCTTCGCAATCGGAGACTACAAACAAAAACAGATGGATTTTGGCCCCACTTTTTATCTGCATCTATCTCACCAGCAACAGCAGCAGATTGAGCAGCTTGCAAAAGAAACCGAGGAAAGGATGTCTTTCTACAAGCCTGCTCGGATTCATGATTTTCAACTGATTGAGGTGCCAAGCGGTTATGGGAGCTTTGTCCTGCCCGGTACCATCTTTGCTGATGCAGCCACTCTTGCAGACCCAATCCGGCTGATTCATGAATTGATTCATACCAACTGGAATCCACTGTGTACCCTTTCCTGTCAACGAACCCGATTCTTCGATGAAGCAATCACCCAGTACTTTACCGCACGGCTGTGTGACAGCGCCGGAATTCAATCCCGCTCCGAATCGATTCGTCAATGGGAGCAGGAATTTCGGCAGATGGTTTCCACACTTGAGACCCCTGTATCCTCTCTGACAGATTGGGGCAAAACAAAGCAGGGAGATCTTGCCTACTCCTTCGGCGGACTTGCCCTGTTCGCTCTGGAGGACGCAGTTGGAACAGCTGTCATGGACCAAGCGCTTCAAAAAATGCTGTGTGACTTCCCCAGTCATCGGTTTGACTTTTCTGATTTTTATGTGCTCTTTCCTCCCTGCGCTCATGAGGTATTCCGAAAATATTTTGAAACGACCGAGGCAGCGCTTTTGTTATGCACAGATTGATTGAAGGAATGTCCATTGTTTTCCACACACCAAAAAAGAGGATGTGAAAATCTCACATCCTCTTTTTGCATTTTGGATTATACGATTGGCTGGCTCAGCAGGTTTTCCAGAGAAAAGACCTGAGCATATCGGCCCTGCCAGATCTTCTGCTCATAATATTCCTCTGCCCGCTCGGCAGTCAGATAGTCATTATCGCAGGTGGCACAGCAACCCTGCGGCACCAGAACCTGATAGCCGCGCTCAAATGCCGATTTGATGGTCGCATCGACACATAGCTCGGTCATCATCCCTGCTACAATCAGCTGGGTGATGCCCTGCTTGGCACACCAGTCCTCCAGCTCGGTTTCCAGAAAGGCGCTGTCATAGCTCTTGTCCATCACCAGCTCACCTTCCCGCGGCTGAATCCGCGGATCAAGCTCGCCGTCGCGCCGAAAATAAACCAGTGGAACCATCTGTTGACGGCACCACGCAATCAAGCGGGACAGTCGTTCCATCAGTTCTGCTCCGCCATCCGGCAGAAGGGCGGTGTCTGCCTGTTGGACATCCAGAATCAAGCACACTGTTTTTTCCATCGATCGATTCCTCCCGGAGCTTGTCTATTTCGCCATCAGTGCTTCGATGTCCTCAACGGTCTTGAGAATATCCTGAGAAAGGTTGATTGCCTTTTCCTCGGTGATGATGATGTCATCCTCGATGCGGACTCCAATGCCTTCCTCTGCGATATACAGACCCGGCTCAACGGTGATGACCATGCCCGGCTTCAGGGTTTTGGTGGCCGGTGTGGTCACATCATGGCAGTCCATGCCCAAGCTGTGGCTGACGCCGTGGTAGTAGTAGTCACGGACTGTCTTGCCATCCTTGAGCAGTCCAATCTTCGGCAGCTCCTGCTCATAGAATTTGATAACCATATCGTTCAAATCGGTGTAGGTCATTCCCGGACGAGCATTGTCGATGACCAGCTGCTGGACAGCCAAAACGACGTTGTAGACCTCTTTCTGACGCTCGGTAAATTTTCCGTTGATTGGGAAGGTACGGGAGATATCGGCGCAGTAATGCTCCTGTGCGCTGCCCAAATCGATGAGCACCATCTCGCCGTCCTGAACCTGCTGGTTGTTATTCTCATAATGCAGAACAGTTGCACGCGGTCCACCTGCAACGATGGTGCCGAAAGCGTGTTCCTTAACGCCCTGTTTTGCCAGAGCAAAGTCAAATGCACCCTCCAGCTCGCACTCGTTGATGCCTGCGTAGGCATGTTTCATCATTGCCTCGATTGCCTGACGGGTGGTCTCCTGTGCAATCTTCATTGTTTCAATCTCATCCTGAGATTTGATGGCACGCATCCGAGCGATGTCACCGAAGATTTCCTCGATGGCTGCTGCCGGATAGCTGCTGCGGACACGGTCGGCAAAGTGATGTGCCCGAGTTGGCTCCTGGTCTGCGTGGTATTTCCACAAATCCAGGAAGAAGGTCATCTTACCTTCTCCGCGGTTGCGCTCAACAAAGGTGTTGACCGCTGTTTCAAAATCCTCCAGATAGCGAACATCCTCGATTCCGCTGATTTCTCTGGCTTCATAATCTCTCATTCTGCCGCCGACCCATTTTGCTTTTACCTCGTCGTATGGCTCGATGTAGAGCATTTCGGAGACTTTACCTGCATGGTCCTTGGTCATCACCAAAATCATGTTCTCGCGGTCGATACCGGTCATGTAGTAAAAATCACGGTCTACCGAAAATGGGTAGGCTGCGTCCTCCGAGCGCATTGGCGCTTTGCCGGAAAAGAGAACCAGCATACAAGGAGCGGTCTTGTCACTCAGAAGCTGCTGACGTCTTTGCTGAAAATTCATGGAAAATTCCTCCTGTCATGTATCAAATTTATTTTGTTCTAAGATTAATTTGTCCCACAAAATCCATAAAACAGGATACAATCCCATCGCTGTTTTTATGGATATTACTGGCACGCTTTCAGTATAGCACCAGAAATAGCCAAATTCAATGCTAATCTTTTCCTACAAAAAATTTTTATTTCTACTCTTGACAGCGCAAATACTTTGTTATAAAATGAACACTGTTCAATTTGAAAAAGGAGGTGTCTGTATGAATCTCACAATTACCTCTCAGGAAGAAATTCTTTCTGCTTGCCGTCAGCTGATCATGGACAAAGGCTTTTCTGCGGTCAATATGCGTGCAGTGGCTGCTGCCTGCGGCGTTTCCGTCGGCTCGGTCTACAATTATTTTCCGTCCAAGGGAGACCTGCTGTCCGCAGTTGTGGAGAGCGTCTGGCATGATATTTTTCATGTGTCCGGCGAGGCGTCCTCGTTCTCTTCCTTTCCAGAATGTGTCCAGTGGCTGTTTGACAGCATCCGGCACGGCTGCAAAGGATATCCGGAATTTTTCACCCTGCACTCGATGAGCTTTGCCGCAGCAGAAAAGGATAAGGGTCGAACTGTGATGAAGCGCTATTTCCAGCACATCCATCAAAGTCTCCTCCATGTTTTGGAGCAGGACAGCCAAGTCCTTCCCGGAACCTTTCAGGGAGCCCTGACCAGAGAAGCCTTTGTCGACATGGTTTTTTCTCTGATGACCGACCACCTGATGGAAGGAAAAACAGAATGTTCTGCGCTGATTGGAATGATTTCCCTTTGTCTTTATGGGAATCGCGAATCACAGTCCGAATAAAAAATTCTCTCCTTCGGGAGAAATTTTTATTCCCGAATTTGAACACTGTTCATTTCATGTTGATTCGAGGTGAAACCAATGAAGGTTAAAAAACACACGTTGCTTTTGCTGGCTTGTGTGGTGTGGAGCATCGCAGGCTGGAATGTCCTGAGAATCGGGCTCAGCTGCTACCCGCCTTATCTGTCCATCCTCAATCTTCTGATTTCCGCAGCAGTCTTTGCTTTATTTGAAAAGATGGTCTTTGGACGGCTTGTCACAAAGCACACCCGACGGATTCGGGCATACGAACAGGAGCGCCTGTTCTTTCTGCACTTTTTTGACACCAAATTCTTCCTCATCATGGCGTTCATGATGACCGGTGGAATCCTGATTCGAAGCCTTTCCCTGCTTCCGGAGTCGGAGATTGCCGTATTTTACACCGGTCTGGGGTCGGCTCTCCTGCTGGCAGGGGTGCTGTTTGGAAAAAATTATCTTCAGCATTTTCAAAAAGAACACATCTAACAAATCCAGAAAGGAAGTCTTGTTATGCAGGCAATTATGGAAACAGCATTTGACGCTGTCTATCTGATTTCAGTCATCACCATCGGTATCATGATGATCACCAAAGGAAAAGGAAACAAAGAATATACCCTGTTCGGGATCATGGCAGTTACTCTGGGTGCAGGAGATGCCTTCCACCTGATTCCACGAGCATTCGCTCTTTGCACCACCGGTCTGGAAAACTTCACCGTTGCACTGGGAGTCGGCAAGCTCATCACCTCGATGACCATGACCGTATTCTACATTCTTCTGTATTATGTCTGGAGACTGCGCTATCAGGTGAAGGACCAGAAGGGCCTCACCGTGTCGGTTTACCTGCTTTCTGCCCTGAGAATCATCCTCTGCCTGTTCCCACAGAACAAGTGGACCAGTGCAGACGCTCCTCTGAGCTGGGGAATCCTGAGAAACATCCCATTTGCTCTGCTGGGTCTCTTGGTCATCGTCCTGTTCTACCGCAGCGCAAAGCAGCATCATGACAGCAGCTTCCGCTGGATGTGGCTGACCATCGTGCTGAGCTTCGGATTCTACATCCCGGTCGTTCTGTGGGCAGACACCATCCCGATGATTGGTATGCTGATGATTCCAAAGACCTGCGCCTATGTCTGGACCGTATTGATTGGTTTCCTGGACATGAAGCGTACCGCTAAAGCCTAATCAAAGATAGAAACAAAGGAGCCTGCTTCCAGCAGGTTCCTTTGTTTCTATCTTTGAAAAGATTTTTTCACATCATTGATGTCAGATTCACTAGCAAAAAAAGAAGCACCAGCCTTTCGACTGATGCTTTTTGGAGCGGGTTACGAGACTCGAACTCGCCACATCCACCTTGGGAAGGTGGCGCTCTACCGGATGAGCTAAACCCGCAGGTTTCGACAAAGTCCATAATGCGAAAAAAGACCAACCCACCCGGTCGGTCTTTGGAGCGGGTTACGAGGCTCGAACTCGCTACCTCCACCTTGGCAAGGTGGTGCTCTACCAGATGAGCTAAACCCGCAGATTTTCCATCTTGATTCCTGCTCGACAAATGCTGGAGCGGGTTACGAGGCTCGAACTCGCTACCTCCACCTTGGCAAGGTGGCGCTCTACCAGATGAGCTAAACCCGCAAATGGTGCCTTCGGTCGGAATCGAACCAACGACACGAGGATTTTCAGTCCTCTGCTCTACCAACTGAGCTACAAAGGCATTTGTTTTGCCCAGCAGGAAAGCGATGGACAATAAAAAAATTGGCGACCTGGATGGGGTTCGAACCCACGACCTCTAGCGTGACAGGCTAGCGTTCTAACCAACTGAACTACCAGGCCATATGGTGGGAACTACAGGGCTCGAACCTGTGACCCTCTGCTTGTA
>Ga0129314_1000111_pt1 | contig 106364 bp, 94 predicted proteins | sample O1111metagenome_FD_94431 | JGI IMG/M metagenome (GOLD analysis project Ga0129314, IMG submission 94431) | Orangutan individual fecal microbial communities from fecal samples from Wisconsin, USA - O1111 metagenome | ecosystem: Host-associated > Mammals > Digestive system > Large intestine >...
CCAAATTGCTTTTATCAATTGGACCTCCTGTGATGGATATAGCACAATGTAGAGACGGATGGTAAAGATAGAATTTAAAGTGCCGCAGAGGGTGGCACGGAAGGGGGATGAAATGCAAGTAAAGAGCAACACGCAGGGCAAGCGGCTGCACAGAGGCCGTTATCTCCTGGGTGTCATTTTTATGTTAATGGTTTGGATCGTGGCTTTTCCACAGAAGACGGAAGCGGCGGTTCTGGGGAAGGATATTCGAGAAGGAGATTTGATTGCCTTAGAGGCCGGAAAATGGTCCCAGAACTATGCGGTTCTGAGTCCGGATACTACGAATATCGGAACCGAAGGAACCTTTCTTATGATGGATGGGTTTAAAGAGAAAATTATGCACGATGAGACCGGGCGCTCAAATCTGTGGGCGGGAAGCACATCGCAGCAGTGGTGCACAAACTATTACCGGAAGCTGCCGGATTCGGTGTCCTCGAAAATCATCGGAGTGAAGACCACCGACACCGAGAGCGGAAGCCAGTGGCTGGTGGTCAGCAACATCGACGGAACGAAAACGGATAAGGACAAAGTATTCTTCCTTTCCGGAAAGGAGTATTTGGAGCACACTGAAGCGGCGGACCACAGCAAGGGGTACAACTGGCTGCTGCGTTCTCCGGGATCGGACTGCAGTGTTTATGCAGATTACATCGGTGTTGCTTGTAATGGATCGATTCACAATTTTTCCATTGAGCACGTAATGGCGGCACGTCCGGCGTTTAACATTCGTTTGCCTCATGATGTATGTGTGAAGGCGCAAACGGAAGAGAACGGGACAAGAGTATGGACGATTGATGCGGAGGCGATGGAGCATCAACAGGATGATGCAACATACACCTGGTCGAAGGACGGGAAGGCGTGCCGGGCGGAAGCACAGTGCAGCCGATGCGGAGATGTCGTTCGCGAGAGTGGTGAAGTGAAATCTCAGCTTATAAAAGAACCGAGCGAGAAAACTGACGGAATCATTCGGTACACGGCGACGTTCAAAAATAATACGTTTACCGAACAGACTACCGAGCTTCCGTTGGCATGGGAGGATTTCAAGGATGACACGGAAGAACCACTAGAGCCGGAAAAGCCTGTAATCAAACCGGGATCCGAAGTTCAGGTGGGCGATTACGTTTACATGGGTGAAAAAAATCCGAAAGGATACAGCGGCATGCCATACTGGAAGGTTATGGGCAAGGAAAAGGACGGAACGGTTCTGTTGATGTCCGAATATCTTTGGAGAGGAAACGGAAATGAAGCGGTAACGCCTCCGGCATTCAATCTGCACCGTTCAGACGGAAACGAATGGCAGAGCAGTGTGGCTCAGCGGTGGTGCAAGAGCTTTGAGGCGGCAGTTTTGGCCGATGTAGATGGGCTGGAAATCAAGGAGACGACGAAATCCGACAAGCACATCCAATCGCCGGACGATCCGCTGATCCAGTACTCGGCAAGGGAGAATATCCTTAATAAAGAAAAGGTGTATTTCCTGTCCGCCGAGGAAGTGCTGAAATACATGCCGACTCGAGGGGCGCGGGTTGCGTATATTTCCGACGGAAAGAAAACCGGAAAAGCCGATAGCTGGTGGCTCCGGTCTCCAAGATACCAGAGCGAAATCTGCAGCGGCAGAGTGTCCAGCGAAGGAAAAATGCTGAAGCATTACGTAGATGAACTCAGTGCGGCAAGACCGGTATTCCGGGCGAATATTGATAAGATGAATTTTGAAGTGCAGGGCACCAAAGACGATCGCGTAGTCCTGGCGGCGGAAAAATCCGGAATGGAACATTCCTTCGAGAATGCGAAATATGAATGGTCTTCGGATATGAAGCAGTGTCATGCCGGTGGCGTATGCACCACTTGCGGAGCGAAAGCAGAGGCGGATGCGGAAGTGACCTCTCGCCTGACGGAAAACGGCACGAAGTATATTGCAAGATTCCGGAATCCGAATTTTAAAACGCAGGTGAAGGTGATTGCCGACGCGAAGCCGAAGCCGGCGGACAAAGCGCTGAAGACCGGCGGAAAGTATACGGTGAGCGGCGCAGTTTACAAGGTAAGCTCCGCAAAGAGCCGTACCGTGATTCTGGTAAAAGCAAAAAACGCCAAGTCCGTCAGCGTTCCGGCGACCGTAAAGATTTCCGGCAAGAGCTGCAAGGTCATTCAGGTTGCGGCAAAATCCCTTACCGGAAGTAAGATTCGCAAGGTGACCGTGGGCAAGAACGTGAAGAAGCTGGAAAAGTATGCCTTCGCAAAATCCAAGGCAACGACCGTGGTCCTTCAGTCGAAGTTTTTGAAGAAGTCCACCGTAAAAGGATGCTTCAAATCTTCCAAGGTGAAGACCGTTCAGGTAAAGGTTGGAAGTAAGAAGGTGAATAAGAAAGCGGTGAAAGCTTATAAGAAGATTTTCACCAAGAAGAACAGCGGAAAGTCGGTAAAAGTACGCTAAGAGATATTTCAGGATATCAAACCCAATCCGAACGAAATGGGATGATATAAACAATGTTGTTTTACAATGAAGAAGGAAAATTGAAAGGAAAATATGATGAAAGCGAGTATATCAAAAAAGCTTACAGCATTGCTCTTGGCATTTGCGGTTTGTTTTGGAATGTCCGCTACTGCCGGAACTGCAGTGGTAAATGCAGCGGAAGAAGGCAACGATAGTGCAGCAGCTGTAATGAAGGCAGGCGACCATGTGAAGATGGGCGTTGCAAACGATGAATATAAGGGAAGCCCGGAGTGGACCGTGCTGGATGTTGTGGACGACAATGAGGACGGAACTCCGGACAGAGCGTATCTGGTATCGACGTATCTGTGGAAGGATGCGAGGGAAGGTGCCGCAGCGGATGGATCAATAAAATTCAATAACGCTGTCGGTGTGAATGACTGGGAAAAAAGCAATGTGAAAACATGGTGCGAAGGATTCTACGCCGGAGTTCTGAAAAGCTCCAATCTGGTTGCGACCACCGATATCAACGATAAGGCCTTCACGTCCTATTTTGCTCTGGAATCGAAAGGCAATAAAGTGTTCTTAATGTCCAGTGAAGAATCCAAGAAGTATTTTGCGGACAATGCTGCCAGAAAAGCAACACTCCCGGGAGAAACGAGAGGAAAGGACTATTGGCTGAGAAGCCCGTGTGTGAACGGAGGTCGAGTTGGTACGGTAGCTTCCAGTGGATATTCGGGAAATGATGCAACTGTAAGAGACTATTATATACGCCCTGCAATGTATCTGGATCTGAACGCAGACGCTTGTGCTCAGCGCACCGAAGCAGAGGGCTCCGTAACCTGGGAATACGACGTGGAAACATCCGGTCATACCTACGCAGAACCAACCTACACATGGTCTGAAGACAATTCCGCATGCACCGCAACGACATCCTGCACGAAATGCGGCACAGCACTGAGCGAAGAAGGAAAAGTTTTCGCCGAGATTACCAAGGAACCGACCGTAGAAGCGGAAGGAAATCGCTCGTTCACTGCTACCTTTGAAAATGAAGCATTCAGCCCTCAGGTGAAGAATGTTCCAATCGCAAAGCTCCCGGCAAAGCCGGCTGCAAAGCCAACCGTGAAGCCGCTGAAGACCGGCGGAAAGTATACCGTAGCCGGTACTTCCTACAAGGTAATCTCCGCAAAGGCACACACCGTCGCTCTGGTAAAAGCAAAGAACACCAAGTCCGTAAGCATTCCGGCAACCGTAAAGATTTCCGGTAAGAGCTGCAAGGTCATTCAGGTAAAAGCAAAGGCGTTCACCGGTAAGAAGATTCGCAAGGTGACCGTGGGTAAGAACGTAAAGAAACTGGACAAGTATTCCTTCGCAAAGTCCAAGACAACAACCGTTGTTTTGAAGACCAAGTCCTTGAAGAAGTCCACCGTAAAAGGATGCTTCAAGTCCTCTAAGGTGAAAACCGTTCAGGTAAAGGTTGGAACAAAGAAGCAGAACAAGAAGATGGTAAAGACCTATAAGAAAGTATTCACAAAAAAGAACTGCGGAAAGAAAGTAAAGGTAAAATAATTATATTTACCGAACAAGAACTGTAAAACAGCATAAGGAGAGAGGAAGGACCGGCCCGCGCCGGATCCTTCCTCTCTTTGATTTTCCCGCTCGCCGGCCCCCGGACTTCTAATCTCGAAATTCCCGGCCCGTGGTTCGCGCACGGAAAGCGAAATTGAAGGCTTAGCGGGGGCCGGGGAGCAAACCGCGCTGCTGAAAACTCGGCCGGCGGCCTGCGGGGGCGCGGAAGGCGCGCCGCCCTGTTGTCCCGAAAAGAATAAATTGTATTGTATCACAATTTATACAGCATAATTTCTATAAATAATACAAAAAACATATTGAAATCCCCAATCGAACAGAGTATAATTCAGATGTTCGGATGAAGTGTGGCAGCGCCCACCGGTACGGCGGAGCCCCACATGGCGGCGGAGCCCACACAGATCCAACCCTAACAGGTCCGACTCCATCCGACAGAAACCGGACAAACAAAAAGCAAATATAATGAAGAGAGTAGGGGAACAGAAATGAAAGAATTATTATCCAAAGCGTATGCGAAAACCGGCGAATCCTTTATCAGCACCATCCTGGCCGCGGCAGCGGATCCCAACGTGATTTCTTTCGCAGGCGGACTTCCCAATCCGGCATCCTTCCCGATGGAGGCACTGAAGGAATCCTGCAACAACATTATCGACAAATACGGTTCCGCCGTATTTCAGTATGCGAAGACAGAAGGTTTACAGGCATTCCGTCAGTATCTGGCAGAGGACTACAACCGAACTTACGGCGTGAATCTGGATGCGGACAACATCGTTGTTACCACCGGATCCCAGCAGGCGCTGGATTGTTTTGCGAAGGTATTCATCAACGAAGGCGACGGAATCCTGGTAGAGAAGCCAAGCTATCTGGGGGCGTTCCAGGCCTTCGATCAGTACTGCCCGGAATACTACCCGGTCACACTGAATGATGATGGACTGGACGTGGAAGAACTGGAAGAGACTTTAGAGAAGTACGGGGACAAAATCAAGCTGGCTTATCTGATTCCGGAATTCCAGAATCCGACCGGCCTGACCTATACGGAAGAGAACCGTGCGAAAGTCGCCGAAATCCTGAAAAAATACAACGTTGTCCTGATTGAGGACGATCCGTACGGCCAGTTGCGTTTCGAAGGAACCAAACCACCGTACATCGGTCTGGGCAAACTCCCGCAGGCAGCACTTCTGGGCACCTTCTCCAAGGTGGCAACTCCGGGAATGCGCGTGGGCTACGTGGTGACCGAGAACAAGGAACTGGCCAAATACATCGCTATGGCTTTGGAAGCCACTTCCCTGCACACCAACATCTTCTCCCAGTACCTGCTGCTGAATTACCTCCAGAACAACGACCAGCCGGCACACGTTAAGGAGATTCAGGACCTGTACAGACAGCAGTGCCACTGCATGCTGGACGCCATGGACAAATATTTCCCGGAAAACGTCACCTACACCAGACCGGAAGGCGGCATGTTCATCTGGGCAACCCTGCCGGAAGGCGTCAGCGCCATCAAACTGTTCCCGAAAGCAGCGGAGAAGGGCGTGGTATACGTTCCGGGCGATCCGTTCTACGTAGGCGTTCACGATGCCAACACCCTGCGCCTCAACTTCACCAATGCTTCACCGGAAGCCATCGACAAAGGCATTCACCTTCTGGGCGACATGCTCAAGGAAGAATGCGCCGGAAAATAAGCCTAATATTTTCATAAAAATACATTCATACATGCAGAGACGACCGACCCCAATGGGCAGGTCGTTTTTGCGTGAGGAATATTCTTCCGGAACGCTATAATTTGTTTCCAATAAGGTACAAGGGTGATATAATCAAGCCATGAGTAAAGGAAAAAAGAATCTACAACAGAATCCATCCCGGTATTTCCGGGTTATGACGGCGGTTCTTTTCTTGGCGGATGTGGTGCTGGCACCATGGCTTCGAGAAGGGAACCGAAGTTTTTCAGTGCGCGTTTTTATTCAGGGCGTGAAAGCCGCCGGCGGAATTAAGAAATTCGCACGAACGGAGGCCGGAACGGGAAACACCGAGTGGATTGCCAATCTTACCATGAGCTATTGGTGTGTCTATCTAATCATCGCTCTGGGGGCAGTGCTCCTGCTTCGGGCGGCATGGCTTCTTGCCGGCCGAACGGAACGATTCCTCAGCGGGGCGGCATATGCCCTGGGCCTTCTATACTTGTGCGGCTTTATGATTTTTAATTATTACGGATACTCCGGCGGAATGATTGTGGGGTTGCTGCTGGTTTTCCTGGATGCCATGCTTGGAAAATATCTGGACGAGCGCCGGGAACTGCAAGAAGCGGAATCGGTACTTCGGGCGAAAGAGCAGGCGGAAAAGGAAGAGAAAAAGCGGAGAGAGGCGTTCCCGGGTCAGTACGGGAGTGAATTCTATCGCGTGATTTTCAAGAACTTCCGGGCCAACATTCGGGATTTCCTGCTGTTCCTAGCGGGAGCGGTCCTGACTATGACGGTGCTCCTGGTAATCTGGGGAATGGAGCAGGGCTGCGGCGGAATTCGTCTGCTGGGGGCGTCGGCGCTTCAGCAGCAGATTGCAAGCAGCCTGAAACAATTGCTGCCGGTGTTCATGCTTCTGGCGGTGTTGATGCTGTCCCTGATTATCAGCGGATACCTGCGAACCCGCATGAAGAATTACAGCATGTACATCGCCCTGGGAATTCGGAACAAAACACTGATTCGAATCATCGGGCTGGAATACGGCACCTGCATCCTTAGTGCACTGGTGGGGGGAACCGTCATCGGACTTGGAACGCTCAGAATAATCGGGGTTCCGATTACCGGGAATTTACTTCGGATGCTTCCGCCGGCCACACTCTGCTACCTGCTGGTGGTTCTGATTTCCACTTTGGTGAATTATCATATTTTTGAGTTCAAAAATGTCCTTCGATACAACCGGTCCGCCGCCAACGAACCGGTGCCGCGCTACGGCGCCGGCGTGATGATGGGAATCGGTCTGTTTGTCATGTTGGGAAGCCTGGGCCTTTTCGCCCGTCGCGGCTCCGGGGAGGACCTGTACATCCTGGGCGGCCTGATTGCCGGCTTTGGCCTGTTCCTGTACGGCGCGGCCACCCGAATTCTGAAAAAACGCGTCGCCCGGCTCCAAGTGACGGAAACCGGCCTCCTGACCATCCTCCCTTGGCGCAATCGGTTTCGCACGAACGTTCGATTTTTGTTTTTACTGACGGCGCTGCAAATCATGCTGTTCGGCATTTTCCTGCCGCGGCTGGCAGCGCAGGGACTTCCGCCGGAAAAAACCGCGCCCTATGACTACGTAGCAATGGTGTACGATTCGGATCTTCCGGCCCTTCAGGGGCTAAAAAAAGAAGGCACCCTGCAGGAACTTCCGATGCTGCGGGCGACCACGCCGCTGGGGGCAGATATTTCCTGGCTGAAGAAGGATTATCGGACGGTGCTGTGGCCCCAGGGGCAGCACATTGCGGTGTCGGAAAGCAGCTACCGGAAGCTTTGCCGGCAGGCGGGGAAAACCCCGCAGAAGCTGAATCTCAGCGCGAATGGCCATCGTGTGCACATCGTGATGCAGCAAAACGCCGCAAGTGAGGCGCACAATTTGGAATGGTACAGCGGGGGCGGCGGCAACCTGTTCCGGTTGGGGCAGCCGCTGGTGGCCTACGACCGAAACCAGGTGACCCGGACCTACATCCCCCACGACGCGACCTATGAGCGGACGAATTTGGTGGGCGCTTTGCACGCTGGAAATCAGGAAAACATCCTGGTTCTGTCCGATTCGTATTTCCGGTCCGTGTATTCGCAGAAGCGGCAAGCGCGGGATCCGTCGGTGAGCATTCCTCCTTCCGCCGTGAAGGAGGGGCCGGATCGGCTGGTACTGATTCGGGTGAAGACGGGACAGACTAAAGCGGTAGAATCGGTACTGGAGAAAATTCAAAAGAGGCATTCTTCCGACCTGCAGTACGATGAATCCATTCGGACCTGGTACCGTGTGGCGAAGGCGGAAAAGAACAACGAGGCGGCCGCTGGTTTTACCCGTCGGATGGAAGAGATGACCGCGATGGGATTGTTATTGATGGTGCTGTTCACCTTCTGCATTCGATACAGTTTGGCGGGGGCGGAGCAGCGGAAGGAGTACCGGTTGCTGGGCACTTTGGGGATGAACGACCGGGAGCAGGAGAAGCTGTTCAATCGGGAGGCTCGAACTTATGTGCTGTGCAGCATGGGGGCGGCGTTGGTGCTGGCGGCGCCTTTTGCCGCATTGCTGCCGTTTCTGCGGATGTTCCGCCGGAGTCAGAGCCTTCTGTATCTGCGGAATCTGCTGGGACTCGGCGGCGGAACGATGGCCGTGCTGCTTCTGGTGCTGATGATGCTGACAAGATATTATAGACGAGTGAATCGATAGATGTGCGGCAGGGAGCAGCTGCCGCCGGTGACGTGATGGAGAGGATAGAGAATGAGCAGTGTGATGGAGCTAAAGGGGCTCCGGAAGAGATACGAGGAGAAGGGAGATTGGATTCTGAAGGGAATCGACCTCCGCATTGAAAAACAGGATTTTATTGCGATTATGGGACGGTCCGGCTGCGGAAAGACCACATTGCTGAAAACCCTGGGGTTGATTGAGTCTGCGACGGAGGGGGAATACTTCTTTGAAGGCAATGCGGTTTCCGGACTGTGGGGAAGCGAGATTGCGGATATTCGCCGGCGGAATATGGGATTTATTTTTCAAGACTACAACCTGATGGGAAGCCTGACGGTGCGGGAGAATATCATGCTGCCGGCGCTGCTGGATAAAATGGACGAGCAGCAGCGGAAGAACCGGACGGAGAAGCTGATTCAGCGCTTCGGAATTCAGGCATATCGGGATAAGTATCCCCATGAAATGTCCGGCGGCCAGCAGCAGCGGGTGGCGCTTTGTCGGGCGCTGATCAACGATCCGGATGTCATTCTGGGGGATGAGCCTACGGGAAATTTGGATTCCGTGATGGGACAGCAAGTGATTGAAACCCTGGCGGAATTCAATGAGACGGACGGAAAGACGGTGATTCTCGTTACCCACGACCCGAAAATCGCCATGTATTGCCGGAAGGTTATTTTTATGAAGGACGGGCATTTGCTGGATTGCTTGGAGAGACGTGATGCCGAGAAGGAGACGTTCTACCGGGAAATCGCGGCGAAAATGGAAGAATTGTAGCGCAAAAATGAAGAAATCAATGGATTTATATTGAAATACGTGCATTTAAATGCTAAAATTTATGCGTATTTTTTGGATGCATGAAGAATTAACGGGGGAATAATGAAGAAACCGGCAAGAAGTGAGTATTTTTTTGGATGTGTATTGCTGATTATCGGCGTGATGGTGGGTCACCTGAGCATGGATTTTTTGGATGACGGAGAGATTCAGTCCATGTCCGTGGAGATTACGATGAGTGCAATTTTCATCCTCTTATTCACGGTGCTGATGGAAATTCTTTACGTTCTATGGCGGCGAAAGAAGAAGCAGGACGAGGGTCGCCTGGATATTCCGGCCACGACGATTATTCTCCTGCTGGTCATCGGTTTTCTGGCGTCCATTTGCATGCGCCTGATTAACGATGTGACGGGCATGAGGGAGTTTCTTCTCAGCGAGGATTTCAAGAGCTTCGTGGTGAATGCGATAAAGAGCAAATTCTAAATGTAAATATATGGATTCGAAGTGAGAACCGGATTGTCGTACCGAAAGGCGCGGCAGCCCGGTTCTTTGGTTTTTGGGAGACGGGCCGGACACGTCGGGCACATCACCGGCTGTTCATGGAACGCACATGAAACAGTTACGGATTCCGGAAATTCAGATGATACAATGACCGTACCGAGGAGGGAGCCGCCGGGGATTCCGGCAGAGGTCATCTCCGGGGAAAGGAGAAAATGAAGAAGATGAATAATCTGAACATTCTAAAATTGGAAAATGCCGTGCTGCAGAAGCAGATCGATGTGGTACGGAGAAATATACGCGCCGGGCAGAACCGGGATCTTACACGGGAAGAGGTAGAAATTTTGAGAGGTGTGGGAGAACATTACGCCAAGAAGTGGGATGTTCTGTATCCGATGCTGAAGCAGGGATACGGGGCTGCCGGCTGGGTGAAGCAGATGAAAATGGAAGAGGATGAAATCGTCGCGGAACTGCGTTCTCTGGTGCGCTTCCCGGATAAGGAGGAGTGGGACGAGAAGGTGGAAGCGGTGCTCCGAAAGATGGAACGGATGATTTACGAGGAAGACTACATGCTCTATCCGAACTGCCTGCAGTTTTTCCGGAGGGGCGAAGGTATTTGGATGAACAGGAGCGATCGGGATGGGTATGCGAACTACCGGGCGCTGCGGGCTAAAGCCGGAAGGTATCGGAGGGCGCTGCAGCAGCGAAGCTTTCGATAAAAAAAGATGGGTAAGGCATTCGGTGTCCGGACGGACAACGGATGAGGAGTGCAATCGGCGGGGAAACCCGCCGATTTTTAATCGAAGCGAAAGCGTGCAACATCACTGCTAAAACGGGAAATCTTGAGATTCATGCAAAAAGTTCAGATAAAAAAACAGAGGTAAACCAATTTTTAGTGCAAAAAATCTTTAGAATTACTTGAAAAATAAGGAAGATATGTTATCCTTAATACAAATGTTTTTAAATATTGGAGGAGCATGATGAACGAGGAAACCAAACGTTCCTGTGTGGACTGCGGTGTATACAACTGCCACACGCGGGACAAGGAGTATCCGGACTTCTGCCTGACTACGGAATTGACGGACGAGGAAAGAGCGGAAGTGTGGAAGCTGTACGAGGAGCCGGAGAATCAGAAGGCGTCGGTAGTATCCGCTCAGATTGAATCGGATTTTTACCTGCGATACACTCGGGTGCAGGAAATCGTGGCTTTCGCAAAAAGGATGGGCTATCACAAGATCGGAATCGCCACCTGCGTGGGCCTGATTGAGGAAAGCCGGATTTTTGCCCGGATCCTTCGGAAAAACGGATTCGAAGTGGTAGGCGCCGTATGCAAGGTGGGTTCTTTTGAGAAGACCAAGGTGGGCGTTCCGGAAGAGGACACCCGGATTACCGGTCCGATTATGTGCAACCCGATTATGCAGGCGAAAATCATGAACCGGGAGAAGACGGATTTCAACGTGATCGTGGGGCTGTGCGTGGGACACGACAGCCTTTTCTATAAATATGCGGATGCCCTGTGCACCACCCTGGTAACCAAAGACCGGGTGATGGGTCACAATCCGGTGGCGGCGCTGTACCAGGCGAAAGCGTACTACAAGCGTCTCAGCAACGAGCCGATTGCGGCATATCCGGAGGATGTGAACCCGCAGGAGCCGGAAGCTTCCGCGAGATAACGATTTTATTTTTGGAGGAGAGAAAATGCTGACAGGAAAGCAGAGAAGTTATTTGAAAAAACTGGCGCAGACCGTGCAGCCGGCGGTAATCGTCGGCAGAGCCGGAGTGACGGATGCGGTGATGCAGACCATCGATGAATATCTGACCGCCAATGAGCTGCTGAAAGTGGCCATTCAGGAGGGGGCAGAATTGGAGGCCAAGGAGACCGCCAATCAGGTTGCGGATGAGCTAAAAGCAGATTTCGTCCAGGCCATCGGCCGGCGGTTTGTGCTTTACCGGAGAGCAAAGGATCCGGCGAAGCGGAAGATTACACAGCGCATGCAAGACGAGATGTAGTTTCCCGGCGGAAACTGCGGGATCGTTGCAGGATATTTTTACTTGAGGAAGGAGTTAGAGATGCACAAGATTGTACTGAAGAAACAGCTCAGCCACGATATGTTCTGGATTGAGTTCGAGGCACCTTTTGTTGCAAAGAAAGCGAAACCGGGACAGTTCATTATTTTCCGCGTGGATGAATATGGAGAAAGAGTTCCGATCACCATGGCGGGAACCAATAAGGAGACGGGAACCGTAACACTGATTTTCCAGGCAGTGGGAAGAAGCACCATGCTGCTGTCCCAGCTGGAAGTAGGCGATTACATTCAGGACGTGGTTGGACCGCTGGGAAAACCGACCCATATGGAGGGCCTGAAGAAGGTCTGCGTGGTTGGCGGCGGTACCGGAAACGCACTGGCATACCCGGTGGCAAGAGGTCTTGCGGAAGCCGGCGTGAAGGTGGACATGGTTTCCGGATTCAAAACCGAGGAGCTGATTGTGCTGAAGGAAGAGTTTGAAGAAGCGGTAGATAATTTCTACCTGATGACGGACGACGGTTCTGCCGGTGAGAAGGGTTTCACTACCACAAAGCTGGAGGAACTGATTAAGGCCGGAAACGATTACGATGAAGTCATCACCGTTGGACCTCCGATCATGATGAAGTTCGTCAACGAGGTGACCAAGCCTTACGGAATCAAGACCATCGCATCTCTCACGGCGCTGATGATCGACGGAACCGGAATGTGCGGCGGATGTCGAGTTTCCATCAACGGCGAGACCAAGTATGTCTGCGTAGATGGACCGGAATTCGATGCAGCTGCGGTAGACTGGGATGTACTCATTGCCCGCAACGCATATTACCACGAAGAAGAGAAGGAAGAACGGGACCATATCTGCCGACTGACAGGAGGTGTAAGACACTATGAATAATCAGATGACAAAGACACCGATGCCGTCTCAGGAACCGGATGTCAGAAATAAGAATTTTAAGGAAGTTGCTCTGGGATATACCGAAGAGATGGCGGTAAACGAAGCGCAGCGTTGCCTCAATTGCAAAAACAAGCCTTGCGTGGCAGGATGTCCGGTGAACGTACGGATTCCGGAATTCATCGCAAAGGTGGCCGAGGGGGATTTTGCCGGTGCCTATGAAGTAATCACTTCCACCAACTCCCTGCCGGCAGTGTGCGGCCGTGTATGCCCGCAGGAAACCCAGTGCGAAGGAAAGTGTGTTCGCGGAATCAAGGGCGAGCCGGTTGCGGTAGGCAGACTGGAGCGTTTCGTAGCGGATTGGCACAGAGAGCACATCGGCAATGATAAAGTAGAAAAAATCCCATCCAACGGCAAGAAGGCTGCCGTTGTCGGTGCCGGCCCGGCCGGACTGACCGCTGCCGGAGACCTGGTGAACAAGGGATACGAAGTAACCGTTTTCGAGAGTCTCCACAAAGAGGGCGGCGTGCTGGTATACGGAATTCCGGAATTCCGTCTGCCAAAGGATATCGTGGCATACGAAATCGACACCCTGCGGAAGAAGGGCGTAACCTTCTACCACAACGTGGTAGTGGGCAGATCCCTGGATATCCAGGACCTGTTCGATGAGGGTTACGATGCTGTTTTCGTCGGTACCGGTGCCGGCCTTCCGAAGTTCATGAACGTCGAAGGCGAGAACCTGGTAGGCGTATACTCCGCCAACGAGTATCTGACCCGAATCAACCTGATGAAGGGCTACCTGGACGAGTACGACACTCCGATCAAAAAGCACAAGCAGGTTGCGGTTGTCGGCGGCGGAAACGTTGCCATGGACGCTGCAAGATGCGCTAAAAGAATGGGCGCCGAGGTCCATGTAATCTACCGGAGAGGCAGAGATGAGATGCCGGCTCGTGCCGAGGAAATCGAGCACGCAGAGGAAGAGGGTATTCAGTTCCACCTGCTGAACAACCCGGTTCGTGTTCTGGGCGACGAGAACAACTACGTGAGCCAGATCGAGTGCATCAAAATGGAACTGGGCGAGCCGGATGCTTCCGGACGCCGCAGACCGGTTGCCATTGAAGGTTCCGAGTTCACTTTGGACGTAGACGGTGTCATCATGGCTCTGGGTACCAGCCTGAACCAGCTCATCGTGGAGACCACCGAAGGTTTGGATGAGAACGATTGGGGCGGCATTCAGATTAACGATGAAACCGGTGCGTGCACCAGAGAAGGCGTGTTCGCCGGCGGCGATGCGGTAACCGGCGCTGCCACTGTAATCAAGGCCATGGGCGCCGGCAAACTGGCGGCTGCTCACATGGACGAGTATATGCAGAAATAGAATGACGAGTCCTTTAAGTGGACTTCGCAGGCTGCCCCAGGGAGATCTGGGGCAGCCTGCTTTTTTTGTCTCGGCAGACCGTTGGGCATTCGGGCCGAGGGACGTGGTGCCCGCCGACGAAGGAATAAGGGCTAGCGGGGAGAGGCGCACCACGTCCGGCCCGCCGGCTGCCCCAATTGTTCGGGGGACGTGGTGCTCGTCGACGAAGGAACAAGGGCTAGCGGGGAGGGAGGCACCACGCCGGGCTTTCCTCGGGCCCCAATTGTTCGGGGGACGTGGTGCTCGTCGACGAAGGAACAAGGGCTAGCAGGGAGAGGCGCACCACGTCCGACCCGCCGGCGGCCCATCGCAGCCCCAACCGGGCCGGAAAGAACAAAACAGTTAGATTAGCACGAAAATAATACTCTAACCCAACTAGCAAATATTTTTAATCCCGAAAAACCGAATAATAAGTTTAAGATTCCCCTTTTCAGTACCCATTCATGCCGGATGAAAACAAACGTGTACTGAAGGGGAATTTTTTATATGCCATAATATCCCCACAGCAAATGCAAAGTCATCGATTTAAGTTCTAAGGAGGGAAAAATGAGAAAAGAAAAACGGGCCAACGGCCCCCACACAGTGACCGGAGGGCCGGCCAATCACACCGGAGGTCCGGCCAATCACACATCACACAGAATTCGGGCGGGCCTGCTGGCCGTCTGTCTGACTTTGGGATCGGCAATTCCAGGCGGCGCATGGGCTGCGGGAAAGGACCCTCGTCAGGCGGTTTCCGGTAACGAAGCCACCCTGACCATGGGCAAAATCCTCACGGCCAACCATGCCGGGAAATTTCCGGGTACTTTGCGGAACGTGAAGTACAAGCTGACGGCGGTACGAGGTTTTGACAACGCCAACGAAAGCACCGGTGCCAGTGGCAAGCCTATTGCGGCGGAGAATATGCCTATGCCGGAAGCGTCCGCAGCAGAGCATCATCAGGTAAAAGTAACCGGCACCAATGCCGAGATTACGGTGGGAGATTTTCAGACGGCGGAGCGGGACAGCGACACGAAGAAGAGCCGCGTGACCCCGGTGAAAATCAAGTTCCGCCAGGCTGGCTATTATCTGTATAAGCTCACGGAAGAAGGCTCCGACCCGGAGAAGGTGCCGGGTGTCACATACGATGACCACAGTTATTTTGTGGCCGTTTACGTAACAAATAAAACCGACGATGCGGGGAACACGGAGGATGGCGTATATGTGCACAATATTACCTCCTATCGGAATGAATCCGGCAAGGAAAACTATCAGCCGAACCTCTCGGATATCTCCGGAATCACCGACAACGGCGGAAGCGATGCCAAGGAAAACGTCAAGGAAAACCTGGCAAAAGTCGGAACATCCGACGGCGAGCATCCGAACCGGCTGGAAGCCTATCGCTTTTGGAATGACGCCCACGTCCAAGACCTGGTAATCACCAACAACGTAAAGGGAAATCTGGGCGACCGGAATAAAGCCTTCGAATTTCAGGTAAAGCTGTCCGGGTTGGAGCCGGGAACCGCTTACACCACGGAGGAAGCGGCGGCGGATACGGGAGACCGAACCGGCGACGGGGTGAATGTGGTGCGGGCATCGGTGGGAACAATTCAAGGGAAGACCCTAGTTTCCGACGATTCCGGAAAAGCGGAATTCACCGTTCGTCTGAAGGACGATGAAAAATTCGTTCTGAACGGGCTGCCGGTTTCCGCATCGTATCAAGCAACGGAGCAGGCCAGCGACCATATCGCTTCCTACCGAATCGGCGGTTCCGGAAAAACACCGGAAATTCAGAACAAGATGAAGGACAACGACATCAAGGACAAAGCGCTGAGCACCGAAACGGAGCGCGTGGATGAGGCGGACGGAACCGTCACGGTTGCCTTTATCAATGAGCGAAATCTGGCAACCGTTACCGGCGTAGCGGAGAGCACCGGACCGGCGGCACTTCTGGCCATCGCGGCAGCCGGCGCTATCGCCGCACGCCGCCGGAAATATGAATAGATCCGAGGAGCGCCGGGAGCTGGATCGTTGGAATCGCCGCATACGGCGAAGCATCCGGGCGGACCGCATCGTCTCATGGATGCTGAAATGGTTCGTGCTGGCCTTGCTGCTCATGGTGGGCTTTTCCTACTACGACATGTATCGATTTACCCGGGCGGGAATCGACGGAGTGGCGTATCGGGATTTCGCGGCTCTGCGGCAGATTAATCCCGATGTGGCCGCCTGGCTCACTTTGGACGGAACCCATGTGGACCATCCGGTGGTGAAGGGAACGGATAATTTCGAATATTTGGATCGGGACTTCTACGGAAAAACCTATGCCGGCGGCACCCTGTTTCTGGACGAGCAATGCCCCAAGGATTTCGCCCAAGAATACCAGCTCATTCACGGCCACCATATGGCCGGAGGGGCCATGTTCGGCGATCTGAAGAAGTATTTGGACAAGAATTTCTTCCATAAAAACAAAAGGGGCCAGCTGCTGACACCGAAGGGCCGATACGATTTGGAGATTATCGGGGCAGGCATTTTTGATGCCTATGATTCCAAAATCTACAGCATAAATGGGAAGAAGAACCGTCCCATGGAATCCTTCCGCCGGTGCAGGCGGAAACGGCCGGTCCGCGGGAAGTTCCGGGACCGGCTCCTGTGCCTGTCCACCTGCTCCGGAGATATGGATGACCGGAGGATCGTGGTGTTCTGCCGAATGACGGAACCGGAAGAGTCTCACACGGAAGGAAGGAAAGAATGACAGAAGAAATTGCGGAAAAAAAGAGAATCGTGAAGAGCATCCGGAGGGGAATCCTGATTCGTGCGGGAACCTTCGCCTTGACGCTATGGATTGTTTTTACGTTCGTATTCGGAATCCGGATTGCAGACAGAAACGATATGGCACCGGCGATTCGGGAGGGAGACCTGGTGGTGTACTATCGGTGCGGAGATTTTGCCAATCGGGACAGCGTGGTGTATGAAGCGAACGGGAACGTGTACCTGGGGCGGATTGCCGGATGCCAGGGAGCGGTTATCGGAAAAACCGAAGATCACCGCCTGACCATCGATGGGCGGATTCAGCCGGTGCAGCCGGGAATGGGAATTTACAGTGAAACGCCGGCCGGAGATCTAAAGGCAGAGGTTACCGTGGAACCGGGACGGTTTTTTATCCTGGGAGACTGCCGGGAGGAATCTGCGGACAGTCGATGCTTTGGAACGGTTGGAAAGGACCAAATTCGGGGGAAGGTATTTCTCCTGTGGCGACGGCGCAACATATAGAAAGGAGAGAAGTATGACGAGAAAAATAGCGACGCTTTGGCTCGCCCTGATTCTGTGCATGATGTATGCGGTTTCCGTGGGTGCGGAGAGCCGATGGATGTCGGAGATCAAGGTGAGCTACAGTGCAGTGGGCAGCCCGGGAGATGCGGAGGGTGTTTTCCAATTGCGGGGGACCACGGAAGATACCCCCATGCCGGAAGGAGCAGTGGGGCACCGGATTTGTGTGCCGTCGGGGGAGACGCGTTCTTTTGGGGAAATCGTTTTTCCCAGCTCCGGGGTGTATATCTATGAAGTCAATCGCCGAAACAATCCGAAAGGCGTCACCGCCCGGGATTCCTCGGTATACCGGGTAACGGTGGTAGTGCGAAGCGACGGAGATGTGCAGCAGGTGATTGAGACGGATGGAGAGAAGGTGACGGAAATTCGCTACGAAGATCGGTATGAGAAGGCGGCTTTGGTAGAGACGGGGGATGTAAAAACCCTGTTTCTCCCGGGCGTGGGTCTTCTCGGCGCACTGGCGGCGCTGTTTTGTCTGCGGAAGTATCGTCGAAAACGAAAGAAGGATTGCATGCGCACCTTCGTCGGTACGCTGCTTCTTTTTACCCTATTCACAATCGGTGCGGGCGTGCCCACATACGGTGCCACCAAAAATCTTCGGGTGACCTACGACCGATTCCAAGAGCTGCCGGAGAATTACGCGAAGATTACCGGGTTGCCCCTGCAGGAGGCGGAAATCACCACCACGAACGGAAATATCCACAAGTACAACGGATACGTGGGGAACAACCAGACGGAGAAGCGGGATTTTGTGGCGTACTACGGAACGGTGAAGTTCGGAACGAGGAATCGAAATGACACAAGCAATGCGATTACGAAGGCCAACGAGGTAAAAGGAAATATCACTCTGCGCTGGAGGAACCGGGCGGTTCTTTCGGACAACACCAAGGCCGACGTGAAGGTCGTGGTGAGCGGATGGACTTTTTCCCTGGGAAAAAATCAGAATTCAAAAATCGGGAAGGACACGAAGGTGTACGTGCCCATTCTTCAGTCGTCGGCACCGAACAGCAAAGCCACAGAGCTGTGTACTGCTTCCCCGCGCACGAAGTACAGCGTGAACAACGGAACCACGGCCAATTCGCTGGCGGGAGCCTGCATCACCACGAAGTGCAATGTGAAGATTCAAATCCTTCAGTCTGGAACGGATACACCGGTGGACGAAGCGAAATATCCGCGGCTGCTCTTCGGGTTCCGGGATTTGGATGTGGAAGATACCACCATCGCCAAAGGGAAGAGTGCGGCGGAACGGTATAACGGACCCTATGCGGAGGGCGTGGAGCTGATTTCCGGGTTCGAAAGTCCGGTGGCGCTGGCGAAGAAAAGTGATTCCAACAAAGCGATGCAGACGCTGGAAAAGGTGACGACGGTAGGAGAGAACCTGCGGGTCTGCGGAGACGGAGCGAAGATGGAAGCCTACAACAAAGCCACCGGAACCAGCGGCGACAACGGAACCTATTACTCCGGTTTTATTTCCCCGGTGCAGCCCCAGAGCTTTAGTTTCAAGTGGACGGGCTCCATCAGTATTTCCGGGAAAATGATGGGAACGGCGCTGTGGACGCAGCCGGAGGTGGCGGTGAAAGCCACTCGAGGCGAGGGCGGTTCCATTCAGAAGGAAGGACTCACCACCTACATCATCAACAGCTCCACCACCTACGATTACACCCCGGCGAAAGGCTATCGGGTGAAATCCTTGACGGTGGAGGGGGTGCCGGTGGACTTCAATCCGGCGGGCGGAACCTATCGGTTCGACCGCCTGTATACCAGTCCGGTACACCCGCGAAGCGCGAAGACGGGCCGAGAGCTGGAGACTAAAATCTACACCATCGATGTTCAATTTCAACGGATCGAACACAAGATAACCACCAAAGTGACCGGCGGAACCATCGATCCCGACGTGGTGGTGGGGGAAGGAGATGATGAGACCATCCACTATCGCCCGAACGATGGCTATGAATTGGAGAAGGTGACCGTGGACGGCGAGGCGGTGAACGTAAAAGAATATCCGAACGAATATACTTTTACCGACGTTCAGAAGGACCACCACATTGAAGTGGTGTACCGGAAAATTCCGGTGGGCACCCTAACCCTGCGCAAGGAAGTGACCGGTGCTCTGGGAGACCGGAGCAAGAAGTTCGAATTCCAAGTGAGCTTGTCCGGGCTGAAGCCTTCCGCTGAATACGAGGCGGACGGTATCGAAGCTGCGGACGTGGGAGAACTTACGGAAAAAGGCTTTTCTCCGGATGAAAGCGGAAAGGCGGAACTTCGTTTGAAACTAAAGGACGACGAAAGCGCGCAATTCAAAGAACTTCCGGCGGGTACAACGTATCGGATTACCGAAGCGCCTAGCGACCATATCGCCTCCTATCGGCAGAAGGCCACCGGTGAAAAACCGACGCATCAAGCCGTTCAGCGGGAAAACTCCGACGCGGGAAAAGAGCTCGCCACAGAGGCGGAAGTGCTGGACGAAGAAGATGGGGATATTGAAGTGCTCGTCATCAACAACCGTCCCATCGCCACGGTTACCGGCGTGGGAAACAGCGATGCGCCGTATTATGCGGCCGGAATTGTCACACTTCTTCTGTGTGGCGGATGGATTTTCGGTGTGGTACTATATAAAAGAAAAAAGTATCACTAAAAAGATTGCGGACGGAGCCGGAGGGGGGGCGACCACCGCAATTCCGAACAGAGAAAGAAGCGCGAAGTGGAAGAAAATCAGCAGAAGACACAATACGTATATATCCTCCGGTGCGGGGACGGCACCTTGTACACCGGTTGGACCACGGATCTGGAGCACCGGGTGGCCATGCACAATGCCGGCAAAGGGGCCAAGTACACTCGGGCGCGTAGACCGGTTCGACTGGAATACTATGAGGAATACATGGATAAGACGGAAGCTTTGCGACGGGAATGCGCCATCAAGAAGATGACGCGCAGCGAAAAGCTTCGGCTGATTCAAGAATCGGAAGGCGAATAGGACTTACAGGCAGCGCATGCTTCTTTTTGGATGTCATCCATGACGTAAACGATGATACAGAAGCTTCTCTCGGAGAAATCCGGGAGAAGCTTCTATTAGTAGAACAGAGTTCTGATATATAGAGTTTATCAATAACAAAGTTTTTCATATAGATATAAGCAATTTTGATTATACCGAAATGGTTGATACCATGGTTGGACAGGGGATGACTGATTATTACTTAGGAAATGAGGTTGGCGTTATGGAAAAGAAACGATGGATTGCATGGACACTGGCCCTATTCATGGTTGCGACTCCTTGCATGTCATTTGCCCAGGAGATTTCCGGAACAGCGGGTTCCACCAATGAGAGTGAATCCAATGAACCGGTAAATCCGGACAAGGCAACGGAACAGGATCGAGCCGATGCAAAGGAAGATGGAAATAGAGAATCTTCGAAGGACTCCGCAGCGGATTCCGAAGAAGATAAGACCGGAGCGAACGAATCGGCGAACAAAACCGAAGCGTCCGCAGACTCCGATAATTCTAAAGAAGCGGCCGCAACAGCAGAAACGGCTGCATCCAAGGCTGTCGACGATAAGTGGACAACAGCGGATTTCACCTACGGCGAATACGAGAAGTTGATGTACGGTTGTGATTACAGCCGGCAGTTTTACGTTCGCGGAAAGGTCATCACCGGCTTTTCCAAGCAGGGCGAAGAGAAGCTGAAGAACAACAAGAATCTGGTAATTCCTGCAAAGGGACCGGATGGAAAGAATATCGTGGGAATCGGCGAGAGCGCCTTTAAGGAAAAGGGACTGGAATCCGTTCAGTTCCCGACGGGAATGTTGACGCCGTACGACGATCCTCTGGCAACGAAAGAGGAAGAGCGGGTCACTCGTCGAGGCAATTTCGTCATCGGAGAGAGTTCTTTTTACGGAAACAATCTGAAGGAAGTTGTTCTTCCGACCGGTGTTATTTCCGTATTGGCAAAGGCCTTTGAGCGAAATCAGATCACAAAAGTAAAACTCCCAAAAACCATCTGGTGGATTGAAAACCAGGGCTTCGCGGATAATAAGATTACCGATGTTCAATTCCCTGTGACGACGGACTTTATGATGGAACTTCACGGCATGCCGTTTGCTTTTAACAACATCAAATCGGTTCGCCTCCCGAACTTCACCGAGGTGGTGAACAAATTTGCGTTCGCATACAACCCGGGAATGGCAGATGCACCGAAGATGAATCCGTGGGGTAAAGAAAACAAATTAGAAGCGGAACTTCGGGGAGAAAAGCGTTCTGCCGGTCTGGTATATATGTATACCGATAATCCGGGGCTGAAGAATAAGCTTCAGAACAGACTTCACTCTGTGGAGGGGAAGAACACCAACATCTATTCTCCGTACCAAAAGTTGGTTGTATGTGATGGAACGGAAGCGAACCAGAATCCGGACAAGACCCTTTGGAATGCGAAGGACTTTGAATATAACGAAGACGGCGTAATTACCGGACTCTCCAAGAGCGGTATCGACAAAAGAAAAGTGAACAAGGATCTGGTGATTCCGAGCAAGACACCGGATGGAGAGACCGTTGTGGAAATCGGATCCACCGACAGCAACACCGGTCTGTTTGCAACGGAAACGGAAAAATTCGATTCTGTATATATGCCGAATACCGTGCGCAAGATTGGAGACCGGGCGTTCTGCAACAACGGATTGAAGGAAGTCACCTTCTCCGGAACGCTCACCAGCATCGGCATGGTGGCCTTCTCCAACAACGAGCTGACATCCGTGGTTCTGCCGGACAGCGTGAACCACCTGGGGAACGGTGCGTTCAGTACCAACTCCAACATTGAACGCATTATCCTTTCGAAGAACTTGCGAGAGATCTCGGATGCGGCGTTCGGTTGCAGCGATAAGTATCACTACATGACCAACCTGACGGAAATCGAGATTCCGGATACCGTAACAAGAATCGGAAGCCGGGCTTTCGCCGGAAGCAATATTCACAATATCGTAATTCCGGATTCCGTAAAGGAAATCGGAGAATACGCATTCTCCACAAAGAATTATTTGAATGAGCCGTGCACCGTATCCCTGCCGGAAGGCCTGGAGACAATCGGTGACAACGCGTTCCGGAACAAGGTAATAGCGGAAATCGATTTACCGAGTACCGTAAAAGGATTGAAGCTGAACACCTTCCGGAAGGAATACACTTCCGACGGTCATAAGGTGAACGGCAGCGTTACGAAGGTCTATGTAAAGACCGCAGAACAGTACAACGACAAGGAAAATTTCCCACGTCCAAAGGAAGGAACGGATGCATTCCACAAGCTGTACTTGGCGGATCCGATGATTTGGACTTCCGACGACTACACCTATTCCAAGGAGGAATCCGGAACGAATGAAATTACCGGATTTTCAGAATTGGGAGAGAGAAAGCTGGCACAGAACAAGGATATCGCTCTTCCGGGAAGCGACGATGAAGGTAATGCGGTAACCGGCGTGGCGGCAGAAGCTTTCCGGGAAAAGGGAATCGTATCGGTAGAACTCCCGAGTGCGGAGAACTTTACCGTCGGAGAATCGGCGTTCCGCGGGAACAACATCAATGAATTGGAATTAAACAGCGGAATTACGGAAATTGGCAACAATTCCTTCCGAGACAACCGCTTAACGAAGGTAGATGTCCCATCGACCGTGACAAGAATCGGAGAAAGCGCGTTTGAATCCAACCGGATTCGCGAAGTAAGATTCGAGGGAGACGGAACAAATGCTCCGTCTCTGGAAGCTCGCTGCTTTGCCGGAAACAAGATTCAGGCGTTAGAAATTCCGAACGCAACCGCATCCATGAAGGGTGATGCGTTCATCGGAAACACCGGTAAAGAGAAGGTTGAAAACGGTACCCCGGAAGAGCAGTCCGGCGGGGTGGTGTACGTATACGTGAACACCACCGGAACCGTTCCGGAAGCTCTGGAAAATATTTCCAACGGAAAGTCTAACGTGCAGAAGGTAATGGACGGTCAGATTCCGGCAGCGGAGGCTCCGTGGGGAAGCAGACATTTCACCTATAATGTAGCCGGAAATATTGTCACCGGACTCTCTGCAGAGGGCAAGGCGAAGCTGAAGAATAATTCCGAGGTGATTATCCCGAGTCGAATCAACAATGTGCCGGTAACCGGAATCGGAAACGGCGCGGAAGGAATCGGAACCTTTGGATTTACTGAAGGCGGAAAGACGTACGTCCCGAAGAAGGTAATCCTGCCAAAAGCACTGAAGAACATCGGTGATTATGCGTTTGATGCATCCGGTTTAACCGAAATTGAACTTCCGGATCAGCTGGAAACCATTGGAAACTACGCATTCCGAAATGTCAAAGCGACAGAACTTCAACTTCCGAAGACTGTAAAAACAATCGGCAAGGGTGCGTTTGAGGCCACCGATAAGAAGGAAGCGTCGTTGGAAAATGTATCCCTGGCTGCGGGAATGACTGTAATTCCGGAAAATGCATTCCGGGGACAGAAACTGAAGAATGTGACCCTTCCGAAGAACATCACGGAAGTCGAAAGTGGTGCGTTTGCGGATACTAAGGTTGAAACTCTGAATTTCAATGAAAATCTGAAGTCCATCGGAACCGGCGCATTTGAAAACCATCAGCTGAAGAAACTGGTAATTCCTGAGAACGTAACAGAAATCGGCGACTCTGCATTTGCGGTAACGGACAGCAGCTTGGGCAAGACGCTGACCGAACTGAAGCTGAGTCGGAAACTGAAGAGCATCGGCGAGAATGCTTTTGGCAGAAGTGCATTGAAAGAATTGGAACTTCCGGACAGCGTTGAAGTACTGCCGGAAAATGCATTTAGCGGCAACACCGCGGTAGCGGAGGTATGGACTTCATCCAATAAGCAGATTGCCGGAGAGGCACCGTATGAAAAGGTTGCCGCAAAGGGTGACGGCCATCAGCTGATGTACGACAAACTGGTGGGAACCGGCTGGGGATACAGCGACTTTGTCTTCAGCGAAGACGGGAAAACCGTTCTGGGTTGGAGCGCCTCAGGAAAGAAAGTTCGTATGGACAATCATCATCTGGTGATTCCGGATAAGGCATCCAGAGAAGCGAAAGAGTACATTACCGCAATCGGCAAGGAAGCCTTTGCCATTCCGCTTGCAGAGGTAACCATCGGTAAGTACGATTGCACATCGCCGAACGGACTTCAGTCCGTGAAGTTCCCGAAGTATCTGGAACGAATTGAAGCAGGTGCTTTTGAATACAACAACCTGCGGAACCACGATGCGGACGGAAACATTGTAGATACACCGACCGAAACTACGGGAGAGGATCATTTCCTGGCAGATCAGAAGTACCTCACTTACATCGGCGGCAGCGCATTCCACGGAAACCATCTGTGCAACGTGGAACTGCCGGATACGGTAACCGAGGTCGGCGACGGTGCGTTCTCCATGAACAATATTTATAAGCTGAAACTGTCGGAGAATATGACGGTAATTTCTGCCGGTGCATTCTCCATGAACATCCGGATGAGCAGCATTACCATTCCGGATAAAGTAACGGAAATCGGCCAGACCGCATTCGCCGGTGCTCGCCTGAAGAGCCTGACCATTCCGAAATCCGTTACAAAGATCGGAAGAAAGGCATTCCATCTGCATCAGATGAAGAGCCTGACCATTCCGGGCAATGTAAAGGAAGTAGGGGAAAGTGCTTTTGAAGGAACTTACAAAGCTGCATCCTTGGAAAACCTGGTCATCGAGAGCGGTGTAAAGACAATCGGAGAGAGAGCCTTCAAGGAGGGACATCTGTCCACCGTAGTTCTGCCGGATTCCGTGGAAAGCATTGGAAAGGCAGCGTTCATGAACAATACCGGAAATACCCGGATCACCGGACACCCGGTATTGGTATTGACCAACAACGGCGGCCTGCTCAAGACAAATACTGCCGATGAGAATTTCCGGGTTCAGCTTCGCAGCCTGGCGAAGAACGGAACCAAGGTTTCGGGCGTGAAGAACAAGACCTACAGCGGAAAGTCCCAGACTCAGAAGGTTACCGTGAAGAATTCGTTGATGACGCTGAACAGCGGCAGTGAATATAAGATAAGCTATTCCGGAAATAAGTCGGTGGGAACCGCAACCATGAAGATTACCGGAACCGGAAACTACAACGGAACCATTACCAAGACCTTCAAGATCAATCCGAAGGGAACTTCCCTGAAGAGCGTGAAGAAGGGCAAGAAGTCTTTCAAAGCAACTTGGAAGAAATCTTCCAAGACTTGGACGACCGGATACCAGGTGCAGTACAGCACTTCCAAGAAGTTCAAGAAAGCGAAGACCTATACCGCAAAGTCCTACAAGAAGACGAAGGCAACGGTAAAGAAGCTGAAGAAGAAAAAGACCTATTACGTTCACATGCGGACCTACAAGACCGTAAAGGGGAAGAAGTATTACTCCGGTTGGTCGAAGGTCAAGAAGGTAAAAACAAAGTAGTCTGTCCAAACACGCGATATGACAACGGTGCAGTTCTGTTTAAAATCTGCCCGAACTGCACCGCCGCATATATTAATTAAGAAAGCTAAATCCAATGAAACCATGAAAGGAGAATTACCATGGACAAGAAACAGTCTCTGGCCTTTCTGCTCTCGGCAATGATGGTGGCAACACCGTTCAGCGCTTTTGCGGCAGAGGATGGAGCAGCGCCTGCGGACGCCGATGCTTCGGCGAAGGCAGCGACCGAACAGAGCTTAGAAAATGACCGGGCAAAAGGGGACGCTTCCGTGCAGGAAGATGCTCAGCTGGATGAAAACGAACTCCCAATCGTACCGGGCGAAGGAACCGGCGAAGAGAAGAAGGATGAAACTCCGGCATCCAATGCATGGGAAGCGACCGACTTCACATATGGGGAGTGGACAATCGATCACAATGATATGCTCTGCCCGTCCAATGATACTAACGCATATTTGAAGACCACGGTATGGGTGGTAACCGGCCTGTCGGATTCCGGCAAAGTGAAACTGGAAAACAACAAGGACCTGGTGATTCCGGAGAAGGATCCGGACGGTAAGAAGGTTCAGGGCGTTGCTAAGGATGCATTTAAAAAAATGGGTCTCACCTCCGTTCAGTTCCCGGAGAACGTAAAGACATCCAATGACACCAATTGGGACAGCAGTGTTAAGGAACGGGGAGATTTCTTTATCGGAAACCTGGCATTCCAGGGTAACAATCTGAAGGAAGTAACCCTTCCGGAAGGCGTGTTCTACGTAGCACCAAACGGGTTTTCGAAAAATCCGAACCTGAAGGAAGTGACATTCCCATCCACCATTAAGTTGATTGGAAATTCCGCATTTGCTGCTTGTGCCATCGAAAAGCTGAATTTCTCGGAAAACACGGATTTCCCATTGGCAATTGATAATATTGCATTCTTTAATAATAAGATCAAATCCGTATGGCTGCCGGACAAGACCGAAAAGGTTACCAACATGGCGTTTAGAAGCAATACGGGAGTGGAGAACGGAATCGTACACCTTTACATTCCAAAGACCAAGGGTAATTACGTGGACAACAACGCATATCAGAAGCCGTTTGTCGGCGATGCCATTCCGGCCGAAGCGTGGGCAGAGAAGCCGTGGGGCACCGCACACTTCACCTTCGACGGAACTACTATCACCGGTCTTTCGGAAAGCGGAAAGATTAAGATTCAGAATGATACCAACCTGGTACTTCCGGATCAGAATGCAGCCGGTGAGGATGTAACCGCAATCGGCGACGGTACCAACGGCGTAGGCACCTTTGGCTACAAGGCAGCCGACGGCACCGTATACGCTCCGGATTCCGTGAAGTTCCCGGCAAAGCTGGAATCCATCGGAAATCTTGCATTCTCTGCAGTAGTTGAGATGAGCACCGGAGAAGTGAAACATGGTTTGAAGACCGTGGAATTTCCAGAAACTTTGAAGACCATCGGAAATACCGCATTCCAGAATGCTCCGCTGAAGGAAGTAGTCATTCCAGACAGCGTAACATCCGTGGGCAGTGGTGCGTTCACCAACACGGAGAAAGCCTCGGTTCGCATCGAAAAGGTTAAATTGTCTAAGAATATGACCGCGATTCCGGCCAGCATGTTCACCAATCAGCAGATTAAGAACGTGGAGATTCCGGAGGGCGTTACATCCATCGGTTCTCGTGCATTCGCCGGAAACCGTGTGGAAACATTGAAGATTTCCGGTACTGTAGAGAAGATTGATGATTATGCATTCTGGAACAACCAGTTGAAGGAAGTTGAAATCCCCGGAAATGTAAAGACTATCGGTAGATATGCATTCCAGAGAACGCAGAAATACATCAAGGCATCCATCAACAAGGTCGTACTGCACGAAGGCCTGGAGAGCATCGGAAAGAGAGCATTCTATCAGACGCTGACTGCAGAATGCAAATCCATCGATTTGCCGACAACGGTAAAAGTTCTTGACGTATCGGCGTTTGAAGGAAATGCGAAAGTCACACTGACTTCTCTGGTGGAAGATCAGGTAAATGCGAAAGGAGATTATGCAAAGGTCGTTCCACAGGGTAAGGCCCACGAAATCGTGCTGGTTCGCAAGGTGACCTTTGATGCCGGCGAAGGAAAGGCAGATATCGCATCCGTAAGAACTGACAAGGACGGAAAGTTGGCAGAGCTTCCGACTGCAACTAGAGACGGATACACATTTGAAGGCTGGTTCACCGCCGCAGAGGGTGGCAATGCCGTAACGGCAGACACCGTATTCGACAAGGATACCACCGTATTCGCACACTGGAAGCAGAACGTTGTAAGCGCAACACCGAGCGTAAAGCTGAGCACCTCCACCTACACCTACAACGGAAAGGTGAAGACACCAAGCGTAAAGGTTTCCGTAAACGGCACCGTACTGACCAAGGACAACTATTCCGTAAGCTACGGAAAGGGCAGAAAGAACGTTGGAAAGTACACCGTGAAGGTTACCCTGAAGAACGATTACGCAGGTTCTAAGACCGTATCTTTCAAGATTAATCCGCCGAAGTCCGCTGTCAAGAAGCTGAAGAAGGGCAAGAAATCCTTCACCGTATATGTGAAGAAGCAGTCCAAGCAGACTTCCGGATATCAGGTACAGTACAGCACTTCCAAGAAGTTCAAATCGCCGAAGACGAAGAGCTTGACATCCTGCAAGAAGACCAGTCTCAAGGTAAAGAAGCTCAAGAAGCATAAGAAATATTATGTAAGAGTTCGTACCTACAAGAAGGTTGGAAAGGCAAAATACTATTCAAGCTGGTCTTCCGCAAAGAGCGTTAAGACAAAGTAATTCATTGAACAACTCGTTGTTCTGAAAAATTCGAATCGATCTCCCCGGCTTCGGAAGGTTCCGGAGCCGGGGAACTTTGCTATCAAGGGGAATCTATGGTATCATAATACTTAACAAGGGGTTTAAAATCGGGTCTATGGATTTAATCTTATACAGAAAGAATCGTGGAGGACGAATGGAGAATCGAGAAAAGCTGACGGTGATGCGCTGCGTTCGACCGGAGGAGAAGGAACGGGTGCTGACCCTGGTATCCGATGTTTTTGAAATCGAGCAAGGCATCCCGCGGGACATGGATGACATTCCTGCAGAGAAATCACCCCAGTGGTGGTGCATAGAGATTTCCGGCAGGATTGTGGGGGGAATCGTATCCTGGGAAGAACCGGAAGGACCGCATGTAGGACGCTTTGCCGTTCATCCAAGCTTTCGGCACCGCCATCTGGGCACCGACCTGCTGCGCGGGGTTTTGAGTGCACTGTTTGCTCTGGGGGCTTCGGAGGTGTACGGAGACGCTCGGGATGTGACGCTGAAAATACTTTTGAAAATGGGCGCCGAAGTGATCGACGAGCCGTACGAGTTCTACAGCAGCAACTGCACGCCGTTCCGGGTGAAGAAAAATGAGTTTATCGAATCCCAACGGCTGAAGTAGAACGCCAAAAGAATCGGGTAAAATAAAAATCGCAGAGCCGGAAACTTCCGACCCTGCGAATTCTTTTTTTATCGGAGCGTTGCGGGAACGTCTTAGGATGTACTTGCCGTATCCCGGAAGCTGCATATCAGTGTAAGATTCATGAATTCTTACGAGCCGGAATGATTAGTTAACTGATCGGATACTTTTACTTCATATTTCATAGCTTATAATCCTTGCGTATGTCAGCGAAAGCCTCTTTCGCATTTTTCGTCCGTCCGGCCTGCATATCCGCATATCCTTTTTCCAATTCTTCATTGAACTCTGTTTCTGAAAGTGTATTAATATTGACGGGCTTCGCAGGTGGCATTTTTACTTCAAAAGGTAATCCTCTTTGCAAGATAATCTGTTTGTAAAAAATATTGATGGCGTTGGAAGCAGGAATGCCAAGTGCAGCTAGAATGCTTTCAGCTTTTTCCTTGACATCCGGTTCAATTCTTGCATACAAATTTGCTGACTTTTTAGTCATATAAAAACACCTCCTTTCATAGTGATGTACGCTTCTTATAAACATTATAAGTGAATGTACGCACAAAAGCAATGCAACTTTCACCTTTGCAAAAGTAAATTCAGGTGCAGGTAAAATAAAAATCGCAGAGCCGGAAACTTCCGACCCTGCGAATTCTTTTTTTATCGGAGCGTTGCGGGAACGTCTCACGTTGGACTATCCTTCGATGTGAACCAACTGCTTGGTTTCATTCTGCGGAAGCGCTTCGGCCTTTGGAACGGTCAGACTCAGAATGCCGTTGTTGAATGCGGCACTGATGTCCTCGCCTTTTACGGCGTCGCCCACATAGAAGCTGCGTTGGCAGCTGCCGGTAAAGCATTCCTTTCGGATGTACTTGCCGTCTTCCTTGTCTTCTTTGTTCTCCTTGTGGGAAGCGGATACGGTGAGGTAACCCTTGTCCACGGAAACTTCTACATCGTCTTTGTCGTATCCCGGAAGCTGCATATCAATCTGATAGGATTGATCCAGTTCCTTGACATCGCACTTCATGCTTGCGGACGGCATGTAGCTTCTTCTTGCCGGAGCGTTAAAGAAATCATCGAAAAAGTCATCATTTGTAAAATCATTTGTAAATACACTAGGCAGTAACATAATTAAATCCTCCTTTTACTGACGTTATATACAATCGAAGGAGAACCGGTGGAGTCTCTCGGGGAGAACACTCCTGGTTGGAACTCATCTGTTCTCTTGTTGTAACCTCTTTCCGATTACAACTATGTTATAGCTCTTTTTGTTAGCACTGTCAAGAGGTGAGTGCTAATTATAATGTGAAGAGTCTGTGACGATGACAGCAGAAAGGCGAAGAGCCGGAGCAGGGTTCCCGCTCCGGCTCTTCGTCGCTATCTCTTAAGTGTTAATTGAGGACTGAAAAACTATTCTGCCGAGAACTGGTCTTTTCCGACGGAGCACAGAGGACATTCGAAATCCTCCGGAATGTCTTCCCATCTGGTGCCCGGTGCGATTCCGCCTTCCGGATACCCTTTTTCTTCGTCGTATTCCCATCCGCATACATTACATACGTACTTCATGATTGTACCTCCTTTTATCGACTAATAATTCTCCGCATGAACTTCAAAGTAGCTCTGCGGGTGACTGCATACCGGACATACCTCCGGCGCCTTGGTTCCTACCACGATGTGACCGCAGTTCCGGCATTCCCATACCTTCACTTCGCTCTTCTCGAATACCTGAGACGTCTCGATATTCTTCAGCAGCGCCCGGTATCTCTCCTCGTGGTGCTTCTCGATTGCCGCTACTGCACGGAATTTCTCCGCTAATTCCGGGAAACCTTCCTCGTCTGCGGTCTTTGCAAAACCGTCATACATGTCGGTCCATTCGTAGTTCTCGCCGGCAGCGGCTGCAGCCAGGTTCGCCGGAGTGTCGTTCAACTCTGCCAATTCCTTGAACCACATCTTTGCGTGTTCTTTTTCGTTGTCCGCGGTTTTCAGGAAGAGGGCCGCCATCTGTTCGTAGCCTTCCTTCTTCGCAACGGATGCAAAATAGGTGTATTTGTTTCTCGCTTGAGATTCTCCGGAAAATGCTTCCTGCAAATTCTTTTCCGTCTGTGTTCCTGTGTACTTATTCTTAGCCATTTTCTTCCTCCTTGTTGAAATTGTGGTATTTCGTCCGGCAATCCGGGCAGATTCCTTTAAAAGAAATATCGTAATCCAGAAATTCCATTCCCCGAGGCCCCCGAACCTTCGACATCAAATCCGAAAGCACGTCCATCTTCACATCGAAGACCTCACCGCATCGGATGCACCGCACATGGTAGTGATCCTTCAGGGTAAAATCAAATCGATCCGGGCCGTCCGGGATTTCCACTCGGCGAATTTCGCCTTCCTCCGCCAGAATCCCCAGATTCCGGTAGATAGTTCCCTTTCCGATGTGGGGGTGATTCTTTCGAATAAATTCAAACACCTCTTCGGCGGTAACATGACTCTTCATGGTGCGGATGGCTTCCAACACCAGATTTCGTTGTATGGTATTGCGTCGTTTCATCGAGTCTCCTTATTAGGAATAATTCTTTATAAGTATAATATACTACATGCTTGAAGTTGTCAAGATAAAATAAACTATTTTTGTACAGAATGTCCGACCTTACGAGATAGTTTCTTGCGAGATGGTTTGAAAAGTCCGGGCTAAAAGGAATGAGTCTAATTGCATTATCTGCATCTGATGATCGCGGTCTCATATGCCTAGAAAAAAGAGGACCGTTCACGCTTTTTGACAGAAAACTTGGAAATAGCGTGAACCAAATTCGTCGATTTAGCGGAAATTCTAATTCTGAATTGCGAATCACTACCGTTGGTTCACGCCAAAACGGTAATATCTTTCAAAAAGCGTGAACTATTTTTTTGTGTACAAGAAATTACACGGCAAATCCGGATGTAGCCCAAAATACGTTCACGCTAATCACCCCAAATCGTAAAAATAGCGTGAAGTCATCTTGAAAATCTAGGCATATTCAACCTTAACCGGCTAAAAAAATCTAATAGCCGGATGGTGATTGACGAAAGAAGAAAACAGGCTCCGAAAAACGGAACCTGCTCTCTCATGTGTGATAATATAATGAATGAAACTTAGGTTGGCAAAGGTACCAATAGTCCCATCACTATGCAATGCAAGGCCGGATATTTCCGGCGAGGCGATATATTTTTATGAAAATCAATGACTACAGCGAGTCTGCAATCTTGATGTTGGCGCGGATGGCGTTGCAGCTGTCGTTGAACTTGTCCAGTTCTTCCTGCGTCAGCGGGAATTCCACGACGCGCTCCACGCCGTCTTTGCCGATGATGCACGGAACGCCGGCGTAGACATCGCGCTGGCCGTACTCGCCGTTCAACTCGGTGCTGGCTGGCATGAGAATCTTCTCATCGTGAAGAATTGCTTTTACCATGCGTGCGGCGGTGGTGGAAACGGAATATTCGGTGGCATGTTTCCAACTGAAGGTGACCCAGCCGCCGTGGCGACCCAGCTGCTCTACTTCCGGTCGGTCGAAATCCCAGCGAGGGTCTTGTTTCGCCATCTCGTCGATGGACAGGCCATTGACGGTGACACAGGACCAGGCAGCAAACATGGAATTGCCGTGTTCGCCGAACATGAAGGCCTGAATGGAATTCGGATCCACGTTGGTCTTTTTTACAATCTGGGTAACCAGTCTGGCGGAATCCAGTCCGGTGCCGGTGCCCAGCACGCGGCCCTTTGGGAGGCCAAGGCCTTTGGCGATCTCTCGGGTAACGACGTCGCATGGGTTGCTGATGTTGAGAACCACGCCGTCGAAACCGGCTTTGCGAACGCGGTCCACCCAGGTGTGAACGGCGGGAATCGTGAACTTCAGCTCTCTGGACCGATCGTCGGATCCCAAGAGCAACTCAATGTGCCCGGCACTGTTAACGATTAAATCGCAATCGGCCAAATCCTCATATTCTCCGATGGACACTCTGGTGCGGTGCGGCATATGGGGAAGCGCATCCAGCAAATCCTGATATTCACTCTCCACTCTGGCGGTGTCCGTGTCCGCCAGCACCAGTTCGTCCACGATGCCCTGAATTGCCAAACTGTACGCAACATGAGCTCCTACGTGACCGACACCGATGATTCCAACTTTTCGATTATTCATTCCCTTATCTCCTTTTATCCCTATTCTATATATCCCCTTGGATTGTTTTGATAAACTATATTATACTCAAGAATTTGTGGAACGCAATAAAAAATAAGCCATGTACACAAAATAGAACAAATTATTTGTGCACATATACAAATATGAGCGACACCCCCGGGCAGCTGCGAAAAGGCAAAAAAGCTGCGGCCCGAGCGGGAATCCATCTTTCTCGCCCGAAGCCGCAGCCACTTGCATCATTTCCTTTTGAAGTCGCCAAACCGACGACGTGAGGTCGCCAAGCCGACTATTTTACCTTGTACATCTCGCCGGAGTAAATCTTATCTTCCGGAATCTTCTCCCCAACATCCCGGTTCCAATCTTCCGGTGCAACATCCTCAACGGATACGGAAAGAGCTTCCGCAGGGCAGCCCAACGCTTCCTGTGCGCACTGCAACAGCTTGTCCGCAAGATCCTTCTTCTTCTCATCGTCCCGTCCCGGGAACATCTTTACATTAATATGTGGCATGGTGTGCCTCCCTTCCTTAATTTAAAATCCTACCCCCAGTATGTCCGCAAAAACCGATTCTGTCAATTGGAAAATTCCGCCGCGCTGCGCCAACAGGCCCGGCTTTTCGCAATTGAGAATCTCTACCCGATGCTTTTTTATTAAAAAATTTTAACTATATGAAGGATTCTTCACATAACTCGTATTGACACCGTCGGGAACCGGGTGTATTATATTCAAGAATTTTAGTTAAAATATTTTATTTAAATTTCTTTACAAAAAATATTTTAACCAACAAACATACCGAAAAAAATATTTCCAAATTAAAACCAAAAGAAGAAGGAGAAAAGAAAATGACATTTGACAGAGTAAAAGAAGTGATGATAGACACCCTGAGCTGCGACGAGGACAAGATCACACCGGAAGCATCCATCGCAGAGGATCTGAAGATCGATTCCCTGGATGCCGTAGAGCTGGTAATGGCACTGGAAGACGAGTTCGGCGTGAAGATTCCGGACACCGAGCTTCCGAACATGAAGCTGGTCAGTGACGTTGTTGCTTGTGTTGAGAAATATCAGTAGGTGAATTATGGACAGTCAGAAAATCGTCAAGGATCTTCTGAACGAATTCAAGGAATCGGATTTGACGGAATTTGAAATGGAGACTGCGGAACTGCGGCTTCGGTTCGGTCGAGGCGTGAATGCCGGAAGCGGAATGGCATCCGGCAATTCCTTTGCCCAAAATAATCCGGCCGCGGAACGGGTTTCCGGCAATGCCGCTGCATCGGCATCAAGTGTCTCGGAGACCGTAAAGGAAAACGCACCGGCAGCAAGTGCCCCGGAGACCGTAAAGGAAAATGCGCCGGCGGCAGGCACCGACGACAATCTGGAGCCGGTAAAAGCACCGCTGGTGGGAACATTCTATGCGGCACCGTCTCCGGACGCCGATCCTTTTGTTCAGGAGGGCCAGAAGGTATCCAAAGGGGAAACTCTGTGCATCCTGGAGGCCATGAAAATGATGAACGAATTAACCGCACCGTACGATTTGATCGTTCGCCGCATTCTGGGAGTGAACGGAGAGATGGCGGAATACAATCAGGTGCTTTTCGAGGTTGAAAAATGTTAAAGAAAATTCTTGTGGCAAACCGAGGAGAAATCGCGGTTCGCATCATTCGGGAATGTCAAGATTGCGGAATCCCCGCAGTGGCGGTGTTCTCCGAAGCGGACCGAAATTCCCTTCACACCCTGATTGCGGATGAAGCGGTTTGCATCGGTCCGGGGAATGCCTCCGGAAGTTATCTGAATATGGACAATATCCTGCAGGCGGCCATGTCCACCGGATGCGACGGCATCCATCCCGGGTTCGGCTTGCTGTCGGAGAACGCGGAGTTCGCCCGGAAGTGCCGGGAGAACGACATCAAGTTCATCGGCCCGGACGGGGACACCATCTCCAAGATGGGGGACAAATCCACGGCTCGCCAGATGATGATGAAAGCCGGTGTTCCGGTGGTTCCCGGTTCGGACGGCGCCGTGAAGACGCCGGAAGAAGCCCTGAAGGTGGCGGAACGCATCGGGTATCCGGTGCTGGTAAAAGCATCCGCCGGTGGCGGCGGCCGCGGCATGCGGAGAGCCGACTCTCCGGAAGAACTGCCCACCGCGATGGAACAGGCGGGAATGGAAGCGGCAGCGGCCTTCGGCGACGGCACCGTGTACCTGGAGAAGCTGATCATCAACCCGCGGCACATCGAAGTGCAGGTTCTGGGCGATCAGCACCATAACGTGATTCATCTGGGAGAGCGAAACTGCTCCATCCAGCGGCGGAATCAGAAGATGCTGGAAGAAGCCCCGGCCTTCGGCCTTCAGGAGAGCACCCGGAAGACCCTGTGCGAGGCGGCGGTTGCGGCGGCAAAAGCCTGCGACTACGAAGGTGCCGGCACGGTGGAATTCGTCATGGACGACCGGGAGAATTTTTATTTTATCGAAATGAACACACGAATTCAGGTAGAGCACCCGGTAACGGAAATGGTGACGGGAATTAACATCGTGGCGGAGCAGCTGCGGATTGCCTCCGGCGCGCCCCTTCGGTATACCCAGGATGAGATTCAGGTAAAGGGACATGCCATCGAATGCCGAATCTGCTGCGAGGATCCGCTGAATGATTTTGCTCCGTGCCCGGGAAAAGTGGACTTCGTGCACTTCCCGTCGGGTTTTGGAACCCGGGTGGAGAGCGCCCTGTACAGCGGTGCGGAAATCAGTCCGTACTACGATTCCATGGTGGCCAAGGTCATCGTAAAGGGAGAGAACCGAATCGGTGCGGTGCGCCGCATGAGAAGAGTGCTGGGAGAGACCATCATCCGTGGTCCGAAAACCACCCAGCCGTTACAGCAGATGATCCTCTACAACCGGAAATTCCTTCGGGGAAATTACAACACCGGTTTCATCGGAGAGGAGCTGCCGGAGCTGACGGAAATGATTCAGACGGCAGGAATGATAAAGGAGTAAAGAATGAATCCGTTTCAGGAACGAAAGGGTGTAATGAAAGCCATTCACCGGCTGGCTCACGCCAAAGAGCCGGCGGCCAAGATTCGCCGGGACAAAGAACCGGTGGAATGCCGGGCCTGCGGTGAGACCGCTATGCGGGAGGAATGGCGGGACAACCTGTATATTTGCCCCCACTGCGGAAACCACCGGGGGATGACGGCCGCATCGCGGATTCGCATCACCGCGGATCCCGGAAGCTTTCGGGAATTCGGCCGCAGCATTCGCGGCGGCAATCCGCTGGGTTTTCCCGGATATACCGAGAAGATTCAGGGGATGCGGGATAAAACAAATCTTAACGATGCGGTGGTGACCGGAACGGCAAAGATTCACGGCCGGCGCACGGTGTTGGTCGTGATGGACAACCGATTCATGATGGGCAGCATGGGCATGGCGGTGGGAGAAAAAGTCACCCGCGCCTTTGAATATGCCACGAAGAAAAAACTGCCGGTCATCGTGTTCTCCACTTCGGGCGGTGCCCGGATGCAAGAAGGCATGATGTCCCTGCTGCAGATGGCGAAGACCTCTGCGGCGGTGGCCAAACACGATGAAACGGGGCTGCTGTACGTATCGGTGATGACACACCCGACTACCGGCGGCGTTACAGCAAGCTTTGCGATGCTGGGAGATATCCAGCTGGCGGAGCCGGATGCCCTGATCGGTTTTGCGGGTCCCCGGGTCATCGAGCAGACCATCGGGGAAAAGCTTCCAAAGGGCTTTCAGCGGGCTCAGTTCCAGTACGACCACGGATTCCTGGATCGGATCGTGGATCGCCGCGAAATGCGGGATACCCTGGGACGAATTCTGGAGCTGCACGCATAGGTGATTGAAGGAGCAGCAATGATGATGAAGATAACGGAACGGCGGCCGGCGGACCGGGTGCGGATTGCCCGGATGGAATCCCGGCCGACCACGAAAGAATATATAGAAGCGATGATTGAGGATTTTCTTCCCTTGGGCGGAGATCGGGCCTACTCGGAGGATGAGGCGATTATCGGAGGCATCGGAAACTTTCACGGAATTCCGGTGACGGTAATCGGCCACCAGAAGGGCCGTTCCCTGGAGGAAAACCTGAAAAGAAGATTCGGCATGCCCAACCCGGACGGGTACCGGAAGGCCCTTCGCCTGATGAAGCAGGCGGAGAAATTCCACCGGCCGATTATCACCTTTGTGGATACCCCGGGCGCATATCCGGGAAAGGAAGCGGAGGAGCGAGGCCAGGGCAGTGCCATAGCGGAATGTCTGAAGACCTTGTCCCGGGTGTCTGTGCCGGTGATTTCTGTTTTTATCGGCGAAGGCGGAAGCGGCGGCGCGCTGGCCATCGGCATCTGCGATCGGATGATTATGCTGGAGAACGCCATCTATTCCATCCTGTCGCCGGAGGGTTTTGCCAGTATCCTGTGGAAGGACGGAACCCGGTGGGAGGAGGCCAGCGAAGTGATGCGGCTCACCGCACCGGATCTGAAGAAGATGAACGTGTGCGACGTCATTGTGCCGGAACCGGGAGAGGGCGCTCACGAGCAGCGACCATTCGTTTTCGCGGAAGTGGAGAAGGAAGTGGCGCAGGCCCTGACGGAGCTTCAGCGGATTCGCCGGAAGGATATTGCGGAACTTCGGTATCGGAGACTCCGGAACGTGGGGCGGGAACTCCTTCGGGAGAACCCGTGGGATTCAGGAGAAGAACAGGAGTAATTATGGCAGGAATGAAAATCCTCGGATGGGGCAGTGCCCACGGAGACCGATGCGTTTCCAACGAGGACATGAAACAGTATGTGGATACCAGCGACGAGTGGATTCGAAGCAAGACGGGAATCGGCCAGCGGTATTTCGCAGAGAATAAAAGTAATTTGGATATGGCGGCAGAGGCCGGAGCGAAAGCGGTGGTCCATCTGACACCGGAAGAGAAGTCGGAAATCGACGGACTGATCGTGGCTACTTTTACGCCGGATATGGCGACACCGTCCATGGCGGCGGAAGTGGCGGGTCGGCTGGGCATTTCCGGAAAGGTGATGACCCTGGACGTGAACAGCGCCTGCTCCGGATTCGTGTACGGACTGGTGTTGGCCAACGCGCTGATGAGCAGCGGTTTTCGGCGGATTTTGCTGATTGGAAGCGAGAAAATCAGTCCTATGATGGATATGGAGGACCGGAGATCCTGCGTCCTCTTCGGTGATGCGGCGGGAGCTGTGGTGCTGGAAGCGGATCCGGACGGGGAGTTTGAACATCTGGAGGGAACGGAACCCAACCACGATATCCTGTGGTGCGACCGATTCGATCCCAATATCCGGATGGCGGGACAGGAAGTGTATCGTTTTGCGGTATCGGCGGTGCCGGAGTGCGGAGAAGAGCTTCTGCGCCGGGCGGGCAGAACCGTCGAGGATGTGGATCGGTATATCTTCCATCAGGCCAACATGCGGATCATTCGAAGTGCCGTTCGGAAGATGGGCATTTCGGAGGAGAAGTGCTTCCTGAACGTGGAGCAGTACGGAAATACCTCCGCGGCCAGCGTAGCGGTGGCATTGGCGGAATGTCTGGAAAGAAAAGAAATCAAGCGGGGAGACCGGATGATGGCAGTGGGCTTTGGGGCCGGACTGACCTACGGCGGTGTCCTCATGACAATCTAAAGGGACAGGAGAGAATATGAAACTGAATCAGATTTTGGGAACGGAATTCCCGATTATGCAGGGCGGTATGGCTCAGGTGGCAACCGGTGCTTTCGCGGCGGCGGTATCCAATGCGGGTGCGCTGGGAATCATCGGCACCGGTGCCATGAACGGCGAGATGATGCGGAAGGAAATCAAAACTGCGAAATCCCTGACGGACAAGCCCTTCGGCGTGAACCTCATGATGATGAATCCGGACGTGGAAGAGATGGCGCAGATTATTGCGGAAGAGAAGCCGTCCGTTGTCACCACCGGGGCGGGAAATCCGGGCAAATATGTGAAGATGTGGAAGGAACAGGGCATCAAGGTGATTCCGGTGGTTTCCTCCGTAGCCCTGGCAAAGAGATTGGAGCGGGAAGGCGTGGATGCCATCATCGCGGAAGGAACGGAAAGCGGCGGTCATATCGGAGAGCTCACCACCATGGTGCTGCTGCCTCAGGTGGCGGATGCGGTTTCCGTACCGGTAATCGGTGCCGGCGGAATCGCTTCCGGAAGACAGATGAAGGCGGCGGAAATCCTGGGTGCAGTGGGCGTTCAGATCGGTACAGTGCTTCTGGGAAGCGAAGAGTGTCCAATCCATGCGAACTACAAGAATGCTCTGATTAAGGCAAAGGACCGCGCCACCGTGGTGACCGGCCGAAGCGTAGGGGTTCCGGTGCGGGTGCTGAAAAACGGCATGACCCGGGACTATTTGGAACTGGAGCAGAGCGGCGCCGAGAAGATGGAGCTGGAGAAGTTCACATTGGGTGCCCTTCGGAGAGCGGTACACGAGGGTGACGTGGACCGGGGATCGCTGATGGCGGGACAGGACGCTTCCTACATCAAGGAAATCCGTCCCCTGCGCGTGATTCTGGAAGAGATGATGAAGGAATACGAGAGCCTGTAGAGATTGCAGATGGATAGAATCGAGGAATGAATATGTACAAAAAATGGCAGGTGCCGATCATTCAGGGAGGCATGGGTGTTGGAATCTCCATGGGCTCCTTGGCGGGAGCCGTTGCTCGGGAAGGTGGCATGGGGGTCATCTCCACGGCGGTCATCGGTTTTCGGGAAGAAGACGCCTGGACCCATCCGGTGGAAGCGGGCATTCGCGCCTTGAAAGAGGAAATTCGAAAAGCCCGGGAAATCTCGGAAGGAAAGGGTGCCATCGCCATCAACGCCATGGTGGTTACCACGGAATACAAAGAGCTGGTGAACGCGGCCATCGAGGCCGGCGTGGATGCGGTGATCTCCGGCGCGGGGCTGCCCCTGGAGCTTCCGGAAATTGCGGGAGACCGGGATGTGATGCTGGCGCCGGTGGTATCCAGCGGCCGGGCGGCGCGCTTGATTGGCCGGGCGTGGAAGAGACACGGCCGGAAACCGGATTTTATCGTGGTGGAAGGTTCCGATGCCGGCGGGCACTTGGGATTCTCCAAGGACGATCTGCTGGCTCACGAGACACAGTCGCTGGAAGACATCGTGAAAGACGTGGCAGCGTTGGCTCCGGAAATTCCGGTGTTCGCCGCCGGCAGCGTCTTCGATGCCAAAGACATTCGCCGAATGAGCGCCGCCGGAGCGGAGGGCGTGCAGATCGCCACACGGTTCATTGCTACGGAAGAATGCGATGCCTCCCCGGAATTCAAAAAAGTGATTCTGAATGCGCAGGAGAAGGACCTCCGCATCATCCAGAGTCCGGTAGGACTTCCGGGAAGAGCGGTGGATTCCCCGCTGCTGCAGCGGGTGGACCGGGAAGGCCGCATCGCGCCGAAGCGGTGCCGGAATTGCATTCAAAGCTGCGACCCGAGCAGCACCAAGTACTGCATCAGTCAGGCGCTGATTCAGGCATTCCATGGCAATTGGGAGGAAGGGCTTTTCTTCTCCGGGGCCAACGTGGGTCGAATCAATGCGATGACGACGGTAAAAGAACTAATGGATGAATTGAAGCAGGGCTTCCGCCCGGAATAGGGGCGGATTCCTGCAAAGGAGTAAAACATGAAAACAGCAGTTTTGTTCGCCGGTCAGGGCAGCCAGACCGTGGGAATGGGAAAAGACCTTTACGACAATTACGAAGAGTTTCGCCGGGTGTTCGACCTGCTGACTCCGGAGGAGCAGCAGATTGCGTGGAACGGACCGGAGGAGCAGCTCAGCGACACGGCCTACACCCAGCCAATTCTTTTGGCATTCGGCGCAGGAGTCTATGAGATTCTTCACAAGGACGGCTGGACACCGGATGTGGGCGCCGGACTGAGCCTGGGAGAATACACCGCGCTGACGGCGGCACAGGTGCTGACCCCGAAGGACGGGGTGGAGCTGGTTCGTTTTCGGGCCGAAGAGATGAAGAAAGCCGCTGCCGGTATCCAGCCGGAAATGGTGGCCATCATGGGACTGGATGCAGATCGGGTAAAAGAATGCTGTCTCCGGGCCGGGGAATCCGAAGGGGTTTCCGGCGTGGCGGAGATTACCAACCTGAACTGCCCGGGTCAGATTATCGTTTCCGGTGAAGCCGGAGCGGTGCAGCAGGCGGCGGAGCTGGCGCAGGAAATGGGCGCTCGGCGCTGCATGAAGCTGAACGTAAGCGGTCCTTTCCACACTTCTTATATGAAGCCGGCGGGGGACGCTCTCCGGGAGCGATTCGGACGCGTGGACTGGAACGAACCTGTTTTTACCCTGATGTACAACTTCATCGGGGATGAGAAATCGGAAGGGGATGCAATCCCGGAACTTTTGGTGAACCAGGTGTCCCACGGTGTGAAGATGGAAGCCATCATTCGAAATATGCTGGCGGCCGGTGTGGAACGAATCATTGAGATTGGGCCGGGCAGCACCCTGGCGGGATTCGTTCGGAAGATTGACCGGAAGGCGGAGTGCATCAGCATCAGCTCCTGCGAGGATGTGGAGAAGGTGCGGGCGCTGCTGAAGGAAGAGGCGTAGTGAAGCGGCGGAAGTGCCGGTAAAGGAGAGATTATGAAGCAGACAGCGATAGTCACCGGAGGCAGCCGGGGCATTGGAAGAGCCGTGGCGATGCGCCTGGCGAAGGACGGAATGAACCTGGTGATCAATTACCGGGGGAACAGCGCAGCGGCGGAAGAGACGGAGCGGCTCTGCCGAGAGCTGGGAGCGGAGGTGCTCCTGGTGCAGGGCGATGTGTCCTGCGCAGAGGATTGTGAGAAGCTGGCGGCGCAGGCCAAAGAGGCGTTCGGCCGGGTGGACGTACTGGTGAACAACGCGGGAATCACCCGAGACGGGCTGTTGGCACGCATGACGGAAGAGGATTTTCGGGCGGTGCTGGATGTGAATCTGGTGGGTCCGTGGAATATGATAAAGGCCGTGAACCGCATCATGATGAAGCAGCGGTACGGCCGAATCGTGAACCTGTCCTCCGTAACGGGGCTGATGGGCAATATGGGACAGACGAATTATGCGGCGGCCAAAGCCGGAATCCTGGGCATGACGAAATCCTACGCTCGGGAAGTGGCCGGCCGGGGAATCACGGTGAACGCCGTGGCACCGGGTTTTATCGATACGGATATGACGGAGGCGATGCCGGAAGGTGCCAAGGATAAAATCATCACCGGAATACCAATGGGACGCACCGGAAAGCCGGAAGACGTGGCGGAAGCGGTGGCTTTCCTGGCGAGCGAACAGGCCGGATACATTACGGGCGAGGTCCTGCGAGTAGACGGCGGAATGGCGATGTAGAGGCAGAGATAAGGAGAGAACAGGATGAAAAGAAGAGTTGTGATTACCGGAATGGGTGCCATCACACCGGTGGGACTTTCCGCAAAGGAGACCTGGACGAACGTTCGGAACGGCGTGGTGGGAATCGCCCCGATTGAGACGCTAGATACCGAAGAGCGGCAGGTAAAAGTAGCCGGCGAGGTCAAGGGTTTCGATCCGACGGAAATCATGGACAAAATGGAAGCCAGACGGAGTGCTCGTTTTACCCAGTTCGCCATCAAGGCGGCGCTGGAGGCTTTTGAGCAGAGCGGTCTGGACATGGCGCAGGAGAATGCCCTTCGCTTCGGTGTAAATATCGGAAGCGGAATCGGTTCCCTGCAGACCATTGAGGAAGAATACCGGAAAGGACAGAAGCGGGGCTTTGACCGAATCTCTCCGCTGTTCGTGCCGATGGCCATCGTGAACATGGCGGCGGGTTCCGTTGCCATCCGCTTGGGCTTCAAGGGAAGCTGCACCTGCTGCGTGACGGCTTGTGCATCGGGCACCAACTCCATCGGCGAGGCCTTCCATGCCATCCGGGACGGATACTTTGATGTTATGGCCGCCGGCGGTTCGGAAGCCTGCATCAGCGACCTGGGGCTGGGCGGTTTCACCTCTATGAAGGCACTGACTACGGCGGAGGACCCGCTGCGGGCGTCCATTCCTTTTGACCGGGAAAGAGGCGGCTTTGTCCTGGGCGAAGGTGCCGGCGTGCTGATTCTGGAAGAGTACGAACATGCAGTGGCAAGAGGTGCGGAAATCCTGGGAGAAATCGCGGGATACGGCGCCACCTGTGATGCTCACCACATGACCGCTCCGCTGGAAGACGGAAGCGGTGCGGCTGCCTGCATGACGATGGCGATGGAAGACGGAAATGTGCGCCCGGAGGAAGTGGGATATATCAACGCCCACGGAACCGGAACGCCGCTGAACGATCGGTGCGAAACCGCTGCGGTAAAGCGGGCCTTCGGAGAATCCGCATCCAGCGTGGTGATGTCCTCCACAAAGTCTATGACCGGTCATTTGCTGGGCGGCAGCGGCGGCGTGGAAGCGGTGATTACCGCCAGCATGCTGCGGGATCAGTTTGCACCGCCAACGGCAGGCTATCAGGTGCCGGATGAAAACTGCGACCTGGACATCTGTCCGAACGAGGGCAAAGCGGTGGAGACGCAGTATGCGCTGTCCAATTCTCTGGGCTTCGGCGGACACAACGCCACCCTGCTGTTCCGGAGAGTGTAATCATAGAATCAAAGGATAAATGGAGAAAAAATGGAACTGAATTTTGAACAGATTAAAGAGATACTTCCCCATCGCAGCCCGTTCTTGTTGATTGACCGGGTAACCAATCTGGTGCCCGGCGAATCGGCAGAGGCGGTAAAATGCGTCAGCGGCAACGAACCTTTCTTTCAGGGGCATTTCCCGGAAAAGGCCGTGATGCCGGGGGTACTGATCCTGGAAGCGCTGGCGCAGACCGGTGCGGTGGCAATCCTGTCCCTTCCGGAAAACGAAGGAAAGCTGGCTTTTTTCGGCGGCGTGAAGAACTGCCGCTTCCGGAGACAGGTGGAGCCCGGAGACGTACTGACCCTTCGATGCTGCCTGACTCGCATGAGAGGCAGCGTTGGTTTTGGGGAAGTGGAGGCCACGGTGGACGGCGAGACGGCCGTTACCGGTGAGATTTCTTTCGCAATCGGCGAGGCGTAAGCTATACTGAATCCGTTTTTTCTGATATAATCACGGATGAGGTGAAACAAAATGCTGGAACGAAATTTTCAAAGGGTCTATAACCGATTCAAATTATCATTATACGCCCGGATTTTTAAAGAGGACCGGGACGGGGGAAAGGATTCCCTCACCACGCAGGAAGTGATTTCCATGGAAATCATCAACTGCATGAATGAACCGACGGTGAACGAATTCGCCGCCATGGCCACTCTGTCCGCGCCCAATGCGGCGTACCGGGTGAACCAACTGGTGAAAAAAGGCTATATCGAGAAGGTTCAGAGCGACACGGATAAGCGGGAGTTCCATCTCCGGATTACGCCGAAATACGAAGAGGATTACGGAGATATCTTCAACTACATAAACATGGTCTGTCAGCGGATCCGGAAGCGCTTTCCGGCGGAAGACGTGGAAAAGCTGGACGAAATGCTGGGCATTATCGTGTCGGAGCTGATGAAGGAAACCGATGTGCTCCGCCTGGTTGCCGGACGAGGCAGCGGCCGGGGAAGCGAGTAGCATGAGAAAATAAGCACCCTCCTTTTGCGGGAGGGTGTTTTTATGGGCTATTTCCCGGAATTGTCGATTTCTTCCTGGATGTCCTGAACCCGGCGCTGATTCATATCGGTATAATCCTCACTGATGCAGGTGTACTCTCGGTTGAAGAAATCGCTGTGAATCATAAAATCCGCTGTGGATCGGTTGTTGGCAAAAGGCACATCGTACACATTGGCGATTCGAAGCAGTGCCTTGATATCCGGATCGTGAGGCTGGGCTTCCAGCGGGTCGCTGAAGAAAATCACCATGTCGATTTTCCCTTCCGCAATGCGGGCTCCCACCTCCTGGTCGCCGCCCAGAGGACCGCTCTTCAGCGCCTCTACCGGAAGTCCCGTGTTCTCGGAAATCAGCCGCGCGGTGGTTCCGGTTCCGCAGAGGAAATGCTGTCCCAGGATGTCCCGATTCTTCTGACACCATCGAATCAACGCTTCCTTCTTGTGGTCGTGAGCGATCAGCGCAATCCGCTTCTGCAGGCCGAGTGTTCTTGTAATATCCGCCATATTTTTTCACCTCCTTATACGCGTTCAGTATAGCACTATTCGGAAAATATAATATCCCGAAATTGTATTTTTGCTGAAAAATTTCTGTAAAAAAAGGGACGAAAAGTGCGGAGGCGATCGACACATTTCTGTGGAAAACTATTTCTGTTCGTCACATCATTTCTTCACAATGCGACCATTTACAAAACGCGGGATGTGGTAAAATTCTAGTGTATAGAAATGTAGAGTATTGATTTTTTATAGGGAGAATCCATGATTAACAAAGTTGTGGGATTGTATTTCAGCCCCTCCGGCGACACCGCGAGGCTGACCAAAAGAGTAGCAGAGGAAATCGCGACGCGCATGGACGACGCTTGCATTGAGAACCTCTCTGTATCATATATCGATTTGCTGCGCAATCCTCTGATGGAGGACTGTACTTTTGATGAGGAAACAATTGTGGTGATGGGGATTCCGGCATTTACCGGACGAGTGCCCCTGCCTTGTGTTAAGATGATTCAGAAAATGCACGGCAAGAGCACCATGACCGTCTGCTTGGTGGATTACGGCAACAGCTCCTACGGAGATGCGTTGTACGAGTTGTATACCTTTATGGAGGACCAGGGATTTTCCGTGCTCAGCGCCGGAGCATTCGTCTCACAGCATGTGATTTTCAAAAAAATAGCGGCGTGCCGTCCGGACGTCCGAGATCTCCAGAAGGTAAAGGAATTCTGCGAGCTTACCTCCCGCAAGCTGCACCGATTCTGCGGCACCATGATTCAAGAGCTGCGGGCGAAGCCGGCACCGCTGGACATCAAGGGGTCCATTCCCCACAAAGCCCCGCTGCGCTTGCCGCTGCACCCGACGCCCAACAAGCACTGCACCAACTGCGGAGCCTGTGCACAGATTTGCCCCATGGGGGCCATTAATCTGCGGGACGTGCGGAAGGTGGATGTGCGGAAGTGCATTTCCTGCACCGCCTGCATCCGGGCATGTCCGGAAGGGGCACGAGATTTTCACGGACCGATGTGTGCGGCTTCCGGCCTGGCGCTGGAGAAGCTGTACAGCAAAAGAAAGGACCCGGAGTGGTTCTTGTAAACATTGAATACAATCTGCGGCAAACGGAAACCTCCGGTGCTGCGGATTTATTTTTTTATTCATTTTTTTTACAAAAATAAACATAAAGCATTGTTTAAAAAACCATTGACAGGAGAAAAACAGGGGTTTAGAATACAAGTATACAATTTTAAAAGAAGGGGGCGCATGGTGCCCGAACAGCGTAAGAGGTAAGAGATATGAATGAAATTAAACTGAACGAGCGGACCCATCTTTTGCAGGAAGAGCCGTACAGCTATCAACTGCAGGATGTGGAAGAGCCGAATTTGATGCGGGAGTTCTTCGAATATACGGAGATTCCGAAAGTTTCGTTCAACTTCCGGCGGAGCCCGTACAACATGCCGGAGAATATATGGATTACGGATACCACCTTCCGGGACGGACAGCAGTCTCGGGAGCCGTATACCGTGCAGCAGATTGTGGATATCTACAAAATGATTTCCCAATTGTCCGGGCCGAATGGCATTATTCGCCAGACGGAGTTTTTCGTATACAGCGATCGGGACCGGGAAGCCATCGAAAAGTGCATGGAGCTGGGACTGAAGTTTCCGGAGATTACCACGTGGATTCGGGCAAAGAAGGAAGACTTTAAGCTGGTGCACGATATCGGCGTAAAGGAGACGGGCATCCTGGTAAGCTGCTCAGACTACCATATTTTCACGAAGCTTGGAATGACGAGACGGCAGGCCATGGAGCATTACCTTTCCGTAATCAACGATGCCTTTGAGGCCGGCGTGGTGCCGCGATGCCACCTGGAGGATATTACGCGGGCGGACTTCTACGGATTCGTGGTGCCGTTCGTGAGAGCCATTCAGAAGATGTCGGAGCAGGCGAAGATTCCGGTGAAATTCCGCATGTGCGATACTTTGGGATACGGAATTCCGTATGTGGGAACGGCGCTTCCGCGAAGCGTGCCGGGCATCGTCTACGGCATGCAGAATTACTGCGATGTGCCCAGCGAGATGCTGGAGTGGCACGGCCACAACGACTTCTACAAGGCCGTAGCCAACGCGGCCAGCGCATGGCTGTACGGATGCGCTTCGGTGAATACCACCCTGTTCGGCATCGGAGAGCGTACGGGAAATGTCCCGATGGAAGCCATGGTATTCGAGTATGCACAGCTGAAGGGAACCCTGGATGGGATGGACACCACGGTAATCACCGACCTGGCGAGATACTATGAGAAGAAGATCGGATTCAAGGTACCGCCGCAGACTCCTTTTGTGGGAGAGAATTTCAACGTGACCAAAGCGGGCATTCACGCAGACGGATTGCTGAAGAACGAAGAAATCTATAATATTTTCGACACCAAGAAATTCCTGAAGCGTCCGCCGCTGGTTTCCTTGAACCAGAATTCCGGTGCGGCCGGCGTGGCGCTGTGGATTAACGAATCCTACGGACTGGAGGGAGAACACCGGGTCGGCAAGCACAGTCCGGTGGTGAAATACGTGAAGAGCTGGATTGATGAACAGTACGCGAACGGCAGAATGTCCATCATCAGCGGAAAAGAAGTGGACAAGAAGATTGATGAATTTATCGCCTCCGATATGGGGACAGAAGGAGAACAGTAAAAATGGGTAAGACAATTGCGGAGAAGATTATTGAACAGCATCTGCTTTCCGGGGAAATGAAGACCGGGGAAGAGATTGGTCTTCGAATCGATCAGACGCTGACCCAGGATGCCACCGGAACCATGGCGTATCTGGAGTTTGAATCCATGGGCGTGGATCAAGTTCGGACGGAGCGGTCCGTGGCCTATATCGATCATAATACATTGCAGTCCGGTTTCGAGAATGCGGACGATCACCGGTACATCCAGAGCGTTGCAGCAAAGCACGGTATCTGGTTCTCCCGTCCGGGAAACGGTATCTGCCATCAACTGCAGTATGAACGCATCGGAAAACCGGGAAAGACACTGATCGGTTCCGATTCCCACACACCGACCGGCGGCGGTCTGGGTATGCTGGCCATGGGTGCCGGCGGAATGGACGTGGCGGTTGCCATGGGCGGCGGTGCGTATTACATTCCGATGCCTCGTATGATTCGGGTGAACCTGAAAAACCGGCTGGGCGATAATGTGAGCGCCAAGGATGTGATTCTGGAAGTGCTGAGACAGCTGTCCGTAAAGGGCGGCGTGGGTGCCATCGTGGAATACGGCGGGGAAGGAATTCAGTCCCTCAGCGTGCCGGAGCGGTGCACCATCACCAATATGGGTGCGGAGCTGGGTGCCACCACCTCGATTTTTCCGTCGGATGAGGAGACTCGGAAATTCCTCAAAGCCCAGAACCGGGAAGCGGATTGGATTCCGCTGTCTAGCGATGAAGATGCGGTATACGCAGAGGAGTACACCATTGATTTGAGCGAGCTGAAACCGCTGGCGGCATGCCCTCACAGCCCGGACAACGTGAAGCCGGTGGACGAACTGAAGAAAATAAAGGTGGATCAGATTGCCATCGGATCCTGTACCAATTCCTCCTATGCGGATATGATAAAGGTAGCCAGAATGCTGAAGGGAAAGAAAATCGCCGACGGCGTCAGCCTGGGAATTTCCCCGGGATCCCGACAGGTACTTTCCATGCTGGCGGAGTGCGGCGCTTTGACGGATATGATTGATGCCGGCGCCCGGATTCTGGAGTGCACCTGCGGTCCATGCATCGGAATGGGCTTCTCCCCGAATTCCGGCGGCGTGAGTCTGCGGACCTTTAACCGAAACTTCCTGGGGCGTTCCGGAACCAAGGACGGACAGGTGTACCTGGTGAGCCCGGAAACCGCAGCGGCTTCCGCTCTGACGGGATATATCACGGATCCGACGACCCTGGAATCCGTAGGAAAGGTAGAGATTCCGGAACAGTTCCGGATTAACGACAGTGGTTTTATTCCGCCGCTGCCGCCGGAAGAGGCGAAGGATGCGGAAGTGCTTCGGGGACCGAACATCAAGCCGTTCCCGGAAACCCACCCGCTGGAAAACGAAATTCAGGCGGAGGTCCTCCTGAAGGTGGGCGACAACATCACCACGGATCACATCATGCCGGCGGGCGCCAAAGTGCTGCCGTACCGTTCCAACATTCCGAAGATCTCCACTTTCTGCTTCGGCGTAGTGGACGAAACCTTCCCGGAGCGGGCCAAAGCGGCGGGCAAGGGAATCATCGTGGGCGGATCCAATTACGGTCAGGGATCTTCCCGGGAGCATGCGGCATTGGCGCCGCTCTACCTGGGCATCCGGGCGGTAATCGTGAAGAGTTTTGCTCGAATTCACATGGCCAACCTGGTGAATGCAGGAATTCTGCCGCTGGTATTTGAGGATCCGGCGGACTACGATCGGATCCGGCAAGGCGACGTGCTGACCCTTTCGGATATTTTCGAAGGGTTAAAGGAGAACCGGGTGATTCTTCACGCCGGAGAAAAAGAAATTCCGCTGCGAATGGAGCTGGCGGAAAGGCAGAAAGAAATGCTTTTGGCCGGCGGATTGCTGAAATACGCGGCAGCAACGGGTAAGTAGAGATATAAAGGAAAGAAGGAAAGACAGTGGACTGTGGAGTTGAGAAGGATATTCAGAAAGCGGTGGCGGAATTTGAAGTGCTGCTGCGGGAACAGGTAGCGCGAAATGAACGGATTCGGAAGAACCGGGAATCCGCCGGAAACGGCAAAGAGGAAGGCCGGGGCGTGACCATCGGTCTGACGGCGGGAGACGGCATCGGGCCGGTCATCATGAAAGAAGCCCGGACGGTGCTGGAAAAACTGCTGGCAGAGGAACTGGCATCGGGAGAGGTGCGCCTTCGGGAAATCGATGGCTTTACCCTGGAAAACCGGCTGGAGAAGGGACAGACCGTTCCGGACGAAGTGCTGACGGAGATGCGGCAGTGCGACGTGCTGCTGAAAGGCCCGACCACCACACCGAACGCCTCCATGAATACCAAGAATCTGGAAAGCGCCAACGTGTACCTGCGGAAAACCTTTGACCTGTATGCCAACGTGCGCCCGGTATCCATTCCGGAGGAGGGCATCGACTGGACCTTCTTCCGGGAAAACACGGAAGGGGAATACGCGTTGGGAAGCCGCGGCATCCGAATCGGCGACTCCTTGGATGTGGATTTCAAGGTGACCACCCGGGAAGGAACCCTGCGAATCGCTCGGGCTGCCTTCGATTTCGCCCGGGCCAACGGAAAAAAGCGGGTGTCCATCGTAACGAAGGCCAACATCATGAAGAAGACCGACGGCGACTTCCTTCAGATCTGCCGGGAGGTGGCGGAGGAATATCCGGAAATCGAGACGGACAACTGGTTCGTGGACATCATGGCGGCCAACCTGGTGAACAAGGATATTCGAAACCAATTCCAGGTGTTCCTGCTGCCGAACTTGTACGGGGACATCATCACCGATGAAGCCGCGCAGATTCAGGGGGGCGTAGGCACCGCCGGAAGCGCCAACATCGGACGGGATTACGCCCTGTTCGAAGCCATTCACGGAAGCGCTCCGCGCATGGTAGAAGACGGAATCGAAGGCTATGCCAATCCGGCTAGCCTGATGAAGGCAACGGCGATGATGCTGGCCCACGTCGGATATGTGGAAAAAGCGGAACGTCTGGAAAAAGCTTTGGATGCGGCGGATGCGAAGCTGGGACCGAAGATGACCGGACTTCCGGGCGGCGGAACTTGCCGAGAGTTTGCGGACGAGGTGCTGGCGGCGCTGTAGGAAAGGTGTCGGAAATGTTCGCCTCCCAAAAACCTCTTTTTGTGGTACAATATTCCTCGTGAATAAAAGAGGAATAGGAGCAATTGATGATACATAATTTTATAGTGTGCTTAAATGCGGTCATCCCGCTGGTGCTGTACCTGGCAGTGGGAATGCTGGTGCGGAAATACAGCGTGCTGACGGAAAAGGACGTGCGGAAATTCAACAAGATGGTGTTCGTGGTGTTTTTTCCGGCGTTGATGTTTGAAAATCTCTATTCGGCGGATATTTCGGAAGCCTTCGACGGGCGGCTGATTCTTTTTGCCTGCCTCTTCGTGCTGGCAGTGTGCGGAATCACCTGGGGAATCGTAGTCCGCATGGACATACCGGACCGAACCCGGGGCGCCATGATCCAGGCGGTGTACCGGAGCAACTTCATCCTCATGGGGCTTCCGGTGGCGGAGAACATCTACGGCAAGGGCTGCGTGTCGGTGACGGCGGCGCTGATCATGTTCGTGGTGCCGCTGTACAACTTCCTGGCGGTCATCGTGCTGGAATACTTCCGGGGCGGCCGGGCGAATTTGAAGTCCGTGCTGAAGAAAATCCTGACGAACCCGATCATTCTGGGTGCGGTGGCGGCGATTCTGGCGCTGGCGCTGAACATTTCGGTGCCGTCTGCGGTGAACAAAACCATCTCCGGAATGTGCGATGCCACCACGCCGATTGCCATGATTCTGCTGGGCGCATCCTTCAACAAGAGCAGCGTTCATGCGGGTAAAAAAAATCTTACGATATGCGTTCTGGCCCGGCTGGTCATCGTACCGGCGATTGGCTTGGGGTTTGCGGCGATGCTGGGCGTCCGAGACGTGGCGTTGGTTTCCCTGATTGCCATGATGGCGGCGCCGCCGGCGGTTTCCTCCTATACCATGGCGGAGGCGATGGACTCCGACGGCGAGCTGGCGGGAAATGCGGTGATTTTTGCCACGCCGCTGTCCTGTGTGACCATCTTCCTGTGGCTGTTCCTGTTCAAGAGCTTGGGAATGTTTTAAACAAAAAGTATGTTTTTCACAGGGCACCTATTGAAAACTGCATTTTTGGCGGAATAGAACGACCAAAATCAACGAGACGAAAAGAGCTGCTGCGGCAGCTCTTTTTCTATTCCCGGCGCCCGCCGGCCCGGAATATGTGAAGCAAAAAACACAGGAATTCCCATCCGCTTCCTTGAACGAGTGCTAGGACTCTGTTAAAATTAAATACGTTGAACCAAAACCCGCAAGGGTAAGATATACAAGAAAGAAGGGATAGAAATGACGAAAGTAGATATTTTTTCCGGATTCCTGGGAGCCGGAAAGACGACGCTGATTCGGAAGCTGATTGAGGAAGCTTATGGGGACGAGAAAATCGTTCTGATCGAGAACGAATTCGGAGAAATCGGTGTAGACAAGGGATTCCTGAAGAATACCGGAATTCAGATTAATCAGATGAATGCCGGATGCATTTGCTGCACCCTGGTAGGGGATTTCGGAAAGGCACTGAACGAGGTCATCGAGCAGTACCATCCGGATCGGATTCTCATCGAACCGTCCGGCGTGGGCAAACTGTCCGACGTTATCATCGCCGTGCAGGATCTGGAGAATAAGGAGATTCAGCTGAACGGCTTTACCACCGTGGTGGATGCCAAGAAGGCGAAGATGTATCTGAAGAACTTCGGCGAATTCTACGTGAACCAGGTGGAACACGCCAGCTCCATTATCCTGAGCCACGTGCAGGGATTGAGCCAGGAGAAAATCGATCAGGTCATCGGTCTGCTGAGAGAACACAATACCGAGGCATCCATCGTGACCACGGATTGGAAGGAAATCAGCGGCAAGAAGATCCTGGAAACCATGGAACAGAAGAAGACTTTGTCCGCGGAGCTGGATCACCTGAGAGAAGAAGCACATCGGGAACAGGAAGAGCACGAGGCGGAGCACCATCATCACGATCATGATCATGAGGACCATGACCACGAGTGCGGCTGCGAGCACCACCATGACCATGAGGAGCATGACCACGACCATGAAGAACACGGCTGCTGCGGCCATCACGACCATGACCATGACCACGAGTGCGGCTGCGGTCACCACCACCATCATCACCACCACGGCCACGATGCGGACGAAGTGTTCGATGAATTCGGTGTTACCACCGCTCACAAATACAGCAGAGAGCAGATTGAATCTGCTCTGGAAGCCATCCAGAACGAAGCGGAATGCGGACAGGTGCTCCGTTCCAAGGGTATCCTGGAAGGTACCGACGGCAAGTGGTACCAGTTCGATTACGTTCCGGGTGAGCCGGAAGTGCGTGAGGGCGAGCCGGAAGCCACCGGCATGATTTGCGTCATCGGTGTGGGCCTGGCACAGGATCACATCAAAGAGTTGTTCGGATTATAATAGCAGAGGAGAATTATGACAGTAAGATTGGAAGATCGTCAAGCCCGAGAACTGCCGGTATATCTTTTTACCGGATTCCTGGGCGGCGGCAAAACTACTTTTATTCAAGATACACTGAACAGCCCGGACTTCGATCCGGAGGTGCCGACGCTGCTGTTGGTCTGCGAAGAGGGCGAGGTGGAATACGACATCAGCGCTTTCGCCGGCCCGGAAAATGTTTTTGTGGAATACATCGATGACGAAGCGGATTTGACCCGTATGGCATTGCAGAAGCTGGAGAGCAAGTACCGGTTCGACCGGATTTTGGTGGAGTACAACGGCATGTGGATGCTTCAATCCCTGTTTGCCAGCCTGCCGCCGAACTGGATTGTGGCGCAGGAGATGCTGTTCGTGGATGCCACCACGTTCCTGATGTACAACCAGAACATGCGTCAGCTGTGCTTTGACAAAATGCAGACCGCGGAACTGGTGGTGTTCAACCGCTGCACCAAGGGTTTTGATAAAATACCGTTCCACAAGGAGGTGCGGGTGGCGAACCGGAGATCTCAGATTCTCTACGAATACGGTCCGTATGATGTGGAGCCGGATGATATCGAGGACCCGCTGCCGTTCGACAAGACCCGGTCCAAAATCACCATTTCCGATGATGATTACGCGGAGTGGTATCGAGATATCAACGAGAACGAGGACGATTACGAGGGAAAAACCCTGACCCTGAAGGGTCGCGTGGCGATGGCGGAGGACCTGAGCACAAAGGGGCGTTTCGCCTTTGGCCGTCACGTGATGACCTGCTGCGTGGAGGATATTCAGTTCGCCGGATTGATGTGCATTTACGCTAATGCGGACGATTTTAAAACCGGCGATTGGGTGGAAATCACCGCCAAAGTCCGGGTGGAATACGAGGAAGCCTACGGGGAGAAGGGGCCGGTGCTCTACGCCAAATCGGTAAAAGCATGTGCGCCGGCGGATCCGGAAGTGGCCACGTTCTAGGTCCATCACGTTTTTCTCGGGGAGGCGAGCGCGAACCATGCCGGCATTCTGGTCGGCTTTTCCTGATTTCCGGGGGAGTGGTTCGCGCCCGAAAACCGAGAACAAAGGCTTTGCGGGGAGGCGAGCGCGAACCATGCCGGCATTCGGGCCGGCTTTTCCTGATTTCCGGGGAAGGGGTTCGCGCCCGAAAACTGAGAACAAAGGCTTTGCTGGGAGGCGAGCGCGAACCATGCCGGCATTCGGGCCGGCTTTTCCTGATTTCCGGGGAAGGGGTTCGCGCCCGAAAACCGAAAACAAAGACTTTGTGGGGAGGCGAGCGCGAACCATGCCGGAAGAATAGGGAAAAGCGTTATAAAAAAGTGAAAAACCAAACAAAAGCACCGGAATGCGGTTCGTTCGAAAACTGCATTCCGGTGCTTTTTGTTACTTGTTATTCTTTTTCGTTGTGCGTACTGCGGTTGTTGCAATCAGCGCACCACCGCCCAGTAGGAGCAGTGTCAGCCAGAAGCCGATATTGCCGGAATCTCCGGTTTGCGGAGATTCGGAGCCCGACTTCGCCGAAGGCGTTTTATCGTTATCCGAAGGAGTTCCTCCGTTATCCGACGGAATCCGGTTGTCGGCTGCGGTAAATTTCCAGGAGCCGGTGAATTTTACATTCCCGGATTCATCGGCGTTTTCCATGGTAGCGGTGACAGAATCCTTGTCAAAACCCTTGAAGTACCACGCACCGCCATCCACTTTAACCTCGGTTTTGGAAGGCACGATGGCTTTTATTTCGGTATTGCGAGCGTAACCGGTGGAATCTTTCGGCAGTAGCGACATCACCTCGGCCGGCAGCTCCTTGCCGGAAGTAAGGCTGCTGAACTCGTATTGAACCTTAAACTCTTTAAACGCCTTTTCGAACACGGCGGTATACACCGCATCTTCCGTGACATCTTTAATGGCAGGACTCCACTCTTTAAAAACATAATCGTATGTTTCGTCGGATTCTTTTGCAGCGTCCGGCAGAACAACGTCTTTGGCGGTTGTGCCAATAGGGTACCACGTTTCCTTGTACACATGGGAGCCGTCTTCGTTGGTGAATTTAATCTTTGCAAGGGATGGCTTTGCAGCCGCGATTAAATACACTTCGTCGGAGTCGCCGATGTTGGTGTAACCGGTATACTCCTTGCGCTCTTCTTTCGTTTGCCCGGTATAACGGGCACTTGCAACATCTTCATACCATCCATCGATTTTGTGATTGTGAACGTCTTCCGGCTTTCCGAGATAAAGGGAATCCATGCTCGGCGCAGACTGCAGTGCTGCCGGAGAACTTTTGAGATACACGTCCGATCCCGCTTTTTCGGCAATATTGTTGCACAAGACTGTATCGGTGAAGGTGGTTTTTCCACCGGACTTGTTATTCTCTGCCGCAAAGCCGCCGCCGTATTTGTTTGCGGTATTCTCTGTGACGATGCATCTCGTAATATTCATTTTTGTCCAGTAGCCGTAAGATGCAATTCCGGCACCGGTCGCTGCCTTATTCCCTTTAACGGTCGCGTTTTCAATGGAAGCCGCCGCCGGCGATTTCAGCATGGACACCAGCATGCCGCCGCCCATTCCATCCGCGGTATCGGCGGTGTTGTCCAGTATTTGAGCGTTTTTAACATGCAGTCCCGGCTTTTTCGAAGCGCCTGCAGCAGGTGTGTCGGCGCAAATCGCATTTGCAAACGCGTAATAGTAAGCGGATGCAAAAACACCGGCTCCCTTCTTGGCCTTGTTCTCTTCCACCTTTCCGCCTAGAATTTCGACGGAACTTTTTAGATTTCCGAGGCCACCGGAAATCTCTTCGTAGGAAGCCACAACGGCAACGCCGCCGCCCATATTGGTGGCAGAGTTGTTCGAGACGGATCCTCCGTTCATGACAAAAGAAGATCCACCGGAGACGAATACTCCGCCGCCCATGGCCGTAAAGCATCGAGTGGGATCGTAATAATCCACATAATCGGATGTTGCGTAACATTCTTTAATCGTTCCGCTGTCCATAATAAACTGACCGCCGTAGACCACCGCAACACCGCCGCCGTAGCAAACGGAGCCTCCTTTAATGCCGCATTTTTCAATGGTCCCGCCGTACATGTGGAAGGTGCCGCCGGAAACGGTAACGCCGCCACCGAAATAGTTGTTTCCTTCTCTTCCCGAAAGGGTCACCCCCGAGTACATATTGCAGGTGCCCTCAATATTCAGCATGCCCGGCTCATCGTTGCTCGTGCCCTTTGCGCTGCGGATGTTCAGGACGTTCCCGTCCGCCGCACCCAACGTCAATTCCGCCCCCTTATTCACGTGGATGGAACCGTAGACGCTCGTTGTCAGCGTATGGCCGTTGCCCAGAATGGTCGTTTTACAAGATTTCTGAATGGCCATTCCGTCAATCTGAATATCGTCGGTCAATTCGATGGTATAGTCGCTGCCGGAATCCTTGTTGACTCGATCGATCGCTTCCTCGAATTCAGTTTTGTTGGATACGGAAATAATGGTTGATTCTGTCGCATTTACCGATATCGGCATAAGGCTGAATACCATAATCAGCGCAAGCATAAAAAATACAGTTTTTCTCTTCATAAATACTCCAATACTTATTAAATAGATTTTCGAAACTTAGATCCACCCGTGACTCTTCAGGATGAACAGCCAGAAGGTGAGAGAGAAGGCGGAAAGCAGGGTGGTGAGCATCACCGTGCTGATGGTAAGGTCTCCTTTGTGTCCCATGCCCTTTGCCATGACAAAGCAGCTGATGGTGGTGGACGAACCGCACATCACCAGTGCCGCCACCAGCAGGTCGTTCCGGAACCCCAGATGAACTCCTAATGGTAGGAACAGGGCACACAGACCGAACAGCTTGATAAAAGTACTGACCAGCGCGGGACCGGCAGACTGCCGGGCTTTCTCCCACTGAAAGGACGCCCCCATGGCGATGATTCCCAGCGGGGTAGCGCAGCGTCCCACGTAGTCCACGGTGGTATCGCCGATGGTGGGAAGCGGTAGGCGCAGGAGAGACCAGGCAAAACCCAAGAGGATGGATAAAATGATAGGATTGGTGAGAATCCCGTGAAGGGTTTTGCGGAGGAGCATCGCGTCCATTTTCCCCCGGTCCGGCCGGTACATCTCCAGGATGATTACCGCCGCGATGTTGTAGATGGGCACGGCACCGATGACCATCAAAGGCGCCATTCCCACGTTGTGATACAGATTTTGGACCACCGCAATGCCCAGAATGGTAGCGCTGCTGCGGTAGGACGTCTGAATAAACTCCCCCTGAACGCTCCGGTCCTTCAGAAGATAGGAGATGCCGGTGCAAATCAGGATGCTTGCCAGAGTGGCCAGAGCGCAGTACACCACGTAAGCGGTATTCCAGTTTGTCCGATAGTCCGTCCGGTACATGTCGTGAAAGAGCAGCGCCGGAAGGCAAACCCGGAACACCAGCGTGTTGAGCCGCGCGGTAAAAGCATCATCCACCAGCTGAATTTTCCGGAGAAATATCCCCAGAAGAATCAGAAAAAAGATGGGCACCGTCGCGTTAAGGCAAAAAATCAGATTATTCAGCATGCGTTAAAAACTCTAGTCCTTCCATACAAAATGGGCGTCTCCGGCTTCCCCGCCGTCAATCAGCAGGTTCTGACCGGTCATGAAGCGATTCCGTACCCCGACGAAATAGATCCATTCCGCGATTTCCTCCGGCGTCGCCCAGCGCCGAAGGGGCGTCAGCGCCATGATTTGATCCCACAGCTCCGGATCCTCCATCACCGGTCGGTTCAAATCCGTCAGAACTCCGCCGGGATCGATGCTGTTGCACACCGCCCGAGGCGCCAGACGAAGCGCTGCGTTCTTCGTATAGGTGAGAAGTCCGCCCTTGCTGGCCGCATATTCCGGAAATTCCGATCCCGTATGAGCGCTGGCGGATCCCACCATCACCACCGCTCGAATCCGCGGGTTAGCAATGGCATATTTTTCCGTAATTCGAATCGTCCCCATCAGGTTGATTTCGATATCCCGTCCGCTGTCCTGAACGCCCGCATTGTTGATGAGAATTTCCGGCTGCACATCCTCCGGATAGGCATCCGCATCGCAGATATCCAGAATCTCATGGCGATAATTGGGATGTGCGAGGGCAGGGGGCTTCCGGTCGAAACCCACCACCGAGTGACCTCGCTCCAGAAAATATTTCGCCGTGGCCCGACCGATGCCGTCGGACGTGCCGGTAATCAGAATGTCCATGGCAAACTCCTTTTATCACATTCTCCTAAAAACAATTTACGCGGACTGCGCCGTTTTCCGGCAATACTGCAGGTACGGTTCGCCTACTTTTTCCGCTTCCCACTGCAGGCTCACCCGATAGCCGAGCGGGCTGAACACCACTTCGCACAGCAGTTCCATTACGGCGCCGGTGAGGGAGCAGAAGAACACCTGCACCGGGGTCCAGCCGAAGAAGTGGTAGGACACCACCAGCGCAAAGGTGAGGTTGTCGATGAACTGCGCGATCATCGTGGAGGTGAAAGAGCGGATGGCGAAATCCCGGTAGCTCGTGTTTCGGAGCCTTTTGCCCAGGAATGAGTTGATGCCTGCGTTACAGATGGAAGACAGGAACATGGCCAGGCTGCTGCCCAGAACCACGTACCAGGCCCCGCCGATGGTGGCGTTCAGCGCGTCGTTCACCTGCATGCTGCCGGTGGAATAGTATTCCCCCCACATGCCCGGCGTCATGGTCAGCACCTTGAAAATCAAGCTGGCACCCAGGTTAATCACCAGGGCCAGAATGGCGATTTTCGCCGCCGCCTTTCCGCCGAAGCGCTTGCACAGCATATCCATGCACAAGAAAGATACCCAGCTCAGTGCGAAACCGCAGTCCAGTGCCAGGTACTTAAACGAAAACAACTCCTTGTTGGCCAGAAGGTTCATCATGATGACGCTGACCACGAAAAGAGATGTTACGAGACTGGGAACGTTGCGAAGAAGGATTCGGTAATCCTCCAGCTCCCCTTTGATCCATTTTTTCATAATAGTACTCCTTTGGTTTTGATATTTTACAAGCAGGATATCGGACCCGAACTGCTTGATGGGAATGTCTTCCGGCAGAGGCAATCTCCGCCGAAAATACGTACGCTCTATTGTAATCCCAAGGGCGCCGGATTGCAAGGGTAAGAGGATTGAGATATAATAAAAATAGTTTAACGTAATGCAAAAACGACCGGAAAGGAAGGCAAAAAAGTGAAAATCTTTGTATATACCCTGAGAGAGTTCGACGAACTCCCTTTCTTTGAAAAATTTTCGAAACAGTACGGTGTGGAATTCGGCTACACCACCCAGTCCCCGGGACCGGAGAACTACCATCTGGCGAAAGGCTACGATGCCATTTCCATCATCACCACCCCGACTCCGGCGGAGATGATCGATGCCATGAAGGAGAACGGCGTAAAGGTCATCTCCACCCGAACCATCGGATACGATCACATCGATGTGAAGCACGCATTTGAGGTGGGTATGGGAGTCACCAACGTCACCTATGACCCGGCCTCCGTGGCGGATTACACCATCATGCTGATGCTCATCGCCTGCCGGAAGCTGCGGTACATCATGGATAAGGCCAACGTGCAGGATTACACCCTGAAGGGCAAACTGGGCCGGGAAATCTCCAAGAGCACCGTGGGCGTCATCGGCACCGGCCGAATCGGCCAGACGGTCATCGAGCACCTGTCCGGGTTCGGATGCCGAATTCTGGCCTATGATATCTTCCCGAAGGATGCGGTTCGGCAGCATGCGGAGTACGTGGACCTGGATACCCTGTACGCCGAAAGTGACATCATCACCCTCCACGCACCGGCGCTGGAGGACAACTACCACATGATTGATGAAACCGCCTTCTCGAAAATGAAGGACGGGGTCATCCTGGTGAACTGCGCTCGGGGCCAGCTGGTGGACACGGAAGCCATGATTCGCAACCTGTCCAACGGCAAGATCGGCTTTGCCGCCCTGGATGTCATCGAAAAGGAACTGGGCATCTACTACAAGGATCTGTCCGGCACCATCATCGACAATCCGGAGATGGCCATCCTCCGCAGTTTCTACAACGTCTTCTTCTCCCCGCACACCGCCTTCTACACGGAGGAAGCGGTAGCCAACATGGTGGAGAATTCCATTCTGGGCATTCAGGCCTACCTGAAGGGCGAAGATCATCCGTTTATTGTAAAGAAGTACTAATCGGCTGAGCGTTTCTGTAAAAGGAGTTAGCGATGAACATCATTGAAGCGATACAGCGGAGGCATTCCGTCCGTCAATATCTGGAAAAAGAAATTCCGGAGGAAATCGTGGAACGCCTGCTGGCCGCCATGCGGGCCTGCAACCGGGTAGGGGGTCTGCACATGCATCTGGTGCTGCACGAGCCGGAGGCCTTCTCCGGACTCCGTTCCAAAGCCATGCGGTTTCGCGGCGTGAAGAATTACATCATTCTGGCGGGGGAGAAAGACGATACCCTGGAAGAACGGTGCGGCTATTACGGCGAAAAAGTGGTTTTATTGGCCCAGCAGCTGGGATTGAATACCTGTTGGGTGGGTTCCACCTTCAAGAAAAAACCGGAATGCTACAACTTGGCGCCGAGGGAAAAGGTGGTGGCGGCCATCGCCATCGGCTACGGCGCCAACCAGGGGAAGAGCCGGAAGAGCAAGTCCATGTGCGACGTGAGCGACGGCACGGAGGTGAGCCTAAGCGTTCCGGATTGGTACAAAAACGGCGTGCTGGCGGCCATGTTGGCACCGACGGCCATGAACCGACAGAGCTTCTACTTCGAGCGGTTCGGAAATGTGGTTTCCGTGGAAGCGGGAAAGGGTCCTTTCACCAAGGTGGACCTGGGTATCGTGAAATGCCATTTTGAAATCGGCGCCGGGAAGGACAACTTTCAATGGATGCCGGAGGATTTGTAACATAAAAAAATACAGGAGAAAGACGTGGAAACAACGAATAAGAAGAAAAAGGGCGCAATTAAGCTCATCGCCTTCGTTCTAATCGTATTGCTGATTGTGGCGCTGAATCATTACTTCGGGTGGTCGGATATCTTTTCCGGGGATGACTGGTACGGAAACCTGCAACAGATGGTGAAGACCAATTTCCTGCAGGCGGCCCTGATCTATATCGCGGTGATGGTGATTGCCAGCGTGGTGCTGGCGGTTCCGGGGGTGACCTTTGCCATCATCGCCGGGGCGATTTTCGGTCCCTGGTGGGGTACTCTGCTCTGCGTCCTGTCGGCCACCTTGGGGGCGATTGCCGCCTTCCTGATAGGGCGGTTCTTTTTGCAGGACAGCCTGCGGGATCGGATTGCAAAGAATCGCTACATCAGCCGATTGCTCTTCGACAAGAGCACCAAAAACGAGATGATGGTGCTGATGATTACCCGACTGGTGCCGCTGTTTCCGTACAACCTGCAGAATTTCGCTTACGGGATTACGGATATCAGCTTGGGCAAGTATTCCCTGGGTACCTTCGTGTTCATGATTCCGGGGGTGGCCATGTACACCGTGGGAACTTACGCCCTCACCGGTGCGTCCAACAAGCTGCTGTACATCGGTCTGACCGCGGCCATCGTGGTGGCGGTGATGGTGCTGAGCAAAACCCTGCGGAAGAAATACGTGCCGGAAGAGGAGGCCTCCGATGAGTAAATTCGAAAAATGGGACGAGAATTGCTCGTTGGAATCCCTGCAGAACATAGCGGATGCCTGCGTGCACTGCGGAAAATGCCGGGAGAACTGCGCATTCCTGGACAAGTACGAAATGGATCTGGGAGATGTGACGAAATTACAAGAACATATTTACGGGTGTTTTCTCTGCGGTAACTGCGACCGGGTGTGCCCGGCGGGAATTTCCGGCAGGCAGCTGTTCCAGAATCTGCGGCGGATGCAGGTGCGGGACGGAAAGCTGGAGGAGAAGCCCTATTCCTTCGTGCTCAAGGAAAAGAAGGATTACAAATTCCGGAATTACCGAAATGCCACGGCGGGGCGGGTGCTGTTCCCGGGCTGCAATTTCCCTTCGATGTTTCCGAAGACCAACCGGAAAATCGCGGACCTCTGCAAAGCCAAGGGCATCGGAACGGTGTACGACTGCTGCGGAAAGCCCATTGCGGAGCTGGGGCTCTACCGGGACGAGGAGCGAATCGTGAGTCGAATCAGCCGGGAACTGGAGAGCCGGGACATCGGCGAGGTGATTACCACCTGCCCGAACTGCTATTACTTCCTAAAGGAGCGAATTCCTCAAAGGGTGCGGTCCATCTACGAGGTGCTTCCGGAGTTGGTCCCGGAGATTTCCGTGCCGAAGGATATCGAGATTCAGATTCCGTGCCCGGACCGGACCGATCGGGAATGGTACAACGGCATCTGCAAACTGCTGGGATACGAACCGCCCGTGACTTCAGCGGAACAGTGCTGCGGTCTGGGGGGTATGGCATCGGCGGAGGAGCCGGAGCTGGCAAAAAAATTCGGCGAAGGGCTGACTTCTTCCGGGCTTCGGAATACCACGTTCTGCGCTTCCTGTGCCGGGCAGTACGCTCGAAACGGAAAAGAAATTCGCCACGTGCTGTCCCTGCTGCTGGGAATGGAGGAGGCGCCGGCAACGAAGACTTCTTATCTGAACCGGGTTAAGACGAAATACAAATAGAAATAAAAAAGGGCGAATGCGTTGATGGTGCATTCTCCCTTTTGATTTCCGTTATTTTCTTTTCTTGAACTCCCGCCACATATCAATTGCGAAGGCGATGGCGATGCCTGCGAAGAGAATTTCTCTTACGTGGCTCTTTCCGCCGGTCGCCGCAAAAGAGCATACCGGTACGGCAGCCATTACCAGTGCCATGGTGAGAAGTGTCAGGATATGAGTAAATTGTTTTTTCATAATAATCCACCTTTCGTATACTATTATGTATCATATAGGTGATTCGGAAAGAAGTCAACCGAAAGACCTCCATGAGGGCGAAAATAAAATCAAAAAAGAAAAACAGAAGCGATAAGAACGGGGTCGCTTCTGTCTTTGTCTTATATGGTTATTTTGTAGAGGCTTGTTTATTACAATATGATAATACTATATGTGGAATGTTTTGTAAAATTAATAGTTATAAATCTAACGATAAAAAATAATAAACGATTTACGAAAACCAAATGGGATATTCAGAAAATCAAATATCTTCTCAAATTCAAGTATATCAACATTTTCAACGGTCTATTGAATTCCGTGTTTGTTTTTGATATTATAAATTTTAAAAGGTATAAGGAGAACGTTTATGGAAATTCGTAATATAGTAACATTTGTGAAAGCGACGGAAATGCAGAGCTTTACCAAGACGGCGGCACAGCTGGGGTACTCTCAGGCGGCGGTGACGGTACAGATCAAGCAGCTGGAAGACGAGCTGGGCACGCAGCTGTTCGATCGAATCGGTCGAAGTGTAAAGCTGACCCATTCCGGCGAAAAGTTCATGCCATATGCACTGCGGTTGCTGAAATCGGTGGAAGAGGCGGCGTCGTTCATGAAGGAAGACGATGAGCCTTCCGGCACGCTTCGCATAGGTGCCAGCTCGTCCTTTTCGGCCGGAATTCTTCCGGGAATTCTCCCGGGTTTTCACGAGAAATATCCGAAGGTTGACGTGGTGATCAAGACGTCCGATATGCTGACCTCCACATTCGATCTTCTTCGTCAGAACGAGTTGGACTTCATCTTTACCCTGGAGCGGAAACTGATTTCTGCGGACTTCGTCAGTGTGGCGGAGCGGAAAGAGGATATCGTGTTCGTCACGAATCCGGACAACCCGCTGGCGGCCATGAAGAACGTACCGCTGGAGCGGGTGGTTCGGGATAATTTCATCACTTCCGACCGGGGAGTCAGCTACGGCCTCTACATGGAAGAGGCTTTGGCCGAGCGGGGAATCAGCTATCATCCGAGCCTGGAAATCGGATCCACCTCCGCTATTATCAACATGATCTGCCAGGGGAAGGGCGTGTCCTTCCTGCCGAAATTCTTGGCGGACGATCCAATCAATCACGGCGCATTGGCCATTATCGATACGGAAAAGCTGGAGATGCAGATGTGGACCCAGCTGATTCGCCTGAAGAACAAGTGGATGAACCCGGTGATGAAGGCGTTTGTGGACTACCTGCGAGAGAACTTCCATCAGCTGACGTAGTGCCGGGGTGATGCAAGGAGAAAATTTCATGGCTTCTGTAGAAGATTCTATTATGCTTTTGAAGCAAGCTTTGTATGAACTTGCTGATAGTGTGGGAGATTCAAGAATTGAACCAAAATCTTTCAGTTTGTTATGCTTGGAATTCGAAATACCTTGGGAGGCACAAGGCAAGATAATAGGGGTGTTTGAAGAAATAGCAAAGGCGGACTATTCAGAAATGAGTAGTAAGGAAATATTAAATATCCTCAGAGAACGGTTGTCGACTATAGTGCCGCAAGCAGTCGAGTTCAGTGATCTTACAGTTTATTCATTCCTTAGAGTTGTAAGCCGGTGCTATGTGGAAGAATTATATCCCTTATCGTGTTTGATAAAAGAAGACTTCATGCCTGCTGCTGATTTGGAGTAACCTGCTAAATATAGATGATAATAATAAGTGACTCAAACTTCCAACACACTGGCAGGTTCTTTGTCAGATGGTGTTGGTGAAGGAATTCTCATTCCATCACCAACACCCAAAAGAATAGAACTGAAATCTATGCAATACAAAACGAGAGGAAAACGGCTTTACCGCTTCCCTCTCGCTCTTTTTTTACAAAAATTCGTTTGAGCCGAAATTACTCAGCGATAACGGTACCAACGCAAGCTCTGCCGGTGCATGCAGCGTTGCCTTCGTCTGTGTCCAGGTGAACAACGGAAACCGGTCCGCCGATTCTTACGATAACGTCGCCGAATACCAGAGCTCTCTTCTTGCCGGTGTCAATCTTCAGATCAACGTTCTGGTTCTGCTCAACGCCCAGCTTAGCAGCGTCTTCCTCGGACAGGTGAACGTGTCTCTGAGCAACGATGCAGCCTGCTTCGGTCTCAACGGAGTTTCCGTTCTCAGCAGTCAGCTTGATTCCCGGTGTGCCTGCCAGATCTCCGGACAGTCTGATCGGAGCATCTACGCCCAGGGAACGAGCGTCTGTAGCAGCCAGCTCAATCTGAGTACCTTTTCTAGCCGGTCCCAGAATTGCAACTCTCTCCATGGATCTCTTCGGTCCGGTGATGGTCAGTCTTTCTTCTGCAACGAAACCGCCTGCGATTTCCTTCTTAACCTTCAGCTCATAACCTGCACCGAACAGTTTCTCGATGTCCTCCTGGGACAGGTGCACGTGGCGAGCACTTACTTCAACATTTACATCTAATGTAGCCATTGGGATAACCCTCCTTTATCTTAACAAAATTTACCTACTCCATTATATGCAATGGCGAAACCTTTGTCTAGATTGTTAAATGCGACTAACCGAAAGTTTTTCTTAAATGGGGGGTATAATCTGCGAAAGAACTTGTATTGAAACCCCGGCTATGATAAAATTATTCGGCTATGGATATAAATGAGATGTATATGCGAGAGGCACTGCATCAAGCGGGAGCGGCGGCGGAAATCGGAGAAGTCCCGGTGGGCGCGGTTGTGGTGCGAGATGGAGAGATTATCGCAAAAGCATATAACCATGTAGAGACCGACCGAAATTCATCCGGGCATGCGGAGATGCTGGCCATCCGGGAGGCGGAACGGGTGCTGGGAAGCAAGTGGCTGACCGGCTGCGAGCTGTACGTCACCTTGGAGCCCTGTGCCATGTGCGCCGGCGCCATGGTTTTGGCACGGTTGGATCGCTTGTGGATTGGTGCGATGGATCCGAAGAACGGAGCTTGCGGCTCTGTATTCAATGTGGTACAGGAGGAACGGCTGAATCACCGAATGGAGGTGGAGACGGGAATTCTGGAGGCGGAGTGCGGACAGATTCTGTCGGACTTCTTTCGGAACATGCGCGCGGTAAAGGCACGGAAGCGAAAACTTTTCCGGCAGAGGATGACATCGCCGGACAATACTGATGGAGGAAACAATTGATGAAGAGAAAAGGCCTGATTGCACTGCTGGCAGCGGTGCTGGTAACAATGAGCATGGCATTCGTTTCGGCGGATGAAAGCGATTTTAAATTGGTGAATTCCTATCCGAAGGATGGACAGACCAATACTTCCATTGAGAACGTCGGCGTGAAGCTGCGTTTCAACCGGGAGCTGGCCGGCGAAAAGGCACAGAAGAACAACGCGAAGTGCGTAAAGATTGTGGACCCGAACGGCAAGGAAATCCCGATTAAGGTGATGAGCAGCAAGGAGGACAAGGGCCTTCTGCTGGTTCTGGGTGACAGCAACAATAAGAAATTCAAGGTTGAGAACAACGCGAAATACAAATTGGTAATTTCCGAGAATCTGATGGACGATCAGGGTGACCGCCTGGGCAAGGAGACCACCCTTTCTTTCACGACCTTCAATCAGCGCCTGAACATGATGATTAACATGGGCATGATGTTCCTGATCTTCGGTGGTATTACCGTGATGACCATTCGAAATGCCAACCAGCAGCAGGAAAAGAAGAATAAGAAGGACGAGAAGGAAGAGGCTGCTTTCAATCCGTACCACGAAGCAAAGCGCACCGGCAAGACCGTGGAAGAGGTTATTGCAGAGAACAAGAAGAAGGAAGAAAAGGCCGCAAAGAAGGCAAAGCGGAAGAACAAGGGCGGAGAAGCCGAGTACGTGAAGGATTATCAGCTGAAGCTGAGTGAGATTCTTCCGAATGTGTACAGCGTTTCCGCACCGCGTCCGATTTCCGCAGCGGGCGGTAAATATATTTCCTCGCACGGTCCGACGGCAAAGGCAGCGAAAGCGGCAAAGAAGTCCGGCAATCGGAACCAGAGATAGTATTTTTTGAAAGGAATGCCCTTGGCATTCCTTTTTTGTAAGCAGATTCCGAATCAGGAGGGAAAAGAATGAATTCATCCATCACCATGAACGCCTATGCGAAGATTAATCTTTCGCTGGAAGTACTCCGGAGACGTCCGGACGGATATCACGATATTTTGTCCTTTATGCAAGATCTTGGCCTTCACGATGTAGTAACTATGGGGATTACGGAAGAGTCCTTGGGTATTTGCATGCAAAAATTTCCTTCAAACAATTGCTTTATCCAGGGTGTTCGTGTAAAATTTTGTATGAATTACAGTGCAATTTCCCTGGGACCGGACAACTTGGCGTACCGGGGAGTGGAAGCGGTGCTGAAGGCATTGCCGGAAGATGGAAAACGACCGGAGGAACTGTATCTCTTCGTGAATAAGAAATTGCCGGTAGCGGCAGGCATTGCCGGGGGAAGCGGCAATGCGGCAGGATGCATGCTGGCGACCAATGCCCTTTGCGGAAATCCGTTCTCGTTGCGGGAACTGATGGTGCTGGGGGCATCGGTGGGGGCGGATGTACCGTTCTCATTGATGATGAATGCGCGAAAGAACAGAGCGGTTTTTTCGGAATTGCCGGGAGTTGAAGAAGCTTCCGTAGCTGCAGAGATTGAGGGAATCGGCGAAATTGTTCGGCCGACAGAACCGAAACCATACGGAGTGATTCTGATGAATCCGGGAATCGGAGTATCTACGCGAGAAGTGTACGAAGCCTTGGATGCTCAGACCGGACGTTCGGTGGAAAAGAAGCTTTTTTTTAACCGAATGGAAGAATACACACTGAAAAAGTATCCGGAAGCGAAGGCGCTGAAGGATGCCATGGAGGCAAATCTCCGGGCGGACCGGGTGCTGATGAGCGGTAGCGGACCCACAATGGTTGCATACTATAATTCGATGGCACAAGCCGAATCCGATTACCGAATGGCGAAAAATGCCCCATGGATTCGGGACAACTGGAAGGTATGGTATACAGAAAGTGGAGAGATGTATGATGGACATTGATTTACAGATTCAGAAGCCGTTACGAGAACTAGTATATCTGGAGCTCAAACACAAGATCCTTACCGGCGAGATTCAAGCCAGAACGCGTTTGATGGAAATCGATTTGGCGGAGAGAATGAATGTCAGCCGGACACCGATTCGGGAGGCCATTCGAGAGCTGGCGACGGACGGGCTAGTGGTAATTGAACCGAGACGGGGTGCGTACGTATCGGATATTTCGGTCCAGAACATGCTGGATATTTTTGAGGTGCGAGAAGATTTGGAAGGTCTGGCGGCCGGTCTGGCGGCACAGCGGATTACAGAGGAAGAGAAGCTGGCATTGAGCAAGATGCACCGGCTGTATGAGATGGCGGTGGAAGCCAGGGATAAAGAGGAAATCGTGGAATACGACGAGAAGTTTCATAACTTCATCGTTCGCTGCAGCCGAAACAACGTGCTGATTGAGCTGAGCCGTCAGGTGCAGGATCTGTCCATGCGGTTCCGGTATCTCTACTACGATGACGGAACCGTATTCGAACGGATTCCGAAGGAACACAAGCATATTATGGAAGCAATTGTTGCCGGTGATGCGGAGAAGGCGCGCCGGGAAGCAGAAGCGCATATCAAAGACCTGAAGCAGTTCATCGTTGGGCTGGATAAGGTCACAAGATAGATTAAAAGAAAGAGAAAGGTTGCTATTTCAGGGGAATTTTGCAGGAGGTGATGAGATAGGAAAATTCGCAAGGGTTATGAAACGTATGAAATGATGGTTTTTGAAAGGAGATTACTTTGAATAAGGATAAGAAAGGCTATCTGATACTGGCGGATGGCACGATTCTGGAAGGTAGAAGGTTCGGAGCGGAACGGGATTCTATCGGCGAACTGGTCTTCACCACCGGTGTAGAAGGCTATGTGGAAACGCTGACGGACCCGAGCTACTGCGGACAAATTGTCATGCAGACATTTCCGCTGATTGGAAATTACGGAATGATGGAAGATGATTTCGAGGGCAAATGCGCCCTGAAGGGATATGTGGTTCGGGAATACTGCGATACCCCATCCAACTTCCGCTCGGAATATGATCTGGATACATTCTTGAAAAACAACGATGTGCCGGGAATTTGGGGCATCGACACCCGTGCGCTGACCCGGAAAATTCGGGAGCACGGCGTAATGAACGCAGTCATCTGCTCCGAGATTCCGGAAAACTTGGATGCAGTAAAAGAATATACAATTGTTAATGCCGTAAAGTCCGTTACCTGCGATGAGGCGTACACCGTTTTTCCGGAAGGAGAAGCAAAGTACCGCGTTACCCTGATTGATTACGGCGCAAAAAGAAATATCATCCGCAAGCTGAACCGGTACGGCTGTGAGGTTCGGGTGGTACCCAGCACCACTTCCGCAGAGGAGATTCTGGCGTCCCGGCCGGATGGCGTAATGCTGTCCAACGGCCCGGGAGACCCGGCGGAAAATACCGGATGCATTGAAGAAATCCGAAAGCTGATGAACCGGGTTCCGATTTTCGGCATCTGCCTGGGACACCAGCTGCTGGCGCTGTCTCAGGGCGGCGAAACCTTTAAGCTGAAGTACGGCCACCGGGGCGGAAATCAGCCGGCTACGGTCACCTTCGGCGAGAATTGCGGTCATACTTTTATCACCACCCAGAACCACGGCTATGCGGTTCGCCCGGAAAGCCTGGAAGGGAAAGGGGAGGTCAGCTTCGTGAACGCCAACGACCGGACCTGTGAAGGAATGATCTATCCGGACAAGAACGCATTTTCCGTACAATTTCATCCGGAGGCTCATGCGGGTCCTCACGATACGAGTTTTCTGTTTAAACAGTTCATTGAGTTGATGGAGGAGTACAAAAATGCCTAAAGATAAAAGTATTAAGAAAGTTCTAGTAATCGGTTCCGGACCGATTGTCATCGGCCAGGCGGCGGAGTTTGACTATGCCGGCGCCCAGGCCTGCCGGGTGCTGAAGGAGGAAGGCATCGATACGGTGCTGGTGAACTCCAACCCGGCCACCATCATGACGGATAAACACCTGGCGGACGAGATCTATCTGGAGCCGCTGACGGTGGAAACCGTAAAGAGAATCATCGAGAAAGAGAAGCCGGACGGACTGCTGGCCGGACTGGGCGGGCAGACCGGATTAACCATTGCCATGCAGCTTTCCAAAGAGAACTGGCTGGAAGAGCACAACGTGCGCCTGCTGGGATCCAATGTGGACGCCATCGATAAGGCAGAAGACCGGGAGCTGTTCCGTGAGGTGATGGAAGAAATCGGCGAGCCTTGCGTGCCTTCCGGAATTGCGGAAGACCTGCAGACGGCGCTGGATATTGCAAAGGAAATCGGGTACCCGGTCATCGTGCGTCCTGCTTTTACCCTAGGCGGCAGCGGTGGCGGAATCGCGGAGACGGAAGAGGAACTGCGTATCATCGCGCAGAATGGATTGGATCAGTCCCCGATTACCCAGATTCTGGTGGAGAAGAGCATCGCCGGATGGAAGGAAATCGAGTTTGAGACCATGCGAGACTCCATGGGCAATGTGATTCAGATCTGCCCGATGGAGAACCTGGATCCGGTGGGCGTGCACACGGGTGACTCCATCGTCGTGGCACCGACCTTGACTTTGGCGGACAAGGAGTTCCAGATGCTCCGTTCCGCGGCGCTGAGAATCATTTCGGCGCTGGGCATTGAAGGCGGATGCAACTGCCAGTTCGCCTTGAACCCGAACAGCTTTGAGTATGCGGTAATCGAGGTGAATCCGAGAGTGTCCCGTTCCTCGGCTTTGGCGTCCAAAGCCACCGGCTATCCGATCGCCAAGGTAACCACCCGAATTGCTTTGGGATACACCCTGGACGAAATCGTGAACGACGTAACCGGAAAAACCTGCGCTTGCTTCGAGCCGACGGTGGATTACGTGGCGCTGAAGGTGCCGAAGTGGCCGTTTGACAAATTCGCCGGCTCCAGCCGGAAGCTGGGCACCCGGATGAAGGCCACCGGTGAGGTCATGTCCATCGCCAACTCCTTCGAGGCGGCATTGATGAAGGCCATCCGCGGTGCGGAAATTTCCCTGGACACTCTGAACTTCGAGTACCAGGGCGACAAAACCCTGCCGGAACGAATCGGCACGCAGGACGATCACCGCATCTTCGCGATTTTCGAAGGCTTTAAGACGAGACAGGTCACCGTGGATCAGGTGCACGACATCACGAAGATCGACCGCTGGTTCCTGAACAAGATCAAACATCTGGCAGACTTCGAACTGGAGCTGGCAGATTCGGCCAAAAATAAAGAACTTCCGGCAGAGATGTACGAGGAAGCGAAGAAGCTGGGTTATACCGACGAAGCGATTTGCCGGATTGCCGAAGTGGAAGAAGTTCCGGGCATGGACTTCAGCTATAAGATGGTAGACACTTGCGCCGCAGAATTCGATGCGATGACCCCGTATTTCTATTCCACAACGGATAAGGAATGCGAATCCAGAAGCTTCCGCCGCAGCGGAAAGCCGGTCATTATGGTACTGGGTTCCGGCCCGATTCGAATCGGTCAGGGAATCGAGTTCGACTACTCATCGGTACACTGCGTATGGACGCTGCGGGAGATGGGCTACGACGTAGTTATTGTCAACAACAACCCGGAAACCGTATCCACGGACTACGACACGGCGAACCGCCTGTATTTCGAGCCGCTCCATCCGGAAGACGTGATGAACATCATCAAGGTGGAGAAGCCGATCGGCGTCGTTGTGGCCTTCGGTGGTCAGACCGCCATCAAGCTCACCCAGTTCCTGCACGACAACGGAATTCAGATTCTGGGCACCTCCGCAGAAGGAATCGATCTGGCGGAAGACAGAGGTAAGTTCGACGCTCTTCTGGAAAAATTCGGCATCAGCCGTCCGAAGGGCCAGAGTGTCACCGACCTGGAGGGCGCACTCCGGGCGGCAGAAGAAATCGGCTATCCGGTGCTTCTGAGACCGTCCTACGTCATCGGCGGCCAGAACATGACCATTGCCGGGGACGAAGAGGATACCCGGAAGTACATGGAACGAATTCTGGAAAACTCCGACGACAACACGGTGCTGGTGGACAAATACATGCCGGGCATCGAGCTGGAAGTGGATGTTATTTCCGACGGAGAGGATGTGCTGATTCCGGGAATCATGGAGCATATCGAGAAAGCCGGAATTCACTCCGGTGACTCTATCGCTGTATATCCTCCGTTCAATCTGTCGGATCGTCAGCTGAGACGAATTGTGGATATTTCCGAGAAACTGGCGCTGGCGTTGGGTACCAAGGGCCTGGTCAATATCCAGTATCTCCAGTACAACGGAGAGCTGTACGTCATCGAGGTGAATCCGAGAGCCTCCCGGACGGTACCGTACATCAGTAAGGTATCCGGTGTACCGATGGTGGATCTGGCGTCCCAGGTAATGCTGGGGGCGAAGCTGGAAGATCTGGGATACGGAACGGGATTGTACCGCACTCCGGCCTACGTGGCCGTAAAGGTTCCGGTATTCTCCTTTGAGAAGCTCACCGATGCCAACTCCATCCTGGGACCGGAAATGAAATCCACGGGAGAAGTTCTGGGACTGGGCCGGACCATGAACGAAGCCCTGTTCAAGGGATTGACCGCCGCCGGATTCACCGTGCCGCCGAGAAAATACGGAGAGGAGCACGGCGTGATGATTTCCGTTCAGAAACGGGATTATCCGGAAATCCTGCCGATTGCCATGAAACTGCACACACTGGGAATGAAGCTTTATGCCACAAGAGGCACGGCAGAAGCCATCCGCACCATGGGTATCGAGGTTACTCAGGTTCAGAAGGCTCAGAAGAGCACGGACATCATCGACCTGATGGAAAGCGGAAAGACCAGCTATATCATCTTTACCGGACAGGCCAACGATGCGGCACTGGGCGATTACACCGCCGTGCACAAGCGGGCGATGCAGCTGGGTATCCCTTGCCTCACCAGCGTGGATACCGCCGGTGCCCTGGTCAATATGATTGAATCCAGATATTCGGAACAGAACACCGAGCTGGTGGACATCAACCACATGCGGGCAACCCACCGAAATGTGTACTTTACCAAGCTGCACAGCTGCGGAAATGACTATATCGTACTGGATAACTTCGACGGACGGATTGAGGGACCGGAGTCCCTGTGCATCAGCCTGTGCGACCGCCACCGCTCCATCGGCGGCGACGGCATCGTCCTGGTGGAGAAGTCCCGGAAGGCCGATGTGAAGATGAAAGTCTTCTACAGCGACGGCACGGAAGGGGATGCCTGCGGAAACGGCATCCGATGCGGTGCAAAATACGCCTATGAGCAGGGCTTGATCGGTCGAGATATGATGACGGTGGAAACCGTCAACGGTATCCAGAAGCTGAAGCTGTTCATGCGAGACGGATGGGTAACATCAGTAATTATGTATGTTCCGGAAGATCAGTTCCTGTACGACCGCGATATGGAAAAGGCAGCCGCTGCTGACGCTTGTGTTCAGGAGAAGCTGGCGACCGCCGGCGCAACGGCGCTGAAAACCAGCCGAATTGCCGGGGGCGGGCTCCACTGCCAGATTTTCTGCGACTCCATCGATACCTTTGATATCGAGAAGCTGGGATCGGAAATCGAATATTCGGATATCTTCAATGCACCGGCATGCTTCGAGTTCATCAAGGTGGTGGATGCGTCCACCATTCGTTTGAAGATCTGGGACGGCGCCAACGGTGCGGTGCTTTCCAGCGCCAGTGCGGCATTCTGTGCCGCTCGCATGGCGGTGGAACAGGGCTATTGCAGAGGAGATAAGGAAATCACCGTGGAAACACCGGGAGGCGATATTCTGGTGAACTTCCTGGAAGGTCGAATCAGCCTGACGGCTGAAGTGTCCTTCGCGTTTAGCGGTAAATTCTGGTATTAAGTATCGGGCAGACTTGTCCGGGAAGGAGTAGTTTATGGGTTTTTTAGTTGGAAAGACAGCGATTATTACCGGAGGTGGCCGCGCCACACTCAGTGACGGAAGCTGTGGTTCTATTGGATATGGAATTGCTACCGCATATGCGAAAGAAGGGGCGAATCTGGTTATCACCGGCAGAAATGTGAAAAAGCTGGAGGCCGCCAAGGAAGAACTGGAGCGACTGTACGGAATCAAAGTGCTTCCGGTTCAGGCCGACGTCAGTGCCGGTGCAGATAATGAGGCGACTGTTCAGAATGTAGTCGACAAGGCCATGGAAGAATTCGGCAGAATCGACGTGCTGATTAACAATGCACAGGCTTCTGCGTCCGGCGTTACTTTGGCCGATCACACTACAGAGCAGTTTGATCTGGCGCTGTATTCCGGATTGTATGCTGCATTCTACTATATGAAGGCATGCTATCCACACCTCAAGGAAACCAAGGGTTCCGTCATCAACTTTGCTTCCGGCGCCGGTCTGTTCGGCAATTACGGACAGTGTGCATATGCAGCGGCAAAAGAAGGAATTCGGGGGTTGACCCGCGTTGCCGCAACGGAATGGGGTCCGGACGGAATCAACGTGAACATCGTGTGCCCGCTGGCATGGACGGCTCAGCTGGAGAAGTTCAAAGAGACCTATCCGGAAGCGTTCGAAGCGAATGTAAAGATGCCGCCGGCAGGTCATTACGGCGACGTAGAGAAAGAAATCGGTCGTGCCTGCGTACAGCTGGCTTCGCCGGACTTCAAGTTCATGAGCGGCGAGACCATCACCTTGGAAGGCGGAATGGGCCTGAGACCGTAAAGGGAAAGTAAAACATACCACGAAAAAAGCGGGAGAGCTGCACTGCAGCCCTCTCGCTTTTTTCATGAAGCGTCTATATTTTTTGTTAGTTCTTCAAGCTCTGAAGCGGAGCCGGAATCCGTCCGCCGCGGCGAATCATTTTTGCCGGGGAAGGATTTTTCAAATCCATTACCGGACCGTAGCCCAGCAACCCGCCGAAGTTCAGTTCCTCACCGCTCTTCAGGCCGATGGCCGGAATAACACGAACAGCTGTGGTTTTGCTGTTCACCATACCGATGGCCGCTTCGTCGGCGATGATGGCGGAGATGGTTTCCGGAGTGGTATCTCCCGGAATCACGATCATGTCCAGACCTACGGAGCATACTGCGGTCATGGCTTCCAGCTTCTCCAGAACCAGGTTTCCGCTGCGAGCGGCAGCAATCATACCCTCGTCTTCACTTACCGGGATAAATGCGCCGGAGAGTCCGCCGACACTGGAGGAGGCCATTACGCCGCCCTTTTTGACCGCATCGTTGAGCATGGCCAGTGCAGCGGTGGTACCGTGAGTACCGCACTGCTCCAGGCCGATTTCTTCCAGAATACGGGCAACGGAATCGCCGATTGCCGGAGTCGGTGCCAGGGACAGATCCACGATTCCGAACGGTACGCCCAATGCGGCAGCGGCTTCGGAACCCACCAGCTGACCGACACGGGTAATCTTAAATGCCGTTTTCTTAATGGTTTCTGCCACCTCGTTCAGCGGTGCATCGTCCGGAAGGTCATGCAGCACGGACCGAACCACGCCCGGACCGGATACGCCGACGCTGAGGACGGAATCTGCTTCGCCCACGCCGTGGAAAGCACCGGCCATGAACGGGTTATCCTCTACCGCGTTGCAGAATACCACCAGTTTGGCAGCGCCCATGCACTGGTTATCTTTGGTGAGGAGTGCGGCTTTCTGAACCTGTCGGCCCATCAGCGCAACGGCGTCCATGTTGATGCCGGCCTTGGTGGAGCCGATATTTACCGATGAGCACACCAGCTGGGTTTCGGCCAAAGCCTGTGGGATGGATTCAATCAGTTCCCGGTCCCCGGCGCTGAAGCCCTTCTGTACCAATGCGGAATATCCGCCGATAAAATCAATTCCGACAGTATGAGCTGCTCGATCCAGCGTGCGTGCGTATTTCACCGGGTCGCCGCCGGATACACCGGCTAGCATGGCAATCGGTGTAACGGAAACCCGCTTGTTTACAATTGGAATTCCGTACTTTCCGGTAATTTTTTCGCCGGTTTCCACCAGGTGTTCCGCTTTTTGGCAGATCTTCTCATAGATCTTCTCGCAGGAGCGGTCGATGTCGCTGTCCGCGCAGTCCAGCAGAGAGATGCCCATGGTGGTGGTACGGACATCCAGGTTTTTGTCTCGAATCATGGAAATGGTTTCCAAGATATCGCCAATATCGTTATACATGCTTGTTCTCCCTTCTGCTAAATCCGATGCATGGAATTGAAAATATTTTCATGCATTACGTGAACGTCCATTGTCGGGAGTTCCTTCAGAATTGCATCCCGGAGCTCAGCAATTGTTACATTCATCTGTTCGACGCTGATGACCATCATCATGGTGAAGAAGTCCTGCTTTACGGACTGGGTCATCTCGATGACACTGGCGTTGGCATTGGCGCAGCAAGCGGAGACGGAGGCCAGAATGCCTACATTATCTCTGCCGGTGACGGTTACCACAGCTTTCTCTCTATCCATTTTTCTCCTCCTTTGCAGATACCCGGAACTGTCCGTCGGCCAGGCTGTCGTCCCGGCGAAAGCGGAAATTGAATTCCGGAAATTTATGGGTAAAATACTCTTTATTGTCGGCTTCATTACCTACCATATTAGAATACCATTTTCCGTTGGAAAATACATCAATTTTCTGTTTGTTTTCTGTCAAAGAATTGCCGGAAGCGTTGAGTTTCAATCGGTTCAGCAACGACTCGATGCGTTCTCGGGCAATCGCCCCTTCCACCAGCTGGCGAAAGGCCGGGTGGTAGGTTCCGCCGTTAATGGCTCCGCCGTCGCCGATGAGCTCCGTGCTCTTCAGCCCCACCCGCATGATGGTAATATCGGCTGCCTCCAGGATTTTGTACATTTCTTTTGTGCGAAGAACGGCCTCTTCTCGGCTCAGCGGGATGTATGTGCCCTGCCGGTATGCTTCATAGAGATCCGTTTCGTCCAGAACGATGGTGGGATACAGGCGCGCCAGCTGCGGCCGCAGACGGGCGGTTTCCCGTGCGGAATAGAGACACTTCTCCATCGTATCGCCGGGCAATCCGATCATCAGCTGAATTCCCAGCTCGAAACCGTAGTCTTGGATTCGCGAAACGGCGTCGTAGACCTGCTGCGCTGTATGGCCTCGGCGGCTTTGGCGGAGTACATCCTCATCGAAGGACTGCACGCCCAGCTCGATGGTATCCACGGAATATTCTTTCAGATTGTCCAGGATCTCCGGGGTGATGTAGTCCGGCCGGGTGGACAGGTGAATCTTCTGAATTGCCCCCGCCCGTTTGTACTCCTGCGCCACTTCCAGGTAGGCCCGCTGTTCTTCCAACGGAATCCCCGTAAAACTCCCGCCGTAGAATGCGGCTTCCACTACCGGAACATCTTGCAGCGTGGTGAGCCAGGTGCGGATGGTGGTTCGCACATCCTCCGGGGTGACTGCCGCCGAGCGTGCGGTGATTTTCCGCTGGTTGCAGAAGATGCAGTCGTTGGGGCACCCCTTGTGAGGGATAAAAATAGGGATGATGGCGTGCTTCTTGTTCCGGCTAGCCAATGGTCAGCTCTCCCCGCAGGTCCGATTCTACCCAGTCGCGAACCTCGTTGGCAGTGAAGCCTTTGCTGAACAGGTACTGAAGCTTGGTGACCGTGGCCTCGGTGGTCATATTGCTGCCACTGGCGGCACCGGCCCGTGCCAATTCGGAGCTGGTCTCATAGGTGCCCAGACGAACGGTTCCCTGCATGCACTGCGTGCATACCACCACGGCGGTGTCGTTTTCGATAGCCTTGCTGATGAGCGGCGGAAGCTCCGAATCGTAGTTCGGAATGTTTCCGGTGCCGAAGGTTTCCAGAACCAGGGCCCGAAGATCCTTGTTGACGATTGGCGCAAAGAGATCGAAGTGAATTCCCGGGAACAATTTGATGACACCGATGGATGTGGGTTTCATCTCCGTTACCCGGAACGGTTCTTTTGGTTCCGGCAAGAAGCGGTTCGGGAAGTATTCGATGTCGATGCCGGCTTTGGCCAGTACCGGGTAGTTCGGGGAGGAGAATGCAATCAGTCCGTCCGCAGAGGTTTTGACAGCACGGTTTCCCCGAATCAGATGGTTGCCGAAATACAGGCATACCTCGTGGATGTCGCTGTTGGCCGCAATCATCAGGGAGGTGATCAGATTGTCCCGCCCGTCGGAACGGAGCTCGTACAGGGGAATCTGAGAGCCGGTGAAGATGACCGGTTTCTTCAGACCTTCCAGCATGAAGGATAGGGCAGAAGCACTGTAGGCCATGGTGTCGGTGCCGTGGAGAATGACGAAGCCGTCGTAGCGCTCGTAGTTCTCTTTAATGGTGTTGGCCATCCGGTTCCACTGCACGTAGGTGATGTTGGACGAATCCAGAAGCGGATCGTATTCGATGAGATCCCACTTCGGCATGGCATCGGAATACAGATCCCGAATCTTCTCCAGTTCGCCGGAAAAATATCCTTCCTTCGGCTGGTAGCCGTCCCGGGTCGGTACCATGCCGATGGTGCCGCCGGTGTAAATAATGCAGACTCTTTTGTTCATACATTCCTCCAAATGTTTTACATAATTAATAAATCGAATGAAAATAGCAGTGCGAATTATACACCGTAAAAATCTCTGCCCGGGTTCTGCGCCGGACAGAGATTGAATTATTATCCATGGGTTTTATTTTTGCTTTCGGTATCCGTCGGTTTTTTCACCGTATCCATTTCGAACCAGAAGTCGCTGCCCTGGCCAACCTTGCTTTTTACCCCGTAATTAGCATTGTGGAGTACCAGAATACCTTTGACGATGGAAAGCCCCAGGCCGGATCCTTCGATGCTCCGGTTCCGGTTCGCGCTGGTGCGGTAATACCGTTCCCATACGTGGGACAGCTCGTCGGAGGCGATGCCGTCGCCGTGGTCGATAACATCTACCCGGACCTTTTTGCCGATTCGCTTTACCTCCACAATCACTACCCGATCCTCGCCGCAATACTTAATGGCATTGGAGACGAAGTTGGACAGGACCTGTTTGATTTTCTCCTTGTCGCCGTAGACATAAGCCGCCTTGCACTTGTTCAGTCGGATGTGGTATCCGTTCTGTTCGTTCAGCACCTTATAGGTAGCCACGATTTCCTCCGTTACTGCCACCAGGTCGAAGATTTCCTTGTCCAGTTCCAGATTGTTGGACTGAATCTTGGAGGCGGAAAGCATGTCGGATACCAGCTTGTTCAGCCGATCCGCTTCGGTGATGATGACCTTTAGGTGCTCCTTCCGCTTCTCCGGATTATCACCGGAGATGTCGTTGATCATTTCCGCGTAGGATTTAATCATGGTGAGGGGAGTCTTCAGATCGTGGGACACATTGGCAATCAAATCCCGTTGATAGAAGTCCGTCTTCTGCATTTCGTAGGAAGCGGTATTCAAGGTTCGGGCCAACTCGTTGGTCTCTGTGAACATGCCTCCGTTGAATTTCACGTTGTAGTTGCCGTGAGAAAGTTCCATGGCCGATTTGGTGATGTCCTTAATCGGTCGAGACAGCCTTCGGGCGATGAACAGTGCCAGCAGTGCGGCCACAATCAGGGCGATGAAGCTGATGTATTTCAGCTGCAGCCGAAGGATGGATATGGTGGATTTCACCGGATACAGGGGGGCCACGATGAACAAAATGTTATTGCTGGGTGTGTCCCCGATGTAAGTGGCATAAATCAGTTTCCGGCTGTCCTTCTTCGTATCGTTGGCCACTAGGGAAACGGAATTCTTATTGCTCTTCTCCAAGCGGTCCCGTGCCGTGGATGTTTCGTAATCGTAGGCGATGGAAGATGGCCTGAAGTACGAACCGTTGTCAAAGACGCTGGTGCCGTCCGGAGTGTCCACCCGGATGAAAATATTACTGGATGCAGAGGCGTTGAGCGCCAGATTCTTGAATTGTCCGTCGTCTTGCAGAAACTCGTTCTTCAGAAGAGCAGCGGTATGCTCCGTTTCCTGAACCTTCATCTGCTCAAAATAATGGGTCATGAAGAAGCTCTGGAGCGACCAAATCAGCATAATCAATACGGCTGCAAAAGTGAAGAAGTACAGCAGCATGACGGTTCGGATGCTGTTAAGATCAAACTTATTCTGCTGATTCTTTTCCTTTCTTGCTGTCGTCGTACTCAAATTTGTATCCTACTCCTCTCAACGTTACAATGAAATTTCGATACGGTCCCAGGTTGTTCCGCAGATTCTTGATATGGGTATCGATGGTGCGGTCGTCGCCAAAGAAGTCGTATCCCCAGATGTCGGAAAGAAGCTTGTCTCTGGACAATGCGATATTCTTGTTCTGGATCAGGTAGAAGAGAAGGTCGTATTCCTTCGGGGTCAGGTTGACCCGTTCACCGTCTACGGTAATGGTGCGGGCGGCAAAGTTCACTTCCAGTCCGTCGAACTTCATTACCTGGGCGCTGTTGTTCTCGGAACCGCTCTTCCGCTGCAGGACCGCATTCACCCGAGCCATCAGTTCCTTCGGGCTGAATGGCTTAACCACATAATCGTCGATGCCCAGCTCGAAGCCGAACAGCTTGTCGTATTCTTCCCCTCTGGCGGAGAGCATGATTACCGGGATATCCTTGATCTTCTTGATTTCCTTCACGGAGCTGAATCCATCCAGCTTCGGCATCATCACATCCATGATAATCAAATCGTAATCGTTGAGCTTGCAGAGACCGATGGCACTCATGCCGTCAGCTGCTTCGGTCACCTCATATCCGCTGAACTCAGCGTATTCTTTGATGACCTCACGAATCTTATCTTCGTCGTCCACTACGAGTAATTTCTTCATTCAAGTTTCTCCTTTCAGTATTCCGGCAGTCCCTTTTATTATAAGAGATTGCGCCATTGAAAAACTGTAAAGATTATATCACAGAAATGTGAAAGATGATAGAATAACAACTGATAAGCATATGTTTCCCCGTTCCGAAAAGTACCGCTTGCGGCAATAAAAAGCGAGAAATGCAGTTGACATATATACAGCATGATGGTAAAATAATAAATTTTTACTTGCAAATATTTTTTCCTCGGGATATAATAACAGTGTGTCGAAAAAAGGAGAGGCGATATGTTTCAGGTTGGCGAGAAAATAGCATATCCGATGTACGGAGCCGGAACGATTACAGATATTGTCGAGAAAGAAGTGCTGGGCGAAATTCACAAATATTACGATGTGAACCTGCCGCACAGCAAGATGACGGTCCTGATTCCGGTGGAAAGTTCTGCGCGGGTTGGCGTACGCAGAATTATTACTGCGGAAGATTTTCCGGCAGTCTTTAAGCTGCTGGGCAAAGAGGCGGAAGCGATGCCGGCGAATTGGAATCGTCGATACCGCTTGAATATGGATCGGCTAAAAACCGGGGAAATCGAGGAAGTCGCTTCGGTTGTTCGAAATTTAGTGCGAAGCGATCGAAAGAAGTCCCTCTCCACCGGAGAGAAGAAGCTCCTGGGCACGGCAAAGCAGATTCTGGAAAGCGAGCTGATGCTGGCGGGAAATTATACAATGGAAGAAGCAGATGAACTGGTCGAATCCCACATATAACCGAGAACGGTATATGGCCGGAAACGACCGGTTTTTATATATGAATACTTTTAGATGAATACTTTTAGAAAAATATCTTGAGGGAGAAAACGATGAACATTGGAATCGTAGTTGCGGCGGGAAAAGGAACCCGCATGAACGCGGAGGTGCCGAAGCAGATGCTGCCGTATCGGAACAGCACTGTGCTGGAGTGCGCCGCGCGGCCGTTTGCGGAACATCCGGATATCGACGAAATCGTCATCGTCACGCCGAAGGACGGCACGAATGCGGATTTTTACCTAAAAACAGCCCGCGCCCTGCAGGAGGTTTCCGGCAAGGAGGTGCGGCTGACGAAGGGCGGAAAGGAACGAGGAGACTCCGTCCGGGCCGGTCTGGATATGTGCGGAAATATTTGCAGAGAGAAAGGAATTTCGGAAAATTCCGTGAAGGTGCTGATTCACGATGGTGCTCGAGCGGACCTGACGACCGGGATCATTGACCGAAACTTAAAGGGTCTGGACCGGTGGGATGCGGTATGTACTGCGGTTCCGTCGGTGGATTCCATGCGGATTATTCCGGATACCGACTTGAACTCGTTATTTATTTATCCTATAATGGACAGTAAAGTTATTGAGAGAAGGCGCATGTTTTGCGTTCAGACGCCTCAAAGCTTTCGGCTGGATGTGATTCGCCGGGCCTACGATGTTGCGAGACAGAAGGAATATGCCGGTACCGATGATGCATCCGTCGCGGAATTGGCGGGCATCTCCGTGGCCCTTGTGGAGGGAGAGTACGCCAACCGAAAAATAACAACCAAAGAGGACATTTCTATGGAAATCAGAACAGGAAACGGTTACGATGTACACCGCCTTGTCCCGGACAGAAACCTGATATTGTGCGGGACCCCGGTCCCCAGCAAATTGGGACTTCTGGGACATTCCGATGCGGACGTAGCGACGCACGCATTGATGGATGCCCTGCTGGGAGCTGCGGGAAAAGGAGATATTGGAAAATATTTTCCGGATACCGATGAGAAATATCGGGGAGCGGACAGCATAGAGCTGCTCCGGGAGGTAATTCGGATTATCGGCGACTACCGGGTTGTCAACGTGGATGTGACAATTATTTGTGAGAAGCCGAAGCTGGCACCTCATATAGAAGCCATGAAAGAGAATCTCGCCCGGGCGATGAATGTTTCCGAGGGACAGGTGAATGTAAAAGCCACCACCACGGAAAAGCTGGGATTTACGGGACGAGAAGAAGGTATTGCGGCGATAGCGAGCTGCACGATTGAAGGGAGACAATAGAAATGAAATTATCCAAGAGACATCTGAAGACATTGAGAGAAGCACCGAAGGAAGCGGAACTGGTCAGCCATCAGCTGCTGATTCGTGCCAACCTGGTTCGCAAGGTAGCAGCGGGAATCTATGAATTCATGCCGCTGGGATACCGTTCCCTGCGGAAGGTAGAGAATATCGTCCGGGAGGAACTGGACCGCATCGGCGACCAGGAAATCCTGATGCCGGGACCGAATCCGGCCGAACTGTGGAAGGAATCCGGCAGATGGTATGCATACGGACCGGAACTGTGGAGAATCAAGGACAGAAACGGAAGAGACTTCTGCCTTGGACCGACGCATGAGGAGACCGTAACGGATGTCGCACGGAACGAATTCTCTTCCTACAGAGAGCTTCCGCAGACCCTGTACCAGATTCAGTGGAAGTACAGAGACGAAGCTCGTCCAAGATACGGACTGCTGCGTTCCAGAGAGTTCCTGATGAGCGACGGATATTCCTTCGACAGAGATGAAGCGGGAATGGATGTCAGCTACATGAACGAGTACGGTGCTTATGAGAGAATCTTCACTCGCTGCGGACTGGACTACAGAATTGTAGAAGCGGACAACGGCCCAATCGGCGGAAGCCGTTCTCACGAATTCTCCGCACTGTCTAACGTGGGAGAGAGTGAACTGGCACACTGTCCGGAATGCGGATATGCGGCAACGCTGGAGAGAGCGGAATGCGTAGATGACGAACCGGTTCAGGAAGAGATGGAAGAACTGAAGAGCGTATATACTCCGGGAACCAAGACCATCGAGGACGTATGCAACTACCTCCACATGGATGTGAAGAAGTCCATCAAGGCGCTGATGTTCGTTACCTACGACGATGAACTGAATCCGGCAGAGTACGTATGCGCCTTCGTTCGCGGTGACCGTGAAGTGAACATGATTAAGCTGGTAAATGCACTGGGCATTCCGGAACACTACATCGAATTCGCCAATGAGGACGAGATGGGTGCAACCACCGGTTGTGTCGGCGGATTCACCGGTCCGGTAGGACTGCAGAACTGCAAGATTGTAGTGGACAGCGAACTGGTAGGAACCGTGAACATGTGTGCCGGTGCGAACAAGGAAGACCACCACATGACCGGCGTATGCTACGGAAGAGATTACAAGGGCGACATCGTAACGGATATCAAGGTTCTGAAAGAGGGCGAACGCTGCCCGAAGTGCGGAAAACCGGTTATCGAGCATAGCAGAGGTATCGAGGTTGGACAGATCTTCAAGCTGGGAACCAAGTACTCCGAATCCATGAAGGCGTTCTACAAGGATGAGAACGGAAACGACTGCGTATACCAGATGGGTTGCTACGGCATCGGTATCACCCGTACCCTGCAGGCAATCATCGAGCAGCACAACGATGAAAACGGAATTATCTGGCCGATTTCCGTTGCACCGTATCACGTAATGATTACCGTAATCAATCCGCAGGATGAAACCCAGATGAATCTGGCCAACAAGATTGAGGAAGAGCTGGAGAAGGCCGGGGTGGAAGTTCTGTGCGATGACAGAGATGAGAGACCGGGCGTGAAGTTCAAGGATGCGGATTTGCTGGGACTGCCGATTCGAATCACCGTCGGAAAGAAAGCCGGCGAGGGTGTTGTAGAGTATAAGCTGAGAAGAGAAGGGGAGATGACCCTGAAGTCTGCAGAAGATGCGACAAAGGATGCCATCGATCTGGTAAATGCGGAGAGATTTGGACTGTAATTGTGTTAGAGCTTTTTATAACATTCTTTAAACTGGGATTATTTACGATTGGCGGCGGTGTGGCGATGATACCGATTCTTCAGAACATCGCCGTCAACGAAAAGAAGTGGTTCACGGCAGAGGAAGCGCTGGATGTCATATCCGTCTGCCAGAGCCTCCCCGGTGTTATTGCAATTAACATGGCAACATACGTGGGATTCAAGCGAAAGGGTTTGCTTGGATCCCTTGTTTCGACTGTGGGGGTTGTGCTTCCTTCTTTTGTCGTGATTATTCTGGTGGCCAAAGGCCTGTCCGCCTTCGGAGACAATCCGTACGTGATGGGTGCGTTGGGCGGTCTTCGGGCAGCCGCCATGGGACTGGTGCTGATTGCGGTATATTCCATTGCCAAGGGCGTCATCAAGGATTGGTTTTCCGGGATTTCCTCCTTGGTGGGGATTCTGCTGATTGAATTTACGAATATGAGCGTGGTGCTGATTGTGCTCCTGTTTCTTGTGGCCGGAATTCTACGGGCACTTTGGAACACTCGCCGGGAAGGAGGCTTGAAATGATTTTCGCAAAATTGTTCTGGGCATTCTTCAAAATCGGCGCTGTGGGGTTCGGCGGCGGCATGGCCATCGTGGGCATGATTTACGACACCATCCGGGGATTTGTGTCCATGACCCCGTCCCAATATGCGGACATCGTGGCGATTGCGCAGGTTACGCCGGGACCGGTAGCGGTGAACACGGCCACCTATGTGGGGTATCAGACGGCGGGAATAATGGGATCCCTCGTGGCCACACTGGGGGTTGCCACACCTGCTTTTATCCTGGTGGCCATCGTCGCCAGCATGATCGATCGCTACAAGCAGAGCCGAATCGTTCAAGGCGCGCTGGAGGGAATTCGGCCCGCGACGGTGGGTATGATTTTTACCGCGGCCCTCACCATCTGCCGGCCGGCCATCGAAGCGGAGCATCCTTTGGGTGGAAGCATTTCTGCCATTTCCGGTATTTTGCCGGGACACATTGACGGAATTGCCATCCTGATGTGCGCCGCCACCGTTTTGCTGATCAAGAAGTTCCACGTAAACGCAATGTACGTATTACTGATTATGGGATGCATTGGCGCAGTAGTTGGTGTATAATTTACTGGACTGGACTTTTGAATCGGGCGATAGAGACCGCCCGAAATTGTTTTTAACCGAATGAGAACCGCCGGAGAGATTTGGCGGGGAAAGGGGAACCGATGAAGATATACAATACCATGACCGGCTGCAAGGAAGAATTCGTACCGCTGGAAGAGGGGAAGGTTCGAATCTACGTCTGCGGACCGACCGTATACAATTTCTTTCACATTGGAAATGCCAGACCTTTCGTGGTGTTCGATACACTGCGCCGGTATTTCAAATACAGAGGATATGATGTGAAGTTCGTGCAGAATTTCACTGACGTGGATGACAAGATTATTCGCCGGGCCAAGGAAGAGGGAATCACCGCTCCGGAGGTATCCGAGAAGTACATAAAAGAATACTTCGAAGATGCAAAGGCGCTGAACGTGATTCCGGCGGACGTGCACCCGAAGGTGTCCGAGCACATTCCGGAAATCATTGATTTCATCCGGATGCTGATCGATAAAGGCTATGCCTATGAGGCAGACGGGGATGTGTACTACAGCACCCGGAAGTTCAAGGACTACGGAAAGCTGTCCGGACAGAACATCGATGACCTGGAGTCCGGTGCCCGGATTGCAATCGGCGAAGTGAAGAAGGATCCGCTGGATTTCGCACTGTGGAAGGCGCAGAAGGAACCGGATGAGATTGCATGGGATTCCCCGTGGGGAAAAGGCCGTCCGGGCTGGCACATCGAGTGCTCCACCATGGCGAAGAAGCATCTGGGCGAGACCATCGATATCCACGGCGGTGGACAGGATTTGCAGTTCCCGCATCACGAGAATGAAATTGCACAGTCCGAAGCTTGCAACGGCGTGCCGTTTGCAAAGTATTGGATGCATAACGGATACATCACCGTGGACGGCGTGAAGATGTCCAAATCCCTGAACAACTTCTTTACGGTACGGGATATTCGAAAGGATTTTACCGGAGATTTCATTCGGTTCTTCCTGCTGTCGGGACACTACCGGAGCCCGATTAATTTCAGCGATACGGAAATGAACAGCGTAAAACAAGGCTACGATCGTATTGTGACCGCCGTAGAGACGCTGGAGTTTCTGAAGAAGAACGGTACGGATGAGATGTCCGCTTCGGAAAAGGAAACCTTGGAGAAGCTGAGCGGCTATTACAAGGAAGAATTTATCGCCGCGCTGGAGGACGACCTGAATACGGCATTGGCGATTTCCGTCATCTTTGAAATGGTGACCGCCGTGAACCAGGCAGTGCACGAAAGCGGTTCGAAGGAATTTGCGGAAGAAGCGCTGAAGCAGATTCACGAGCTGACCGATGTCCTGGGAATTCTGCAGGATGCGGAAGAGGATGTCATCGGTGAGGATATTCAGGCGCTGGTGGAAGAGCGCCAGCAAGCGCGGAAAGAGAAGAATTGGGCCAGAGCGGATGAAATCCGGGATATGCTGGCGGAGAAAGGATACACGCTGAAGGATACACCTCAAGGGGTGCAGATTATCAGAAACAACTAAGAATGGATCAGGAAATACAGAACATTAACACGACAACCCTGGCGTACATGGGCGATGCGGTGTACGAGGTTCGCGTCCGGGAAATGCTGATTGAGCACGATCCTCACGATGTGGGAAAACTCCACAAGATGGCGGTTCGCTACGTTTCGGCGGAGGGTCAGGCGAAAGCCATGCGGAAGCTGGTGAACGGATTCCTGTCGGAGGATGAAATCCGTCTCTACAAGAGAGCTCGAAATCATCGGACGCTGTCCCGGTCCAAGAATACGGACCCTCGCACCTACAAGGTGGCCACGGGATTCGAAGCCTTGATTGGATATCTCTTTCTGGCAGAGGAATCGGATCGGCTGGACGAAGTCATCGAGGAAGCCATCCGGATTATTGAAGAGGAGTAACATATGAGCAAAGCGGATCAGCTGTTCGTGACCATGTGTCAGGACATTATCGAGAACGGTTTCAGTACGGAGGGACAGAAAGTGCGCCCGCACTGGCCGGACGGAACACCGGCCCACACCATCAAGAATTTCGGTGTGGTGAACCGGTATAATCTGCAGGAAGAATTTCCTGCACTGACCCTGCGCCCAACCGCCATCAAATTGGCTTTTGACGAACTCCTGTGGATCTGGCAGAAGAAATCCAACAACGTCCACGACCTGAACAGCCATATTTGGGACGAATGGGCGGATGAGAACGGATCCATCGGCAAAGCCTACGGCTACCAGCTGGGAAAGAAGTACACCTTCAAGCAGGGCGAAATGGACCAGGTGGACAACGTGCTGTGGCAGCTGAAGAACGACCGGTATTCCCGGCGGATTCTGACCAACATGTACAACTTTGACGATCTCTCGGAGATGAACTTGGAGCCTTGCGCTTACAGCGTCACCTTCAATGTTAAAGGGGATACGCTGAACGCCATTCTGAACCAGCGGTCTCAGGATATCCTGACGGCCAATAACTGGAATGTGGTGCAGTATGCCCTCCTCCTGATGATGATGGCCAACGTCAGCGGTCTCAAAGCCGGCGAGCTGGTGCACGTCATTTCCGACGCCCACATCTACGATCGCCATGTGGACATCGTAAAAGAATTGATCGCCCGGCCCCAGTATCCGGCACCGAAGGTGACCCTGAATCCGGAGGTGAAGAACTTCTACGATTATACGGTGGATGATTTGACGGTGGAAAACTACGAGCACAATCCTCAGGTGAAGAATATTCCGGTTGCAATTTAACGGAAAACAGTGTAGATTAAACGGTGCGGCAGACTGCCGTATGCTGACCCGGTGAGGAAAGCCTTGCCGGGTTTCTTTTATAAATAGATGAAAACCGAAGAAATTCGTAAGGAGGAGATATGAATCTGATTGTGGCAGTGGACTCGGAATGGGGCATCGGCTGCGGCGGAGAGCTGCTGGCCCACATCCCGGGAGACCTAAAGTACTTTAAGGAGACCACCATGGATAAGGTGGTGGTGATGGGCCGGAAGACCCTGGAAAGTCTGCCGGGAAAGAAAGGGCTTCCGAAGCGGGTGAATTTCGTGCTCACCGGAAATCCGGAATTCGAGGCGGAACGGTGTCAGGTGGTTCATTCGGAAGAAGAACTGACCGAGGCGCTGGAGGAATACAAGACGGAAGATGTTTTTATCATCGGCGGAGAGAGCATTTACCGTCGGTTCTACGAACAGTGCGACAAGCTGTATGTGACGAAGATGCATGCGAACCTGAATGCGGATCGTTTCATGGTGAACCTGGACGAAGATGCTCGGTTTCGAGAGACTTGGGAGAGCGAACTGCAGAATGAAAACGGGATTGAGTATCAATTCGTTCTATATGAAAGGAGTTAAGGATGGCCGGAAAGAAGAAAAACGGAAAGAATCGCCGGGATGCCCACGGGGTGTATGAGAGAAGAGAAGCCAGAGGCAAGAGCAGCTACGGCGGAAACCGTTCCAACGGACGGAGTGACGGAAGCCGAAGAGGCGGCAGGGATGGCGGTCGGGAGAACAATTCCCGTCCGGTATATGATTACGGCGGCGCGGGAAGCCGGCCGAGCAGTCGCCGTGCACCGCGGACGGAGGGATTCCGGGGCGGAAATTCGGAACGCAGAGGCGTGAGAAACTTTGAGCAGGAAGAATCTGCGGAGAACTTGCTGGTGGGAAGAAATCCGGTAATCGAAGCTCTGCGGGCGGGTCACGATGTGGAACGCATCTATATGGCGGAAGGTGCCGGCGGATCCATTTCTATCATCCGGGCTTTGGCAAAGGAACAGGGTGTGTCCATCAGCATGGTGGATCGGTTTAAGCTGGACCACATGGCACCGGGACAGAAGCACCAGGGGGTGATTGCGGAAATTCCGGCATATCACTATTCCACGATGCAGGATATTTTCGCCCGGGCGGCGGCGATGGATGAGGAGCCGTTCATCGTCATCCTGGATGAAATCACCGACCCTCACAATGTGGGAGCTATCATTCGGAGTGCGGAGTGCATGGGCGCCCACGGAATCATTATTCCGAACCGGAGAGCCTGTGGTCTTACCAGCACCGTCGCGAAGAGTGCGGCGGGCGCCATCGAACAGATTCCGGTGGTGCGAGTGACCAATATCGGAAGAACCATCGAGGAACTTCAGAGCCGGGGTATCTGGATTGCGGCCTGCGATATGGACGGCGAAGCGTATTACTCTGCGGCAGGACTGAACGGTGCGGTGGCCATCGTCATCGGCAACGAGGGCCGCGGAATCGGAAAACTGGTTCGGGAGAAATGTGATTTTGTCGTTTCCGTTCCGATGAAGGGTAAAATCAATTCGCTGAATGCATCCAATGCGGCAGCCATTGTGCTGGCGGAAATCCGCAGACGCCGGGAGTGCCGGTAAACTGTTTTTTTCAACAGGAAAAATGAGAAATTTTTAGGGACAAAAACAGTTTCAAAACCTTGAAACGTAAGGCTTTGAAGGAATTACAAAAAGTAAATCGTCCCATATTTTTCAACAAGGAAATTCATGTTTCAATTTCAAAACAAAGGTTAACATTCAGACAATCTTCATATAATATTCACTTAAAGAAAGGATGTTGTCGCGGACAACGAAAGTGAGGTTTGTGATGAATAAGAAACAGATGATTTCCAATGGGATGTTGGCAACGATGGCAATGACAATTCTCAGCGTAATTTTTGTCGTATTGGTATGCCACGAGTCGATTGTTACTCAGACGGTCGTTTCCGTAGTGTGCTTCGTACTGGCTGCGATGGCAATGAGCCACGTGAAGGTGCACACCGGTAGGTAAGGAAGCACTCCAAAGCCGGCTTTTGCCGTGTAATCCCGGAAAAAGTGAATAAAACGAGTAAAGCAGCAAAAATATTTACAAAATCTCTTGACATTGACGAGGTATCAGAGTAATATTATTGAGCGACTTTATGAAATAACAAACAGAGCAGTGAGATACCTGCTCTGATTTTGGAGTGAATAAGGATTTTTGCAAGATAATGGCAGTATAAGGAGGAAACTACTGTGAGAAACAAAATCATCCTGGCATGCACCGAGTGCAAGCAGAGAAACTACAACACCATGAAGAACAAGAAGAACAATCCGGACAGAATTGAGCTGAGAAAGTATTGCAAGTTCTGCGGAAAAGAGACTCTTCACAAGGAAACAAAGTAATTACTGCATTGTAAACAACGGAGTGCAATCATGGTTAATGAAAAAGAAACTGGGAAGAAGAGCCGCGGCGAAAAGCGCGGAATCCTGGGATATCTTGCCGGCGTAAAGGAAGAGTTCGGCAAGGTGGTATGGCCGACGAAGAACGAGCTGAGCAGCAGTACACTGGTTGTATTTGCAGTGTGCGCATTCTTTGCTTTGAGCTTCTGGCTGGTGGATACCGGATTCCTTGCGTTGCTGCGTAAAGTGCTTGGAATTACACTTTCCTAGTATATAGGAGCAATTGAATATGGCGGACATGACAGAGAATTTGAATGCGAACAGCACTTCCGTGTCGCCGCTGGAAGGCGAAGGACTTCGTGGTGACGGTACCTCGAAGTGGTATGTGGTGCATACGTATTCTGGCTATGAGAACAAGGTAAAAAGCAACATCGAGAAGATGGTGGAATATCGTGGCATGCAGGACCTGATTGAAGAAGTCGTAATCCCAACCGAAGAGATTATGGAGCTCAAGAACGGTCAGCGGAAAATCAAAACCCGCAAGCTGTATCCGGGATATGTCGTTATCAAGATGATTGTAAATAATGAAACTTGGTACCTGGTTCGCAACACAGAGGGTGTTACGGGCTTTGTTGGACACGGTTCGGATCCGATTCCTTTGAGCAAGGAAGAAGTGGTACGAATGGGTGTCGAAAAAATGCGAATCGACCTGGACGTTGAAGTCGGCGATACAATCCGCGTTATCGGGGGTCCTTTTGAAGGACAACTGGGCATCGTAGAAGAGATCAGCCCAGAAAAGCAGATTGTTAAAGCCAGAGTTTCGATGTTCGGTAGAGATACTCCTGTGGAACTTGAATTTTCGCAGGTTGGAAAAATTCAATAATTAATTGAAGAAAGGAGAAGACGATGGCAAAGAAAATTGATGGCTACATCAAATTACAGATTCCTGCCGGGGGAGCAACTCCTGCACCACCTGTTGGTCCTGCACTGGGTCAGAAGAGCGTGAACATCATGGACTTCTGTAAGCAGTTCAATGCAAGAACAGCAGATCAGAGCGGAATGGTTATTCCGGTTGTTATCACTGTTTATGCAGACAGAAGCTTCAGCTTTGTGTGCAAGACACCGCCAGCAGCAGTTCTGCTGAAGAAGGCTGCAGGAATCGAGAGTGCATCTGGAGAACCGAACAAGCGCAAGGTCGCTACCATTACTCTGGAGCAGGCTCAGGAAATCGCTAAGACTAAGATGCCGGACCTGAATGCAGCATCCCTTGAAGCCGCAACGGACATGATTAAGGGAACCGCAAGAAGCATGGGCATCATCGTAGAAGGCTAAGACAGTGGGAGGCGGAAGCCGTTAGTACCACAAGGAGGAAAAAATGCCAAAGAGAAGTAGAAGATACAGCGAAGCTGCAAAAGACTTCGATAAGACTCAGACTTACGAAGTAGCAGAAGCTGTACAGCACGTAAAGGAACTTGCAACTGCAAAGTTCGATGAAACCATCGAAATGCACATCCGTCTCGGCGTAGATGGAAGACACGCAGACCAGCAGGTAAGAGGAGCTACTGTACTGCCGCACGGAACCGGTAAATCCAAGAAGGTTCTGGTTTTCGCAAAGGGCGCAAAGGCAGAAGAGGCAGAGGCAGCCGGTGCGGATTATGTCGGTGCTGAGGATATGGCACAGAAAATCCAGCAGGAAAACTGGTTCGACTTCGATGCAGTAGTAGCAACCCCGGATATGATGGGCGTTGTAGGTCGTTTGGGTAGAGTTCTGGGACCGAAGGGCTTGATGCCAAACCCGAAGTCCGGCACCGTAACCATGGACGTAACGAAAGCACTGGAAGAGATTAAAGCCGGTAAGGTGGAGTATCGTCTGGACAAGGCAAACATCATCCACGTAATCATCGGAAAGAAATCTTTCACCGAAGAGCAGCTGGTAGAGAATGCAAATGCACTGCTGAACGCAATTGCGAAGGCTAAGCCATCCGCAGCAAAGGGTCAGTACTTCAAGAGCGTAACCATCGCTTCCACAATGAGCCCTGGCGTTAAAGTGAACAGCGCATCCTTAGGCTAAATCGTTATCTTTTAAAAATCGAATATCAACCGTAGACAGCGGGTGCGAAAGCTTAATTTCCCGCCGAGGTACAATATAAATTGAACCCCGCTGTCTCCATAGCGGGGTATTTTGTACCGTGTGTGACATTCGGAACAAAACTATGACCGCCCGGCGGTCAGGAAAGGAGAACAAATGTCTGTAGAAGCAAAAAAAGCAAAACAGGTAGTAATTGACGAAATCAAAGAACGTTTTGAACAGGCTCAGTCTGTTGTTGTTGTAGATTATCTCGGTCTGACTGTAGCAGAAGCCGATGAGATGAGAAAGAATCTCAGAGAAGGCGGCGTTAGCTTCACCGTTTACAAGAACACTCTTGTAAAGCGTGCCATCGAAGGAACACCGTACGAAGCTCTGGGCGAAGCCCTGAAGGGTTCCAGCGCATTCGCATTCAGCAACGAAGACGCGACTGCAGGTGCAAGAATCCTGAACAAGTCCATCAAGCAGTACAAGAAGATGGCGTTCAAGGGCGCTGTAGTAGAAGGTCAGGTATATGACGCAAAGCAGGTAGAAGAGCTGGCTGAAATTCCGTCCAGAGAAGAGCTCATCGCTCGTTTCATGGGAAGCATCCAGTCCCCTCTGTCTCAGCTTGTTAGAACCTTCAAGGCAATTGCTGACAAGGACGAGGAAGCTGCAGAAGCTTAATCGAAATCGTAATTTTATAAAGCGGGCCATTGCGGCCTAACCAACAATCATAAAAATCAGAAAAGGAGAACTTATAATGGATAAGGATCAGATCATCGAGGCTCTGAAGGGAATGAGCATTCTCGAAATCAACGAACTCGTTAAGGCTTGTGAAGAAGAATTCGGCGTATCCGCTGCTGCTGCTGTTGTAGCTGCTCCGGGAGCTGCCGGTGGTGCTGCTGCTGAAGAAGAACAGACTGAATTCACTGTTGTTCTGAAGGAAGTTGGCGACAACAAGATCAAGGTTATCAAGGCTGTAAGAGAAGCTACCGGTCTTGGCCTGAAGGAAGCAAAGGCTCTGGTTGACGGTGCTCCGGCTAACGTTAAGGAAAACGTTGAGAAGGCTGAAGCAGATGCACTCAAGGCTTCTCTGGAAGAAGTTGGCGCAGTAGTTGAGCTGAAGTAGTTCAGATACGAAGTCAGAAATTGGGCCCTGATTGTCTCAGGGCCCATATTGTTGTTTGCGTATATCTATCTCGCCTGGGGGTATTGAGACCCGAAGTGAGCGAGAAAAAATCACTGAAAACACTCAAAATTTACACAAGTTCTATGCAATTGTGCCATATACTTGTTAGTTGCAATAGAATCGATTTTTTCTTGAACAATAAGGAGTGATAACATGCCAAGACCTGTAAAAGTTGGTAGGAAAGAACGCATGACCTTTGCCAAGATCAATGAAGTTTGCGAGATGCCGAACCTCATTGACGTGCAGACACAGTCCTATAAATGGTTTGTGGAAGAAGGTCTGTCAGAGGTTCTGGAGGACGTTTCCCCAATCCGGGATACAACGAATACCCTCAGTCTCGAGTTCGCCGACTACCATTTTTCCGAAGAAACCAAATATAGTCAGGAAGAATGTAAAGAACGGGAGACCACGTATGCAACATCTCTTACGGTAAAGGTACGGCTGATTAACCGCGAGACCGGTGAGATTAAAGAGCAGGATGTCTTCATGGGCGAGTTTCCTCTGATGACAGAAAAGGGCACATTCATCTACAACGGTGCAGAGAGAGCCATCGTCACACAGCTGGTTCGTTCTCCGGGACCGTATTTTGAAGTATTAGTGGACAAGTCCAATCAGAATCTGTTCTCTTCTACGATTATTCCGAACCGTGGTGCATGGTTGGAGTATGAAACGGATTCTGCTGGCATCATATATGTAAGAGTAGACCGAACAAGAAAATTACCGATTACCGCCTTCCTGAGAGCATTGGGTCTGGATTCCAACCAGGATATTCTGGACACCTTTGGCGATGACGACAGACTGATTCGTACGCTGGAGAAGGATAACACCAAGAACAGCGATGAAGGCGTGAAGGAAATATATAGAAGATTAAGACCGGGAGATCCGCCAACCGTTGAGAATGCGCGATCCATGCTGAACTCCCTTCTCTTCGATGCGAGACGCTACGATCTGGCGAAAGTCGGAAGATATAAATACAATAAGAAGCTGGGAATTCACAACAGACTGGTGAACTCCTATGCGGCAGAGGATATCATCGATCCGAACACCGGAGAAATCCTGGTGGAAAAGGATGGATTTATTTCCCGTGCAAAGGCATATGAAATCGAGAATGCCGGTGTACTGAGCGCACTGATCCGCAGCAAGAACGAGAATGATGGTTCCGTCGCGAAGGTTATCGGAAACCAGTTCGTGGATCCGACCGGATACGTGGACATCGACCTGGCACCGTACAAGCTGTCTGAGCTGGTTTACTACCCGGTGCTGAAGGATATCATTGACAATGCGGAGACCGAGGATGATCTGAAGGCGGCAATTGCCAGCCGGAAGCACGAGCTTTCTCCGAAACACGTCATCCTTGCGGACATCATCGCATCCGTCAGCTACCTGCTGAACTTGAACTACGGACTGGGTGAAGTGGACGATATCGACCACCTGGGCAACCGTCGTCTGAAGACCGTGGGTGAATTGCTTCAGAACCAGTTCCGTATCGGATTCTCCAGAATGGAACGTTCTGTACGGGAACGCATGACCAATGAAAATGCTACACCGCAGCAGCTGATTAACATTCGTCCGGTAACCGCAGCGGTAAGAGAGTTCTTCGGAAGTTCTCAGCTGTCTCAGTTCATGGACCAGAACAACCCGCTGGCAGAGCTGACTCATAAGAGAAGACTTTCCGCACTGGGACCGGGTGGTCTGTCCAGAGAAAGAGCCGGAATGGAAGTTCGAGACGTACATTATTCTCACTACGGAAGAATGTGCCCAATCGAGACTCCGGAAGGTCCGAACATCGGACTGATCGGTTCCCTGACGACTTATGCGATCATTAACGAATATGGTTTTATCGAAACACCGTATCGTAAGGTCGATAAAGAAACCGGCATCGTTACCAAGACAGTGGAATATCTGTCCGCAGACGATGAGGAACTGATGGTTGTGGCTCAGGCCAACGAACCGTTGGATGAAGACGGAAGATTCCTGAACAAGAAGGTTGCCGTTCGAGGCGTCAAGGGTGAAGTAACCATGGCGATGCGGGGCGAAGTGGACTACATGGACGTATCACCGAAACAGGTAGTGTCCGTATCCACTGCGATGATTCCGTTCCTGGAAAACGACGATGCGAACCGTGCCCTGATGGGTTGTAACATGCAGCGTCAGGCGGTTCCGCTGCTTGTGACTGAGGCTCCGTATGTCGGAACCGGTATCGAGTACAAGGCCGCTTGTGACTCCGGCGCAGTTGTTCTGGCTAAAAACACCGGAACGGTTGAATTCGTGGATGCGAAGACCATCCGGATTCGCCGGGACGAGGATAACGGCGTAGACAACTACAAGCTGCTGAAGTTCAAGCGTTCCAACCAGGGTACCTGCATTAATCAGAGACCGATTGTTTCCTTTGGAGAACACATCGAAGCCGGCGAGGTAATCGCCGACGGTCCGTCCACCAATCTGGGTGAGATTTCTCTGGGCAAGAACCTGCTGATTGGATACATGACCTGGGAAGGTTACAACTACGAGGATGCGATTATCCTGAACGAGCGCCTGCTCATGGATGATGTGCTCACCTCGATCCATATTGAGAAATACGAGTGCGAAGCGAGAGAGACCAAGCTGGGTGCGGAAGAAATCACCCGGGATATCCCGAACGTCAGCGAAGATATGCTGAAGGAGCTGGATGAAGAAGGTATCATTCGCGTAGGTGCCAGCGTCAAATCCTCCGACATTCTGGTGGGAAAACTGACGCCGAAGAGCGAAACCGATCTCACCGCAGAAGTTCGGATGCTCCGTGCTATTTTTGGAGAGAAATCCAAAGAAGTAAGAGATACATCGCTGAGAGTTCCTCACGGTGAAGCCGGTATTGTCGTAGACGTGCAGGTATTCAGCAGAGAGAACGGAGACAGCGAGCTGCCGCCGGGTGTAAACAAGGTGGTACGTGTCTACATTGCGACAAAAAGAAAGATTAACGTGGGCGATAAGATGTCCGGACGTCACGGTAACAAGGGTGTCATCTCCCGGATTTTGCCGGAAGAGGATATGCCGTTCAAGGATGATGGCGAGACCCTACAGGTCATGCTGAATCCGTTGGGCGTACCTTCCCGAATGAACGTCGGACAGGTATTGGAAGTTCACCTGGGACTGGCGGCAAAGACCAAGGGCTGGTATATCGCGACACCGGTATTCGACGGTGCACACGAGAGCGATGTCGTTCAGCTGCTGGACGAATGCGGATATTCCAAGACTGGTAAGCTGCCGCTGAGAGACGGACGTACCGGTGAATACTTCGACCACAACGTAACGGTGGGCTACATGTACATGCTGAAGCTGCACCATCTGGTAGATGATAAGATCCATGCGAGAAGTACGGGCCCGTACTCTCTGGTAACGCAGCAGCCGTTGGGCGGAAAAGCTCAGTTCGGTGGACAGCGTTTCGGAGAGATGGAAGTATGGGCGCTGGAAGCATACGGTGCCGCTTACACATTGCAGGAAATCCTCACCGTGAAGTCCGATGATATCATCGGTCGTGTAAAGACCTACGAAGCAATCGTCAAGGGCGAGAACATTCCGGAACCGGGAATCCCGGAATCCTTCAAGGTATTGATCAAGGAGCTCCAGGCTCTGGCACTGGATGTTCGCGCGATGACCGGTGACAATAAGGAAATCAAGCTGAAGAATACATCGGAATACGATGATCCGGCAACGGTAGACAGCATGCTGAAGCAGGCAGACCGGAAGTCGGAAGCAGAACACGAACGGGAAGAGCGCAAGCGGGAAAGAATGAGAATGGAAGAAGAGGAATCGGACGACGCATTCAGCCTGCAGGACCCGGACGATGAAGAGATGGATGATGATGCTTTTGCGGCAGAAGCGGAAGCACAAGCAGCTGCCGGAATCGAGGCAGAGGCAGACGACTCGTTCGAGGATGACGATGACATGTCGGATAACAGCGACATCAGCAGTCTTCTCGGAAACGATGACGAGGCCGGTTACGAGATTTAAGAGGTAAGGGAGGAAATATGAATAACGAGAATAATTACGAACTTAGAAATTTTGAATCCCTGCAGATCAAACTGGCATCCACAGAGAAAATGAAGGAATGGTCTTACGGCGAGGTTACCAAGCCGGAGACCATCAACTACAGAACCCTGAAGCCGGAAAGAGACGGACTGTTCTGCGAAAGAATTTTTGGACCGACCAAGGACTGGACCTGCAGTTGCGGTAAGTTCAACAAAATCCGTTTCAAAGGACAGATTTGTCCGAGCTGCGGCGTTGAGGTTACCAAATCCAAGGTTCGTAGAGAGAGAATGGGACATATCGAGCTGGTTGCGCCGGTGTCCCACATCTGGTACTTCAAGGGAATCCCGTCCAGAATCGGTCTGGTTCTGGACATTACCCCGAAGAATCTGGAGAGAGTGCTCTACTTTGCTTCCTATATCGTAACGGATCCGGGAGATACTCCGTTTGAATACAAGCAGATTATCGAGGAAACCCAGTACAATGAGGCAAGAGAAATCTACGGCAAGAATTTTAAGGCAGCAATGGGTGCGGAGGCAATCAAGCAGCTGCTGATGGATATTGACGTAGACGAGCTGGCCGAGGAGCTTCGGGAACAGCTCACGAAGGCGTCCGGTCAGAAGCGGATTCGTCTAGTAAAAAGACTGGAAGTTATCGAGGCCTTCAAGCAGTCCGGCAATAGACCGGAGTGGATGATTCTGGACGTTGTTCCGGTAATTCCGCCGGATCTCCGTCCGATGGTACAGTTGGAAGGCGGACGTTTCGCAACTTCCGACCTGAACGACCTGTACCGCCGGGTAATCAACAGAAACAACAGACTGAAGAAGCTGTTGGAACTGGGTGCCCCGGACATTATCGTTCGAAACGAGAAGAGAATGCTGCAGGAATCCGTAGACTCTCTGATTGACAACGGCAGAAGAGGCAGACCGGTAACAGGCGTTGCCGGAAGAGCGCTGAAATCTCTGTCGGATATGCTCAAGGGTAAGCAGGGACGTTTCCGTCAGAACCTGCTGGGCAAGCGTGTTGACTACTCCGGCCGTTCCGTAATCGTTGTCGGCCCGGGACTGAAGTTCTATCAGTGCGGTCTGCCAAAGACCATGGCGCTGGAGCTGTTCAAGCCGTTCATCATGAAGGAACTGGTGGCACAGGAGAAGGCACACAACATCAAGAGCGCAAAGACCATGGTAGAGAAGATGAAGCCGGAAGTTTGGGATGTCCTGGACTACGTGATCAAGGATCATCCGGTTCTTCTGAACCGTGCCCCGACACTGCACAGACTGGGAATTCAGGCATTCGAACCGGTACTGGTAGAAGGTAAAGCCATTAAGCTGCACCCGCTGGTTTGTACCGCGTTCAACGCCGACTTCGACGGAGACCAGATGGCGGTTCACGTTCCGCTGTCCGTAGAAGCTCAGGCAGAAGCCAGATTTCTGATGCTTTCCGTGAACAACATCCTGGCACCGAAGGACGGTTCTCCAATTACCATCCCGACACAGGATATGATTCTGGGAAGTTACTACCTGACTCACCCGGGTTCCGAAGAGAGAAACCTGGACAACGAGAAGGGCGACGGCAAGTGCTTTACGGATATGGATGAGATGATGATGGCATATCAGAACGGCTCCATTGGCATTCATGCGAAGGTCAAGGTGCGGATGAAGGCATATCCGGAAGATCCGGGCAAGCTGGTAGAATCCACCGTTGGCCGATTCATCTTCAACCAGGGCCTGCCGCAGGATATGGGCTTTGTAGACCGTGAGAAGGATCCGTATTCATTGGAAGTAGACTTCCTGTGCGGAAAGAAGCAGCTGGGTACGATTATCGACAAATGCTTCAAGAAGCACGGAAATACAGACACCGTTCTGATGCTAGACTACGTGAAGAGCATTGGCTATCACTACTCCACCATCGGTGCAGTAACCATCTCCATCTCCGACATGGAAATTCCGGAAGAGAAGGCAGAAATCGTTGCTGCGGCAGAGCGTGACGTCGATAAATTCGAAACCTACTACAGACGTGGACTGATGTCCGACCGTGAGAGATATGACCGCGTTATCGGTGTATGGAGAGAGGCAACCGGAAAGGTAGCGGACGCCCTGATGGAATCCCTGGGATCCATGAACAACCTGTTCATCATGGCCAACTCCGGAGCCAGAGGTAACAAGAGCCAGATCAGTCAGGTCGGCGGAATGCGTGGACTGATGGCCAACGCTGCCGGACATACGGTAGAGATTCCAATCAAGTCCAACTTCCGTGAAGGTCTGTCCATACTGGAATACTTTATTTCATCCAACGGTGCGCGTAAGGGTCTGACGGATACCGCGCTGCGTACGGCCGATTCCGGATACCTGACCCGTCGTCTGGTAGATATTTCCCACAGCGTTATCGTAAACGACTGGGATTGCGGTTCTACCGAAGGCGTAGAGGTTCAGGCATTCAAGGATGGCAAGGACGTCATCGAGCCGCTGAACCAGCGTATCGCAGGACGCTTCGCGGCGGAGGATATCGTGGATCCGACTACCGGCGAGGTTCTGGTAAAAACAAACGACGAGATTTCCGATGCGATGGCAGAGCACATCGAAGCAATCGGTATCGAAACCGTCAAAATCCGTTCCGTAATGACCTGCCGTGCGGAGAGAGGTGTCTGCGTAAAATGCTACGGCAGAAACCTGGCAACGGGAACTCAGGTACTTCCGGGCGAAGCGGTTGGTATTATCGCCGCACAGTCCATCGGAGAACCGGGTACTCAGCTGACCATGAGAACGTTCCATACCGGTGGTGTCGCAGGAAGCGATATCACACAGGGTCTTCCGAGAGTCGAGGAGCTGTTCGAAGCTAGAAAGCCAAAGGGTCTTGCAGAAATCTGCGAGGCAGACGGCGTAGTGGAAAGCATCGCGCTCCGAGACGACAACAAGACCGAGGTCATCGTTCGCGAGGAAGGCGGAAATCGAGAATACATCATCCCGTACGGTGCACGTTTGCTGGTTAGCGAGGGCGATGAAGTCCATGCCGGTCACCAGCTCACCAAGGGACCGCTGGATCCGAAGGATATCATGAGAATTCTGGGTGTATCCGGAGTATACGAATATCTCCTGTCCGAGGTACAGAGAGTATACAGACAGCAGGGTGTAGATATCAATGATAAGCACATCGAAGTTATCGTAAGCCAGATGCTGTCCAAGTACAAGATTGAGAAGTCCGGTGACACCGACCTGCTGCCGGGCGGAATGTACAGCCGCTTCGAACTGGAGAAGGCCAACGAGGCTGCGGCAGAGAAAGACGGAGAGCCGGCAACGGCAGAACGTCAACTGCTGGGTATCACCAAGGCAGCCCTGGCAACCAACTCCTTCCTGTCTGCGGCATCCTTCCAGGAGACCACACGTGTCCTGACCGATGCAGCGGTAAAGGGAAAGACCGACCACCTGAGAGGTCTGAAGGAGAACGTTATGATCGGAAAGCTCATTCCGGCAGGTACCGGCATGAAGCAGTATCGTAACATCGAGGTAGACTACGGAGAAAACGAACCTTTAATGAGAAGCTCCTACGAAGAAAACGAAGAAGGAAATGCTTCCGAAACCGCTTCCGACAAGAGTTCGAAGATGGAAGGTTTGAACGAAGATCTGGAAAGTCTCGCAAATTAATAATTTAGCATTGACAAAATATCAGTATTGCTGATATAATCATCAATGTTCGTTATCACTGAAAGACCTGGCGCACCAGGTCTTTCAGTTTGATTTACGATAAATGCTGCAGCCTATCGCTGCGGTGGCATAAATTCTAGAGGAAAGGAGACAATAATGCCTACTATTAACCAATTAGTTCGTCAGGGTAGAACCAGCTCGGTAAAGAAGTCTAATGCACCTGCGCTCGGTAAGAACATGAACACACTGAAGAAGAGTCTTACCAACGTTAACTCACCACAGAAGAGAGGCGTGTGCGTAGCGGTTAAGACTGTTACTCCTAAGAAGCCAAATTCAGCTCTGAGAAAAGTTGCAAGAGTTCGTTTGACTAACGGAATCGAAGTTACCGCTTACATTCCGGGTATCGGCCACAATCTGCAGGAGCACTCCGTTGTTCTGATCAGAGGCGGAAGAGTTAAGGACCTCCCGGGTGTTAGATATCACATCGTAAGAGGTACCCTGGATACAGCTGGCGTATCCGACCGTGGTCAGGCGCGTTCCAAGTACGGAGCAAAGAGACCTAAGAAGAAGTAGTTGATTCGGGATATTGTCTTAATATTGTAATATATTAAGGCGCCGCGGCCGGCGTTAGAAGTTCGGTCGAGTACCCCGTGGTAACAAGGAGGGAAGAGAAGTGCCAAGAAAAGGTAACACACCAAAGAGAGATGTACTTCCAGATCCAGTATACGGTAGTGTCGTAGTTGCAAAGCTCATCAACAGCATCATGCTGGATGGTAAGAAGGGCGTTGCTCAGAGCATCGTATATGATGCTTTCGACCAGATTCAGGAAGCTACCGGCAATGAACCACTGGAAGTATTTGAAGAGGCAATGAACAACATCATGCCGAAACTGGAAGTTAAAGCAAGAAGAATCGGTGGTGCGAACTACCAGGTTCCGATTGAAGTAAGACCAGAAAGACGTCAGACTCTGGCTCTGCGTTGGCTCACTCTGTACACAAGAAACAGAGGCGAGAAGACCATGGCAGAGAGACTGGCAAAAGAGCTCATCGATGCGTCCAACAATACAGGTGCGTCTGTAAAGAAGAAGGAAGATACGCATAAGATGGCTGAGGCAAACAAGGCGTTTGCACACTTCAGATGGTAATCTGAAAGAAACAGAAAGAGAAAACGAGTATTATAGAGAGGAGATAGAATGCCAAGAGAATTTTCTTTGGAGAAAACAAGAAACGTTGGTATCATGGCTCATATCGATGCCGGTAAGACCACAACGACAGAACGTATTCTGTTTTACACAGGAAAAACGCACAAGATCGGTGAAACACACGATGGTGCAGCTACCATGGACTACATGGCCCAGGAGCAGGAACGTGGTATTACCATCACCTCTGCGGCTACTACCGCTCAGTGGAAAGACACTCGTATCAATATTATCGACACCCCGGGACACGTGGACTTTACCGTTGAGGTAGAGAGATCTCTTCGTGTACTGGACGGTGCGGTAATGGTACTCAGTGCGAAAGAGGGTGTAGAGCCTCAGTCAGAAACAGTTTGGAGACAGGCTGAGAAGTATAACGTACCGAGAATGATCTTCGTTAACAAGATGGACGTTCTGGGTGCAGATTTCTTCCACGTTCTCGACACAATTCATGATAGATTAAGAGCGAATGCCGTTCCGGTTCAGATGCCAATCGGTGCAGAGAACCAGTTCGTAGGTATCATCGACCTGATCACCATGAAGGCAGAGGTATATGACAGAGACGTTCTTGGAACTGAATTTGATATCGTAGATATTCCGGAAGACATGCTGGAAGAGGCTCAGGTATGGCACGATAAGCTGGTTGAGTCTGTTGCAGAGTGTGACGAGGAACTCATGATGAAGTATCTTGAGGGTGAAGAAATCACCATCGACGAGATCAAGACCACAATCCGTAAAGAGACACTGAAGGGCGAGATGTTCCCGATGTTCTGCGGATCTGCATACAAGAACAAGGGTGTTCAGATGATGCTGGACGGTATCGTAGATTACATGCCATCCCCACTGGACATTCCGGCTATCAAGGGTATTGACCCGGATACCGGAGAAGAGGATGAAAGACACTCCAGCGATAAGGCTCCGTTTGCCGCACTTGCATTCAAGATTGTTGCTGACCCGTTTGTTGGTAAGCTGGCATTCTTCCGTGTATACTCCGGAACTCTGAAGGCAGGTTCCTACGTATACAACGCAACCAAGGGCAAGAAGGAGAGAATCGGCCGTATCATGCAGATGCATGCGAACCACAGACAGGAAATCGAGATGGTATACTCCGGTGACCTGGCTGCCGCTGTTGGTCTGAAGCAGACCACCACCGGTGACACTCTGTGTGACGAGGATCATCCGATTATTCTGGAATCCATGGAATTCCCGGATCCGGTAATCGAGATTGCAATTGAGCCGAAGACCAAGGCAGGTCAGGAAAAGATGGGTATTGCTCTGGCAAAGCTGGCAGAAGAAGACCCAACCTTCAAGACCTACACCAACGCCGATACCGGTCAGACCATCATCGCCGGCATGGGTGAGCTTCACCTGGAAATCATCGTCGACAGACTGCTGAGAGAGTTCAAGGTAGAAGCAAACGTTGGTAAGCCTCAGGTATCCTACAAGGAGACCATCACCAAGGAAGTGGACGAGGATTACAAGCACAAGAAACAGACCGGTGGTTCCGGACAGTACGGACACGTTCGTTTCAAGATGTATCCGAGAGAAGCCGGTTCCGGATTCGAATTCAAGAACTCCATCGTGGGTGGTGCGATTCCGAAGGAATACATCCCGAAGATCGAGGAAGGATTCGTCAGCGCAATGGAAACCGGTCCGGTTGCCGGCTATCAGATGGTAGACATCGGTATCGAGCTGTATGACGGTTCTTACCACGAAGTCGACTCTTCCGAGATGGCCTTCAAGATTGCAGCAACCATGGGATTCAAGGATGCCTGCAAGAAGGCAGCACCGGTTCTTCTGGAGCCAATCTTCAAGGTTGAGGTAACCGTTCCGGAGAACAACATGGGTGACATCATCGGTGATATCAGTTCCAGAAGAGGAAGAATCGAAGGATCTGACATCAGAGGCGGTGCCGCAATCGTACGTGGATTCGTTCCGCTGTCCGAGATGTTCGGTTACGCTACCGACCTGCGTTCCAAGACACAGGGAAGAGGTACCTATGTAATGCAGTTCGACCATTTCGACAAGCTCCCGGAGAGCCTGCTGGAAAAGGTAACGAAGTAGTATAAAAAATTATTTTTACCATATTAGGAGGAAAGATATGGCTAAGCAGAAATATGAGAGAACCAAACCGCATATTAATATCGGTACAATTGGCCACGTTGACCACGGTAAGACCACTCTGACTGCAGCAATCACTAAGACACTGCACGCAAGATACGGTCTGGGTGCTGACGTAGCATTCGACGAAATCGATAAGGCGCCGGAAGAAAAGGCAAGAGGAATCACGATTTCTTCCGCACACGTAGAGTATGAGACTCCGAACAGACACTACGCTCACGTAGACTGCCCGGGACACGCCGACTACGTAAAGAACATGATCACCGGAGCTGCTCAGATGGATGGCGCTATCCTGGTAGTAGCTGCAACCGATGGTCCGATGCCTCAGACAAGAGAGCACATCCTGCTCTCCAGACAGGTAGGCGTACCTTACATCATCGTATTCCTGAACAAGTGCGATATGGTTGATGACGAGGAGCTGCTTGACCTGGTTGAGATGGAAGTAAGAGAACTTCTGGACGAGTATGAATTCCCTGGCGACGATACACCAATCATCAGAGGATCCGCTCTGAAGGCTCTGGAAGATCCAAGCAGCGAGTGGGGAGAC
>Ga0129314_1000113_pt1 | contig 105522 bp, 108 predicted proteins | sample O1111metagenome_FD_94431 | JGI IMG/M metagenome (GOLD analysis project Ga0129314, IMG submission 94431) | Orangutan individual fecal microbial communities from fecal samples from Wisconsin, USA - O1111 metagenome | ecosystem: Host-associated > Mammals > Digestive system > Large intestine >...
CGTTTGAACTGGCTGAGGAAATAGTAGGAGCCGGTTCCAGTATAGGCAGAGAATTCGCGGGCGGTTACGCCGTCATATTCCCAGTCATCAAAGTAGGTCTCGAAGTTGGAAGCGGAATGCCGGGCATACTGTCCCTGACCGGAGAGGGAAGGCGGTTCCTGCGCGTCGGAGGAGAGAGGCGAGCCGCACATCTGGCAATTGGGAAGCTCGGCGGGAGTAGCCGCTCCGCAGCGGGAGCAGATCACCGCCTGGGACGTCCCCTCGGATTCGGATTGGGCAGAATGGTAGCTCCAGGAAAAATCCGGGGCATGCTGTTCCTGAAGCGCGCAGTGTCCCAGCTCGCGAAAACAGGAACGGTGGTGCGGCGCACCGCATTCCGGGCATACTACAACGTCGTCCTGATCGGTAAAAGTGTGGCCGCAGCGGGAGCATGGGATACCAGTATATTTACTCAAAATAGAACACCTCATTTCCGCAGGCCGAAGCTTGTCTGCCGGAGCCGGCGGCATTTTACAGGATCTTTTGAAAATATTATACAATAGGATCGGGGAAACCACAATATTATAATTTATGAACGAAAGGCCGGATATTGGCTTTACAAAGCGAAGCAATCCACGTATAATAAAATCCGGCGGCTGAAAAGCCGGGAAGCTGCCGGAGCGGCCTGATCGCATACCGGACACGACACCAATATAAAGGATGGATATCATGCTTCAAATAGAAGAACTGCGACTTTCTCTGCAGGCGCTGCGGCCCGATATTGATGATCTTGCGGAAGCGATCGGATACCAGAAGATCGCCGAGCAGGTGGAGGAACTGGAAGAAAAGGCTGCCATGCCGGGCTTTTGGAACGATCTGGAAAATTCGCAGAAAATCGTGACCAAGACCAAGCAGCTCAAGGACACCTTGGCGGAATACGACGGGCTGGTGCGGGAATACGACGACGCCGCCACGCTGATTGAAATCGCTCAGGAAGAAGAGGACGAGAGCCTGGCGGAAGAGATCAGGGCGGGCTGTGAGCGCACAAAGGCGAAACTGGAAGAGATGAAGCTGGCCACGCTGCTGACCGGCCCCTACGATGCGAACAATGCCATCCTGACCTTCCACGCGGGCGCGGGCGGCACCGAGGCGCAGGATTGGGCACAGATGCTTTACCGGATGTACACCCGCTGGGCCGAGCGCCACGGCTTCACCTATAAGCTTCTCGATTATCTGGAAGGGGATGAGGCAGGGGTCAAGAGCGCTTCGGTCCTTGTCAACGGCCATAACGCCTATGGCTTCCTCAAATCGGAGAATGGGGTGCACCGGCTGGTGCGTGTCTCACCGTTCGACGCCTCCGGGCGCCGGCATACCTCCTTTGCTTCGCTGGAAGTGATCCCCGAGATCAACGATTCGATGGATGTCGAAATCCGCGACGAGGACATCAAAATGGATGTCTACCGCGCAAGCGGCGCGGGCGGGCAGCATATTAACAAGACCTCTTCGGCCGTGCGGCTCACCCATATTCCGACCGGTATCGTGGTGGCCTGCCAGAACGAGCGCAGCCAGTTCCAGAACCGCGAGATGGCAATGAATATGCTCAAGTCCAAGCTGGTCGAGATCAAGGAACGGGAGCATCTGGAGAAGATCGACGACATCAAGGGCGTTCAGAAAGAGATTGCTTGGGGAAGCCAGATCCGCTCCTACGTCTTTATGCCCTATACGCTGGCCAAGGATCACCGCACCGGATTCGAGAGCGGAAACATCAACGCCGTCATGGACGGCGATCTTGACGGCTTTATCAATGCCTATCTCAAGGCTGCCAACCAGGGAACCCTTTCTGACGCGCAGGAGGAATGAGCTTTTCTGACAAAAACGGGGGCGGAGCGGAAAAACCGCTCCGCCCCCGCCTTATGAAGAAAAGGGAGGATAGACGGATTTACTGGATCTCAAGACGGCGTGCGGACGGAGCGTCCGGCGCTTTCTTCGGCAGGGTCAGGGCAAGCACGCCGTCTGCGTACTTGGCGGTAATCTTGCCGGCATCGACGTTGGAGATGTCAAAGCTTCTGCTGAACGAGCCGTAGCTGCGTTCGCGGTAGACCACCTTGCCCTCCTCGGTCTTTTCCTCTTTGGCCGAACGCTCGGCGCGAATTACGAGGAAATGATCTTCGACGTCAACATGGATATCTTCCTTGCGGAATCCTGGAAGGTCTGCTTCCAGCAGATAGGCGTCATCCTTTTCGGTGATATCCGTTTTGAATTCGCTGATTCCCAATCCGCTGAAGAAGTGCTTCTCCAAATTGTCCAGATCATGGAAGGGGTTAAAAACCTGATTTCTGCGTCCATAAGGCATAAGATCGAACATACAAAAAACCTCCATTCATTGTTTGCTTGATCGTTGTTGGTATGTTGCCGTCGGAAGAAGGCCTCTTTGTGTTCTGGGAGGCTCTTTCTTTCAACAACTATAAGATACCAAATAAAATCGAAAAAATGTGCGATGAAAAGTGAAGAATTTTTTAATTTTAGCACTCTGATTATTAGAGTGCTAATGAAGGAGAAAAATGAAGCTGATGATCAGCGCCTGTCTGATGGGCACACGCTGCCGATATGACGGCGGCGCTTATGATTCGATGGTTTTACAAAACCGTTTGGAAAAGTGTACCTTGATCCCTGTTTGTCCCGAACAGTTGGGCGGGCTGCCCACCCCGCGCAGTCCTGCTGAAAGAGTGGGGGAGCGTGTGCGAAACCGTGAGGGCGCCGATGTAACCGCCGCTTTTTTTGCCGGAGCCTGCGCGGCGCTGGATCTTGCGCGGCGGGAGGGGTGCCGCTGTGCCCTGCTCAAGGAGCGCAGCCCTTCCTGCGGGAGCAGCATCATCTATGATGGAAGCTTCACCGGGAAGCGCATCCCGGGAGAAGGAGTTACCACCACGCTGCTGCGCCGCAGCGGAATTACCGTCTTTTCCGAGAATCAGTTGGAGGAACTTCTTGCATGGATCGCTGCGCAGGGGTCATAACCGCCGGCCAAGCCGGTGGACTGAATGGCCCGTCAGGGCGGTTACCGGCCAGCGGCCCAAGCCGCATGAAAGTTATTTCACCTGTATCGCTTGCTCGTGGCCCGTGAACAGGAAGCTGTTGTCCTGACGGCAGATTTCTATCGTTGAAAATCTGCCATTAGAAATTCACGTCGCTCGAAGCACGAAGCTTGAAGCGAAAGCTTTTTGTGGAGCGTTTCCACCGGCAGAGCCGGACCTTTCCTCTCCAATAAAGGCCTTTCCCCCTGAATGGCTCGCCATTCAGGGGGAAAGGCCTTTGATTTTTCAGTGATTAGCGCAGGAGGAGCAGCTCTCACAGTGGTGAGGATCATCCTCCAGCTTGCCGACGATCGGTTCGGGATCGATTCCCTGACGGCGGTAATAGTCGGCCAGCGCTGCCCGTACCGCCTGCTCCGCCAAAACAGAACAGTGGATTTTGGCGGGAGGAAGCCCGTCAAGAGCGGTAATTACGGCCTGATTGCTCAGCTTCAGGGCATCCTCGAGGGACTTTCCCTTGATGAGTTCGGTGGCCATCGAACTGGTTGCAATCGCCGCCCCGCAGCCAAAGGTCTTAAACTTTACATCCTGAATCATCCCGTTTTCGATTTTCAGGTACATCTTCATGATATCGCCGCAAACGGCGTTTCCCACCTCGCCCACGCCATTTGCGTCGGAAAGCTCTCCGACATTACGGGGATTGGAAAAATGATCAAGAACTTTTTCAGAATACAGCATTGCTTTTACCGTCCTTTCCGCCGTCAGCCAACGCTTTGTGCGCGCTGTTCGGCCATCAGTTTTTCCCAGACAGGGGACATGGAACGAAGCCGTTCGATAATGGGGGGAAGAACCTCAAGAATATATTCAACGTCCTCCATCGTGTTTTCATCTCCGAGGGAGAGACGCAGCGACCCATGTGCGATTTCATGGGGGAGGCCGATGGCAAGAAGCACATGGCTCGGATCAAGCGAGCCGGAGGTACACGCTGAGCCGGAGGAGGCGCAGATTCCCTTCATATCAAGCAGCAGAAGAAGCGATTCTCCCTCGATCCCTTCAAAAGAGATGTTAAGGCTTCCCGGCAGGCGGTGCTCCCAGCTGCCGTTGAGGCGGCAGCGGGGAATTTGAGCAAGAATTCCGTCGATCAGGCGGTCACGCATCGCGGTCCTGCGCGCCGCGCGCTCTTCAATTTGGAAGGAGGCAATGGTGATGGCCGCGGCAAGCCCCATGATCGAGGCGAGATTCTCGGTTCCCGCGCGGCGTCCGCGTTCCTGTGCGCCGCCATGCATAAAGGTATCGATCGCAAGGCCGCTGCGCAGATAGAGGACGCCGACTCCTTTTGGGGCGTTGAGCTTGTGGCCGGAAAGCGAAAGCATATCGATCTGTTGAACGCCGACATCGATGGCAACCTGACCGACCGCCTGTACCGCGTCGGTGTGGAATGGGACCCTGGCCTCCCGGCAGACCGCCCCGATCTCGGGAATCGGAAGAATGGTGCCAATCTCGTTGTTGGCATACATGATGCTGACCAGTGCGGTATCGGGCCGGATAGCCTCCCGTACCTGAGTGGCGGTGATCAGCCCTTGGCTGTCGACCGGTAGATAGGTAACCTCAAAGCCTTCCTTTTCCAGCATCTGCATGGTATGCAGCACCGCGTGATGCTCAAAATTGGTGGTAATGAGATGCCGCTTCCCTTTCCTCGCTCCCGACGCCGCCGCGCCTTTGATCGCCCAGTTGTCCGACTCGGTACCGCAGGAGGTAAAATAGATTTCCGAGGGCTTGGCGTGGAGCGCTTCGGCGACCTGCTCGCGGGCGGATTCCAGCGCTTTTTTGGCCTCGCGCCCCTTCGAGTAGATGCTCGAGGGATTGCCATACCCCTCGGTCAGATAGGGGAGCATTGCGTTGAGAACGGGTTTGGAAATAGGGGTGGTTGCAGAATGATCCGCGTATACAAAGCGTTTTTCCATGATGATACCTCCCGGACGGCGGAACCGCCGTCCTCATTGTGTGGTTGTCAGCGGCGGTCGGGTTATTGACGTATACCAATTTGGTAGACATTAATTGCGCACAACAGGGCCGCGTCTGAAAATTTAGTTACGTCAAGGGAACGGCGCAAAGAAAAGGGAATGCTTCGCCGGCTTACCGGGTATTCGGTTCAAGTCCTCACTGCCTAAATACGACTAAATTGGTCGATTATTATTTTATACCAAAACAGTAGAGAAATGCAATAGGCTTTTAAAATTTTTTGCTTTCTGCGACCGCCATCCGGTCGCAGCGCTCGTTTTCAGGGTGTTCATTATGTCCCTTGACCCAGACAAAGCGGACCTCATGAATTTCAAGCAGCCCGAGCAGCCGCTCCCAGAGGTCGGAATTCAACGCCGGCTTTTTATCGGCTTTGACCCAGCCTCGCGCCCTCCAGCCCTTGGCCCAACCCTTCTCCACCGCGTCAATCAGATACTTGGAATCACTGTAAAGAACCACCGAACAGGGGCGTTTCAGAGCCGAAAGGGCTTCGATCGCCGCGGTCAGCTCCATACGGTTGTTGGTGGTCTGTGCGGCGCCGCCTGAAAGCTCACGCTCGGTTCCATGGTAGCGCAGAATTGCGCCCCAGCCTCCGGGCCCCGGATTTCCGGAACAGGCTCCGTCGGTAAAGATGGAAACCATTCCGTTTTGTTCCTGTGCGATCGACATAAAAATCCTCCGTTGCTGTGTTAATTTTATTATAGACCATTCCTTCCCGGGGCACAATAGGACCGCAAAGAGAATCGGTGAGATAAATGCAGCGGTTTTAAGGCGGAGATTGACAATTTCGGGAAATGAAGTTATAATAATCAAATATATGGGCGCTTTTTGGGAGCCCCTGCTTAAAATTTGATTTGTTTTTTTCCATCGCGGACCGGAAAATAAGCGGTGGAACTTACATAAATTGCCGGCTCATTTGTCGGTGTAATTCATGAAAACTTAAATTTGGAGGGTTATTTCGTGCCAGAAAACAATAAAAACGGAGCCGGGGGAAGACGTTTTTTCCCGCGGCGTTCGAAGGGTGCGCCCAATTCGCAGAGCAAGGAGTCTGAAACGACTGTCCTGAGCGAAACGGGCCTGTACGGGAAGGTCGAGCTGGATGCGGATCGACTGGTCGGCAGCATCACCGAGCTTTTCCCGGAGAAAGAGAAGGCTGAAGCGCCGATGAAAGCGCCGGAACGTTCGGAAAAAAGAAACGGCGGAAAGCCGCCCGCCTCGCAGATGGAACCGCAGCCGGTCAAGGAAAAACAGGAACCGGAGCAGCCGGCCAAGCCCGCGCAGCGGCGCGGACGACCTAGAAAAAAGCCTGCGCCGGTTCAGGAAGCGGCGCAGCCCGCCGCCGCGGAAATTGCCGCGGCGCAGCCGTCCGCTCCCAAAAAGGGCGGACGCCGCCCCCGCCAAAACAGAGCGGAAGCGAAAAATCCGGTTCGCATCATTCCGCTCGGCGGTCTCGGAGAGATCGGCAAAAACATGACGGTGATCGAGACGCAGCAGGATATTGTCATTGTTGACTGCGGACTTGCCTTTCCGGACGACGATATGCCCGGTATCGATCTGGTCATCCCCGATTTTACCTATGTGGTGCAGAACCGTGAAAAGGTGCGGGGAATTTTTCTGACTCACGGTCATGAGGACCATATCGGCGGCTTGAGCTACCTGCTCAAGGAGCTCAATATTCCAGTGTATGCGGCGAGACTGACGATCGGTCTGGTCGAGGGGAAGCTCAAGGAAGCCGGAAATCTCAAGAGTGCCAAGCTCAATGTGGTCAAGGCGGGGGATACCATCCGCTGCGGCAGCATTTCGGTAGAGTTCATCGCGGTGAATCATTCGATTCCCGACGCATGTGCCTTTGCCATTTTTACACCGGCGGGCACGCTGGTGCATACCGGGGACTTCAAGATCGACTATACGCCGGTGGACGGACAGATGATCGATTTGGCCCGTTTCGGCGAGCTGGGGCGCCATGGAGTTCTTGCGCTGATGAGCGATTCCACCAACGCCGAGCGCCCGGGCATGACGCCGAGCGAACGGCGTGTGGGCGAAGCCTTTGAGATGCTTTTTGACAAGGCGGGCGACCGCCGGATTCTCGTCGCATCTTTTTCCTCGAACGTCCACCGCATCCAGCAGGTCATCGATGTGGCGGTGCGGCATGGACGCAAGGTCGTGGTCTCGGGACGCAGCATGGAGAATGTGACCGCCAAGGCGCTGGAGCTGGGCTATCTCAAGGCGCCGAAGGATACCATCCTCGATGTCGATCATATGAAAGGAATTCCGGATGACAAGCTGGTGATCATCACCACCGGAAGCCAGGGGGAGCCGATGAGCGCTCTGACCCGCATGGCCCGCGGCGAGCACCGGAAAATCAGCGTGACGGCGCATGACTTCATCATTATTTCAGCCAACCCCATCCCGGGCAATGAAAAGCTGGTGGGCAGGGTTATCAACGACCTGATGAAGCTCGGGGCCGACGTGATCTATGAAAGCAGCATGGGAATCCATGTTTCCGGCCACGCCTGCCGGGAGGAGATCCGCACGATTCTCGGCTTGACCAAGCCAAAATACTTCATCCCGGTTCATGGGGAATACAAGCACCTTGCCAAAAACCGGGAGCTTGCCCTTGAGATGGGGATGCAGGACGATCACATCATGGTTTCCGAAATCGGACAGGTGATCGAGCTGACCGCCGATTCGATCAAATCCGTGACCACTGTTCCGACCGGCGCAGTGATGGTGGACGGCAGCGGCATCGGGGATGTCGGCAGCATCGTGCTGCGCGACCGCAAGATGCTCTCGGAAGAGGGCCTGATCATCGCTGTTGCAACGATCGATTCCAAGACCGGCGCGATTCTCGCGGGTCCCGATGTCGTTTCCCGCGGCTTTGTCTATGTGCGGGAATCAGAGGAGCTTTTGGTGGGGGCACGTCAGGTCTGCCGTCAGGCGCTTGCTTCCGCCGGAAATGGGCAGGGGGGGCGCGAGTGGTCCAACCTCAAGCAGGCGGTGCGTGACCAGCTTGGCGGCTATCTGTTCAATAAAACCAAGCGCCGCCCGATCATTCTGCCGATTATTCAGGAGGTCTGATCCCGCGCGGCGGAACCCCGCAGCGGTCGTCCGGCCGCCCCGGTTCGGTTCGCAAAGGCGGCGCAAAGAAGTGCGGCGCATCAAACAGGGCGGCTGTCTCCTGCGACGGCCGCCCTGTACGGATATATATGGGCGCCGGTGCGGTGTGTCCGCTCCCTTTGCGTCCGGTGTCGAAGAAATTCGACGTCAGAGGGAATTCATCCTCAGTTATTTTATTTACAATTTTATGGGGATGGTCTATAATGGAGTGCAGATTCACTCATCGGCTTGTTTGATACAGGAGGGCTGCTATGCGAAAGCATGAAAAACTCTATCGCATTGCGATACGCATCCCGCTGGTCGCGCTTGTGGTGCTGACCGCAGCCGCATTTTATTGGAATCCGACGGCTTACCGCGTTTTTCTTCCTATTTCCGCCGCTGTGGTTCTCCTTTCTCTGCTGGTGCTGATGCGGGCCGATCAGGCGTTGAAACGGTTCGCGCAGGACACCGGCAAGCGCGTTGAGGACCTGCTTGCCAAAACGCCGACGGAGATTCCGATGCCTGTGCTGGTGACCGATGAAAAAAGCGAGATTGTCTGGTACAGTGAGGATGCCTATCAGAAGGTGCTCGGCGAACGGGACTGGTACGGGATGCCGGTCGCGGGGCTGCTCGGGGAAACGATTCCTGAAAGCGGCTGTTTTCCCGCGGTCATCGATCGCAGGGACTACAGCGTTTATGCGGTAAAAGGGTTGGGAGCGCACGAGGGAATGCATACCTATTACCTGCATGAGGATACCGCCCTCAAGCATGACGCCAAGCAGTATTGGCTTTCCCGGCCCAGCCTTTTCGCGATCATGATCGACAGTCTCGATGAAGTGCTTCAGGATGCCCGGGAAAACGAGCGGTCCCAGCTGATCGCCCAGGTGGAATATGTCATTGAGCAGTTTGTCAGCGAGAATAACGGCTTTGTCATCAAGACCGATCGCGACAAGTTCTTCGCGGTGATCGAAGAACGCTACATGAAGGGAATTGTGGAAAAGCGCTTTGTGCTGCTAGACCGGGTGCGTGCCCTTTCGGGGGTTGATAAGCTGCCGGTGACCCTTTCCATCGGTGTGGCAAGGAATGTTTCCTCCTATCCGGATGGCGAACAGGCCGCGCGTCAGGCGCTCGATATGGCACAGGGCCGCGGCGGGGATCAGGTCGCGGTCAAAACCCCCAACGGTTATGATTTCTACGGCGGGCTTTCCAAGGGAATCGAAAAGCGCACCAAGGTCAAGACCCGCATTGTGGCTACCGCGCTCTCGGAATTGATCGAAACCAGCTCCAATGTTATCATCATGGGGCACAAGTTCGCTGATCTCGATTCTCTCGGTGCGGCGGTTGGTCTGCTGCGAGCCTCCCGTCAGATGGGGAAATCCGCCGCGGTGGCAATCAACCGCACAAAAAATCTGGTTGGTCCTCTGCTTGAACGGCTGGAGAAAAACGGATATGAAAACAGCTTTTATAATCCGTCCGACCTCTTTGATCGGATCGACGCGCGAACGCTTCTGATCGTGGTGGACACCCATCTTGAACATGTGTTGGAATCGGCCGAGCTGTATCATCTCTGCAAAAACGTAGCGGTCATTGACCACCACCGCCGGATGGTCGGCTATATTGACAACGCGGTGATTTTTTACCATGAGCCGTATGCTTCCTCGGCCTCCGAGATGGTGACCGAGCTGGTTCAGTATTTTGGCAGGCAGTGCCATGTGACCCGTATTGAGGCGGAAGCGCTGCTCGCGGGCATCATGCTTGATACCCGCAACTTTACCATTCGGACCGGTGTGCGGACCTTTGAAGCGGCCGCCTACCTGCGCCGCCAGGGGGCGGATACCGTAGAGGTCCGCAAGATGTTCTCTTCGACAATGGATGATTACCAGAGCCGTTCCCGGCTGGTTTCCTCGGCTGAAATCTATCACCGCTGCGCGATCGCCATCAACACGACGGTCAGCGAGGATATTAAGCTCGTGGCGCCGCAGGCAGCCGACGAGCTGCTGTCGATCAGCGGGGTGGATGCTTCCTTCGTGCTGTATGAGTACGGGGATACCGTTTCCATGTCGGCGCGCTCGATGGGAAAAATCAATGTCCAGGTAATAATGGAGGCGCTCGGCGGAGGCGGCCATCAGACAATGGCAGCAACCCAGATTCCCAACATCTCGCTTGAGGACGCCCGCCAGAAGCTGCTGGAAGCCATTGAAAGCTATGATCAGCACAACAAGCCGCAGGAATAGCGGCGGCATTCAGATATCGATTGGGAGGAATACCAAATGAAAGTAATTTTGTTATCCGACGTAAAGGGCACCGGCAAGAAGGGTGAAATGCACGAGGTTTCGGACGGATATGCCCGCAATTTCCTGCTCCCCAGAAAACTGGCGCAGCCCGCCACCACGCAGGCGGTGGGGGAGATGAAGGCCAAGCAGGAGTCGAAAGCCTATCACGACGAGATGGACCGGAAAGCGGCTCAGGAGCTTGCCGATCAGCTTTCGAAGCTGAAAATACAGGTTCATGCCAAGGCGGGATCTGCGGGACGGCTTTTCGGCGCGGTAACCACCAAGGAGATTGCCGAGGCGATCAGCGCCCAGATTGGCACCGAGATCGATAAGAAAAAGATTTCGATCGGCAGTGACATCAAAGCTTACGGCGAGTATGAGGCGGCTGTCAAGCTGTATGCGGGGATTTCAGCCAAGGTTCAGCTGACCGTCTGTGAATAATCGTCCGCACCGAATGGGAGGAGGGCTCCGCCATCGAAAAGGAAACCAAGCTGACCCCCTATCTCGGCGACCTTCCGCAGGACCTGCCCTATAATCTGGAGGCCGAGCAGTCGGTGCTCGGCGCACTTCTGATCGACGCGCAGTGCATTCCGACCGTCCTGCAGTACCTGAAGCCGGAGAGCTTTTACCGTCAGCAGCACAAGGACATTTTTTCGATTATCGTGCGGATGTTTATTGCTTCCGAGTCAATCGACTTTGTCACGATTCTTGAGCAGGTGTGCCGCGAGGAAATCTTCCCGACCGATCAGGATGCGAAGATTTATCTGACGCAGCTTGTGCAGATTGTTCCGACCACCGGGAACGTCGAGGCATATGCCCGGATCGTGAAGGAGAAGTATTGCCTGCGAAGCCTGATCTCAACCTTTGAGGAGGTCATCGGCGCGTCGCGCGAGGGCAACACCGATCCCAATCTGCTGATGGATCTTGCGGAACAGGGGATTTATGACATCCGACAGGGAAGAGACAGCTCCGGATTTGTCCATATCAAGGATGTGATCATCGGGACCTACGACCGGCTCCAGCGGCTGGGCGGCGAGGACCGGGCCGATTATATCGGGATTTCGACCGGCTATCCGCTGCTCGATAACGTGATCACCGGCCTGAACAAATCCGACCTGCTGGTGCTGGCGGCGCGTCCCGGCATGGGAAAAACCGCCTTTGCCCTGAATCTGGCCCTGAATGTGGCCAAGCTCGATAAAAAGGTAGCGATCTTCTCGCTCGAAATGAGCAAGGAGCAGCTGGTGGAACGCCTGATCGCTTCGGAAGGGCTGATCGCCTCGGACCATCTGCGGCGCGGAACCATCAGCACCGACGATTGGGAAAAGATTGCCGTTGCCACACAAAAGCTCTCGCCGCTGCCGGTCTATCTCGACGATACGGCGGGAATCCACATCGGAGAGATGAAGGGCAAGCTGCGCCGCCTGCGTGACGTTTCGCTGGTGGTGATCGACTACCTTCAGCTGATGACCGGCGGGGATGGGAAGAAGCGTTCGGATAACCGCGTGCAGGAGGTTTCGGAGATGACCCGCGCCCTCAAGATCATGGCCAAGGAGTTCAACGTCCCGGTGATTGTCCTGTCGCAGCTTTCCCGCGGTCCGGAGTCCCGTCAGGACCGGCGGCCGATGCTTTCCGACCTGCGCGAATCCGGATCAATCGAGCAGGATGCCGATATCGTGCTTTTCCTTTATCGGGACGCCTACTACAACAAGGAAAGCGACAGCCCCGGCTCGGCTGAGTGCATTGTCGCAAAAAACCGCCACGGCGAAACCGGAACCGTGGCTTTCGGATGGGATGGCGAGCACACCAAGTTCACCAACCCGGAGTTTGGACGCGATGATTGATCGGATCATTTCTTTTGTGGAACAGCATCGGATGCTCCAGCAGGGCGACTGTGTCACCGTCGGGCTTTCCGGCGGGGCGGACTCGGTCGCCCTGCTTTATGTGATGCGGGAACTGACGCCCCGCTATTGTCTGACCCTGACGGCCTGTCACGTCAACCATCAGCTTCGGGGAGAAGAGGGGGATGGGGACGAGGGCTTCTGCCGTATCCTCTGTGAAAGACTGGAAATTCCTTTGTCGGTGCGGCGAATAGACGTCCGGCATTACTGTAAAGCGAATAAGCTTTCCATTGAAGAGGGGGCGCGTGAGCTGCGTTACCGTGCGCTGCGGGAGGCTTCCGCCGGCAAAATTGCCACTGCACACCATGCGGATGACAATGCCGAGACGGTGCTTTTGAACCTTCTGCGCGGAACCGCGCTCGACGGGCTCTGCGGAATCGCTCCGGTGCGCGGGCAGATCATCCGGCCGCTGCTGGGGGTCACCCGCGCGGAGCTGGAGAACTACCTGAACGGAATCGGTCAGGATTACCGGACCGACCGCACCAATCTGGAGGACGCGCAGCTGCGCAACCGGCTGCGGCACCATGTGATCCCCCTTTTGCGAAAGGAGAATCCCGATTTTTCACAGGGTATCCTGCGGATGACCGAGGGCCTTCGCGGGGACCGCGGCCTGCTGGAGCGGTCCGCCCGGGAGCTGCTGGAACGTGCGGCTCTCCCGCCCCGGAGAAGGTCCTCCGTCCGGCTGACCGGGCTGCCGGATTCCGCCCAGGCCGCCTCTTGGGACCGGCAGACTCTGCTGGCGCAGCCGCGGCCGCTGCGGCTGCGTGCATTCAAGCTGGTCTGCGGTGAATTTGGGCTGGACTTTAATCAGGAGCGGCTGCTCCGCCTTGACCGCTGCTTGGCTGCAACCGGAACGCTTCAGCTCGCTCCCCATTGGCGGATGGCCGTGGATTTTTCGCGGGCCGCGCTGCTGCGCGAGGTCCCGTTGGAACCGATTCCGCCGCTTTCCATCGATCTTGATGGCCCTCAATTGCAGGAAATAGCCCTTCCCTGCGGAAGAATCCTGCGCATTTATCAAATTGCCGGACGGGAGATAAAACTTTTTGTAAATAAATCCGGTTTTCAATTTGAAAATCTTCTGGATTGTGATAGAATGTATAAGATTATCAGGCTTCGTTCCCGGCAGGAGGGGGATGTGATCCGGCTTGCCGGCCGCCGCACCCAATCGCTGAAAAAGCTGATGAATGCGGCGGCGATCCCGCCGTTTCTGCGTCAGGGCTTGGTTTTGCTTGAGGATGAGCAGGGCCTTCTCTGGGCGGAGGGTTTCGGCGCCGGGGAACGGGCGGCCTTTTCGGAGAAAACCCGAAGGGCGATCTTTTTAGAAATTCGGGAGGAAACGCAACATGATGCAGGATGATATCCAGTCGGTGCTCATTTCGGAGCAGCAGCTCGCCGATGCGGTTAAAAAGCTGGGGGAACAGATCTCCCGGGACTATGCCGATCGGAATTTGATGATGGTCAGCGTCCTCAAGGGCTCGGTCGTTTTTATGGCCGATCTGATGCGGGCGATCAGCGTTCCCGCCTCGATCGATTTTATGTCGGTGACCAGCTATGGAAAAGGCGTCAAAACGAGCGGCGTGGTGAGAATTATCAAAGACCTTGATGAAGAGCTGGACGGACGGGACATCCTAATCGTGGAGGATATTCTCGATTCCGGTATGACCCTTTCCTACCTCAAGGAGCATATCATGGCCAAAGGCGCGCGCAGCATCCGGATTGCGACCCTCCTTGATAAGCCGGAGCGCCGCCGCGTTGACATCCATCCGGATTACAGCTGTTTTTCGGTTCCGGGTGAATTTGTGGTTGGATACGGCCTTGACTATGCGGAGAAGTACCGCAACCTGCCCTATGTGGGGATTTTGAAGCCCTGTGTTTACGAAAAATAGGCGCCGCCTTTTTTCGATTATTGTCCCATCCGCGTTTTCCTTTGGAAACGCGCCTGCCTGACAATTGATTCCTGCTTCGGGCCGGGGAGCCCGATTTCCAATCCAAGGGAGTGAAATGTTTGAACAATCCAAATCAGCACAAGCCCCCGGTGCCTTCCAAGGGGAATCGGGGCATCTTCATCTATCTGGCGGTTCTGCTCGCGCTGATCCTGATTGCCAGCAGCTCGTTCGGCATGAAAAAACCAGAGAGTCCCTACCAGTACTCTGAGATCGTTGCCTTTTTCGACGAGCAGAAGATTGAGAAGTATACCTTTGATCTCGGTACCGGTGAGCTGACCTTTACTCTGAAGGGGAGCACCCAGGAGGAAACCTATACGGTTCCGAATGTCAACCTCTTTGTCTCGACCGTTCAGGAGCAGGTGGAGGAGCAAAACCGCGCTCAGACCGACCCCGCCAATAAGATTCCCTATGAGCTGATCCCGATTCAGACGATGCCGTTCTGGGTTTCCTATCTGCCGACCCTGCTTCTGATCGTCGCGATGGGGGCGCTCTGGTGGTTCACCATGAAGCAGTCGCGCGGCGGCGGGAACATCTCCGGCTTCGGCAAAGCCAAGGCGCGCACCCCCGATCAGGGCCGCAAGGTCCTCTTTGAAGATGTCGCGGGCGCGGATGAGGAAAAGGCCGAGCTTGTCGAGGTCGTCGAATTTTTGAAGAATCCCGAGAAGTTCAATACCCTCGGCGCGCGGATTCCCAAGGGAATTCTGCTCGTCGGCCCTCCCGGAACCGGTAAGACGCTGCTGGCCCGCGCGGTCGCGGGTGAAGCGGGCGTTCCGTTCTTCTCGATCTCCGGTTCCGATTTTGTCGAGATGTTTGTCGGCGTCGGCGCCTCACGTGTCCGCGACCTCTTCGACCAGGCAAAGAAAAATGCGCCCGCCATCGTCTTTATCGACGAAATTGATGCGGTCGGCCGCCAGCGCGGCGCCGGTCTCGGCGGCGGTCACGACGAGCGTGAACAGACGCTCAACCAGCTTCTGGTGGAAATGGACGGCTTCGGCTCCAACTCCGGGGTAATTATCATCGCGGCGACCAACCGGCGCGATATCCTTGACCCGGCGCTGCTGCGTCCGGGGCGCTTTGACCGTCAGATTATTGTCGGATACCCCGATATCCGGGGCCGTGAGGCAATTTTGAAGGTACACGCGCGCAACAAGCCGCTGGGGCCTGACGTTGACCTTAAGGTAATCGCCTCCACCACCGCCGGCTTCACCGGTGCTGATCTGGAAAATATTCTGAATGAAGCGGCACTCCTTGCAGCGCGCCGCAACCTCAAGGCGATTACCATGCCGGCCATCGAAGAGGCGACCATTAAGGTGATTGCCGGACCGGAGAAAAAATCCCGTCTGGTCACCGAGAAGGATAAAAAACTGACGGCCTACCACGAGGCCGGCCATGCCGTGGTCACCTTCTACATGGATACCGCCGACAAGGTGCATCAGGTTTCGATTATCCCGCGCGGGATGGCCGGCGGATATACGATGAGCCTGCCGTCAGAGGACAAGAGCTACCACACCCGCCGGGAAATGCAGCAGAATATCATTACGCTGCTTGGCGGGCGGGTCGCCGAGCTGCTGGTCCTTGATGACATCTCCACCGGCGCCTCCAACGATCTTGAGCGGGCGACCGCCCTTGCGCGTTCCATGGTGACCCGCTATGGCTTCTCGGATAAGCTCGGCCCGGTCGTCTACGGCCATGACCAGAGCGAAGTGTTTTTGGGACGGGATTTTAACCAGTCCCGAAATTATTCCGAGGGCGTGGCAACCGAGATTGACAACGAAATCCGCAATCTTGTCGAGCAGGCCTATGAGCTTGCCAAGCACACCCTGCAGGAGCATATGGATCAGTTGATTCTGATCGCCGAAACGCTGATGGAGCAGGAGAAGATCGATGCGGTTGACTTCGAAAGCCTGATGACAACCGGCAGGATGGCCGACCGGCAGATTCGGGTGGCCGATGCTCCGACGGGCGCGGTTGAATTTGATGCTGCCGCCGCCGATGCGGAAAAGGAGCAGGAGGAAGCCGTTTCTGACGCTGTTCCGGAGGAAAGCGGGGAAGCCGCCGCCAGCGCGGAGGAGCAGGCACCCCCTTCTGATCCGTCTTCTGATTCCGGTCAGGAGTAATATCCCGAAGGATAAAGGCCCGCGTAAAGGAAATTTCCTTTGCGCGGGCCTTTGGTGTCTTTCTGTAGGATTTCAGCTGCCGCGCAGCCGAAGAAGAGGAAATTTTGACCGTCATAATCTCCGGACTAACCGGAGACGCAATCAGGCCCTATAAGGGCCTGACCGCGGCAGGCGCATTCGGGACACATCAAATTTCACCGCCCGCATCACGCGTCCTGATGCCCGCAAACAGGCAAAGTTCCCGATCATACGTTTTGTGCGAATCGTTGGATTTATTTATTAACGGCTCACTTCGCCCGGCGCCTGAAGCTTATTTTGCAGGTTTGCTCCTCCGGCATGACCGGAGATTTTCGACCCCCAAAATGAAAGGGCCGCAGAAGCCTGCGGCCCGGATTGGTTTTATGTGCTCAGAAGAATAGGGCGGCGGCCCCAAGGATTCCCGCGTCATTTCCGTTTTGAGCGGGGAGGACGGGAGGAATATCAAAGCCTCCGATATAGCTTTGGCAGATGCGTTCGATTTCCGCGCGCAGAGGAAGAAAAAGGTCATCTCCCGCGCCGGTGATCCCTCCGCCGAGAAGAATCCTCTCAGGGCGGAACGCAGTGATGAAATCGACGATCACATCTGCAAGGCAGCCGATATATTCTGCAAATGCGGCCTTTGCTTGCGTATTGTCTGCGGCGACCGCATCAAAAACCTCTTTGGCACGGCGGAATCCGCCTCCGCTGTGCTCGTTGGCCATCCGGATCAATGCGGTTGCGGAGCAGTAAACCTCTCGGCACCCGTGCCTGCCGCATCCGCAGGGCAGCCCTCCGCGCACCAGCAGCATATGCCCGAACTCGGTGGAGCCGACGCCGCTGAGCAGCTGCCCGTTCACCATGGCGCCTCCGCCGAGTCCGGTGCCCAGCGTCAGGAGAACTACGTTCCGGCAGGCCTTTGCCGCGCCAAACCTCTGTTCTCCCAAAGTGGCGCAGTTGGCGTCGTTTTCAATTTTGACTTCGCAGTCGAGCAGGGAAGAGAGGCGTTCCGCCAGCGAAACGCCCTGAAGCGGTATGTTGGGGCAGGTGACCACACGACCACGAGCCGCATCCACCCAACCGGGGATGGCAATTCCCACCTGAACCGCCTCTGCCGAAGCGGGACCGGCACAAAGGGACTGTACCAATTCGCAGAGCTGCCCGATGATCGCTTCCCCGCTGGAATGCTCTGTATCGACGGTGCGACGCAGGATGATTTTTCCCTCGTGATTGACCAGGCCGGCCGATAGAGTGGTTCCGCCCAAATCGATTCCGATTGTACGCATGAATTTATACTCCTTCGCAGGTTTTCATCAAACAGGCGAACATTTTCCGCTTGGGACGCCGTTCATTGGTTAGCAGTATATCATCCGCAAAAACTGCTGTCAATAAAAGCCGCCGCAAAACAAAATGTCTTGCGGCGGCTTTTCAGGCTGAATATGGGTTCTCAGGCCTGCTCTTCCTTCATCTTTGCGAAGCACTCGCTGCAGTAAACCGGACGGTCCTCACGGGGCTTGAAGGGGACTCTGGCTTCCTTGCCGCAGGCGGCGCAGGTAGCGGTGAACATCTCACGGTCAGGTCTGGATGCGTTCTTGCGGGCATCGCGGCACGCCTTGCATCTCTGGGGTTCATTGACGAAGCCGCGCTCCGCATAGAACTCCTGCTCACCGGCGGTGAACACAAACTCGGCGCCACATTCTTTGCATTTGAGGGTTTTGTCAGCGTACATAGTTTTTTACCTCACTTATGGATTGATTTACCCGCAGCAACCTGAGACCGAAATGGATCGACAGTGTAACCTAAGGGTATTATTTCTGCAGCCGTACGGCATGCATACAAAAGAAAATGGGCGCGCCGCTATTCACGCAGCTTGCGTCTTGCCCGCTGGAGGGCATTATCCACCGCCTTGACAGGATGGTGCAGTACGGCGGCAATCTCTTCATAGGAATACCCGTTAAGGAAAAGCCCGATGGCTCTTCGTTCAAAATCAGACAAGCGCTGTGAAACCACCTGCCGCCACCGCGCCATCTCTTCGCGTCCGGCCACAATTTCCTGAGGATCGGCGCCGCCTTCCGGTTCCTCAGAGAGGGGATGATCAGAGTCCTGCCACTCGTCGTAACTAACCGCATAAATATTGCGTCCCGCTGCGGTGACAGCCGAACGCAGGCGGTTGGTAATGCAGGTATAAGCAAAGGTTTCAAAGGATGCGCCAAATTCCGGGCGGTATGAACGGACGGCATTCAGCAAACCGATGATTCCTTCCTGGAACAGGTCATCAGGTTCGATTCCACAGTGCCGAAACGCATTGACCCTGCTGTGCACCAAAGGCAGATAAGACTCGATCCGAACACTTTCGTCAAGCGGGCGGCCGTCGGGCAGATCGCCGTCAATTGTAGAAAAGTCCGCCATATCTCCTCCTGATAACCCCTTTGACATTGACTATTTTATACGCAACTTCACGATTTGTCAATATATTATTGTGCAATGCGCAAAAAAAGATAGGATTCGACCGGTAATATTCTTTTTCTGCAATTTCCTGTTTATAAAAAATTTTCAATCGCGTTGTGACACAGAACAAAAATTCTGTTTTTCCTGCAAAAGGAGATTTTCCGATTCGGTTTGACAGGCCTCCTTGCCGGGAAAAGGATGTCTCTGTCGAAAAGACCGCCCAAAATTTTTCTGAATACTACAGGAATCCCAAAATGTCTGCCACTCCTATCGCTTCACCGCTTCCTCAGACGGTATAAAGCAGGATCGATGTAATCATAAAATGGCGGAAATTTTTTAAATTGAAATAATAGATCCAATTTTTCCCTTAAACAAGCCAAAAACGGCATCATTTATTTGCCTGATTCGGTTAAAATAGATACCCATTTTAGAGTTTGGAGGAAAGCAATATGTGCAGGGAAAAGCCTCAGGGTCGTCCGGTGCGTTGCATCGCCCGCCGTGGCGAAAGTCGTGAAGCGGCTCACACCAAAAAGAAAAGACACCCGATCGGGTGTCTTTTCTTTTTGTCGTTGGCGTTTAAAACAGATATTTGGTTTTCAGGCTTCAGGGGGAAAGAATGTGTGCGGGAAAACCGTCAGGGTTGTCTTGAATGTTTCATTCCCGCCGCACGGATAAGCTTGCTCCAAAAGCAAAAGGACATCCTTGCGGATGTCCTTTTGCTTTTGGAGCTGGAGATGGGACTCGAACCCACGACCTGCTGATTACGAATCAGCTGCTCTACCAACTGAGCCACTCCAGCAACGGTAGGGCGGAAACAAAAATTATTATATCGCGTTTCAGGCATTTCGTCAAGATGAATAACCCGCTTTTTCCACCAGATACTAGAAGAAAAAGGACTGGGGGGGAGTGGTTGCGGCGTTTTGAATTGGCGCGTCCTTTTTTTCGGGAGGCCATACAGCTTTCACTGGCGAGCGCCGCGGCACAGGCTGTTGCGTTGGCATTTTCACCGGCCGTGCTGAGAAGATACGGCGCGGGGGCATTTGGCGTTTCATCGATCCTGATTGCGGTATCCGGATCAGTGGGTCAGTTGTCCTGCCTGAAATATGACCTGGCCCTCCTGTCGCTGCCGCGGGAGAGAGAGGAAGGCCCCCTTCTGGAAGCGGCCCTTGTTTCGGTTGCAGCTTCAGCACTGCTGATGGGGGTGGCTGTTTCCATCTTTGGAACATCGGGCACTCATATCCTCTTGATGATTCTGGCCGTCGCGGCAGTGGGATGTTACACCATAGGATCGGCGGTTTGTCTGCGCGGTCCCGGTCCCGGTCTTCTCGGACGTGCCGTCCTGCTGCGGTCCGCCCTGCAGGCCGCGGCACAGCTTTCGTTTTCAGGCTGGGAAGACCAGACGGCCGCTCTGCTGGCCGCCTACCTGATCTCCTATTGCGGAGGATGTGCGGTGCTTTTCCTGAAGCGTTCTCCGCCGCGGCGGATAGGCTGGCGCTCCGCCGCGCGGGCCGCGGCGGAGTTTCGGGAGTATCCGCTTCTGCTGCTTCCGGGAGCTTTGGCTTTTCATTGCGCCGCCTGGCTGCATCAGGGAACGGTGCTGCGCTATGATCCCGCCTCTCTGGGATGCTATGCGGTTGTCGAACGGCTGTTGGCGGCGCCGATGGCAATGCTTTCCTCGGCGGTGGGACAGCTTTTCCTCCGATGGATCTGCGGTCTTCCCGAACCGGGGCGCCGGCCTCTATACGACAGGGTGAGCCTTTCCATGCTGGCGATTGGCGGAGCGGCATGCTTCTGCCTTTATCCCGCCGCACCGCTGATTCCCCGGATTTTCGGCGGGGGATGGGAGGAAGCGGTGGAAATCATGCGTGTATTGCTCCCTTTTTTTGCTGTTCGATTTGCCGTCGCACCGGTGGCCTCGGGACTGATCGCGGCGGATGGAAGACGCGCGCTGGCCTGCTGGCAGCTTCTGATGCTGCTGCTGACCTCTTCGGCGGTTTTGCTGGCAAATTTTCGGGGGCTTTCTTTGCTGCCCTACCTCGCCGCCTATGGCTTTTTGATGACCGCCGGATACCTTATTCTCTGGTGCTGGGGGCGTGCCGTCCTGGAACGGAGGAAGAGGATTGTATGAACGGAGCAGGCTGGAAAACAGGACTCTTGGGCAGCGTTTTTTTCCTGTTTTGGGGATTGGCGGCCGGTGGGACCGCTCCGGCCGATTTGGGATTGATCTGCTTCGCCGGGGCAGCATGCGGGTGGCAGATTGCTTCCCTGCGAAATTTCAGAAGCTGGTCCGCCCGCCTGTGGAAAATGCGGGGTGGACTGCTCCCGCTTCTGTTTTACCTGATTTTGGATGCTGCAGGTTTTCTCCGCTCGGGGGAATTCGGAATGCTTTGGGAAAAATACCGTGTGACCGTCCTGCTGCTGGCGCTGATGGGCGCGATGCTTCTGTCAGGCAGGCGGGAGACGGCCTTTGACGCGGTTTTTTCGGGAGCCGGGTTGGCCTCGCTGGCGGTTGTCCTGGTTACCCTTTTCCGCTATTTTGGCGGAAGCAGCGCCCCTCTGGAATACCTGCTTCGCTTTTCTTTGCGTCGCGATTACAATATGTATGCGACGGCTCTTTTCATTGGGTGGATCTGCTGCTTCTTTCTCCTGTGCGGAAAAGAGAGGCCGGGCTGGGCGCTGGCGGGAACGGCTCTGATTCTGCCGGTGCTGCTTTTGAGCGGCTCACGCAGGGTTATGCTGGCGGTGCCGGTTGCCGCGGCCGCCGCGGCGTGGCGCCTGATTTCGTCGGGGAAAGGGCGTCCGCGGCGAAGGATCGCGGCGGTTCTGGGATGCGGTCTGGCGGTGCTGGCGGCAAGCCTGCTGCTCCAATCCGCTCTCATGGGACTTTCCTCCAGCCCGAAAGCGGTCAGCCGTGTGTCCGGCGGAGGAAGCGGAAGCGGTCAGACCGCGGCGGCCGAGCGGTATGAGACTATCGGGCATGGGTCAATGCTGACCAAACGCAGGGTGATCTGGGGGATCGCACTCGAAGAACTTTCTGACTACTCGCCCGCCGAGTGGTTTTTTGGACGCGGAGGGGGAGAAAATATTCGTCTCTACGACCGGACCGGGGAAGCTCTTGACGGAGTTTATCCCGACCGTGAGCTGCGGCGGGGTGCTCTGTCGGCCCACAGCGCACTGCTGGCGGATCTGCTTGACGGGGGGATCCTGAAGGCTGCGGCGCTGATCTGGCTGCTGGGCGCCTGCGGATGGGGCTGTCTTAAACTGCTGCTGCGGGAGCCGGAAAGAGGTCTGGCGGTCGGACTGATTCTAGGTTTCACAATTCTGAGCAATCTTGTCTCCAACCGCTACGGCCTGCTCTATGACCGCGCATTTCTCCTCTTTTATCCGCTGCTGCTTCTCAAACCAGAAAGGGGGAATCCTGATGAATCACCGAATTGCAATGCTGACCACCCTGCATCCGCATGACGACATCCGAATCTACCACAAGGAATCCAAGGCGCTGGCGCGGGCAGGCTGGCGGGTGGAAATCTACAATCCGAGAATGGAGGCGGCGGGGGAATATGGAATCCGTTTCCGTCGTCTGATTCTGCCCTCAACCCGGACGATCCGGCTGCTGCGGGGACGGTCGATCGCTTATCGCGCTCTCTTTGAGAGCCGCGCGGACCTTTTTATGCTGCACGATCCGGAACTTCTGCCGCTGCTTAAGCCCCTTCGGCTGGCGGGGCGCAGGACGATTTATGACGCGCATGAGGATCTGCCGGCGCAGCTTCTGGAAAAGGATTGGATTCCAATCAAAATGAGGCCCGCCGCGGCCCGTTTCGGGGAGGAGCAGTTGCGTCGCTGGCTCCCTTATGCCGATGGAGTCGTTGCGGCCACCCCGTCGATTGCCGCGCGGCTGGGAGAACGGGCCGTGCTGGTACGCAACCGGGTTACCGAAGCGGATTTTCAGCTGTTTGAAACCGCGCTGGTCCGCTATCGGGTCATTCCGCGCGCCGTCTGCTACGCGGGCGCGCTAACCGAGCAGCGGGGCTTAACAAGGATGGTCCGCTGCTGTCACCGGGCGGGGGCGATTCTGCTGCTGGCCGGTTCCTTTGAAAGCGAGGGGCTGCGGCGCCAGGTTCAGCGGATGGAGGAGTACCGCTGTGTCCGCTATTTCGGTCGTCTTGACCGCGAAGGGGTGGCGAGCCTTTATGCGCAGGCCAATGCTGGGCTGATGCTTTTGGATGATACCGCCGCCTATCGTGAAAGCGAACCGATCAAGTCCTTTGAATACCTCTGTGCGGGACTTCCGGTGATTGCGTCGGATTTTCCGCATTGGCGGGCGCTTCTGCCGGAAGAAGGGGTTCGGTTCGTACCCCAGGAGGACGAGCCTTCTGTCACCGCGGCAATTGCCGACGCAATCGCGGGAAAGAGCCGGGAAAAGCTGGCGCAGCGCAGAGAGCTTTATTATGAGCGGTATGGGTTTTCTCCTGACGCGCGCCGCCTGATCGAACTCTGCGAACGGCTTGAGAGGAGCTGAGAATGCGGATTCTGCTGATCAGCCAGTATGCGGGATCGATGGAGATGGGGATGGAATACCGCCCGTTCTGCCTCGCAAGGGAATGGCTCCGATCGGGCGATCGGACCCTGATTGTGGCGGGAAGCTTCAGTCACCTGCGGCGAATGAACCCAACCGGGGAGCGGGGCGGTTTTCTGCGGGAGGAGGGGGTTTTGTTTCGGATGCTGCCCACCCCCGCTTATTGTGGAAATGGGGTTGGGCGGGCGCGGAACGTCGGACGTTTTTTGTGGGAGCTGTCGCGCCGCTGTGGTGTGCTCGCCCGGGATTTTTCCCCCGATGCGGTGATCTGCGCATCGACTCATCCGTTTGACTTCGCTGCGGGAAGGCAAATCGCGCGGCAGAGCGGCGCGGCCCTTGTGTTTGAACTGCACGACATCTGGCCCCTCTCGCTGATGGAACTGCACGGCTTTTCCGGACGCCATCCGCTGATGCGGCTGATCGACCGTGCGGAATCCCGCGCTTTCGAGCAAAGCGACGGGGTGGTGAGCCTGCTTCCGGGTCTGCCGCGTTATCTTGAGGAGCGCGGAATTGTCCCCAAGCGGCTGATCTGCATTCCGAATGGAGCGACATTTCCGGCGGGGCGGAGAAGCGCGGATGGGGAGACACTGCGTCGTTTCAAGGCGTTGAAAAAGGAATATGGTTCGCTGGTTGTCTATGCCGGAGGCTTCGCGCGCGCCAACGTGGTCGGCCGTCTGGCGGAACTGGCGCGGCAGCTCCCTCGGACCGCCTTTGCCGCAATGGGAGAGGGCGTGGAAAAGGCGGCGGTTGCCGCCGCCGCTCCTGAAAACCTGCGCCTGTTTGATCCGGTAAAGCCGGGAGCCCTCCTTCCTCTGCTTCAGGAGGCGGACCTTCTTTGGATTGCGACTGAGAATCTTCCGCTGTACCGCTACGGGGTGTCGATGAACAAGCTGTTCGATTATATGGGCGCGGGGCGTCCGGTGGTTTTTGAAACCCCCTGTCTTGAAAATCCGATTTCTATCTGCGGCTGCGGGATAACCGTCCCCCCGTCGGACAAGATAGAAACGCGGCGGGCGGTGGAAACGCTGCTGCAACTTTCTCCTGCCGAGCGCGGCGTGATGGGGGAAAGGGGACGCAGAGCGGTGGCCGGACGCTACGGTTATCCTGCGCTCGCCAAACGATATCGAGGCTTTTTGGAGGAATTAGTCGATGCCAAACGAGAGGGATGATTCCATCCTGCAGACCCCGCGCAAAGGGCTGATGGGCTGGCTGCGCGGAGTATTTGACCGGACGTTTGGCCGTCCGGCACTGACCGTCCGGCTGAAGGGGGAGCCGGACGCGCTTTATCCGGGGATGAGCAGAAAGGAGATCCGCCATGTTGCCGCGGCGATTTGCAGAGCTGCCCGTCGAAATGCAAAATGAATCGGTGAGCCCCTACTTTGAGCTGCTTTCCGCAAAGCGAAGGCAGCTCTTTTTTCGCCGTGCAGCCGAGCTGCCGCTTGCCCTTTTTCTGCTGGCGCTTCTGCTGCCGCTGATGGGCTTCATCGCGGTGGCCGTCTGCTTCGACAGCCCCGGGGGAGCGATCTACCGTCAGACGAGGGTGACCGCCCTCGGCCGGCGCTTCACCATCTATAAATTCCGCACGATGAGATTTTCTCCCGGGGACGGCGGACGGCTGGCCGGGAGCGGGGACTCCCGGATCACCCGCGTCGGAAGGCTTCTGCGCAGGCTGCGGCTCGACGAGCTGCCGCAGCTTTGGAATATCGTGCGGGGGGAGATGAGCTTTGTCGGACCGCGCCCCGAGCTGCCCCGTTTTATCGAGCGGTATGACCGGGCCGCGCTGGCGACGCTTCTGCTTCCGGCCGGTCTGACCGGTCCCGCTTCCCTCGCCTTCGCGGGCGAAGAGCGTTATCTGGGCACCGATGAGAGCGAGCGGGTCTACGCCGACCTGATCCTGCCGCGAAAAAATGCCGTAAATCTCGCATATATTGCTTCGTTTTCCATTTGGCTGGATCTGAAAATTCTGTTTCAAACCCTATGTTACCTGTTTTCCGGTGGAAACAGCAAAAAGCAGTGAAGCCGGTTGACGGACCGCGCCCAACCGGGTACAATGTCATAAGCAGGAGAAAACAAAGGAATCTGCAATCCTTTTCGTAACAAAAATTTTAGAAATTGATGGAATCCCTGCAATAAAAACCGGCGGATTCGGCACATGATAGACGAACCGCTTAGAATGGTGGTGGATAGTCACGTGATCGACGTTGAAATCGTAAAGGCAGCAAAGCGGGGCGACCCGGAAAGCTTTGCTCGGGTGTATGACATGATCGCACCGGAGCTTTATCGGGTTGCGCTCTACACGCTGGGCAACGCGCAGGATGCCGAGGATGCGGTGAGCGAAACCTTTGTCGAGGCTTACAAGGGAATCCGCAACCTGCGGGATGAGAGCAGCTTCAAGCGCTGGATGATGACCATCCTGTCCATTCGCTGCAAGCGCCGGATCGGCGGTTACATAAAGGAGCGAAAAAACGTCGATATTGACGAAATGCTGGATCTTCCGGCAGATCAGGGCGGCGTTTCGGAAGCGGAGCGCGTCTCGGTCTGGGAGGCAATGAAAGCCCTTGCGTCCGACGAGCGGGAGATCGTGATGCTGGCCACCGTTCAGGGTTACACCACACGAGAGGTTTCCGAAATGCTTGGAATTCCGCATGGAACGGTCAGCAGCAAGCTGCATAGAACCCTGAAAAAACTTCGTAAAATTTTAGAATAACCGGAAAGGGGGGAGATTCATGGAGAATAATCAGGATTTTGAAAAGGATCAGGAAGAGTTTACGCAGCAGGAGCTGGAACAGGAAATCCTATGGATGCGCGCTCTGCTCGAACTGGAAGAAAAAGAGATTCCGCTGCCGGAATCGCTGCGCTCAGAGCATCTTCTTGAGAAGATCAGGGACGCCGCCGCGGAAGAGCCGAAGGCTGAGAAAGCCCCCGTCCCGGATACGGCGCCGCGGACAAAGAATAAGGGAAAGGTTCTCTTTTTCAAGTTAGCCTCCTGTGCGGCCTGCCTGGCGCTGGTGGTGTTCGGCTGGCGGCAGATCTCTATGGAGGGGTCGATGATTACCCAGAGCGCCGCCGGAACGGCTCCCGCCGCTTCGAGCGCCTCGGCTGCCCCGGCGGCAGCGGAAACGGCGGATACCGCAGCCGATGCCGCGCCGCTGGAAAGCTTGCAGATGGCTGAAGCGGAGGCTCCGGCTGTTCCGAAGGCCGCGGTTGAGCTTCCGGACCAGCCGTCGGCGGCCGATTACAGCGAAGTGTACGGCGCGGTCAGCGAGATCTATGAGAAGCGCCATGCGCCGCGCAAATCGGCGGACTACCGTTCGTCTGTGACCGAGATGGCGGTCGAGGAGGATGCGGTGATGTTTGCGGCGCCCAAGGCGAATCCGGCCACTGCCGGCGGCGGAGCATATGATGCCGGTGTTTCTTCGACCAATGTGCAGGTCGACGGAATCGACGAGGCGGATATCGTTAAAACCGATGGGATTTACCTTTACCACTACCGCTTTGATCAGCAGACGGGCGGGGCCGAGGTGGCGATTATCGCCGCCAACGGCTTAAAGCTCCTTTCCACCATTCAGCTGCCCGATTATACGGATGCCGAACTCTATGTGAGCGGAGACCGTCTGATTCTGGTGCAGACAGCGAGCGAGGACCGTGTGCGCGCGCTGCTTGGCGCGATAAAACAGCAGCCGCTTGACAGCGGAGCGGCGGACTTCTCGGATGTCATTATTCCCGATTATATCGAGCCCTCCGAGGAAGAGGAAGCTGAGCTGATCGATATGGTCGAAACGGTGGTGTATGATCTTTCCGACCGGAAAAATCCACGGGAAACCGCGAGCTTCCAGCAGGATGGAGTATATGTATCCTCCCGTCTGAGCGGAAACACCCTCTATCTCGTCACCAATAAGGATTTATACCGCTTTACTCCGGACGGCGGCGTTTCCCCGCTGGCCCGCTACCTGCCAATCATGGGCGAGAACGGCAAGGCGTCCGCGCTGGAGGCGGGGGATATCCTTCTTCCGCCCTACCGTGAAAATCTCAACTACGCGGTGGTATCCGCCCTGAACCTCGAATCCGAAAAACGGGAGACAAAGGCGGTGCTCGGGATGGCCGAACAGATTATGATGAGTGCTGACGCGCTCTTCCTGACCGCTTCACTTCCCGCCGAGGGAGAAAATGCCTTTTGGTGGGACCGCACCGATACCGGTGTGACCCGCTTTGTGGTGACTGGCGGAACGCTGGGCTATCTGTCGAGCGGGCGGGTGCCCGGGTTGGTGGACAGCCAGTTCGCACTCGATGAATACAACGGCAACCTGCGGATTGCAACCACCTCCCGCAATGCGGAAGGGGAGTCGGTCAACAATCTCTTTGTCTATAATCAGAAGATGGAGAAGATCGGCGGAGTGGAGGATCTGGCGCCGGGCGAACGGATCTATTCGGCGCGCTTCCTGGGAAATACGGCTTATCTGGTGACCTACCGGCAGACCGACCCGCTTTTTGTCATCGACCTCTCAAATCCAAAGAAGCCGGTCGTTAAGGGAGAACTGAAAATCCCGGGCTTCTCGGAATACCTGCATCCGATTGATGAGGATACCCTGCTTGGGTTCGGACGCAACACCGTTGTGACCCAATGGGGCGACAGCAGCGAAGATGGTTTGAAGCTTTCCCTCTTTGATGTGAGCAATCCGTCTGACCCGAAGGAAATCAGCAGCTATCTGCTCGGCAATGCCGGCAGCTCCTCGGATGTGCTGGACAATCACAAGGCGTTTTTGTATGATCCGCAGCGGAAGCTGGCCGGTTTTCCCGCCACGATCCGCACTGCGTCCGGCGCTCGCGTCGGAGAGCCGTGGAGCGGAGACAGAACGGTGACCTTCTCGGGCTATCTGCTGGTAAAGGTGAACGAAGACGGCTTCGAGCTTTACGGAACTTTGCCCAGCGAGGGCGGAGATCCCGCGGAGGGCTTTCAGCGTTCCGATCCCGCCAACGCGATCGAGCGCGGTGTTTATATCGGCAATACCTTCTATACCATTGCATCGGGGAGAATCCGTGCTTATTCATTGGATGGGCTGGAGCCTCTCGGTGAATTGGTTTACCGTTCTTCTCAGCCGTAAGGAATTTTCATCTGCCGCCGTCCCGGGAGAGTTCTTTCCGGGGCGGCTTTTGTTGCGATAATTTCACGAAATGTCCATAGTCGGCGGCTGAGAAATATGCTATAATAATTTCCATAATCGGAAATTTGGAGGCGCATTCCCATATGATGCAAAAACGATGGCTTTCGGTCCTGCTGGCGCTGTCCCTGTCGCTCATTCCGACGACGGTTCTGGCGGACGGAGATGAAGCGGGGCTTTCGATCAAGGGCGGCGGAAATGGTCGGGTTGACAGCGCAGAGCAGGCAACCCTCAAGGCGGAGGGCGGCACCGGAGAAAACGGCTATCATTGGTACCGCAACGACCAAAAGATTCCGCTTCCGGAAAAGGATGCCGACGACAACCTGCTCCCAACAGACAGTATCACAACAGACCGTACCGGAGATTATTATGTGAAGCAGGGGGACTCCCAGAGCGGAACCGTTCGGATTGTGCGCGAATTTGACAGCAAAGGCTCCACTGCCCTTGTGATCGGGAAGCGCAGCAACACGTTGGCGAAACGCAAGGATTCCCAGATCGAAAAGCTGGAGGCGCGGGTCGCTCAGGCTGCGGCGGATGCGGAAAAGCCGCTGCCGAAGGTGAGCCTTGGGGAGATTTACGGCGCGGTGGAAGCCGCGGCCTCTTCAAACGGTACGGTCACCCTTCGGGACGCCGGGGTTTTAGAGCCTGCCAATCAGGCGGTTTTGGCGCGCCGGATCGGGGAGGAGGGACTGGCGGACCGTCTGTATGCCGACCAGGTGGCGGATTACAAAGTGACCACCCGTTTGAGTCTGGTTCCGTCGCGCATTTCTTCCGCGGTTGATCTGGGCCTTTCCCTTGGGGATGAGGAGTTGACAGCTTTGTTTGGAAACGCCTTCTCCAACCGTCTGCTCGTGATCGACGCGGCGCAGGACGGTTTCTATGGGCAGACGGTTGAGATGATGGTGAAGGGCGATCCGGTTTCCGGAGCACGGAGCCTTTCTTTCTACCGTTACGATCCGGATTCCAACCGGTGCACCCCCGTTTCTGTATCAGGGGTTCATTTTGATCAAAAGGGATACCTGCATTTCAGGATTTCAAGCGGGGGAATTTTGATCGTTTCGGACGGAGACCTGTCCGATTCTTCGATGTAAAAGTTTTGCTGAAACAGCCGGGAGATATTCATCTCCCGGCTGTTTTTTGCGGAAAACGTTTTGCCGCGGCCGGGGGCAACAGCAAAAAGCGGATAAGCGCGGGGATTTTGTAAAAAATAGAGGGGAATTATCGTTGAAAACGTAGAAATGGATTTTTATGATTGCAAATATGTGGAAAGCTGTGTTAAAATAACCTTCGTTTGCTTTATCAGACAGAACAGGCCGTGACAGGGAAAGGAAGAGGAAGATGGAAAAATCAAAAGGGACGCAGCCGCGCGCACAGTGGGCGAGCAGTCTCGGATTTATTCTGGCAACAGCGGGTTCCGCAGTTGGCTTGGGGAATATTTGGAAATTTCCGGGAAAAGCATATGAGGGCGGCGGCGCCGCCTTTATCATCGTTTATATTTTGATTGTCGCGTTCCTGGGAATGAGTATCATGCTTGCTGAATTTGCCGTCGGCCGCAGAGGACAGAAAAATCCCGCCGCGGCGTTTGAGAAGATCGGTCATGGCAGGGGCGGCTGGATCGGAAAGCTCAGCCTGATTACTGCCTTTATCATTTTATCCTATTATTCGCAGGTCGGGGGATGGGTGCTCAAATATATTGAGGGCTATCTGATGGAATCCGGAACGATCTACGCGGACCCAACCGGTTATTTTCTGGGGATGCTCGGCTCATCGGGGATGCCCTGGCAGAGCGCGGTGATTTATCCGGTTATTTTTCTCGCCATGGTGGTTTTTACGATTATCCGCGGCGTTGAGGAAGGCATCGAACGGATGAGTAAAATTTTGATGCCGGGACTTTTTCTGCTGCTGATCGTTTTGACTGTGCGTGCGGTTACCCTGCCCGGCGCGGCGGAGGGACTGAGCTACCTGCTGCGGCCCGACTGGAGCAAGCTTTCCTTCCAGATGGTGCTGGTAGCGCTGGGACAGGCCTTTTACTCTCTTTCCCTTGGAATGGCAATCATCACCACCTACGGCTCCTACGTTTCGCGTCGGGAGAATCTGGTCAAACATACCGCGATCATCTGTTCGCTCGATACAGTGGTTGCAATTATGGCGGCTTTCATGGTGATCCCCGCTGTCTTTGCAATGGGGGTACAGCCCGGCATGGGAGGCAGTTTCGCTTTCATTTCGCTGGCGGAGGTGTTCCGCCAGATGCCGATGGGAAATCTGTTTGGCGCTGCGTTTTACCTCCTGCTCTTCCTTGCGGCCCTTACCTCGGCAATTTCGCTGCTTGAGGGGCCGGTTGCCTATTTTGTCGAAACCTTTGGCTGCGACCGGAAAAAGGTCACCTGCTGTTTTGGCATTGCGCTGTTTGCCCTGGGAATTTTTTATACCCTCTCGCAGGCTTATCTGCCGCTCAAGGGGATTTGGTTCGACGGAGCCAACGGCTTGATCTTCCCTCCGTTTGGAGACTTTATGGAATTCTTGACCGATCGCCTGATGGTTCCGGTGGGGGCGCTGGCACTCTGCCTGTTTGTGGGCTGGCGTTGGGGCGCATCTGAGGCAAGCCGGGAAATCGAGCACAACGGCCGTTTCCCGCTGCGGGCTATTTGGATCGCGATGGTCAAATTTATTGCTCCGCTGTCGATTGTGGTGATCCTGATCGGTGGGCTGGTATTTGGACTTGCACTGAGCTGAAACAGACAAAACCACTTGTCAGGCCGGTGGCTTGGGCGGGCCTTATAAGGGTCTGTTTCCGGAAAATTTTTCAAGACATACCGAAACTTCTTTCACCTGCATCATTTGCCCCGCGGCCCGCGAATGGGCGATCGTCATTCTATCAAAGATTTTCTTTACCGATAGCTGCCCGCTTCGCCTGATGCTTGCAGCGAAAGCTTTTTACCGGGTATCTCCATCGGCAGAGCTGGTGGTTTCCGTTAACAATGAAATAGGGGTGCCGCAGAATTTCTTTTTGCGGCGCCCCTATTTGACACTGGGGCATGATCTGACTATAATGAGAGCAGCAATTTCAGGCAGATAAAGGATGAACTCCCCGCTGATAACACGCGCCTGCGTGGGAAGACTGTGTGTGGAGGCGATGACGATGTCTGCACCCAGCAACGCATGGGAACGCTTTACCGCCACCGGCGCGGTGGATGATTATCTGCGCTATCTTGCCGAAAGCCGAGGAGGGCCGGAAACCCGGGAAGGAGTGGGCGATGCACACTGTTGTACGCGGAATCGTGATCCGGATGAAATCGGCCGGGGACGACCGCCTGCTGACCCTGCTCACGGATGAGCGGGGAGTTCTTCAGGCGGTGGCGCGCGGTGCGAATAAGCCGCGCAGCCGTCTGGCCTCATCCACCGAGCTTTTCTGTTACTCCCGCCTGACCCTTTTCAGCTACCGCGACCATATCACCGTCGATGCAGCGGATGTGGAGAACAGCTTTTTTGCATTGCGAGGCGATTTGGCCGCGCTGGCGCTCGCCTCGTACATAGCAGAGCTTGCTTGCGAGCTGGCACCGCCCGAAGAACCTGCAAAGGAATATTTGCGGCTGCTGCTCAATACCCTTCATCTCGCGGTAACCCATAAGCGTCCCCTGCTGCAAAGCAAGGCAGCCTTTGAGCTGCGGCTGCTCGCGATGGCCGGCTTCATGCCGGACCTGATCGGATGTACCTGCTGTGGGGAGTATGACGGAGAGCGTCCGATGTATTTTTCACCCGGGGCGGGAACAATTACCTGTCAGGACTGCGGGAAGGAATCTCCGGAGTGCGGGGGATTGATTTCACCCGGCGTTTTAGCGGCAATGCGGCATATCCTTTACAGTCCGTTTGAGAAAGTTTTTTCCTTCTCTCTTTCAGAAGACAGGATTTCCGAGCTTTCGCAGGTGGTGGAAGGATATCTGCGTTATCATCTCCAGCGTTCCTGGCGTTCACTGGACTTTTTCTATTCGGTGTTATAAGTGGGCCGGTCCAAAGCCGGCCTTCCATTTTCCGGCGGAAATTCCGCCGACGGAGGCAGCCATGATTTCACAAAAGCATCTTGATACTCTGGAATTGACGCAGGTTCTTCATTTACTGGCCGAATGTGCCGGCTGTGAAGACAGCAAACAGCTGGCCCTGAATGTGGCGCCCGCCGAGAGCCTTGGACAAGCTGTAAGGCAGCTTAACTTTACAGTTGATGCCAACACGTTTTCCGCCCGTTACGGGTATCCCGCCCTCTACCGGGTGGTTAACTGCGCGGGAGCGCTCAAACGTGCTCAACTGGGCAGCAGCCTTTCTCTGGGGGAACTGCTCGATATCTCGCTGGTACTGCGCTCCATGCGCTCGCTGGACAGCTGGCGCAAACAGTTCATGGAGGAGCAGAGTGTTCTCGACGGACTGTTTGAATGCCTGTTTCTTGAACGTTCGCTGGAAAATCGTCTGAATTCCGCCATTGTCTCAGAAAATGAACTGGATGACAATGCTTCCGCGACCCTTTCGGACCTGCGGAGAAAAATCCGGCAGGCGCAGCTGCGGGTGCGTAGCCAGCTCGACGGGATGATTCGTTCCAGCACCTACCAGAAGTATCTTCAGGAACCGATTGTCACCATGCGGGACGGCCGGTTTGTTATCCCGGTCAAATCGGAATATAAGGGAGAGGTGAAAGGCCTTGTGCACGACACCTCTTCTTCAGGGGCAACCTTCTTTATTGAGCCGATGGGAGTGGTCGAGCTGAATAATGAAATCCGGGTGCTTGAAAATAAAGAGCAGCTGGAGGTAGAACGAATTATCGCGGAGCTTTCCGCCCTGGTGGGGGCCTTTTCCGAACAGATTGACGCGGGCTATGGCGCCATGGTGGAGCTGGACCTCTGCTTTGCCAAATCCCGCCTTGCTGACCGGATGCGTGCCAACATCCCGACCCTGACCGATGACGGAGTAACAGAGCTTCGCCGGGCGCGGCATCCGCTGATCCCTTATGAAAAGGCGGTGCCGATCGATATCGCAGTGGGGAAGGATTACGATACGCTGGTCATCACCGGACCGAACACCGGCGGAAAAACGGTAGCGATCAAGACATTAGGACTTTTGACCCTGATGGCGATGTGCGGTCTGCTGATACCCGCCTCCTCCGGGAGCACTGTCTCGGTTTACAGTCAGGTACTCGCCGACATCGGAGACGAGCAGTCGATTGAGCAAAGTCTTTCGACCTTTTCTTCCCATATGGTCAATATCATCTCGATCGTTGGGCAGGCTGATGAATGTTCCCTTGTGTTGCTTGATGAGCTCGGCGCGGGTACGGACCCGGTCGAGGGCGCGGCGCTGGCAGTTTCGATTTTGGAGACGCTCAAAAACAAAGGGGCCAAAATCGCCGCTACTACCCATTATCCCGAGATTAAGATGTATGCCCTTGAGACAAAACGGGTGGAAAACGCAAGCTGTGAGTTTGACGTCAACACCCTTTCGCCGACCTATCGCCTGTTGACTGGAATTCCCGGGCGTTCGAACGCGTTTCTGATCAGTGAGCGGCTGGGCCTGGATGGGGAGATTATCGAGCGCGCGAAGGAGTTTGTTTCCACCGAGAACACCCGCTTTGAGGATGTTGTATCGGAGCTGGAGACCACCCGCCAGCAGCTTGAGGCCGAGCGGGAAACAGCCAAGCGGCTCCGGGAGGAAGCCGAGCGCAGCCGTGAGGAAGCGGCGGAGACAGCAAAGCGTTTGGAGAAGAGCACAGAAAAGGAACTGGAACGCGCCAGAACCCAGGCGCGGCAGATCATTGAGGAGACCCGTCTTCAGGCGGAGATCCTCTTTGAGGAACTTGATGAGATCAAAAAGGCAAAGGATAAAGAGAATTTTTCCGAGCTTCTGGGGCGTTCGAAGCTCAGTTACCGCGGCGCGATGAGGGAACTGGAGGAGCTTTCCGATCCGGTTCCCGGCAACAGGGCACAGGATGAATACCGCCTGCCGCGCCCGTTGGAAAAGGGCGATATCGTCTTTGTCACCACTCTCAACAAGGAGGGGATGGTGCTTAAAAAGCCGGAGGGCCAATCGGTACTGGTCCAGGCGGGCTTGATCAAAACTTCGGTTCCTCTCTCCGATGTCCGGCTGGGGCCCGCCAAAAAGGAGCAGAAAAAGCGACAGGGAGCTGCGGCGGGCAAATCCAGCCGCAGCGGCGTGATTTCACGCGGCTCGCGGGATGTTAAAAATGAGCTGGATCTGCGGGGCCTCGACTCGGAGCAGGCGGTGATGGAACTCGATCAGTTTATCGATCGCGCGGTGCTTTCCGGCTTAAAATCGGTCTGTATCATTCATGGCAAGGGAACCGGTGTGCTCCGCACTGCCGTTGCCAACCGTCTGCGTTCTCACCGGGATGTGGCCTCTTTCCGCCTTGGCCGTTACGGCGAGGGAGAAGATGGCGTCACCATTGCGGAATTGAAGTAATAAAATGGCAAATCCCCCTGACGCGGTGAAAAGCTGCATCAGGGGGATTTTTGAGCAGGAGAAGTATTTCTTCTGCCGGCAGAGTAGTCCCGTAAAGAAGCCCTCGTTTTCCAAACGCCGGACGGGACAGGTAGGCTGACAATGCTCGGGCGGTGCCGCTCTCCGCACTCATCAGTTACCGCACGGGGACATCAACAAGGATCAGGCGGATGCCCTCCGCCCGAGCGGGCCGCTCATCGGGCAGGTATGTGCGCGGACAGGGAGAAGACGGAGCGGCAATCGTACGTTTATAGGTTTGAGGCTGATGTAACCGGAATAAAGCCCAGCCTGTTCTGACTGCTTTCCGGCGGCAGGCACTGTCGGTACCTGTTTCAGCCACCGGATTAGTCGGTGGTTATGACCTGTGCGGCAATATTTTTAGGGAGTCGTATCAGAAATTTCCGCCCGCGCCTCAGCCAAAAGCAGATCGACCATCCGGCCGTAGCTGTGCACGCCGTCGGTCAAATTGTTTGCCTTGAGATAGGTATCGTTGACCGCATCGGAAAGCTTGGCGGCCGGGGTGTGAAAATAGGGCTGCCAGTAAGCCGAAAGAGCGGCGGCGTCAGCCTCCAGCCGCTCATGATAATGCCCGCGGATTGCGAAATAACGCTCGGGGCTGACGGAATAGAGAGCGTTCATGCTGTAAGAAAGCGCACAGTAAAGGCCGCTGTAGCGGATGTAAGGCTCATCGGATCTCAGGCAGGCAAGATAACCGATGAAGTTTGCCTCGTCCTCCCGCATAAAGCCGCAGGTATGAGCAAGCTCGTGCCCGACGGTGAAGGGGAGCTCCGTATCCGGCATATGCACATTGACGTTTGCCTCGGCGGTGTAGGGAAAATAAAAGCCGGTGAGATTAAAGCTCGAGAGAATTTCGGAAAAAATCATCGGCTTTGCCGCGATGGGAGGCTGCCCCAAAAAGGGATACTCGGAGGAAAGGGCATGAAAGGCAGACTGAACCCGCTTTGAGGTCTCTGAAAAGGACATTCCGGTTGTGTTCTGTTCTCCCAGCGCATCCCGGGCCTCGTTGGTGCGCTGCAGCAGGGAAAGACAAAGCTCGGTAAGCTCATCGACGCTTGCCGGGCGGATTTCAAGACCCGACTGCTCCGCAAAGGTGGGGCGGCTGTAATTTGGGGCACAGGTGACGGCGAACAGCAGCAGAATCAGGGAAGGGAGGAGCACCGCGCCGCGGAGGTAATATGCGGCGGTTTTTCTCCGCTGCCGCGGCCTTTTCCACAGGAGGATGGGCAGGGAGGCCAGCGCCGCGGCAAGCACCAGAGCCAGCAGGGCCAGAATCAGTCCGGCCGCAGAAAAGGGGCCCGCCGCGCGCCCCAGCAGCCCAAATACGGCGGAAATCCAGCGGAAAAGATGCCGGGAATAAACCGTCTCCACCATCTGAGGCGGCGCCGTCCTCGAGAGCCAGATGATTCCAAGGCCCAGAAAGCAGGGCAGCAGGCACCATACGAGGGGCTTCAAAATCCCGCCGAGTTTCCGGCGGCGGGGGGCAAGAAAGACTGATCTTTGTCCCATCTTGGGGTTCCTTTCTTTATTTTTAAAATACCACGATGGTGATGCCGTCATTTCCCCGGGAATAATCCGAATCCCGGGTGAGGGCCGGCAGACGCGCGGTGATGCGCCGGGAATTTTCATAAAAAGGAGAAAATTCCTCGCCGCGCACAAAATCCCGGATGAGCCCGGCTTTCTGCTTCTGCGCAAGCACCGCGAGGGTATCCGCCTTGATTTTTCCCCCTCGTCCGGTCGAACCGTAGCCATGAATGATCTTGACCGCCTTTTCACCGCGCATCCTAGCCGATTGCAGGCCCTGATTGAGCCGGGAACGTGCCAGCTCTACGGTGGGCATCCCGGCCTCCAGATTGATGATGGAAATTGCCATATGAACTGTCTCTCCTTGAAAATCGATAGAGTTATCATAACACAACTGTGCGGCTCTTTCAATTTTTCGATGCGTCATCCCGAAAAATTTACGAATCATCTTGACAAGGCTGTGCTTTGTGATTATATTGTATATATAAAATATATACGGATGGGAGGCGGCGGCTTGACCATCAGCATCAGCAATTCAAGCGGCAAGCCAATTTACGAGCAGATTACAATTCAGATCAAGAGTCAGATTGCATCGGGCGCGCTGGTCCCCGGCGACGCCCTGCCGTCAATCCGCCTGCTGGCAAAAGAGCTGAGAATCAGCGTCATCACCACCAAGCGTGCCTATGAAGATTTGGAACGTGATGGGTTCATCGAGACGGTGGCCGGAAAGGGAAGCTTTGTCGCGGGCAGAAATCTGGAATTGCTTCGGGAACATGCCCTGACCCAAATCGAGGAACGTCTGGGAGCGGCGGTAGAACTCGCGAAGCAGAGCGCGGTGGACTGCAGCGAGCTGCAGGAGATGCTGGAACTTTTATATCGGGAGGAATGACCATGCAGGAGCTTCTTACGGTGCGCGGACTGACCAGGCGTTACGATCGCTTCACTTTGGACCATATTGATTTTTCGCTTCCCTGTGGCAGTATCATGGGACTGATGGGGGATAACGGCGCGGGAAAGACAACGACCCTCAAGCTGATTTTGAACCTGATCCGTCGTGATGAGGGAGAGGTACTGGTTTTCGGAAAGGATAACATTACCTGTGAACGGGAGATCAAGGAGGAGATCGGCGTCGTTTTTGACGAATGCCATTTTTCCGACCTGCTGCGTCCGGCGGACCTGGGCAGGATTTTTTCACAGGTCTATCAAAATTGGGATTCGGCCTCCTACAAAGCTCTGCTTGATCGGTTTGCACTTCCCGGGCGGGCAGAGATTAAGACCCTCTCCAGGGGAATGAAGATGAAGCTTTCTCTGGCCTGCGCTCTGGCGCACCATCCCCGTTTTCTGATTCTGGATGAGGCCACCGGCGGACTCGATCCCGTGGCGCGCAGCGAGCTGCTGGGTCTGCTGCTCGAGTTCATTCAGGATGAAAGCCGTTCGGTGCTGGTGTCTTCCCACATCATCTCCGATCTGGAACGGATCTGTGATACGATCGGCTATCTGCACGAAGGCCGGATGGTCTTCTGTCAGGAAAAGGACGCGCTTCTGGAACGTCTGGGTGTCCTGCACTGCGGAGAGGGCGACCTTGTCTTGCTGGAACCGGAGTTTCTGCTGCGGGTACGCCGCCATCAATTCGGATGCGACGCTTTGGTGGAATGCCGCGAGTCAATTCGGAATCGCCATCCCGACTGGGCGCTCGACCGCGCAACACTCGAGGAAATTATGTTGTTTTATGCAAAGGGGGAAGAACGGTGAAGGGACTGCTCCTGAAGGACCTTTATACCATGCGCAGCTATCTGCGCACCTTGGCGGTGATGTTCGTTTTCTATATCGTGCTTGGCTTTGTGAGCCGCACCAGCAGCTTTTTCGCGGCGTTTGTGGGGGCGCTTTGCATTGTCATGACCGTTACCTCCTACGCCTATGACCAGACCTGCGGATGGAATCTCTACGGCGCGAGTCTGCCGGTCAGCCGCCGCGAGATAGTGCGGTCAAAATATCTGCTGGCGCTCCTGCTCTCCGCGGCCGGTATTTTGGTGACGATTTTGGCCCATCTGCTCTTTGTTTTGGGAGGCCGGGGAGGAAGCCTTGCGGATATCCTTCCGAACGCTCTGGGGGCTGGCGTGTCGGGTTTTCTGATTGTGATCATCCTGCTGCCGGTACTCTACCGCTTCGGGGTGGAGAAGGGAAGGGTGGTGATGATGATACTGGCGGCCGGGATCATGGGAGGAATCTTTCTGATGGCGCAGATTTCGCCCGGCATCCGCATTCCCGAGGCTCGAATCAGAGCAGCACTCTGGTTTGCTCCGGCTGTTCTGGCCGTCATGCTGGTGATTTCTTATTTTCTCTCCTGCCGCTTCTTTGAGGCAAAGGACCTGTAGCCGCACGGAAAAACGGCCTCCCTTCATAGGGCGAGGCCGTTTTTCATGCTCAGGTATTGTCGTCGTGCATGCTGCGCCGGACGAAGAGCCGCAGCATTCTTGAACCGTCAAAGGGGATCAGAGGGTAGAGGTAATTCTTTCCGAGGACGGTCGGAGTTGTGGCAATCAGCACCGCGATCAGGATGACCCCCGCCACAAAACCCCACAGGTTGAAAAGCTGAACCAGAATAATTAAGGCGACCCGGCAGAGCTTAAACGCATATCCGAGTTCAAAGCTCGGCTGTGCAAAGTTTGCCACCGCGACAAAAGCCATATAGAGCAGCACCTCCGGGACAAACCATCGTGCGGTTACGGCAAATTCTCCAAGAATCAGCGCCGAAACCACCGAAAAGGAACCGCCGAGCGCGGCCGGAGTGTTGAGGGACGCCTGCTTGAGACAGTCGATGACCAGCTCCACGACCAGAAGCTGGAAAAAAATCGGCACGTCGTTGGGCTTTTCGACCTGAATAAAGGACAGCCATGGCGGGATGAGCTGAGGATTTTTGACCATCAGAAACCAGACCGGAATTAAAAACAGCGTCAGCAGGTAAATCAGGTAGCGGGTCAGCCGCAGATAGCTTCCGACAAGGGGAGGAAAATAGTAGTCGTTGGTATCCTGAAAGAAATCGAAGAAGGAGCTGGGCAGAAGCATGATCGAAGGGGTTCCGTCCACGATCAGGACAATTCCGCCTTCACAGATGGTAGCGGCCGCTGTGTCGGGGCGCTCTGTGTAGCGCACCCGAGGGAACGGGTTGTACCACCGCTTGGGAATCAGGCATTCGGAAAGGCTTTCCTGTCCCATGGAAAGCGTTTTAACGTCGAGAGCGTCAATCTTTTTTGCCAGTCCCTGCACGGTTTCGGGGTCGGCGCGCCCCTCAAGGTAGGCGAGCACCACGTCGGTCTTGGAGACGCTTCCGACAGAGTGATATTGCATGGTAAGGCGGGAATCACGAATATGACGGCGGATCAGTGCGGTGTTGATGACCAGCGTTTCGGCAAAGCTGTCCCGGGCGCCGCGCAGCACCCGATCGCTGTCCGGCTCCTGCAGGGAGCGGGTGGGATAGGTCCTTGCGTCAATCATGATGGCTTCCGGATAGCCCTGCACAATCAGAGCCAGCGGGCCGGACAGCACCTGATCGACAACAGTGCTCACTTTTGTCTCAAGACTGACTTCAAGGTAGGGGATATACCGGTCGGAAAAGGACTTGGTATCGGGGAATTTCTCAAGATCCCCCTCCTGAATCGCGGTGAGGGTTGTGATGATTTTGAGCATGATGGCATCTTTGGCAAAGCCGTCGATCAGGTAGAGCTTTGCCTGCCGCCCTGCAATAGAGAGGTCGCGCCCCACGATATCAAAGCTCTCCCTGACCCGCAGCGCGCGGTCAAGGATATCGAGGTCCTGTGCATAGTTTCCGGTCAGTTTGTCCGGAAAGGAAGATTTTTGCCGCATAAGAAGCCTCCGTACACTTTCAGAATCAAAGTTTCTTGTTGTATTGTGTGCAATTTATTGATAGAATAACAGCAGCCGCAGAAGAAAAAAGACCATGTGCAGACCGTTTGATATACAGGCGGACAGCGGAAGGACGTTTGAATGGCAATCAACAAGTATATGCGGGCGGCGCTCAAGGCGCTTTCCTACGGCGAACCTGACCTGACCGAGAACTATGAGATGGTCCGCAAAATTAAGGAGCTCAAACGCGGGGTTGGTGCCGGACTGGCCTATCGCACCTGGGATCATCTCGTTCCCTGCGGGGACCATCACGTCCCGGTGCGAATTTTTGCTCCTGACGCCGGCCCGCTCGGACGACCGGTTCTGCTCTTTTTTCACGGGGGCGGCTGGGTTACCGGCAACATTGAGAATTACAGCGGCGTCTGTGCCGCATTGGCGAAAGCGACGGGCTGCCTGGTGGCCTCCGTCGATTATCGCCTTGCCCCTGAGCACAAGTTTCCGAGAGGGCTTAACGACTGCTACGCGGCGGCGCAGGAGCTGCTGGAAAAGCCGGGGCTGCTGGGAGTCGAGCGGGATCAGATTACCCTGATCGGCGACAGCGCGGGCGGGAATCTGGCGGCAGCCGTTTCGCTGATGGCGAGGGATCGCGGAGGGCTCCTGCCGGCAAGGCAGATTTTGATCTATCCGGCCGTCTATTCCGATCATACCCCGGCGTCGCCTTTTCCCTCGGTGCGTGAAAACGGCACCGGTTATCTGCTGACCTCCAAGCGGGTGGAGGAATATCTTCAGCTCTATCGTTCCGGACCCGAGGATCTGCAAAACCCTTACCTTGCTCCGCTGCTGGCCGGGGATTTTTCCGGGCAGCCCGATACGCTGGTGATTACGGCCGAATACGACCCGCTGCGCGACGAGGGGGAGGAATACGCCCGCCGGCTTGCCTTCGCGGGAAACCGCGTGGTCCTGCATCGGATGCCCGACGCGCTGCACGGTTTTTTCTCGCTGCCGGCGCGGTTTGCACAGGTTCGCAGGGCGCACCTGTATATCCAACAATTTATTGCCGGAGATGATATGCTTTGAATAACGGCCACATGGCGGAATGGCGCAGGCTCGACAATGCTGCCAAAATTTTTCCATCGGCTACTTCGAAAGCGGATACAAAGGTGTTCCGCTTCTCCGCGGAACTCAATGAGCCGGTTGACCGCTATTTGCTTCAGGATGCTCTTGAACGTACGCTGGAGGATTTCCCGGGCTTCTGCTGTGTGCTCAAGCGCGGACTGTTCTGGTACTATCTGGAGGAATCTGCGGCGGACTTTTTGGTTCATGAGGAAGATGCGCCGCCCTGCGGCATCCTCTATCATGATTCCCGTTCTCCGCTTTTTGATGTGAGCTATTACCGATGCCGGATCAATGTGGAGCTCTATCACGTTCTGACCGACGGCGCGGGGGCGCTTCAGTTTTTGAAGGCGCTGACCTTTTACTACCTCCGGGCGGCCCACCGCGAGGAACTGAAACACTGCGCGCCGCTCGACTTTGACGCTTCCGCCGCGCAGCGCGCGGATGACAGCTTTGCGAAGTACTATACCGGGAAAAAACCCCGCCGTTCAAGGCTTCTCAAAAAGCTGCCGCCCGTCTATTACCTCAAAGGCCCCAAAACGGCGGAATACCATCTCAAAATTGTGGAGGGAATGGTGCCCTCCGACAAGATGCTCGCCTGCGCAAGGGAACGGAACGTCTCGGTCACCGCGCTTTTAACCGCTATCCTGATGCGTTCCATCCATGAGGAAATGGGGGAGCGGGACAAGAAAAAGATTGTCGCTGTTTCGATTCCGGTCAATCTTCACAAATATTTTCCCTCTCAGACGGTGCGGAATTTTTTCAGCGTTGTCAATATCGGTTACTGTTTTGACGGCTCATCCGACCGGATTGAGGATATCGCCGTATCAGTTCGCGACACCCTTGCGGAAACGCTCAACAGCGATTACCTGCAGGAACGGCTCGATACGCTGGCGGCGGTCGAACACTGGATGATCGCCCGGGTTGTGCCGCTTTTTATCAAAAACATTGTTCTCAAACGGTTTTACCTGCGTTCTGAGCGGGAATACACCACCACTCTGTCCAATGTCGGGCAGGTGGAGATGCCGCCGGAAATGTCGCCTTATATTCACCGGTTTGACGTGTTCAACAGCACCAAGGATCTTCAGGCATGTCTTTGCTCCTTCGGAAACCGAATGAGCATCAGCTTTACCTCACAGCTTTTAAGCAACGACATTGAACGTCGGTTTTTCCGGACGCTGACCGCTATGGGAATCCCGGTCGAGCTTTCCTACAACCGTTTTGAAGGAATGGGGGAAAGAGATTGAAATTTTGCACAAGATGCGGCCTCTCGGTGACGGGCAGCGGCTCAAAATGTCCTCTCTGCCAGCATACTCTTTCCGACGACGGGGAGGAGTCGCCCGATGTTTTTCCGCGCATTGAGACAATTGCCCATACGCATGGAATGCTCCTTCGGTGCCTGCTGTTTGGATTGATTTCGGTATCGATTGTTGCGGTGATGCTTGATTGGGTGTTCCCGGATAAACCCTTTTGGTCGGGCTTTGCCGTCGCGGGAGCGGCTTGTGTCTGGATTTCGGTTCGTATCGCGATTACCGGCCGCGGCAATATCATGAAGAAGCTGCTGAATCTCTCCATCCTGATCAGTCCGTTATCGGTGATATGGGATATTGCCACCGGATGGCACCGGTGGTCGATCGATTTTGTTCTGCCTTGCACCTATCTGACGGTGATGCTGGCCATTACCGTGATCTCAAGGATCACCAGGATGCCCGCCGAACGCTATCTGATCTATCTGATCTTCCTGCTGCTGTTTGGGCTGATTCCGGCGATTTTTCTTGCGGCCGAATGGAATGGGGTGCGGCTGCCGTCCTTCCTCTGCGTCACGTGCAGCCTGCTGCTTTTTTCGGCGCATCTCGTTTTTGACGGGCCTAAGATGAAGGGAGAGCTTCGGCGCAGGCTTCATCTCTGAACCATGTATGAAAGGGGGCGGTGGTCTTGCCGGAAGCCAATGAGAAGGCCAAGCGGAATCGGACGCTCCGCTGCACACCGCAGGAAGAAAAAGAGCTGCTCGGCCGATGTATTTCCATTGAAAATGATATTAGCTTTACAGAGATAGAAAACCGCGTGATTCTCGGAGATTCCTTTGCGGTCCTCCCGCATCTCCCGGCCGGCTTTGTTGATCTCCTGATCGTTGATCCCCCCTATAATCTGTCGAAGGTCTTTCATGGGGAAAGCTTTCACCGCCGAAGCGCGGAAGAATACCGGGCCTATACCGAGCGATGGATTGAGCTGGTGAAGCCTCTTTTGAAACCGGACGCCTCGATTTATGTCTGCTGCGACTGGCGCTCCAGCGGCATCATTGGGGAGCTGCTCGAACAGCATTTCTATCTCCGCAACCGCATTACATGGCAGAGGGAAAAGGGGAGAGGGGCCCAATCCAACTGGAAAAACAGCATGGAGGATATCTGGTTTGCCACCTGTTCCCGGTCTTATACCTTCCACCTCGATGCGGTCAAGATTCGAAAACGGGTGATCGCCCCCTATAAAACCGGCGGCAAGCCAAAGGACTGGGAAGAGACTGGGGAAGGGCGGTTTCGCAATACCTGTCCCTCCAATTTTTGGGATGATCTCTCGGTGCCCTATTGGTCCATGCCGGAGAATACAGACCACCCGACCCAGAAGCCTGAAAAGCTGATGGCAAAGCTGATTCTTGCAAGCAGCAGTGAAGGAGAGGTCGTTTTTGATCCTTTCGCCGGTTCCGGAACAACCGCCATGACAGCGCGCAAGCTGGGAAGGCGCTTTGTTGCGGTCGAGCAAAATGGGCTTTACTGTGCATGGGCACAGAAGCGTTTGGAAATGGCACTGGAAAATTCCGCGATTCAGGGCTACAGCGGAGGCGTGTTTTGGGAGCGCAATACCGCCGCGCTGCAAAAACGGATCTCCATGGAAGAAAACTCCGCAAAACAGAAGCCAACATTCTCCTCCATCAAGAAAGGGAAAGAGACATGAGGTTCAATCCGTTTGGCTATGGGCTCCTGTTCGCCTTTTGCCGCGGACGGCAGAGAAGGGACGCAGAGCCATCGCTCTGCGTCCCTTCTCTGGTTGATGAACAGATTATTTTTCCAGCTTTGAATACGCTTTTTCCACAAAGCGATCCCGAAGAACGACGGCGCGCTTCTGCACGCCGGTCCCGATCACGCCGTGCTCGTCCCGCGCTTCCATCGAAAAGGTGAGGGTTCTGCCTTCCACCGAGGTCAGGGTGGCGGTCGCTTCAACGGTCATCCCGACCGGTGTGGCCGCAACATGTGAAACCTGGACCTCAATTCCTACCGTGGTCTGGCCCTCCTCCAGTGATTCCGCCGCGAGAGTGGAGGCGGCGTTTTCCATCAGCGCCACCATCATGGGGGTGGCGAAAACCCGCGTATCGCCGCTGCCTACCGCAGCGGCGGTGTTGCCTTCGTTGACCTTGGCCGAAACGGTCCGGCTCATTCCAATTTTCATCATGATATGCCTCCTTGCGATCGTATGGACGGGGAGATTTCCGCCCCTACGATCATAGCACATCGGAACCGGAAGTGAAAGCGGTCCTGCAAATTTCGACGCCGTTTTCTCCGCGTCTGCAAAGCAGCCGGTCGCCCGGACGGATTTGTCCGGTCAAAAGCTGCTCCGCCAGAAGATCTTCGATTTCAGTCTGAATCCGGCGGCGAAGAGGACGTGCGCCATAGTCGGAATCGGCGGTTCGAGCAACCTGCTCGACGACCGAATCATCAAAATCGACGATGATTTCACGCTCCTCCATCCGCTTGGACACCGCATCGAGCAGACGCCGGGCAATACGGAGCATTTCCGGGCCGCCGAGCGAAAGAAATACAACAATCTCATCGATACGGTTGAGCAGCTCTGGTTTAAATGTCTTTTTTAACTCTGTCATAACCTCACGACGGATGGTATCGTCCCGCCTCGCCGGAGCCGCAGGATCCGCGAAGCCCAGCGAGGTTCGTTCGGTAATTTTGCGCGCGCCAATGTTGGAGGTCATGATAAGCACGGAATTTTTGAAGCTGCAGGTGTGACCCTGTGCGTCGGTCAGCCGCCCATCTTCGAGAAGCTGAAGCAGCAGGTGGAGAACGTCGGGATGCGCCTTTTCGACTTCATCAAAGAGCACGACCGAATAAGGTCTTCGGCGGATGCGCTCGGTAAGCTGCCCGCCGTCGTCGTAGCCGACGTATCCGGGCGGAGATCCAATTAATTTGGAAACAGCCTGCTTTTCCATATATTCGGACATATCCAGCCGGATCATCGCATCGACCGAGCCGAACAGAACGATGGAGAGGGCGCGGCAAAGCTCGGTCTTTCCCACTCCCGTCGGTCCCAAAAAGAGGAACGAACCCACCGGCCTGTTGGGGTCGCCGAGTCCCACACGCCCTCTGCGGATCGCGCGGCTGACGGCGCTGACCGCCTGCGGCTGGCCGATCACCATCTTCGAAAGCTCTTTTTCAAGGCCGATCAGCCTCTGGGACTCCTCTCCGGTCAGGGAGGAAAGCTCGATCCCGGTGCTCTGGGAAACCAGGTCGGCGATATCCTGCGGGCTGACCGCAAGAGGTTCCGATGCCTCCATCGACCGCCGGGAGTTTTCCCGCAGCATGGAGGCTTCTTCCCTCAGGCGGGAAGCCAGTTCAAAATCGCACCGCGCAAGCGCCTCTTCTTTCTGCCGTCCAAGTGCCGCGAGCCGCAGCGCGTCCCGGTGGATTTCTCCGCCGGCACTGCTTTCTGAGGCGCCGCGCAGCTTGACGCAGGCCGCGGCCTCGTCGATCAGGTCGATAGCCTTATCAGGAAGGAATCGGTCGTTGAGGTATTTTGCCGACAGCCTGACCGCCGAGACCAGCGCTTCATCGGGGATGCTCAGGCGGTGGTGGGCCTCATAGCGTTCCCGCAGGCCCTTGAGAATCTCAATTGCCTCCTGTTCCGAAGGCTCCTTGACCACAACGCTTTGAAACCTCCGTTCCAGCGCCGAATCCTTTTCAATATGCTTGCGGTATTCATCAAAGGTGGTCGCTCCCACCAGCTGAAGCTCTCCTCGTGCAAGCTGCGGCTTGAGGATATTGGCCGCGTCGATCGCCCCTTCGGCGGCGCCAATGCCCATCATATTGTGAATCTCGTCGATGAAAAGGATGATGTTGCCGGCGGATGAAACCTCGCTGAGAATTGCCTTGATGCGTTCTTCAAAGTCGCCACGGTATTTGGTCCCCGCGAGCACTGAGGTCAGGTCGAGTGAGACGACCCGTTTTTCGCAAAGCTCCTCCGGAACCTCCTGCCCGGCGATTCGTTGGGCAAGCCCCTCGACGACAGCGGTTTTTCCTACGCCGGCTTCTCCGATCAGACAGGGATTATTCTTTCCGCGCCGGCAGAGAATGCGGATCACCCGCTCGATCTCTTTTTCGCGTCCGATTACCGGATCAAGCCTGCTCTCCCGCGCCATTGCGGTGAGATCGCGGGAAAATTTGTCCAATGTCTGGGTCTTGGGAACCGATCTGCCGGCCGCGCGCGGCTGTGCGCGGGGAATCGATTTTTCAGCGCCATAAAATCTGGAACCGGCGATCGCTTCACAGAGGCCCTTATAGATTGCGGTGGGATCTCCGCCGAGTTCCTTGATCAATGCGACCGCTCCGCATTCGCCCTCCCGCAGCAGTGCCAGCAGAAGATGCTCGGTTCCCACCGAAGGCGCTTGACATTCCTTGGCCTCGCTGACGGCTGACTCGAGGATTCTCCGGCAGCAGGGGGTCAGGTCCTCGGGGGTTAGGCTGCACCGGGGGGCACGCCCTGCGGATCTGACGACTCCTTCTGTAACGTCCTGCACCTCGATGCCGCGTGCGGCCAGCACGATGCAGGCCGTGGAACGCTCGGCCGAGACAAGGCCGAGAAGCAGGTGTTCGCTTCCGATATAGGTATGGCCAAGAGCGGAAGCCTGCGCAATGGCGAGATTGACGGCATCATTCGCCTTTTGCGTAAAGCCGTTAAAATGAAACATTTTCTTCACCCCGAAACTTATTTTATGCCGGTTATGGCAGTGTCAATCACAGAGCGCCGAATTTGTTTGCAGCAGTTTTTGCGGCAGGGTGAAGCAGTTGTAACCCCGGCCTCGGGTTTTACATAAGATAAGGTGAAATCAATTTTAGGAGGTTACACCATGTTTTGCAATAACGGTTGGGGCGGCGGCGGCTGCCTGTGGATTATCATCCTGATCATCATCATCTGCTGCTGCTGTGGCGGCGGCTGGGGCGGAAACTGGGGCGGCGGCAGCTGCGGCGGCGGATGCGGCGGCAGCTGTGGCGGCGGTTGTGGTGGCGGCTGTGGCTGCTGCTGATCCCTCCTCACAAAAAGAGATCAGGCCCGGGAGCGGCGTCAATACGCTGCTCCCGGGCCTGTTCCTCCGCTGTGAAAGTGCATAAGTGTGATGTCATCCGACAAAGCTCTGAGAAAGGAATTCCAAGAAAGGAAAGACCAAAATGAGAAGATTTTTTCCGCTCAGCGCCCGTGTCAGCAACATCGGATCGATGGGGACCGCCATCCTGATTTATCTGGCAATTTCAATTTTATCGGGAGCGATCTGGGGGATCGTCTCCGTTGTGCCGCTGCTCAGCCCGCTTCTGTCTTTGATGGTGCAGATGATCAATTTGTATTGTCTGGCGGGAATTGTCACCGCTGTTCTTTTTTACCGAAATCTGATTGGATGAAACGAACCGGCGCGGCCTTCTCGTCCGCGCCGGTTCGTTTTTACAAATTAAAGTTCAGTCATCCAGAGACCGTGGAGATTGCAGTAGGCATAGACGGCAACAGCCTTTTCATCCTTCAACGCGAAGGAAATCTCGGGCTGCTCACCGGGGGCCAGCGATTTTCTATGGCCACCCGCAGTGGTTTTCAAATAGACCCACTGGATCGAGTGCTCCGGAATCATAGGATGGGGCGCAGAGCCGATTTTGACGGTGACGGCATCATCCGAGACACTGGCAACCGGCAGATGCTTTTCCTGACTGGCCTCTACGGTATTAGGAATCAATTCCTTCATCGGTTCACCGCAGCAGACCACCGGCACGCCGGAGTCATGAATCAGGCCAATAATATTTCCGCAATGAGAACAGCGAAAGAAACGGGTTTCGGACATGAAATAAACCTCCTTTTTACAAAATGATAATTGTTATTATAATATAACATGGCGTGTAGAAAAAATCAATCAATTTGGAAAATTTTATAAGTTTAGCCATGTTCTAATTTTTTGTTGAACATTTGTTCATTTAACGCTATAATAAAGCAAAAGCCTTCGCATGAAACAGCACCCCGCCGCATATTCATGCTGCGGGGGGTGCTGTGATTGAAACGAATACTGCTGCTGTTTTGCTTAACCTTGCTGCTGACCGGGATGATTCTGGCGTCATTTCGCCGGATTAACAGCGTCTCGGCAGGAGCTGCCGCTCCTTTTTCGCCGGTGGTCGTCCTCGATGCCGGCCACGGAGGATTTGACGGGGGAGCACAGGGGCAGGATGGGACGGTGGAAAAGGAGATCAATCTTGCCGTTGCACAAAAGATCGACTGCCTTGCCTCTCTCTGCGGATTTGAAACGGTGATGATTCGGGATGCCGACTGTTCCATCGAGGAGGAGGGGGTTACCGGAATCCGCAACCGCAAGGTTTCGGATATCCACCGCAGGCTTGCTATTGCGGAGGAGTATCCCGAGGCTCTCTTTTTGAGCATCCATCAAAACCATTTTCCGCAGGAAAAGCAGTGGGGTACACAGGTTTTCTACGGTCCGAAGCATCCGGAAAGCCGTCTTCTGGCCGAGCGGATTCAAAAAAATGTGATTCAGATCCTTCAGCCCGAAAACCGGCGCGCTGTTAAGGAAGCGCAGCAGAATCTCTATATCCTCTCGCGGACCTCCAATCCCGCGGTGATGGTGGAGTGCGGATTTCTTTCGAACCGTGACGAATGTGTCCGGCTCTGTCAGCCGGACTATCAGCAGCAGCTTGCATTTGTCATCGTTCGTTCAATGCTGGAACAGCGGATTCAAAACGATGAAGGGACGGAAAAGATCGATGGCGTCGAAGCTTAAAAAGCTCTATATCTGCTCCAACTGCGGCTATGAAACAGCAAAATGGCTGGGGAAATGCCCCGATTGCGGCAGCTGGAATACCCTCAACGAAGAAGTGCGGATCGATGCCCCGCCGCAGGCAGCGGCATCGGCCGCCGCCTGCGCAGCTGCGTCGGTTCCCGCGCCGGTCACCACCTTGGACGAGGTGGAATCCGGTGAGGAAATCCGCTACATCACCGGAATTTCCGAGCTGGACCGGGTGCTTGGAGGAGGAATGGTTCCCGGTTCGGTGGTCCTTGTCAGCGGCGATCCGGGAATCGGAAAATCGACCCTGCTGCTTCAGATGTGCCAGCCGCTTTCGGCGATGCTGAAAATTCTTTATGTCACCGGCGAGGAGAGCACCCGTCAAATCAAGCTGCGCGCCATGCGGCTGGGAGTACAAAACAACGGGCTGATGCTCTGCGCCTGCAATGATGTTGGACAGATTCTTGCGACCATCGGGCAAAACAGTCCCGATCTTGTGATCATCGATTCGATTCAGACGATCAGCGCCGCGGAGATTTCCTCCTCATCCGGCAGCGTTTCCCAGGTGCGCGAATGTACCCAGCGCCTGACCCGCTTGGCAAAGGAACGGGAAATTCCGCTGTTTCTGGTGGGGCATGTCAATAAGGACGGTGCAATCGCCGGGCCGAAGGTCCTTGAACACATGGTTGACGCGGTGCTCTATTTTGAGGGGGAACGTAATCTCTCCTATCGCATTCTGCGGGCGATCAAAAACCGCTTCGGCTCAACCAATGAAATCGGCGTATTCGAGATGCTCGACACCGGCCTCGCGGTGGTGGACAACCCCTCCATGGTGCTGCTTGCCGGACGTCCCGAGCAGACCTCCGGAACCTGTGTCACCGCTGTCATGGAGGGAAGCCGTCCGATCCTTGCTGAAATTCAGGCGCTGGCGAGCAAAACCAGCTATCCCATGCCGAAGCGCAGCACCAACGGCCTCGACTTCAACCGAATTGCCATGCTGATTGCCGTTCTGGAAAAACGGTGCGGCTATTTCTTCGGCACCCTCGACGTCTATCTGAACGTTGCGGGCGGATTGAGAATTGATGAGCCCTCCACCGATCTTGCGGTGGTGCTCGCCCTGATCTCCAACCTGACCGACCGGCCGCTCGACGAGTCGATGGTGGCCTTCGGCGAGGTTGGGCTTGCCGGTGAGGTCCGGGCCGTCAACCGGGTTCAGCAGAGGGTGGGAGAGGCCTATCGCTTAGGCTTCCGGCGAATCATCCTGCCTGCTCACAACGTCGAGGCGATTAACCTGAAAAATCATCCCGGGCTTGAGCTGACCGGGATTCGTTCGGTCCGGGAGCTCCGCCGACTGTTTGGCTGATTTCTCCTGAAAGTAAATGCAGTCTCCGCCTGTGCCGGAAGCCGCCCGGCTGAGGCTTTCCAACGTGCAGTATCCCTCCCGCTGGTGGATGCATCGGTGGGAGCATGGGATCAGGTACACAAAAACACCTCCAACCATGGCGCCGCGGTATCCCGCCCTCCGGGGACCGGGTTGCGCTTTTCTATTCTTTCTGATTCTGCTTCGGGATATTCCTTTTGAGGGACGGGACCACGAGATTTATGACCGGTCCGTGTCTGTAATGTTAAATCAGCATATAGTTGATTGACAGAGGCGGGGCAGTCGGATTATCATAATACCATTGTTGTTTGCAGCAGCGTTCTGTGACGGAGGCTTTGCTCAAAAGAAGAGCGCCTTCGGACAGGGTCAAAAGGAAAAGGTGTCTTTTAGGGAATCTGCATGAAATTTGTTTACCGGCATACCCTAACAACGCACCCCGGAGAAAAGGTGGATGAATTTTGGCAGGAAAAAATGAGGCGGATCTCAGCAGCAAACCAGTTGGGAAACTATTGATTTCTTTGGCGGTCCCCACCATTACGGCGCAGATCGTCAATATGCTCTATAACATTGTGGACCGAATTTATATCGGGCAGGGAGTGGGGAAGACCGCGCTGACCGGCGTAGGAGTATCCTTTCCCATTCTGATCCTGATCTCTGCTTTTTCTTCGCTGATCGGTATGGGAGGCGCTCCGCGCGCCTCAATCCGGATGGGACAGAAGGATCGCGGCGGAGCCGAGCAGATTCTTGGCAACTGCTTTGTCACGCTGTTGAGCATCTCTTTGGTTCTGACCGTCTTTTTCAGGGCGTTCAGCGGCCAGCTCCTGATGATGTTCGGAGCGAGCCCCGATACCCTGCCTTATGGGCTGGCTTATATCAACATCTACGTTCTTGGCACTGTCTTTGTGCAGCTTTCACTGGGGCTCAATGCCTTTATTACCGCTCAGGGCTTCAGCCGCTACAGTATGGTGACCGTGTTGATTGGCGCGGTGGCCAACATCATCCTCGATCCGATTTTTATCTTTGGATTTGGAATGGGCGTCAAGGGTGCGGCGCTTGCCAGCGTTATTTCCCAGGCGCTTTCCGCCTTTTGGGTGCTTCGTTTCCTCAACGGCAAGTCAACAATCCTGCGGCTGCGGCGCGAACATATGCGGTTCTCCCCGAAGGTGATGCTGCCGGTTCTGGCGCTTGGAATCGCACCGTTCATTATGCAGTCAACTGAAAGCCTGATCAATATTGTCTTTAATCGTTCGCTGCAGCAATATGGCGGGGATATCGCGGTCGGCTCGATGACCATTTTGACCAGCGTTATGCAGCTTGTCATGATGCCTGTCAGCGGTTTGACGCAGGGCGCTCAGCCGATCATCAGTTACAATTACGGCGCAAAGAACAACGATCGGGTTAAAAAGGCATTCCGTTTGCTTTTGTTCAGTTCGCTTGCCTACACCCTGAGCTTTTGGGCGATTGTTCAGGTCTTCCCGGGAATGGTCGTTCGGATTTTCAATTCCGATCCGGCGCTGCTGCAAACCGCAAGCTGGGCAATGCGGATCTATCTTGGGGCCTCCTTTATGCTCGGCGCACAGATTGCCTGCCAGCAGACCTTTGTTGCCCTTGGCCAGGCGAAGTACTCCCTCTTTTTGGCGCTGCTGCGCAAAATTATTCTGTTGCTCCCGTTGATTTGGCTGCTGCCGCAATTGATTTCCGATCAAGTTTTTGCGGTTTTTCTTGCTGAGCCGATCGCCGACATGATCGCAACTCTGACAACGCTCACGCTGTTCCTTTTGCAATTTCCCAAACTTTTGGCGAAAAATCAGCAATCCGGCGGCCGGTAAGCCGCTTTGTCAAGGAGGATCTTTGTATGAACTGGCTTCGAAATTTTATGACCGGCCGTTACGGCAGTGATCAGCTTGGATGGGCTTTGCTGGTCCTTTATCTTTTGCTCTCTTTGCTGCTGCCGGGAAAATTTCTGCGATATCTTTGCCTGATTCCGCTTTTTCTGTTTTGGTTCCGCTTCCTTTCCCGGAATGTTCTCAGCCGGGCTGCGGAAAACCGCATATTTTTGCAGAAAGCGGAACCAGTATTCTCCTTTTTTCGCAAAAGGAGCACACAGTATCGGGATCGGGAGCATCGCTATTACACCTGTCCGGGATGCCGCCAAACGTTGAGAGTCCCGCGCGGACGCGGAAAAATCACCATTACCTGTCCCAAGTGCGGCCGTACCATCACGAAAAATACATAATATGGCTGCTTTTCAATTCACTGCGCAACCATATGGCATTTCCAGTCAAGCTTTGGGCTTGCGTAAGCTTGTGAGGAACATATACCGGCACACCTGTCACAAGAAAAGCAATGAACATTTTTTCGATTGCGTCTCCGGCGCTGCACGAATCGCGCATACCTTATTAAAAAAGTATAGTTTTCAGAATAATGGCTGCTTTTGCTGTTGATGATGCGGATATCAAACCGGTTGAAACAAAAATGCCGGCGGATTTTATCGGTGTGATCGCACAGCCTGTTTAATTTATGCCAAAAGAGAAGTATCCTCATTTTTCCAACTGTTTCCATAATAATTGAATGTTGTCTTTACGGTTTACCAAATATGGATCAGTATGCAAACCCAATTTGAATCATCAGCTTATATTGAGAAGTTGGTTTACAATGCAAACATAAACGAAAATATAAAAAGCCGTCTGTGTGGGATTTTATTGAACAGATCCAGCAAAAACGGACAATAGACAAAAAGCCCCCTGATGTAGGAAAATAGAACTACATCAGGGGTGTTGTTATGTCCGGGAAAAAAGGAAAGGTTCACTATAGTGGAGAGATGAAAGAACAAGTTCGAAAAGAGATCGGGGCGGGAAAAAGTCAGCGTGAAGTAAGCCGCAAATACGGGATCAGCCGTTATGCAATTCATAGTTGGTGCGGACTTCGACCTGAAACAAAGCTGCGGCAAATTGCACCTTTGCCTAAGGGCAGGCCCCGGAAAATACGAACGCTCGAAGATTACCAGAAGGAAAACAAATGCTGCGGGATTTTCTCTCGCTCACAGAAAGGATGTGAAGCCGAAGTTCAAATACCAAGTCATCTGTCGTCACCAAGCAGAGTATCCCGTATCTGCTATGTGCCGGTTCTTTGGCGTATCCGGAAGCGCGGTTACCACGATTATATAAAACGTCTGGGACAGGCTCATAAGGACGCTGCTCTGGCCGAAAAACTTCGTGTACAGCAGGCACACTGCTTTCAGACCTACGGTTACCGCCGGATGCACCTTTGGCTGGAAAGCCAGGGGATCCACTTCGGAGAAAAAGCTGTTCATTTCCAATTTGTCCGATAAGAAAGAACATCTATGGTCTTAGATCTTGAAACAGATGAATACAAAAGCCTTCCATTGTTTCTCCGAAAAAACGTCGGACTTGCCAAATCCATCAGATCAAGTGTATAATCAAATTCGTGATGGATGATGTTAAGGCCAACGGATTTTGACTGGAAGATGTCGCTTTCATGATCCTGTGGGCATATGGAGGGTTGCGATGCTTCCCGCCGGCGGCCTTTCCGCAGGGAAACCCGAACAACAATCAGGAGGATATTTATGTACCAGCTACTGAAACAGGAGGGGCGGGCACGCCGCGGGATCTTCACCACTGTGGATGGCGTGTTCCAGACCCCGGCTTTTATGAATGTCGCCACTGCCGCTGCAATCAAGGGCGGTATTTCGGCGCTTGACCTGCAGGAGCTGCACTGTCAGATTATGCTGTGTAATACCTATCACCTGCATGTGCGCCCCGGAGATGAGATCGTAAAAGGGCAGGGGGGGCTCAAAGGCTTTACCCGCTGGCCAGGTCCGACGCTGACCGATTCAGGCGGATTTCAGGTTTTTTCCCTTGCCTCGCTGCGGACAATCCGGGAGGAGGGAGTCACTTTCCAGTCCCATGTGGATGGGCGCAGAATTTTTATGGGTCCCGAGGAGAGTATGCGGATTCAATCAAATCTCGGCTCGACGATCGCGATGGCTTTCGACGAGTGCATCTCCAACCCTGCGGAATATGAATACACCAAGCGTTCCATTGCCCGTACGACCCGCTGGCTGGAACGCTGCAAGGCGGAAATGACACATCTCAACACACTTCCGGATACGGTCAATCCCCGCCAGCTGCTCTTTGGCATCAATCAGGGAGCTACCTACGACGATCTCAGAATTGAACACATGAAGGCAATCGCCGATCTGGACCTTGATGGATATGCCATCGGGGGACTTGCAGTGGGAGAGGAAACCGGGATCATGTATCACGTCATCGAGCAGATTGAGCCGTTTATGCCCAAAGAAAAAATCCGCTATCTCATGGGAGTAGGCACCCCTTCCAATATCATTGAGGGAGTCTGGCGGGGCGTCGATCTCTTTGATTGTGTTATGCCAAGCCGCAATGCGCGGCACGGGCATCTTTTCACGTGGAATGGCGTCATCAATCTTAACAATGCAAAATATCAATCCGACTCTTCTCCGATTGAGGAGGGGTGCGGCTGCCCGGTCTGTCAGAGCTATTCACGTGCTTATATCCGCCATCTGCTGAAAGCCGGTGAGATGCTGGGGATGCGGCTGGCGGTTCAGCATAACCTTTACTTCTATAACACCCTGATGGAACAGATCCGCGCGGCGCTTGATGATGGGCGGTTTGCACAATTCCGGGATGAATATTCCGAACGCCTTTCGAAAAGAATCTGAGTTTTGGATTCAGTCTTGTTTTCAAGCGTTTTCCCCTTGCCAGATTGTCCCTGTTTGTGTATAATAAATCATATGTATTCGAATCTTCGAAACGTTGAAAGGAATGGATTTTCATGAACTATCTATCTGCAACCAACCCGACCGGCTCCTATATCATGATGGCGGTGATGCTTGTTGTCATCTACCTGATCATGTTTCTGCCGCAGAGAAAGCAGCAGAAAAAAGAAGCTGCGATGCGCTCCGCGCTTGAAATTGGAGATGAGATTCTCACGCAGGGCGGCATCATCGGAAGGGTTGTCAGCCTTAAGGATGATACGATTGTTATCGAGACCGGCAGTGACCGCGTGAAGATCAGAATTCTCCGCAATGCGGTGGCGGCAAACACCACTCCGAAAGATAGCGGCACCTCTAAATAAGAGAAGTGTACGCATATTGCTTTCCCTCTGCGAATAAGCTGTTAAAAAGCCTGATCGGGAGGGAAAACGATGCAATCAAAAAAGAATACCCGCGCCGCACATATGGGTTCCGGCGGCGAGCAGGCGCGCAGGCCCCTGCTGACGATCCTGAAAGCAGTAACGCTTGGACTGTTGGTGACAATGGTTTTGTTGCTGCTTTTCTCTTTTCTCTTTTGCCGACAGGATTTACCGCTGACGCTGCTCAATCCTCTGGCGGCTTTCAGCCTTCTGATGGGAACATTCGCCGCCGGATACTGGGCGTCACGTTCCATCGGACAGCGTGGAATGCTGACCGGCGCTTCATGTGGAGCGGCTCTCTTTCTTGTCCTTCTGATCGCTTCGCTCCAGACAAAAGCGCAGGTGGACCTGACGGCACTGATTAAACTGGCCATTTCTCTTTTAAGCGGAGCCATCGGCGGAGTAACGGGGGTGAACCGCCGGCACGGCTCTTCGAAAATCAAACCAAGACGCAAAGAAGTGGAAAAATAAAATTCCTCAACAAAGGAGCGAATCAGGATGTATGAATTAGGTGTCATTGGGTTGGGACATATTGGCGTTCCCATTGTCAATGGAGCCTTGAGTGGAAAAGCAGTTTCGGCAGATCAGGTAATTCTGTACGGACATCATCCGGAGCGTCTGGAGCCGTTGCTTCTGGCAGGAGCTTCCGCTGCAAAAAGCGAAATTGAGGTGGTGTCGTCCTGCCACTATCTGCTTTTATCTGTAAAGCCGCAGAGCTTGTCGGAACTTTTGCCTAAAATCAAACCCTTCCTCCGGCCAGATCACGTCATTATCTCAATTGCCGCGGGGATTTCGGCTCGATATCTGAAAAACGCCTTGGGAGAGGATACAAAAATTGTTCTGGCGATGCCCAATACGCCGCTTCAGCTTGGATTCGGTACGACGGCGCTCTCACGGATTGAACCGGCCACGCAGGACGAATTTGCGTTTGCCATGCGGATTTTCGGTGTCAGTGGTACTGCTGAAGAGATTCCGGCAGAACTGATGAACGAGGTCATTGCGCTCAACGGGAGCAGCCCCGCGTTTTTCTACCGAATCACACAAATTTTTGCAGACCGTGCTTCACAATACGGATTTGATCATGAGACTGCCATGCGGCTGATCTGCGGTTCAATGATTGGCGCCGCGCATATGATGTTATCCAGCGGAACCAGTTTGGATGACCTGATTCAAGCTGTTTGTTCAAAGGGCGGTACCACCATCGCCGGCCTGACCGCTATGAATGACGCACATCTTGATCAGGCTCTCATCGCGGGAATGGAGGCCTGCACACAGCGCGCCTACGAATTGGGAAAATAAAAGCATAAACAGGACATCCCCCGGCATATCCTTACATGAAAAGGAATGTCAGGGGATGTTTGAATATGCTGGACCGCAATATGATTGGAAAAGGGAAAAAACGAAATCTTCATGGAGGGATTCTTCTTACCGTTCGGATGCACATGACATTGGCCGCTTTTGCCGCAGTTTTTTTGCTGGGAATTTTTCTCGGGTCAACGGCCTCGGGTTTTCTCGATTTAAGCAGTTACAGTGGACTTTCTGAGATCATGGCACGTTTTTTGATGCAGAGGCAGCTCCAGCCAATGGCGGCCACTTTTGTCAGTGCTTTGCTTCCCAATGCGGTTTTTTGGGTTATTCTGCTGCTCTGCGGTTTTTGTGCGGTTTCGGCTCCGCTGATTTTGTTGGTGATTTTGCTCAAGGGAATGGGGTATGGGCTCTTAGCTTCAGCCCTGATCGGGCAGTATGGTGCGTCCGCCCTGCGATATCTGACGATTTCGATCCTGCCCAATCTTCTGGTTTCCGGAATTGCTCTGTTATTTTGCTGCCAGGAGTCCTACCGTATGAGCAGGAGCATTTGGCAGATGATGCAGCCTCAGGTCCGGGGGAGCGGGGAGGGGAGCACAGCGGGGGAATACGGCGCAAAAATGATTCTTTATGGGATTTTTCTCTGTCTGGGTGCAGCATTGGAAGCATATCTTTGTTCCGCGTCAATCGCCGGACTCATCATTACTTGACGGGGAGGAAGCCGCATGTGCGGCGGCAAGGGGAGAACGGTCCGCCGCATTTTCCAATTGACGGTTGGAAACATGGGTATAAATTTCGGTCGTTCCCAGATTGGCATGGCCGAGGATTTCTTTCAGGATCCGCACGTCAACTTCACCATACTGATACAGCAGGGTGGCCGCCGTATGGCGCAGCTTATGCGGCGTATAGCCCTTGCCATTGAGTCCGGCCGCTCTCAGGCATTCACCAATAATCTGCTCAACACGCCGCGGACTTAGCCGTTTTCCAGTTTTTGCGCTGATAAAGAGCGCGTCATCACGACGATGAATTTCTTTTTCTCGCCGATCATAGTCCGTTTGGTACTGTTGGATAGAGCGAATGCAGGCATCATTCAGATAAACGATCCGCTCTTTATTGCCCTTGCCAAGCAGACGCAATGTTCGCTCGTCGAAGCGTACATCCGTTCTATTCAAGCCGACCAATTCAGAAAGGCGCATGCCGCAGTTCAAAAATAAAGTCAGCATACAATAGTTGCGCAGATGTTCCGGAGTTTCAGATTGATCGGCAGCGGTTAAAAGCTCTTTGCTTTCTTCCAACGTCAAATATTTTGGAAGCGCACGTTTAGCAGAGGGACGATCCAGATTTTTAATGGGATTCTCCGGTAGCAGAGTTGTTTTGGTATTCAGATATTGATAGAACGAACTTAATGCTGAAACCTTACGTGCGCGGGCATTTGCCTGATTCCCAAGCTGCTCATAGGAAAAATTTAGAAAAGCATAGGCATCAGAAAGCCGAATTGAACAGATCATCTCGACAGGAATATCCTGAATCACAACATCGGCCAAGGTATTGGCGTCAGGCTGGCCGTTGCGGTACTGTTTGAGAAATCGAAAAAAAGTACGCAGGTCAATGTAATATCCATCAACGGTGCGCGGCGATAAATTACGAATCGTCAGCAAATAGGATAGAAAATCCCGCATTGGTTCCGGGCAATCCCGAAATGGGGCATATCGGGAACGTGCTTTCGAGGGATTGGCCTGATAAGCCATTTGAATTTCTCCTTTCAAATATATAAGGATCAAATTATTCTGTCTGTGCGATCACTGAATTAAATAAGGCATGAAACAAAGAAGCTGCAAATAGAACGCCATGTCCGGAAAGTTGATATTACACTAAGTACGCTTATTAGTGTGATACTCTTTTTTTAGCCGGGTGTGAAACTCGGCGGAAAGGAGTGGCGGTATTAAGTGAGTGGACGGGAGCCTGTCGTACATGTGCGAAAAAGCACGCTGCTGGGAATGCTGGATGACCTCGACGCCGGACGGTATGAAGCATTGCGTGAAACGTTGGCGCGGCTGCTGGATTTTGAACGACGCAAGCAGTTGAGCGCTGCGTTTTCGGAAGTGCGCGACCGAAAGGTTGCGGCGGCTGAACGCGGCGATGAAAAAGCTGTGCAGGAGCTGCGTGCTCTTGAAGAGCTGATTCGTGCGGCCTATACGGAGGTTCGCGGGTAGCGAGAGTAAAGCGGCGCAATAGGCCCTTCCCAATTTCGCTAAATTTACATTTAGCGAAATTACATGTAAATATCTTACAGCTACTTCCCCGATGTGTCAAGTGTTTTTAATTCAAAGACAAAATCTTAACATCTTTCCGAACAGAATCCTCAACGATCACGATGTGTATGATTATAATTTGGGTGAAAAAAAGTCTGGAAATCGTTTGATCTCCAGACTTTTTTAGGCACAATCTTTTTACTTTTTCATTGTCCCAATAAACATCGCGTCCCCAAATGAGAAAAAGCGGTAGCGTTCCCTCACCGCTTCGGCATAGGCGGCAAGCACATGCTCCCGTCCGGCGAAGGCTGAAACCAGCATGATCAGTGTACTCTCCGGAAGATGAAAATTAGTGATCAGGCCGTCAATGACGACAAATTTTTTCCCTGGATACAGGAAGATATCGGTATAGCCTTCCCATGCGCGCAGAGGAAGCCCCATCTGCCCAACGGCCTCCAGTGTACGGCAGCTGGTGGTGCCGACAGCAATCACGCGCCCCCCCTCCTGCTTGGTTCGGTTGATTGCCTCAGCGGTTTCCTGCGGAAGAAAAATATGTTCCGAGTGCATTTTATGGTCATGAATGTCGTTTTCCTTTACCGGGCGAAATGTCCCCAAGCCGACATGCAGGGTCACAAAAGCGGTTTTAACTCCCTTTGCGCGCAGCTCATCAAGCATTTCGGTGGTGAAATGCAGTCCGGCGGTTGGTGCGGCGGCCGAACCTAATTCTTTGGAGTAAACTGTTTGGTAGCGTTCCGGATTTTCGAGCTTTTCAGTGATATAGGGAGGCAGCGGCATCTGCCCTACCTGTTCGAGAGTGTGATAGAAGTTTCCCCCATGCTCAAACCGGACCAGACGATTGCCACCCTCTAAAATTTCAAGGACCTCAGCGCGGAGCATCCCTTCCCCGAAGGAAAAGCGTGTGCCGATCTTCGCACGTTTTCCCGGACGCACCAGTACTTCCCAGACATCCTGACGTTTTTGCTCCAATAGCAAAAACTCCATTGGTTTTTCTCGATTGTCCTCAAGAGTGCCAAGAATTCGGGCCGGGAGCACCCGGGAATCGTTGAGCACCAGCAGGTCGCCGGGGCGCAGCAGAGTACCAAGGTCAGTGAACCGACGGTGTCCCACCTCCCCTGTCTCACGGTCGAGCGTCATCAGACGGGAGGCATTGCGCGGTTCTACAGGAGTTTGTGCGATCAGTTCTTTCGGAAGGTCATAATAAAAATCCGATTTTAACATAGCGGCTCCAATCTCAGAAAAAATTTTTGATCATTTGGGAGAAAATTTAAAAAGTATTTGACAATTACTGAAGGGGATGCTAGTATAAATAGAAATAAAGATAGAGGCGCGTTTTTTATCAGTACCGTCGGCGAGATTTGCTCAAATCGCTTGAGGCGGCGGGAAAGGAAAAGACGCCGAAGGAGACGGTACGGCAGCCGTTGATCCTGGGTGCATCACCGAAGAGGGATGCAACTGTCACCACAGCAATTGGTGAAGGGCTATCGACATCTTTCTGGGCGGTCGGGCAGTTTTTCTGCAGATCCGCTCTTTAAGGTCAATATCTCTATTATATTGCAGTGGATGCCGGTTTTCAACCGGTATTTTTCTTTATTGGACAAAATCGTCGTGCAAAGACTGCAAAAAGACAGGAAAAATCCTGTTAATGACACTGGGAGGTTTTTTTAATGAAGCAGTACAATGTCGGAGTGATCGGAGCAACGGGTATGGTGGGGCAGCGTTTCCTGACCCTGCTTGACAATCATCCCTGGTTTCATGTCAAAGCTCTTGCCGCCTCGGGCCGTTCGGCCGGAAAGCGGTATGAGGACGCGGTGAAAGGGCGCTGGGCGCTTACCATCCCGATGCCTGAATACGCAAAGGATATGGTCGTTTTCGACGCGGAAGCCGATGTTGAAAAGATCGCCGGCATGGTAGACTTCGTTTTTTGTGCTGTCGATATGAAAAAGGATGAAATCCGCGCTCTGGAAGAGCGTTACGCCAAGGCGGAATGCCCTGTGATGTCCAATAATTCCGCGCACCGCCATACGCCTGACGTCCCCATGATTGTTCCGGAGATCAATCCGGAGCACGCCGAGGTTGTGGCTGCCCAGCGAAAGCGGCTCGGTACCAAACGGGGATTCATTTCGGTAAAGTCGAACTGTTCGCTGCAGTCCTATGTCCCGGCGCTTCATCCGCTGCGCGATTTTGGCATTGAGAAGGTGCTCGTCTGCACTTATCAGGCGATTTCCGGCGCGGGAAAGAACTTTGAGCGTTGGCCCGAGATGGTTGACAATGTGATTCCTTATATCGGCGGCGAGGAGGAAAAGAGCGAGCAGGAGCCGCTCAAGCTCTTTGGCAAGGTGGTAGGCGATCACATCGAGGAAGCAGATGGCCCTTCCATCACCGCGCAGTGCCTGCGGGTTGCGGCCAGTGACGGCCACATGGCGGCGGTCTTTGTCTCCTTTAAAAATAAGCCCACCATCGAGCAGATCAAGGAACGCTGGGCCTCTTTCTCCGGCGAGCCGCAGGCGCTTGGCCTTCCCTTGGCCCCCAAGCAGTTCCTGCACTATTTTGAAGAACCTGACCGTCCGCAAACCCGCCTCGACCGCGATCTCGAAAAAGGAATGGCAGTTTCGATCGGACGGCTTCGTCCCGATACCCAGTACGACTATAAATTTGTCTGTCTTTCCCATAATACCCTGCGCGGAGCCGCAGGCGGTGCGGTCCTGATGGCCGAGATGTATGCTGCAAAGGGCTACTTTGATTAACAGAGGAGGAACCATATTATGAAGAGAACCATTTTTCGCGGTGCCGGTGTTGCCATTGCCACCCCGATGTTTGCTGATGGAAGCATTCATTATGAGGAGCTGGCGCGTCTGATTGACTGGCAGATTGAAAATCATACCGACGCCATTATCATCTGCGGAACGACCGGCGAATCCTCGACGATGACCGATGATGAGCACGCAGAATGCATCCGTTTTGCGGTTGAGAAAGTAAACCATCGGGTTCCCGTGATCGCGGGAGCGGGCAGCAACGACACCGCCTATGCCGTCTGGCTGAGCAAGGAAGCCAAGGCGGCAGGCGCCGACGGCCTGCTGCATGTCACTCCTTATTACAACAAGGCTTCCCAGACCGGGCTGGTCCGGCATTTCAGCACAATTGCCGATGCCACCGACCTGCCGGTGATCCTTTATAACGTCCCCTCCCGGACTGGCTGCGGAATCAAGCCTTCCACCTATGCGGAGCTTGCCAAGCATCCGAATATTGTTGCGATCAAGGAAGCAAACGGCGATATTGCCTCGGTCGCTTACACCCGTTCGCTCTGCGGCGATGAACTGGCGATCTATTCGGGCAACGACGACCAAATTGTGCCGATCCTTTCTCTCGGCGGTCTGGGCGTTATCTCGGTTCTTTCGAACGTCTGCCCACAGGAGACTCACGACATCTGCCAGCTTTATTTTGACGGCAAGGTGAAGGAGAGCTCTGATCTCCAGATTCGCTATATGGACTTGGTTGCCGCTCTTTTCTCGGATGTGAATCCGATCCCGGTCAAGCAGGCTCTTAATTATATGGGATTTGCGGCGGGAGCCTGCCGTCTGCCGCTCTGCGATATGAGCGAGCCGGCCAAGCAGCACCTTTATGATGTAATGAAGCGTTACGGCCTGATCAAGGCCTGAGGAGGAGCTTATGAACATCATCATTTCCGGCGCAATGGGCGCGATGGGCCAGGTCGTTGCATCTAATGCCGCGGCGCGGGGAATTACCGTCGTGGCCGGTGTTGACCGAGAGGCCAGCGACCGTTTCCCCTACCCTGTTTTCGGGAGTTTCGCTGACTGCGGCCTTTCCGCCGATGCGATTCTTGACTTTTCCAATCCTGCCGCGCTTCCCGGCCTGCTGGCCTTTGCGCAGGAGCACAAAATTCCCTGTGTGATTGCGACCACCGGCATGGATGAAGCGCATCAGAAAATGATTGCGGACGCTTCCAAGGTCATCCCGATTTTCTTTACCTTCAATATGTCGCTGGGAGTCAACCTGCTCTGTGCCCTTGCACAGAAGGCCGCTCAGGTGTTGGGGGAAGGCTTTGATATTGAGATCATCGAGAAGCATCACAATAAAAAGATTGACGCACCATCCGGCACCGCCATTATGCTGGCGAACGCCGTTTCGGAAAAAACTCCTTACACACCGGAGTACGTGTATGACCGTCATGCGGTCAGAAAGCGCCGCGAACCAAACGAGATCGGAATCCACTCGGTGCGCGGCGGTACGATTGTCGGCGAGCATGAGGTGATCTTCGCGGGAACCGATGAGGTGATTACCCTGTCCCACAGTGCGTACTCCAAGAGCGTTTTTGCGGTTGGCGCGCTGAAAGCGGCTGGTTTTATCTCGGCGGAAGGCCGCTCACCCGGACTTTATAATATGAACGACATGATTTCGTTCTGATGAACTTTACAAGAGAAGGCGGCGGAAATATTTCCGCCGCCTTCTTGCTGATTTACTGATTGACGGAAGAGATCATGGCTGATATAATATCGATATTAAATATCGAAAGAAAATATTGAAATTCGATATCATTGATCGGGAGGTGCAGCGGTGGCAAAAAAAGTGCTGGAGATTTTGACTGAAACGATGTTCTATGTCTTGATGTCCTTTCTGCGCCAGGAGCGGTGCGGAATTGAGATCGCCGAATTTGTCGAGCAAAAAACGGCCGGACGCGTTCGGATGGGACCGGGCACCCTCTACACCATCCTCGCAAAATTCGAGGAGGAAGGGCTGATCTCCGAGATCAGGGTTGAGGGCAGAAAAAGAACCTATCGAATCACCGCCCGGGGAATCGAGGCATATCACGAGGAAATTTCCCGCCTGCGGGCCTGTATCAACGATGCGGAAAGCGAGGGAGAGATATGAGCAAATCGGTCAGACGTTGGATTCCGGTCAGCCTCTATGAAATTGCGGGGATCGAGAGCTGGCTTTCGGACCTCTCCGCCCAAGGGCTTGCACTGGAACGGTTTGGATTGTACTTTGCCTATTTCCGGCGCACAGAGTCCTGCAAAATGATCTATCGTCTGGAACTTCTTCCCCGCCCGATGGAGGAACCGGACGATGAGATGCTGGACTTTTACCTGCATAATGGCTGGGAATATGTCACGACCTTGAACCGGCTCTTTTGGGTGTTCCGTGCTCTGCCCGGCACCGCGGAAATTCATACCGATGCGGTGGCGCAGGGGTATGCCTACGACAAGCTAAGCCGCAAGCTCAAGCAGTCTGCCATCGTTGTATTCGCTGCTTTTCTTCTGATTGCCGCTATGATTGCCGGAATTTATCTTTTCAGTGAATGGCCGGTTCTTCAATTGGTGGAGGATTCCATTGCGCTCAACCAATTTCTGCTGCTTCTCGTCGAATTAGCGGCCGTGATTCAGGCGTTTCGAATCTACCGTGCCATTCGCCATCTGGTGCGGCGGTTGAAATCAGGGCTTCCTATGGAGCACTATGGCAACTATCGACGGGGACGAAACGTGCATGTCGCCGCCTCTGTCATGCTGAGCGCCGCGGTCATTGCCAGCATGTTTTTCCCCATTTGGGGAATGAAGAAAAACTGGGAGATGCCTCTTTCGGAAGTCTCCTCCCCTCTCCCGCTTCTTCCATTGGACATGGTGGAAAAAAGTCCTTTGTTTGCTTATCGCAGCAGCCTCTTTCAAGGAAAGGATCACGACAATTTTGTTCGCTACGAGTGGAGTGTGCTGTCCCCCGTCCAATATCAGATTGGGCAGCGCGGGATTGTTTCGGGAGAGGAATGGCCGGACCACAGCGGCGAATATTCACCATCAATGCAGATCCGGTATTACCGTCTTGTTTCCTCCGCGTTGTCCGATCCCCTTATCGACGATCTCATCTATCGCTATGTCGAACGCTATTACGCTCCTGACAACAATTTTGACAGGATGAAACTGTCCGCGGCAGGCTTGGACAGAGCCGAGCTTTTCACCGCGGCCGGCCGGCAGATTTTATTGATTCATGCCGGAAATCAGGTGATGATGCTGCGGTATTACGGCGAAAAAAATCTCGCGGAATATACCGACACACTTGCCGGTATTCTTGCCAGGTGGTCGGAATAGAGGCACGGCAAAAGGAAAATTTTTACGAATTCGAAAGAAATTCCGACATGGTTTCGTGCTATAATAATCCAATAGATATTAGTGCCCGCATGATCCGGGCGAAGAAGGAGTGCGTAAAAGAATGATCCGTACAAGATCAGTAACGGATGATATGATCTGGGTGGGCGCCGGCGACAGGCGTTTGGCGCTGTTTGAAAATATTTTTCCGGTCCCCAGAGGTGTCTCTTATAATTCCTATTTGCTGCTTGACGAAAAGACGGTTTTGTTCGATTCGGTCGACCAATCGGTGAGCAGGACATTTTTGGAAAATGTCTCAGCCTCCCTTGATGGACGCAGCCTTGATTATATTGTGATTGACCATATGGAACCGGATCATTGCAGCGTTTTGGAGGAGCTTTTATCCGCTTATCCGAATGCCGCGGTGGTGGGAAATGCTAAAACCTTCGTGATGATTGAACAGTTCTACAGTCCATTGGCGGAGGCCCGGAGGGTGGTTGTCAGGGATGGGGAAACTCTCTCCACCGGACGGCATTGTTTGAAATTTTTTACCGCACCCATGGTTCACTGGCCGGAGGTCATGGTTTGCTTTGACGAGAGTAACGGGGTGCTTTTTTCCGCGGATGCATTTGGCGCCTTCGGCGCAATGGCGGGCAATATCTTCGCGGATGAGCTACCCATCCAACAGGAATGGCTGCCAGACATGCGGCGCTATTATGCCAATATTGTGGGAAAATACGGCGTACAGGTGCAATCCCTCTTCAAAAAGCTGAGCGGATTGGATCTGAAAACCATCTGCCCGTTACACGGGCCCGTCTGGCGCACCGAACGGGATATCACGTGGCTTCTTGAAAAATACACTCTCTGGAGCAGCTACCAACCGGAAGAGCAGAAGGTGGTCATTGCCAGCGCCTCAATCTACGGCAACACCGAAGCCGCCGCCGAGCGGCTCGCTTTGGAGCTCGCCGGGCTGGGGGTCACAGAGATCGAGATGTATGATCTTTCAGCCACCCATTTTTCCTACCTGATCGGAGAGATGTTCCGATGCAGCCATATCGTCCTCTCCTGCCCTACCTACAACGGTAAAATTTTTCCGCCGATGCGGCATCTTCTCGATGATATGCGCGAGCTTAACCTTCAGAGCCGCACGGTCGCTCTGATTGAAAACGGAAGCTGGGCGCCCATGTCGGGAAAGCTGATGACCGCCGAGCTGGCGGCAATGAAAAATATGACCGTTCTTGAACCGGCGGTTACCTTAAAGTCTTCCCTGAAGGAAGAGCAGGCCGGCCAGCTTTTCTCCCTCGCGAAGCAGATTGCCGGCGGACTCAAGCGTTCCCTTTAACCACTGCCGGAAATCCGGCGGCGACATAATTGATATAAAAGGAGCTTTTTATGAGCAACATCTGGCATGACATCAGCCCTAAAAGAATCTCTCCTGCTGATTTTGTTGCGGTTGTCGAAATTTCAAAAGGAAGCAAGAAGAAGTATGAGCTTGACAAGGAAACCGGTTTGATTATTTTGGATCGTGTGCTCCACACCTCCACTCATTACCCTGCAAACTACGGCTTTATCCCCCGTACCTACGGAGACGACCTTGATCCGCTCGACGTTCTGGTGCTTTGCTCCGAGCCTTTGGAGCCTCTGATCCTGGTGCGCTGTTATCCGATTGGCGTAATTTCGATGATCGACAGCGGCAGAAATGATGAAAAGATCATTGCAATTCCCTACAGCGACCCGACCTACAACAGTTACCATGACATCAGTGAGCTTCCCCGACATATTTTCGACGAAATGTCCCACTTCTTCCGGGTCTATAAAGCTCTGGAGGGAAAAGAAACCGCAGTCAACGAAATCAGCGGACACGAAGAGGCGGAGCGGATTATTGCCGCCGCGCTGGACAATTATGTAGAAAATTTCTGCAAATAGGCTTCTGATAAAAAGCAGAAACGCCCGCGGGCGCATCCTGCCGGGATGCATCCGCGGGCGTGTTAGCATGAGTTTTATTGGAGTTCAGTCATCCAAAGGCTTTATCCCTTCAGGACCGCCTTATGAAACACCTTCTTGCCCTTGCGGATGATAATATGCCCTTTCTCGAAAGCCGAAGACGGGATATCCGCCGCGGGATCGGTAACCTTCTCGTCATCGACCGAGATGCCGCCCTGCTGAATCAGGCGACGCGCCTCGCCGTTGGAGGATGCCAGTCCGGTCGCCTTGAGCAGGTCGAGGATTCCGATTTTGCCGCCGCCCAGCGGAACCTCTGTGGTGGGCATATGCTCGCTGTCGGTGCCGGCGGCAAAGATGGCTCGGGCCGCATCGAGGGATTTCTGGGCGTCTTCCTCGCCATGCACGATTTTGGTCAGCTCAAAGGCAAGGATTTCCTTGGCGCGGTTGAGCTGTGAGCCCTCCCAGCTCTCCATCGCCTCAATCTCCTCGATCGGCAGGAAGGTGAGCATCTTCAGGCACTTGATGACATCCTGATCCCCGACATTTCTCCAGTACTGGAAAAAGTCATAGGGAGCCATCTTCTCGCGGTCCAGCCATACCGCGCCCTTCTCTGTCTTGCCCATCTTATTGCCCTCGCTGTTGGTCAGAAGGTTGAAGGTCATGCCATAAACATCCTTGCCCTCAGCGCGGCGGACCAGCTCGACGCCGCCGATGATATTCGACCACTGATCGTCGCCGCCCAGTTCCAGCGTGTTGTTGTAGGTGCGGAACAGATGCAGGAAGTCGTAGCTCTGCATAATCATATAGTTGAACTCGAGAAAGGTCAGCCCCTTTTCCATCCGGGATTTGTAGCATTCGGCCGCAAGCATCCGGTTTACAGAAAAATGAACGCCCACATCCCGCAGGAGCTGGATATAGTTGAGGTTCATCAGCCAGTCGCCGTTGCGTGCGACAATACATTTGCCGGGGGCAAAATCGACGATTCGCTCCATCTGCTTGCGGAAGCACTCGGCATTGTAGTTGATCTGATCCACGGTAAGCATTTTGCGCATATCGGATTTTCCGGAGGGATCGCCGATCATTGTAGTACCGGTTCCGAGAAGGACGATCGGCAGATGTCCTGCCATCTGCATCCGCTTGATGATGAGAAGCTGGAGCAGATGGCCGACATGCAGGCTGTCAGCCGTTGCGTCAAAACCGATATAGAAGGTGACCTGCCCTTCGTTGAGCGCCTTTTCGATCGCTTCTTCGTTGGTTGTCTGGGCAATCAGCCCACGCCGTTTGAGTTCCTGAAACACCGTCATGATTGTTCTCCTTTTCCCTTGATCAATATGGTTTGGTACAATAGAAGCTGTAAAAATGCCCTCCGCTCCCAAAGGAGCAGAGGGCGTGACGATACGCGGTACCACCTCTGTTTGCCACCGATTCCGACGGCCTCAGCGCGGCGCTGACACGCCGCTGCGCGGTAACGGGCGCACCCGACAGACACGACTGACAGGAGATCCTGCGTTTGCATCTGCGGCTCCGGGATGTATTCGGCTGCGGCGCGGCACCCTTTTCCAGCGACCAAGGGCTCTCTGCGGCTCGCTGCGTACAGCGTACTGGTTCCCATCAATGCCATTGAGCACGATTATAGCGGGATTTTTCACATTTGTCAAGGAAAAGAAAAAATTGACGCGGCTTTTTGAAGAAATTCTTTTTTCGGTCCGCTGCAAAAACGGATTTTCGACTTGGCAAAGGACCTTATTCGCCCTTTGCCGAAAGGATTTCAGCATCCATTGCTCTGCGCGGGTATCCGCCAATCTGCTTGGTTCGGTCCCCGTCCCACCCACGTCACAAAGCTGTGCCAAAGGCACAGGCATGCGCAAAAATCATTTTGGTCCGGTTTCCGCCCCCGTTTACATCACAAAGCTGTGTCGAAGGCACAGGCATGTGCAAAAATCATTCTTGGCTTGGTCTCTGCCTCGTCCACGTCACAAAACCGCGCTGAGGGAGCGGGTATTTGCAAGCAGTTCACGGGCATTTTCGAGGGCAAGAGGAGTGATCGGCTCACCGTTCATGATGCGGGCAAGCTCGGCTACCCTTCCCTGCTCGTCGAGCGGTTTGATCTCGGTAAAGGTCCTGCCGTCGGAGATTTCCTTTTCAATCAGCAGATGATGCTCTCCATAAGCCGCAACCTGCGCAAGATGAGTTACACAGATGATCTGTCTTCCCCGGGCGGCAGCGCGCAGCTTGGCCCCCACCTTGCTGGCGGCGCGTCCGCTGATTCCGGCGTCAATCTCGTCAAAGATCAATGTTCCGATCTCTTCCCTGCCGGAGAGAACCCCTTTGATTCCCAGCATAATCCGGCTCATCTCGCCGCCGGAAGCAATCTTAGCCAGCGGCTTGAGGGCTTCTCCGGGGTTGACTGAAAGCAGAAATTCCACCGCATCTCCGCCATCCTCGGAGAGAGGTTTGGCGGAAAAGGAAACATTCATCCGGGCATGAGGCATGTCCAGCTCGTGAAGCTCCTGCTCGACCGCCCGGGTCAAACGTTCGGCGGCGTCCCGGCGTGCGTCGGTAAGCGAGGCGGACAGCTTTTGTGCGGTATCCTCCGCCTCGGCAAGTTCGGCCGCAAGAACCGAGGCATCCTGCTCAAATCCCTCGATATCGGCAAGCTGTTGGGCGGCCTCCTCCCCAAAAGCAAGGACTTCAGAAATGCTGCTTCCATATTTTTTTTTGAGCTTTGCGATTGTCTCAAGCCGCTCCTCGATCTCATCGAGCTCCCGTGGATTGAAATCCAGCTCTTCAAGTTGCTCGCGCAAGCGCTCAGAAAGGTCGTCCAGTTCATATTGGTAGTTTCGCACTGCTTCAGCCGATTGGGAAAATCCCTCGATGTATCGTTTCACCGCTTCCAGATCAGAGGCGGCTTCGTTGAGCTGCGAAATAACGCCGGCGTGCTCATCATTGCCGGCCAGAAGCTCATGGCAATGAGAAAAAAGCTCGGTGAGCTGTTCTGCGTTCCGAATGACCCGGCGGCGCGCGGAAAGTTCCTCCTCCTCGCCGTCGGTCAATCTCGCGGATTCAATCTCATTGACCTGATAGCGGAGCAGATCCGCCTTGTGGGCACGCGCCGCTTCATCGCTCTCCAGCGAGGAGAGCCGGGACTTCAAAGCGCGCATCCGTTCAAAAGCGGCGGTATACTGCTTCCGCTGCGCTTCCAGCCCGCCGAACTGGTCGATGAACCCCAGATGCGTTTCTTCCTGTGAGAGCAGCCAGCTATCCTGTTGGCCATGAGTCTGAAGCAGCAGCATGCCGGCTGCCCGGAGCTGCGCAACCGTTGAGGACATCCCGTTGATGCGGCAGAGATTGCCGTCAGCGGTAATCTCCCGGCTCAGGGCAAGCTCTCCTTCCCCTGCGTCGATTCCCAACGCGGACAGCTTACCCGCCACGGTATCCGTGATTTGGGTAAACAGCGCCGAAACCTTTGCTCGTGTTTCTCCGGTGCGGATCAAATCCTTGGAGGTGCGGGAGCCGAGGGCCGCTCCGATTGCCCCGATCAGAATCGATTTTCCCGCGCCCGTCTCACCGGTAAAAATATTGAGTCCTTGGTCAAAACGAATCTGCGCCCGGCGGATTACCGCAATATTTTCAATTGACAGCTCGGCAAGCATTCTTGTTCACCTACCTGTTGAGCAGCTTATGAAGCCGCTCGGTGATCTGACGCGCACTTTCTTCAGAGCGGGTGACGACTAAAAAAGTGTCGTCGCCCGATAGGGTTCCCACCACGTCGGCAAATTCCGCCGCGTCAAAGGTGGCACAGGCGGCATTGGCCATGCCGGTGAAGCATTTGATCACCACAATATTCTGGGCAAAGTCAATGTTGCGGACCGATTCCGAAAAAATGGTCACAAATTTGCCCGACATACCGCTTCCCTGCTTGCTTTGCATCGAAACATAGTGATATTTCCCATTTTCCGCGCGGACCTTGTGGATGCCCAGCTCCCGAATATCACGGGATACGGTCGCCTGTGTGACATCGAACCCGGACTCCCTCAAGCGGATCAGAAGCCCTTCCTGCGTATCGATGGATTCCTGTGAAATCAGTTCCAGAATTTTGGAGTGCCGATTGGACTTCATGGTTTCCTACCCCCTAAGTTTCATCTTCTGGTTCAGTGTCTGGTAGAAGCTGCGGTCTTTAAAGCAGAGAAAACGCGAAACATATTCGGATTTTTCAACGGTGACGTACTCGATGCCTTCCATGTGATCCACCGATGTGCCGTCGACAATCGCACAGAGCTGAGTATCGGCATCCGGCATGGTGGGACGGACGATCAGGATCTTGTCCGAGTTAAAAACGATCGAACGGCTGGCGAGCGAATGGGGACAGATCGGCGTCATAATAATCGATTCAAGGGAGGGATCAATGATCGGTCCTCCCGCGGAAAGCGAATAGGCGGTGGAGCCGGTTGGCGTGGCAAAGAGGATGCCGTCAGCCCTGTATTCCCCAATCTGGTCGTTGCCGCACCGAACGTCAAGATCGATGGTGCGCCCAAGATGAGAGCGGGAGATGACAACGTCGTTAATGGCGAAGCTGGTGATCGTTTCACCCTGACGGTAAGCGGTCATGCGCAGCACCATTCGGTTTTCGATGACATAATCGCCGGTGGCGAGCTTGGCGAGCGGAGAAAGATCATTCGCCTCAAGCTGGGAAAGAAAACCGAGCCTGCCGGAATTAATGCCCAGAATCGGTTTGTCACAACGCATCGCGACCGCGGCCTGGTGAAAGATGGTTCCGTCTCCGCCGATGGCAATGATGAGGTCACAGCGGAAAAGGAGGTCGCCGGCTTCACCGGTCAAAATTCCGTGAATTCCCAAGGCATCCGCGTCCCGGCAAGTCATCGCCGGGGTCAGGCCGCAGCGGCGCAGCTCATCGACCGCTGCCCGGACACAGCGTCCCGCATCGGAAAGTCTCAGATTGGGAAAAATTAAAATCATCATTCTTTTGCATCGCTCAACATACGGTGAGCTTCCTCCACCAGTTTTTGAATCGAATCGTCGCTCAAATCGGGCGTTTCAACAGGCCTGTCTGTCTTTTCTGCATACAAAAGATACTCAATATTCCCTTCGGGGCCTTTTACCGGCGAAAAGGATATTCCCTTTACAGAAAATCCAATGGAAATCATGCAGTTCAGAACGTTATGGATCACCTCTTCATGGATCTTTGGGTCACGGACAACTCCCTTTTTTCCGACTTTATCTTTTCCAGCTTCGAACTGGGGCTTGATCAGGGCGACAACCTCGCCCGAATCACGCAGAAACCGCCATGCAACGGGAAGAATCAAGGAGAGTGAGATGAACGAAACGTCGATGCTGATGAAGTCGACCGGATCGGGCAGATGCTCTTCGGTAAGATAGCGGATGTTGGTGCGCTCAAAATTAACCACACGCGGATCGTTTCTCAGACTCCACGCAAGCTGGCCGTAGCCGACATCAAACGCGAAAACCTTTTGGGCGCCGTTTTGCAGCATACAGTCTGTAAAACCGCCGGTCGAAGCCCCGAAGTCACAGCACAGTTTGCCGTTCAGAGAGATCGGAAAGACGGTCATCGCTTTCTCCAGCTTGAGGCCGCCGCGGCTGACATACCGCAGGCGTTCCCCGCGCACCTCAATGGCATCGGTATCCTTATACTCGTCCCCTGCTTTATCCGCCTTCTGTCCGTTGACATAAACCTGACCTGCCATAATCAATGATTTGGCCCGGTCCCTGCCGGTAACGTGTCCCTGCTCCACCAGAAGCTGGTCCAGCCGCTTTTTCATATGCTCACCTCTTCCGGAAGTTTGACATTTCTCCGCCGAAGCGGGAAAGGCAGTTCAGGATTCCCTCGGAATCCAAGCCAAGCCGGTGCAGTGCGGAGGGAACCGTGCTTTGCGGAACGAAACCGTCAATCGCATGGAGTTTTGCGGTTCCGCGGTATCCTGTTTCTTCCAGCGCGGATAAAAACTGCATCCCGATTCCTCCGCTGCGAATCCCCTCTTCGACAAAAAGGATCAATTCAAAGGCGGATGCAGCCCGCACCGCTTCCACCGGGAGAGGAAGAAGCCGGTTTAGCTTGAGAACTGAAATGTCATCCTGCTGCCGCGAAGCTTCCAAAGCGGCGGCGAAGGTTCTGCCGTAGGTAACGACAAGCATCCTGTTCTCCGGGCCGCCGACCATGTCATAAACGCCGCCGTCCCCCTGCCATCCGGCGAGAGAAGCGGGTTCCGCACCGCGCGGATAACGCAGCGCCGCCGGGCCTTTGACCTCGTAGAGAGCGGTCCGGAGCATCTGCCGGAGTTCATGGTAATTTGCAGGCGCAAAAAGCGTCAGATTCGGAACCATTGAAAGCATTGCAGCATCGAAGATTCCCTGATGCGTTTCGCCGTCATCTCCGACGATACCCGCACGGTCGATCCCGATCACCAGATGCTGCGGCTCGATCGCGATATCGTGGATCAGCTGATCGCAGCAGCGCTGTAAAAAGGTGGAATAGACCGCAAATACAGGGAGCATTCCTCCCGCTGCCAGTGAAGCGGAGAGGGTTGCCGCAAATTCTTCCGCGATTCCAACGTCGTAATAGCGCCCGCTTGCCTTGAACTTCCGTGCGAAATGCTGAAGCCCCGTTCCATGCTCCATGGCAGCGGTGATCGCACAAATTTTTTCATCCTTTTCGGCACAGCGCAAAAGCTCCTTGCCGAAGACCTCTGAGAAATTCTCTCCCGACGCGGAGAGCGGGCGCCCCGAGGCGGCATCGAATTTGGAAACGCCATGGAACATCCCAGGATTCTTTTCTGAGAAGTGGTATCCCTTTCCTTTCTGAGTCCGGACGTGGATCAGGCAGGGGCAATTCATCGTCTTGGCCTGTGTAATCACGTCGCAAAGGCTCTTCAAGTCATGTCCGTCCACCGGACCGAGATATGCAAACCCCAATTCTTCGAAAAATGTTGTGGAGTAAATGACCTTTTTGAGCGCCATTTTGGAACCCCATGCCAGATCGCGCAACGGTTTGCCCACCACCGGCATCCCCAGCAGGAGATGCTCGGTATTTTTTTTGATCTTAAAGTAGGCAGGCTTGGAGCGGATCACCGACAGGTATTTTGCAAGCGCCCCTTCGTTCCGGGAGATCGCCATCTCGTTGTCATTGAGGATAACGATGAGATTTTCTCCGCTTTTTCCGATATTGTTGAGGCCTTCATAAATCATTCCGCCAGTAAAGGAACCGTCTCCCACCACGACGGCGACCGCACCCGGTTCTCTCCGCAGGGTCATGGCCCGCTTGAGTCCGTACGCGGCGGCGAGAGAGGTGCTGGCATGCCCCGCGATAAAATGGTCATACCGGCTTTCTGCGCGCTTGGGAAAACCGGAAAGCCCGCCTTCCTGGCGCAGAGTGGAGAAGCGGCCGCGCCGGCCGGTCAGCAGCTTGTAGGAATAACACTGATGACCGACATCCCAGACGATCTTATCTTCGTCGAGAGAAAGGCAGTGCAGCAGCGCAATGGTTAACTCAACAACTCCCAGATTCGAGGCCAGATGCCCGCCGGTGCGGGAAACAGTATCAACCAAAACCGTGCGGAGCTCCCCCGCCAGCTTCTCCATCTGCAAAAAGGACAGCCGGTGAAGCTGTCCCGGTTCCTTGATCGAAGCAAGTATCTCGTTGGATGACATGGTGAATCCACCTTTATTTTTCATTGCTCAAAGGGGGTAGATCATCGCGATCAGGATGCCAAGCAGTGCGCCGGCCAGCACCTCCAGCGGAGTGTGCCCGAGAAATTCCTTGAGCATCTTGCGGTTTTCCCCGGTCATGTCGTCGTCCGCGTCGGCGGAAAATTCCTCATCGTCAAAATCAAGAAGAGGATGATCCTTGAGATATTCAAAAAAATCCTGAAAGTTGCCGATCAGGTGATTGAGGGTCTTGGCCTGCTCCCCCGCCGCCCGCCGGACCCCCATCGCGTCGTACATGACAACGGCCGCAAAGACAAGGGTCATCGCAAAAAGAGGTGATTGATACCCCTCGACCCGCGCCATCCCAATCGCAAGAGACACAACGAAGGAGGAATGGGAGCTGGGCATCCCGCCCGAACCGGTCAGGCGCTCCAGATTCAGATGGCCGTTTGCAGCCCAGTTCAGCGCCGTTTTGATCACCTGTGCGACAAACCAGGAGATTACCGCGATATTCAAAAGCGGGTTGCTGGCAATGACCGACATCATTTGCATATTCTTACTTCCTTCTATTGACAAACCATACAAAAAGGAACGGTTTTTCTATTGGCTGCGCCGGGCCATCCAGTCGGTCAGCTGCATCAGAAAATGTTCTTCCCCGAAGAGAGAGGAGATTTCCTCCGAGGCCTTCTCAAACAACGAGAAGGCTCGGCGCTGTGCCTCGTGAAATCCAAGCATGGTGACAAAGGTGTTCTTGTCCGCGCGCTGATCGCTTCCCACGTTTTTTCCCATCAGCCGGGGATCTCCCAATACGTCAAGCAGGTCGTCCGTAATTTGAAACGCCGTCCCGATCTGTTCGGCATAACGCAGCGCAGCCTGTGTCTGTTCCTTTCCGGCTTTCCCGGCGATGCAGCCGCAGTGAACCGCGGCCCGCAGAAGCGCGCCGGTTTTCATCGCAACCATCTCGGAATGTTCGGATTTGGTCATTGCGCGCCCGCTGCCCAAAACATCGGCAACCTGACCGCCCAGCATCCCGTATTCGCCGGCAGCGCAGGAAAGAACGCGAATCGTTTCGATGCAGCGCGCAGGGCCCAAAAGCTCCACCGTATCCTCCCGAGACAGGACCTCAAAAGCGAGGGTGAGCAGGCCATCCCCGGCGAGCAGGGCCAGTGCATCTCCGAACTTTTTGTGACTGGTCGGCTTCCCGCGGCGAAGATCATCGTCGTCCATGCATGGAAGGTCGTCGTGGATCAGCGAATAAGCATGTACCATTTCAAGGGCGCATGCAGCGGGCAGCGCTTCTTCAGGCTCTCTGCCGAAAGCACGACAGAACTCCAGAGCCAGAATGGCGCGCAGCCTCTTTCCGCCTCCGAGAAGGCTGTAGCGCATCGCCTCAAAAACATTCTTCTGAATCAGGTAGGGGGATTCCGGTTCGCTGTAGACCTTGAGCTGCAGCTCGACCATCTGCCGGTCATCCCAGAGCCTTTGACTAAAGTCCATTTGCTTCGCCATCCTTCTGAAATCCCAGTGTTTCGAGCTTGAGCTTCGCTTCCCCAAGCTCGCGGCCGCACCGCTCGATCAGCCCCGCGCCCTCAGCATAGAGGGCCAGAGATTCTTCCAATGTGGTACTTCCGTCGCCGAGGCGTTCGGCGATCTCGTCCAGCCTCTGCAGCGCTTGTTCAAAGGTCATGTTTTTCCTCCCCATGAGACAGATCGACGCGCTCCACGCGGACCGCGGCTGTCCCGCGGTGCAGGTGCAGACACAGTTCTTCTCCCTGTGAAAGCTCATCCGCCGAAAAAATTGGACGGCCTTCCCGTTCGGCAATCGCATAGCCCCGGGAAAGAATGCCGAGCGGACTGAGCGATTCCAGCAGTGCCGCCCGGTGTCCCAGCTGTTCAGAGCGCCGGGGAATCTCCCCGCGCGAAAGGTTATACATCGATTCTATCAAATAATCCAATCGTTGTCTATTTTTATTCAGAAAAAATGCGGGATCATGCAAAGCGGGCATCTGCTGCAATGAGGAAAGTTTTCTCTGCTTTTCGCCCAGCAGGCGGTTCATTCTCTCCCGGAGAAGTTCTGACCGGCGCTCCAGCGACTGGAGCAGAACCGTTCGGTCGGGAATAGCAAGCTCGGCCGCCGCCGTTGGGGTGGCCGCACGCAGATCGGCGGCATAATCACAGAGCGAAACGTCGGTCTCGTGGCCGACCGCTGAGATGACAGGAATCCCGGAGGACGCCACGGCACGAACCGTCTCCTCTTCGTTGAAGGCCCAGAGATCCTCGGCAGAACCGCCTCCCCTGCCGACAAGGATGACCTCGCTGCGGCCATCCTGATTGAGCAGGCGGATTGCCGCCGCGACCGAAGCGGATGCCTCCCGGCCCTGCACCGCCGCGGGGGCCAGCAGCAGAAGAACCGACGGATTCCTCCGCTGCGCCACGCTGACAATATCGTGAAGGGCTGCCCCTGAGGGGGAGGTGACAATTCCAATGGTGCGTGGGTTCTGCGGAATCGGACGCTTCCTGTCTTCGCTGAAAAGTCCCTGCGCCGCCAGCTTTTCCTTCAACTGCTCAAATGCAAGACCGAGGGCGCCCGCTCCGTCAAGCATCAGCTCGGAAACGGTCATCTGAAAAGCGCCGTCCCGCTCGTAGAGGGTGGCGGCACCCCGCGCGACGACGGCCAAGCCGGGCTTCGGCAGAAAACGCAGATGCTCCGAGCGGGAGGCAAACATCACCGCGCGTACCGAAGCGTCGGAGTCCTTGAGAGTAAAATAGAGGTGCCCCGATCGCTGGTTCACCGTCATGCTGCCGATCTCCCCGGCAACATAAAGCTCGGAAAGCCGGCGGTCCGATTCCAGCTGGGAGCGGACATATCGGTTGAGTTGGGAAACTTTGAGAATAGAAACCGCCATCCTCCGCCTCCTATTCCGCCGGTTCCCCGGCTTGCAGCGCGGTAAGCAGCGCGATGCCGGCCGCATTGTCGCAGGAATACTCGCGCGGGGCAAAAATTCCGCCGCAGTATTCCTCAACCGCCGGACGAATCGCCGAATTGGACATTACGCCGCCCGCAAAGAGCAAGGTATCGCAACCGGTTTGTTCCCGCGCCCGGTCGATCATTCCTTTGAGGGCCGCCAAGACCGCATCCAGGCAATAACGTGCGATATCGGCGGGCGCTTCTCCCCTGCGGAGCATATCGGCACATTGATTTTCCACACCGGACAGACAGGGCTGCCCTTCATGGAACTTAATCCGCACCCGATAGCGCTGCCGCGACTGCTGCGCAAGGGCGTCGAGCACGGGGCCCGCAGGGAAATCGAGGCCGAGCAGATGCCCTACCCGATCCACGACCTGCCCCGCATTGAGGTCGCTGCTGCCGGCAAGGAGCACAAGATCAGGAGCAAGGAGCGACCGCACCCAGACGGACTCGGTTGTGCCGCCCGACAGATGAAACGCAACGAAGCTCCTGCCAATCAGATCGAGCCGCCCGGCGCCATAGAGGGCCGCGGCAACATGTCCCGCCTGATGGGAAAAACGATAAAGCGGGACACCCAGTGCCGCCGCCGCGGTCCGGGCCGCCATTAATCCGCTGTAAAAGCAGGGCATGTAGGAGCCTTCCACATCCCGGGGGCGTTCCGAGACACCGATCGCGGCAATGGGCCCGCTGTCCTCGCGGCGAAGCGCTTCCATCAGATCGCCAAGAGCCTTCACATGAGAAAAAACGGCATCACTCTGCCTCAGGCCAACCTGGCCCGGCGGCACGGGCAAAAGCCGTTTTTGCTGTATGATATTTCCCGCGCGGCAGACCGCGCAGGAGGTCGTGTAATTGCTGGTATCGATCCCAAGATATCCGCGCATCATTCTGCTTCTTTCACCGCGGCTTCCTCTTCAGGCTGCGCGGTCTCCTCGTTCTTCCGCAAAGGAGTCTTGCGGACAAAGGTGCCCAATACCCCGTTGATATAGGAGGCATCCTCCTCGGTGGCATATTTCTTGGCGAGCTCGACCGCTTCGTTGATCGAAACCCGCACCGGGATATCGGGAAAATACAGAAGCTCACAGAAAGAGAGCCGCAGCACAGTAAGAGTGACCCGCGGCAGGCGCGAGAGCTTCCATCCTGTCAGAAAGCTCTCGATCCCGACGTCAAGCTCCTCGCAATGCTCCTCGGTGAGCAGCACAAGGCGGCGGGCGTAATCGTCCACCTCAAGGGCGCGCCAGGCAATCGCCTGATCGAGCAGCTCCTGCATGGATTCCTTCTGGAAGGATTTTTCAAAGATCAGCTGGAACGCCGATTCCCTTGCATCACGTCTTTTCATATGTCCGCCCTTTCAAAATTCCTTAAAGCAACACAAGGCCGCCGCAGAGATCTCTGCGGCAGCCCAGGTTCATTCAAATGGCCGCAGCGGCGGCGGAAAAATTGATTCCCTCGATCACCACATGCACCTTCGAGACGGTGATTCTGGTCATGCTCTGAATCGCGTCCTTCACGGCGCGCTGCACCTTCTCGGAAACAATCGGAATCTTCACCTCGCCGTTGAGAATCAGGTGCAGCTCCACCTCGGCAATGTCGTCCCGCAGGGTCACCGCCACCGATTTCGGAAGCTGACGTTTGGAAAACATCCCCTTGAGATCGACCGGAGCAGCGGTAAGGCTGTGTACTCCGGCAACCTCGGAAGCCGCTGTTGCGGCAATGGTGGAGAGCACCTCCCGGGAAATCCGAAGAGTGCCGACGGCATCGGCGCGCCCATCGTTCATTTGGTTCATCTCTTGATCCCTCCGTTGTCAATATGCAGGAAACGCGGCTGCGCAGGCGGACTGTGGCCCTGAGGCTCATGCCCGGAAGGAGCCGCGCTCATCTTTCGATTGGGTACGGAACTCTTTTGCTATTATATCACAGATTTTGCATAAGACAACCGGAATATACAAATTTAATCTTGCGGAAACAGGACGGTAAGAATTCAGTTGACTTCAATAATGGCAATATTTTCGTCGGGAACGCTGACCTCTTTGCAGATAATGTCCTTCATTTGGGCGACTTCATTGGTCATCAGTCCGTTGGTCTTGACGATCACATCCACCCGCTCGGCATCATAGTAGACCATGCATTCCTGAAAGCCCTTGGACTTGATCAGGTTCTCAATCTTGCCTTCCTTCTCGATCGCTTCGGCCATCGTGGTGGTCTTGAGTGCGAGTTCGGTGCGCTGCTCGGGGGTAATCGCATCGCTTTCAATCAGATTTTTGAGGGTTTGCACCGCTTCGTCCCGGGTCTTCTGGCGGCTGATCTTCGCTTCGGCAAAAAAAGCTTCGCTGTCGGTGCTGAGATCGACGTACTGTGAGTCGCCATAGTTTTTGGTCTCGCCCTTATCCTCCAGCGCACTGGTGACCGGAAGCCCGATATCGCTGCCGGAATATACCCAATTGAGGTAGACCGCCAGCGACAGGCAGAGTACCAAGGCGGCCAAAACAATCTGCTTCTTGCCCACGATCATGTTCATTTTAATTCTGGTTTTCATACAATTGCCTCCCGCTATTTATTTGCTGATTGTACGACGCACACCTGCAACGAGGTAATCCCCAGCGAGGTCGTGACAACGTCGATCACACGCGATGCGACCGGGGCGCTCCCCGCGCCCTCGCAGACCACCACGACTCCCTGAATTCCCGGCGGCAGCTCGGTGAGGACAAGCGGCCGCCGCCCTCCGGAGGAATCAACCAGCAGATAGCTCTGCTCCTGCTCCTGCTCTTCCTCCAGCCTCTGGGGGGTTCCGCCGGAATAGGTGGTCGTGCTGTTTTGTGAAAGCTTTTCATCCCTCGCATAGCGGTATTCGACCCCGTGCTCCAGAGTCAGCATTACCGAAACCTTCCCCACCCCCTGCACTCCGGAAAGAAGCCGTTCGAGCCGCGCCTCGGTTTTCTCCAGATATTCCTGTGAATTCATAGACCCCTCCCCGGCGGCCGGCGTTCCGCTTTGACCCTGTGCGCCGGGAAACAGGCTGCCGAGGAGGATTAAAACCATCCCTGCAATCCCGATGGCCACAACCGCCCTGCGCCATCCTTCCCGGCGCAGCAGCTTTTGAAACAATCCTTTTCCCTGTTCTTCCATACTTATTGCACCTCCCGGCCGGCGGTCACCAGTACCTCTGTTCCGAGAAGCTCCTCGGCAAGAGCTTGCGCCCGCCCGCTCAGTTGTCCGTCCTGCGCACGCAGTGCGACCGAAACCGCGTCAATCCCGATCTGATCGCCTGCAACGGTAATGTCTATTCGGATTTCCTCGGGGAATATACCGTTTTCTCCCAATTTTTCAGAAACCGCCTCTTCCAGACGCCGCCCAACCTCCCGTTCCAACAGAAGTTCCGTATCGAGCTGTGCCGCCGGCGCCGGACCCGCACCGCTCAGATTCCCCCAGTCAGGCAGGGAGAGCCGCGTCAGCGGTGTGAGCAGGCAGAGAAGCAGAAAAAGGCTGACCGCCATTTCCACTTGACGCTTCATTCGGCTTGGAGCAATCACCCGGATCAAAACCGAGAGCAAAGAGATGATGCAGATCGTCATGCAGAATGCTTTAAGATCGTTCATTTGACCCCTCCTCCGCACAGGAACAGCAGTGTCGCCGTGGAAATCACCGAGACAAGCAGCATGGAGACGAGCAATGCGGTCAATACAGAAAGGATATTGCCGCATCCCGAAAGAATATCCTCCACTTCCGAAACGGAGAGCATCTCCCCCACCGTCGCGGCAAATGCCACGACAGCTCTCAAAACGGTGACAGTGATCAAAGCCGGCAGAAAGGTGCAGACCGCAACCGTCACGCCAAAGCTGCCGACGCTCGCGTGGATGATCCGTACGCTTCCCTGCAGAGCAGCCCACGCATCGGTAACAGCACTGCCGACAACCGGAATAAAGCTGCCTGCCAAAAATTTGACGGTCTTCACCGCGGCGGTATCGGCGGCCGCACCCAGAAAGCTTTGCAGCGACAAAATTCCCGCAAAGCAGGTCATCATCAGAACCAGCGACCAGTTGACCACCTTTTTGACGCCGGAGGAAAGGCTTCGAATTCCCTTATTTTTCCCCAAACCACCCGCCAGAGAAAGCACAAGATAACATTGAAGCAGGGGCAGCAGCGTCGCCGAAGAGAATTGTGCGGAAAATTGGGAGGCGGCAAGTACGATCATCTGATAAGCGCCGGCCGTCGCGGGAGCGCCTCCGGTCGCCGCAACCATTGCGTAAACAGGAACATAAGCCAGCATGAATTGGGCCGCGCTGCGCACCGTCGAAGCACAGACGGTGATGCAGGAGATCAGCGGATCGAGCAGGACCGCAAAAATCGTGAGATTGGCGATCAGGCCAAATGGCAGCGACTCTCCGCCCCCGGACGAAACGACCGAAAGAAGCGCGCAGAGAAGCACCACCGCCAAAATTGAGAAAAGCTGTGCGCGGGCGGACGAGAGGATGCGTCCCATCTGCACGGCAATCCCGTTCCAGAGACTGGAGGGACTCAGTTTCAAAATCTCCCCAACTGATAAACCGGATAAATTGGCATCATCCGCAAATTCTTTTGCTTGTAAAGGAATTTCACTGTTCAGATTTTCGATCCCCAGCTGCGCGGCTAATTCCTCAGAAAGAGGAGCCGCCCGGCAGGAAATTGCCAGCGACGCACAGAGCAGTGCCACACAGATCCAACGAAAATATCGTTTCACCGTCCGCCCCCCCTAGATCGAAAAGATGCGCTGCGCCAGTGAAAGAATTTCTGAAAAGAGCGGCAAACTGAGCGCCACCAGGCAGACTCTGCCGCAGAATTCAACCTTAGTGCCGATCGCCGTCTCCCCCGCGTCCTTGCAGGCATCACAGGCAAGCTGGGTACAGACCGCAATCCCAAGCGATTTCAACAGGATTTCCCCATACTGCGGATCAAGCTCGGTGGAGTCCACCAAGGCCTCAATCTGTTCGATGATGGGAGCCATGGTGCCGACCGCCCAGAGCATCAGAGCAACTGCACAGAGCAGCGAAAGCAGTACGGCATATTCTTTTTTGATTTCCCGCAGCGTCACCGCCAGCAGCATCGCCACCATGGCGGCGCCTACCGCCACAAAGATATCCGGATTCATAGCTGGAACACCGTTTTAACTGTCTGGAACAGCGTGTTGATCTCATAGATCATCATCATCAGCACCACGATCAGTCCAGCCAGTGTGGTCATCATCGCCTGTTCCTCGCGCCCCGAGCGGATCAGCACCTGATTGAGCACCGATACGATAATTCCGATGGCGGCGATGCGAAAGATCAGATCAACATCCATCCCGATTTGTCACTCCTTGTTCATGTTATCGGCCCTGTCAGAAGAGCAGGACCGCCAATGCAAGTCCGCTCAGCGCGCCAAGCGTCGTGGAAAGCCTCGCGCGGGTACCGGCCTGCTCCCTCGCCTGTTCCGCCTGCTGTTCCAGACGCTGCGCCAGAAAGGAAAGCTGGGAAATCTGGGTTTCAAGATCGCTTTTGCCAAGAATTTCTCCGACTCGGAAAAGCTGGGCGCGGTCCTCGCCGGTAAAAGGTTCGCTTGACTGCGCGACCGCCTGGGTCCAGGAGGACGCGGCATCCTGTCCCTCGCTGATTTTTCGGCATGCCTCCGAAAGATAGTCGCATCTTTTCAGAGAGGGGTCCTCCAGCGCCGCACAAAGAAGATCGGCCGGGGGCGCCAGAGTAAAGGCAAGCTGCCCTCGAAGGGAAAGCAGCAGCCCGCGCGCTTCCTCAAGAGCCGCACACCGCCGGTGAAAGCCGAAGCCCCGGATAGCGCCTCCCAGAATGCAGCTGCCCGCCAGCAAAAGCAATCCCAGCGGTTTCAATAAGCTCATCAACCGAGAACACCTCCCTGATTACGCCGGGATGAGGGGATTCCCCTAGGAGAACCGCCGTTTCAAATCCGCCGGAAGCAAGCAAACGCCTGCCTGCTTCGCGGCGAAGCAATTCTTCTCTGCTCCCGGCGTGGATTGTCGTGACAACTGCGACGCCGCTGTGCAGTGCTTGTGACACCGCTTCGACATCCCGCAGGGTGCCAAGCTCGTCGCAGAGGATGACCTGCGGGGCAAGACTGCGAATTGCCAGCAGCATTCCGTCACCCTTTTCATATCCCCGCAGGACACAGCAGCCGTCACAGAAGCCCGAAAGTTCCCCACGCTCGTCCACCACCGCCACCCGGTCGCAGCCGGAAACCGCTCCCCCGGCAAGTCTGCGTGCCAGCTCCCGCAAGAGGGTGGTTTTTCCGCTCGAGGGCGCTCCCGCGATCAGAAGGCCTCCGACTCCCTGAGAAAATGCCTGCCCGATCACCGAATCAGCCGCTCCGGGAAAAGCCCTTGCGATGCGCAGGACAATCGCGTTGATCTCCCGCAGGTTAACGGTTCTTCCCGCTGCATCGTGGACCGCGGTGGCCGCAAATCCCGCCCGGTGTCCTCCAGGCAGGGTCAGAAAGCCCTGCGAAATTTCCATTTGATGGGTATGCAATGCTTGTCCGCTTAGGGTCAAAAGGCTTTGGGAAAGTTCCTGCGCCGTTACCGGAGCCAGATTTCGATAGCATTGGCTCCGGTTGCAGGCACGCAGAATCGGGGGCTGCCCCAACAGCAGGCGCAGCTCCTGCGCCTGTGCAACGACCGAGCGCGGCAGGGTCAGCAGTCTCCCCCGCAGACTCGGCGCCAGGCCGGACACCGCCTGCTCATATGGACGGACGCTTTCCATCATCGTTTCATCTCCTTGTCCAAACGCTTGGTCCATCTATATGCAGAGGATGTCCGGCCTAGAACAAAAAACCGGCGCGGTAAATTTCACATCCAATACGGGGGATGGATTGGAAATCAATGGTAAAATTTACGATTTCAATCAAGATTGCTGTTTTTCTTTTCGTACAAGATTACCTTTGAAAAATTAGTAGAAATTGCTTATCATAAGCATACAACGTGTGGCACTACTGCGTAATTCCAGTTGGGTGCCGCACGTTTATTTGTGAAAAAGCGTGTGGCCGACGGCGCAAATCCAGCGACGTTTGGCAGCATGCTTATTTTTATGGGAGGACAAATTAAATGACGGGTAACTCAAATCAGGTTCTGAAGACAGAGCGAATCGGAAAGCTGATGCTGCAATACACAGTCCCCTGCATCATTTCGCTTTTAGTGGGTGCACTTTACAATATTGTCGATCAGATTTTTATTGCAAATGCAGCATACCTTGGTTCCTATGGAAATGCTGCGAATACGGTCGTATTCCCTCTGACGGTGGTCGCGCTTGCGATTGCCGTCATGATCGGCGACGGATGCTGCGCATTCGTCAGTTTAAGCCTCGGCAGAAACGAATCACAGGACGCAAAAAGAAGCGTTGGAAATTCTATTGTTATGACACTCGCCTCCGGTTTTATGCTGTGCGCCGTCTATCTGATTTTTGGAGATCCGATCATCACCATATTTGGCGGTACCGTCAATAATGAAACCTTCGGATACGCAAAGGAATATTTTTTCTATATCTCGCTCGGCATCCCCTTTTATATGTTTGGGCAGACAATGAACCCGGTGATCCGTGCTGACGGAAACCCAAAATTCGCTATGATTTCCACCTTGAGCGGTGCAATTTTAAATATCATCCTTGATCCGATCTTCATTTTTCGTTTCCATTTGGGAATGATGGGGGCCGCTATTGCCACGGTAATCGGTCAAATGGTCACCGCCGGATTGGTGCTCTGGTATCTCTTTCACATGAAACTGATCGGACCGGAGCTGCGGGATTGCCGTTTTTCCTGGAACATTTCCCGAAGGACTCTGGTGCTGGGCCTTTGCAGCTTCCTTTCTCAAATTTCGCTGGTTGCCTCGATGGCGGCCATCAACAATATGATCCGCAGATATGGTGTGCTCGACTCCGTTTTTGCGCAGGAGCAATTTGCACAGATTCCGATGGCGGTGGTTGGAATTGTTATGAAATTTTTTCAGATTATCATTTCGATTGTCATTGGGATGGCCGCGGGATGTATTCCAATTGTCGGATATAACATGGGCGCCGGTCTGAAAGCAAGAGTCAAAAGCCTCCTCACGATTCTTCTGGTCGGCGAGACGGCCGTCGGCATATTGGCGCTGGCGGTCGCGGAAATTTTTCCAAAGCAGCTTATGTTGCTGTTCGGCGCGGCGAATGAAAGCATTTATTATGCAGAGTTTGCAGTCAAATCCTTTCGCATCTATCTCTGTATGATGATTTTAGCCTGTGTGAATAAGGCGTGCTTTATCTTTCTGCAAGCAATGGGCAAAGCAGCGGTATCCGCCCTGCTTTCCATGATTCGTGAAGTCGTGTTCGGAGTCGGTTTTGCACTCCTGCTGCCGATCTTTTGCGGACTGGACGGGGTGCTTTATTCCATGCCGGTCTCCGATACTCTGACCTTTGTGGTCACGCTATTTTTGTTAAGATGCACCTACAGAGAACTGAAAATAGAGGGAGAAGATTCAATATGAAAAACCGTATCGTCACCATCAGTCGTGAATTCGGCAGCGGCGGCCATATCATTGGTAAAAAGGTCGCAGAAAATTTGGAAATTCCCTGCTATGACAGTGAGCTGATCGAAAAAATTGCACAGGAAAGCGGTTTTGCTCCCTCATTTATTCAGGAAGCGGGCGAATATGCTTCTGACGAGTCGATGATTCCGGCGTTCTCCGCTCGCGCACTTGGTCCTACCGCGCAGGATCTCCTCTGGAGGGTTCAACAAAAAATCATTATCGGGCTGGCGGAGAAGCATCCCTGCGTCATCGTGGGAAGATGTGCAGATTACATTCTGCGTGAAAAGGCAGAATGTCTGCGCGTTTTTATCCATGCAAACATGGAATACCGTGCAAAACGGATCGTCGAGACTTATGGAGAACAACCGGAGACTCCAGAACAGCGGATTCGTGACAAGGATAAGCGTCGCGCCGCATATTACCGCTTTTATACAGAAATGAAATGGGGCTATGCCCAGAATTATCATATTTGTCTGGAAAGCGGTGTGATAGGAATCGATGCTTGTGTTAACGTGATTCAGCGCCTATATTAAAAACGGTGAAGCAAAACAGCCGCATCTCAAAAGAGATGCGGCTGTTTTGCTTCACCGTTCGCGGACGTCTGTTTATTTCAGATATGCGTCGAAGGCACGGTAGGTCTGGTAAACATCCGACTTGGCAACCACTTCAAACGGGGCGTGCATCGAAAGGACCGGCACTCCCACATCGACGACATCGACATTCAGAGCGGCAATGAACATGGCAACAGTGCCGCCGCCGCCTGCGTCAACCTTTCCGAGTTCGCCCGTCTGCCACTGAATTCCGGCGTCATCGAGAAGTCTGCGGACAACCCCCATGAATTCAGCCGAGGCATCGCTGGTGCCCGACTTTCCGCGGGCCCCGGTATATTTGGTAACCACAACGCCGTAGTTGCAATAGGAGGCGTTGTTTTTCTCATGCACCTCGCCATAGGTGGGATCAAAGGCGGCGTTGACATCTGCCGAAAGGCAGGTGGAGGCCGAAAGGACCGTGCGCCCCGTCAGATGGTGAGGCGCCGCAAGATCCTCGATGAAATACTCGAGGAAGCGGGAGTTAAGGCCCGAATTTCCAGTGGAGCCGATCTCTTCCTTGTCGGCCAGCACCGTCACACTGGTATAGGCGGGCCGGTCATTTTTCAGCGCGGCGGTCAGAGCGGTATAGGCACAAACCCGGTCATCGTGGCCGTAGGCCCCGATGAAGCTTCGGTCAAGGCCGACGTCAACGGCGTGATAGGCAGGAACCATCGTCAGCTCGGCAGAGAGAAAGTCGGCCTCGACAATTCCATATTTTTCATTGAGCAGCTTGAGAATGCCGAGCTTGACCCGCTCGCTCTCTTTGTCATCGCGGAACATCCGTCCGCCGACCAGAACGTTGAGCGCCTCGCCCTTGATTCCGTCGGAAAGCTTTCTCTGCATCTGTTCCCCCGCGAGGTGGGGCAGAAGATCGGTAATGGTAAAAACGGGATCCCCCTCGTCCTCCCCCATCGTCACGGCGACCCGCTCGCCATCGGCGCGGATCACCACGCCATGCAGCGCCAGAGGGATGGCGGTCCACTGGTATTTTTTGATTCCGCCGTAATAGTGGGTTTTGAACATCGCAAGCTGTGCTTCTTCATAAAGGGGACGGGGCTTGAGGTCAATGCGCGGAGAGTCAATATGGGCGGCGACAATCCGCACGCCCTTTTCGAGCGGTTCGGTCCCGACGGTGCACAGGATGATCGCCTTGCCGCGGTTATTCAGAAATACGCGGTCGCCCGCTTCGTATTTTACCTTGGGATCAAACGCCTTGAACCCCTTCTCCCGGGCCATTGAGATGGTGATTTCCACCGCTTCACGCTCGGTTTTGGCCAGATCCAGAAACTTTTTATACCCCTCGCAGAACAGGTCGGCTTTCTCCCACTCCTCGTCGGAGAGCCGTTCCCCTGCGTTCTTCGGGGCATAGCAGAGTTGCTCCTTGAGCTTCTGCGTCTCGGTCTTCTTTTCAGCTTTTTCAGCCATTGCAATCAGCTCCTTGTCATTCTTATCATTTATTGTAAAGCCTGCGGTAGACGCCGGCGGTTTTCAGAACCTTTGGGACATACCACGCGGTGTCGGTAAAGGGGATATTGTCGAGCACAATTCCATCGGCGCTGTGTTCGGCGTCCGAAAGCCAGCGCTTGACGCTTCCCCATCCCGCGTGATAGGCGGCGAGCGCCTCTGCCTCTCCGCCGAACTCGTCGAGCAGCAGAGAAAGAAGACGGGTTCCGTAGCGGATGTTCGTCTCCGGATCGAAAAGGTCATCATAGGCCGTCACCGTGTCCCCCATCCGCCATTGGGTCCATTCAAAGGTTTCCTCTGTGATCTGCATCAGCCCCCGCGCTCCGATTGGTGAGACGGCGTCGGCCCGAAACCTGCTCTCGGTATGGATCACACCATAGACGAAGGCGGGAGAAAGTCCGTTTTCCTTGCTGTAACGATCGATCAGCTCCTCGTATTGGAGCGGATAGAGGGCTGTCAGCACCAGACGGACTCCGGCCAACGCCAGCACGATGATGAGGACAAAAGCCGCTGGAAACAGAAATCCCCGCCGGCGGCGCTTTCCGTTCATATGGCACCCTCCGGGTCCGAAGCGGAGCCGTCCTGCGTCTGCTCCGACGCGTTCAGCTCGCGCAGTGCGCGTTCAAGCAGGTCGATCGTTTCGAGTGTTTTGATGTGCAGAAGCTCAGGGTCTCCGTCGTTCATAATGACGAGCTGGGAACGGGACGAATAAAAAGCGTCGTCATGCTGAGAGGCCATCCTGCTTCGTGCTTCCTGATCGGTCAGGTGATCCCTCACAACGATTCGGTTGAGACGTTCCGCCTCGGGAGCAAGCACCGAAATAATCAGCTCACAGTCGGCATCCGCACCGCTCTCAAAGAGGGTTGGCGCATCGAGCACCACCAGCGGGACGCCTTGCTTGGCCAGCTCCTTCACCCTGCGGTTGATTTCCGCCCGGATATGGGGAAAGATCAGCTCATTTAGCTTTGACAGCTTCTGCGGGTTTCCAAACACGATGGAGGCAAGCTTTTTGCGATTTAAGGTCCCATCCATATTCAAAATCGCAATGGAGAACTCCAGCGCCAAATCCGCGAGACAGCTCTTCTCACCGGAGACCACATCGCGGGAAACCTGATCGCAGTCGATGACTTTGATGCCCCGTGCGCGGAAAAGGCTGCTGACCGTCGATTTGCCTGCGCCGGTTTGGCCGGTCAGCCCCACCACATGGATTCCTTTCATCCTTTGATCACCTCAAATGCCGCCGCGCGAAGCATGCGGTTATAGACGCCAAGCGCGGCGCCGTCATGGTCAGGGCAGCGGGCATAGACCAGTTTTGCTCCCTTTTCGTCAAACGCGCGCAGCGCCGCGAAAAGCTCCCGCCCCTGTTCGTCGGGGTGATGCTCCCGCCCATAGGTCAGACAGGGACGGTGCGCCAGCTTTTCCTCCCCGTCGAAAACCAGCCCCCAGGTTTCTTCACCGCTCTGATCGAGTAAGGCGAGGAATCGTTCAAGGGTGGATTCCACCAGCACCATCCGAGCCTTGGGAGCGTAATGGCGGTACTTCATGCCCGGCGATGTCGGACGCTCGCCCGGGGCAAGAGGCTCCACCACCGCGTGGGAGACCCTGACCGGCTCGCCCAGCGCCTCTTCGAGCTGCCCGGGTGAGATTCCGCCGGGACGCAGCAGGGTCGGTTCCCCAATGAGGGAGACGACGGTCGATTCAATGCCGACGGAGCATTCCCCTCCGTCGAGGATCAGCGGAATTTTCCCCCAGAGGTCGTCGATACAGTGGCGCGCCGTCGTGGGAGACGGCGAACCGGAAAGGTTGGCCGAGGGAGCTGCGATCGGCAGGCCGGTGGCGGCAATCACCGCGCGCGCCCCCTCGTGGGAAGGCATCCGTACCGCGACGGAGTCCATTCCCGCGGTGGTCACGCCGGGAACCAAGCCGCTTTTCGGCAGAATGATGGTCAGAGGCCCCGGCCAGAAAGCCCGGGCCAGACGCATCGCACGCTGCGGAATCTCCCGGACAAGCGGCTTCCACATTGAAAGATCGCTGATGTGCACAATCAGCGGGTTATCCTGAGGGCGGCCCTTGACCGCGAAGATTTCCCTGACCGCGGATTCCTCCAGAGCGTTGGCGGCGAGGCCGTATACCGTTTCGGTCGGAAGCGCAACCAGCCCTCCCCTTTGCAGGACCTGAGCGGCCGCGTCAATTCCCTCCCGGTCACAGGAGAGCAGGCGGGTTTCCATACTCATCGCTCCCCCTCCGCCGAGGCGCGAAGCCTCTCGGTCTGGTCGAAGGTGATGAGCGCGTCAACAATCTCGTCGAGGTCGCCGTTCATCACCGCATCCAGCTTATACAGGGTCAGGCCGATCCGGTGGTCGGTCACCCGGCCCTGCGGAAAATTATAGGTGCGAATCCGCTCGGAGCGGTCACCGGTTCCGACCTGGCTTCTCCGCTCGGAGGCAACCTGTGCATTCTGCTCGCTGAGCATTCTGTCATAGAGACGGGAGCGCAGCACACTCATGGCCTTTTCCCTGTTTTTATGCTGGCTGCGCTGGTCCTGACACTCCACCACCATGCCGGTGGGCAGATGGGTGATTCGGATGGCGGACTCCGTCTTATTGATATGCTGACCGCCCGCGCCGCTTGCCCGGAAGGTATCGATCTGCAGATCCTTCTCGTTGATTTCGACCTCAACATCCTCCACCTCGGGCAGCACCGCCACGGTCACCGTCGAGGTATGAATCCGCCCGGAGGCCTCGGTGTCAGGCACACGCTGCACCCGATGGACGCCGCTCTCATACTTCATCCGGGAATAAACCGATTCCCCTTCGAGCGAAAAACTGATTTCCTTATAGCCCCCCAGCTCGGTTTCGTTGGCGGAAATGGGGTCAAGCCCCCAGCCGCGGCGCTCGGCGTACATGGTATACATGCGGTGCAGCGAGGCGGCAAACAGCGCCGCTTCCTCGCCGCCCGCGCCGCCGCGGATCTCCACAATCACACTTTTGTCGTCGTTTGGGTCGCGGGGCAGCAGCAGAATCCGCAGTTCCCCGGTGTGCAGCTCGATTTCCTTCTGGCTTTCCCGAAGCTGCTCTTCCGCCATCTCCCGCAGCTCATGGTCAAGCCCGCTCTCGGAGAGCAGCTCCTTTGCCTCTTCATGGGCCTGCCGCGCGGCGGCAAGCTCGCGGTATTTGGTGACGATGGGGGTGAGGTCCTTATATTCCTTCATCAGTGAGCGGTACTGGCCGTTGTCGTTGATAACCGAGGGATCGGTCAGCCGCAGGCTGATTTCCTCATAGCGGTCCTCGGCTGCTTTGAGCTTTTCAAGCATATTCTTCCTCCGTACTCCTGCAAATGATCGTTTTACTGCAAGGGCGTCCCCGCTAGAGCGCGGGGGGCTCGGAATGAATGATCTGCTTGATGTTGCGCTCCACCTTCGCGCGGGGCACCAGCACTTCCCTGCCGCATCCCTTGCACCGGATACGAAAATCCGCTCCCGAACGCAGCACAAGGAACTCTTTCGCACCGCAGGGGTGCGGCTTTTTCATCAGGAGGGTGTCCCCAACCCGCACATCCATCCAGTCTTCCTCCCTTGCCTGTAAAATCAAACGCCGGACGCCCCGTCAAAGGCGGAACGTCAGGCGGCAATCAATCATGGCCGTTATCGGTTATTATAGCAGATTGTATGATATGCGGCAAATCTTTTTATGCTTTTTCCAATCATAATCTTGCCATTCCTCCTCTTCCCGGGCTTGTTTGAAACGGTTGTTCTGTGATATACTGGATAAGATTACAGGCTGGCCTCCCATCGGAAGCCGGCCGTCCGCCGCGGCGCTTTCTCCAATTTTTATCGCGGCCAGAAACGGAGACAGAAATATGAACCGACCGGAAATCCTTGCCCCTGCCGGAAGCTTTGAATCGCTGACCGCCGCGGTCAACTGCGGAGCGGACGCGGTTTACCTCGGCGGCAAGGCGCTGAACGCCCGGCGCAACGCCGGAAACTTCGACGAGGAAGAGCTGGCGCGCGCGGTGGAATACTGCCATCTGCATGGGACCAAGGTCTTGCAGACGATCAATATCGTCATGTTTGACGATGAGCTTCCCGAGCTGCTGCGCGCCGCCGAAACGGCCGCGCGGCTGGGGATTGATGGAGCGATTGTGCAGGATTTCGGCGTGCTTTCGGTGCTGAAAAGCGCGGTACCCGAGCTTCCGCTGCTCGCCTCGACCCAGATGGCGGTGCATAACCTGGCCGGGGCCCGCGAGGCCGAACGCCTCGGCTGCCGGCGGGTCGTGCTTGCCCGTGAGCTGACCGCTGATGAAATCGGGCATATTGTATCCAATATTTCGGCGGAAACCGAGGTCTTTGTCCATGGGGCGCTCTGTATGAGCGTCTCGGGACAATGCTACCTTTCCTCGATGCTCGGAGGCCGCAGCGGAAACCGCGGACTCTGCGCCCAGCCCTGCCGTCTTCCCTTCTCTGTGGGAAATGCGGACCACGCCCTTTCTCTCAAGGACCTTTCGCTGATCGAACGGGTCCGGGAACTGGCTGGACTCGGAGTCCGCTCGCTCAAAATTGAGGGGCGGATGAAGCGGCCGGAATATGTTGCCGCCGCCGTCACGGCCCTGCGGACCGCGCTTGACGGAGAAGCGCCCGATCTGGAGACGCTGCGTTCGGTCTTTTCCCGCAGCGGCTTTACCACTGGCTATTTTGACGGCAGGCGCACCGCTTCCATGTTCGGTATCCGGCAGAAGGAGGATGTGACTGCCGCTTCCGGAGTGCTGGGACGGCTCGCGCAGCAGGCCGCGCAGGTCTATCCCCGCATTGAGGTCGAGGGGGCTTTTTCCGCATGCCGGGACGAGCCTGTTTCCCTTTCCCTGCGCGACTGCGGCGGAAACTGCGTATTTGCACAGGCCGATCCCCCGCAGGAGGCCAGAACAAAGCCGACCGACGAAGAACGGGTGCGGCAAAGCCTTTCCAAAACCGGCGGCACACCCTACCGCTTTGCCACGCTGGATATTGATTTGGAGGCGGGGCTGATGCTCCCCGTTTCACAGATCAATTCCCTGCGGCGGGACGCTTTTGAGCAGCTTTCCCGCCTGCGGTCGCAGCCGCATCCCCACCGCTTCTCCGGCATCGTTCCCGCTCTTCTGCCGAGGCCTGCCCGGAACAATCCTCCGCTGCTGCGCGCCCGCTGTACCCTCTCCCAGCTCTCAGATGGGATGTCCGGCTGCTGCGATGAGCTGATTCTTCCGCTGAACGAGGTTTCCCGGGCGCTTGAGCAGAGAATCCCCGCGAAAAAAATCATCGCCGAGATTCCACGCATCCTCTTCGAGGGGGAGGATGAGGCGGCACAGCTGCTTTCTTCCCTGCCTGGCCTGGGGATAGGCCGCGCTTGGGCGGGCAACCTCGGCGGCGCCGCTCTCGCCCGTGAGGCCGGCCTGGCGGTCTGCGGGGGTTGGTCCCTGAATCTCACCAACTCTCATGCGCTTCGTGAGGCCCGCGAGGAAATCGGTCTTTGCGACGCTGAGCTTTCCTTTGAGCTTGCGCTGCCCAAGGCGAAGTCGGTCGGAGATCCCCTCCCCGCCGGCTTGGTGGCCTATGGCTCGCTTCCGCTGATGGCCTTTCGCAATTGTCCGGTCCGCGCCCGAATCGGCTGTGATGCCTGCGGTCAAAACGGCAGGCTCACCGACCGCAAGGGGGTTTCCTTCCCGGTTTTCTGCCGGGATCACCGGGTGAGCGAGCTTTATAACACGGTGCCCCTCTGGCTGGCCGACCGTCTTGGCGAATACGCCGGATTTTCTTTCCTGACCCTTTGGTTCACCGGGGAGTCCGCCGAACGCTGCGCCGCCGTTGCGCGTGCCTATGCGGGCAAGGCGGACCCGGCTCCGCCCGCACAGTATACCCGCGGCCTCTACTACCGCAATGTCCTCTAATTTTTCCATGAAAGGAATCTTCTGCCGCATGAAACTGCCTTATGATACCCTGCTGTTCGACCTTGACGGAACGATCATTGATTCCGCCCCGGGAGTTTTCGCCTCGCTGCGTCCCGCTTTCGCGGCTGTCGGGCTTCCGGAACCATCCGAGGCTTTGCTGCGCCGCTTTATCGGCCCGCCTCTGGCTGAATCCTTCGAGACCTATTGCCATCTGGATGGGGAAAAAATTTCGGAAGCCATCCGCGTATTCCGCTCCCATTATGAGGTGGACGGCAAGCTGCTCTGTTCCGCTTATCCGGGCCTGGAGAGGCTTTTCGCACGCCTGAAGCGGGCCGGAAAACGATTGTTCGTCGCAACCTCCAAGCCGGAGGTCTTCGCGCGGGAAATCATGGCGAATCTCGGACTTGCCTCCTATTTCGACGGAATTTATGGCGCCGATCTCAGCGAACGGGTCGAAAAATGGGAGGTGCTTGCCCGGCTCATCATGGAAAACACCGGGATCGACCGTGAGCATGCGGTGATGATCGGCGATCGGAAATATGATGTTGTCGGGGCGGCGCGGTGCGGACTTGATTGCATCGGCATTCTTTACGGCTTCGGCGACCGCGCCGAGTTTGAAGCGGCGGGCGCCAAATATATTACCGAAACGGTGGAATCGCTCGAAGAGCTCTTGCTTCCGCCGCAGTGGAGGAAATCAATATGAACATCGCGTGGAATGCCGAGGAATATACTGAACACTTTCAGTTTGTCCATCAATACGGCGAGGACCTTTTTTCATGGCTTGATCTGACGCCCGGCATGTCGGTGGTTGACCTTGGCTGCGGCAATGGGGCGCTGACGGAACGTCTTGCCGCGATGGGAGCGGAGGTGCTCGGCCTGGACGCCTCGTCCGAGATGCTTGCCGTTGCACAGCGGCGTCATCCCCGTCTTCGATTTGAGCGGGCGGACGCCGCTTCCTTTGTTGTGGAACAGCCGGTTGACGCCGTCTTTTCGAACGCCGTTTTCCATTGGATTGACGATCAGGACGCGCTGCTTTCCTCCGTTTCGCGGGCTCTCAAACCGGGCGGACAGCTCGTCTGCGAGTTCGGTGGGGCGGGCTGCGCCGAAACGGTGCATCATGCGCTGCGCGCCGCTTTTGCGCGGCGGGACCTGCCCTATCGCTTTCAATTTTATTTTCCAACCGTCGGTGAATACGCGCCGCTTCTTGAAGCACACCGGCTCAAGGTGGTCCGCGCTTCCCTGTTCGACCGCTTTACCGAACAGGTGGGAGAGGACGGTCTGGCCGACTGGATTCGAATGTTCGTCACCCTGCCCTTTGAAGGCCTCTCCGACCGCCAGCGCGCGGAAATCATCCGCGAGGCGGTGGAAGACTGCCGTCCTTCCCTCTTCGTGAACGGAAAATGGTATGTCGATTATGTCCGCATCCGAATCAAGGCGATCCGAGTGACCGGGCCGCTGGAAGCGGCGAAGGAGAAAATCCGCTGAAGGGGGAAGCTTTGTGGCCTTTGAACTGATTGTCCTGCTTCTGCTGTCCGCCGGACAATTTTTTGCTTTCTCGGGCAGCATTCCGGCTCGAAGGTTTCGGAAGGTGTATTGGTCCTTTCTCACCGCTTGCGGAATTGCCGGGATGCTGCTGGTCCGCGAACTGCTGGATTCCTTTCTCTCGGTGTCGGTGAGCAGCGGCAGGTTGGAAGAGAAATTGGCGGATTCCCTCGCCGAGTCCTTTTATCGCTTCGCGCTCTTTTCCCTTGTGGTTTCCTGCTTCTGCGCCTTGCTGCTGCTTTTTTCGGTGCGGCGCCGGATTCTTTCTCCCCGCGCTTTTTGCGGGCTTCTGTATGCGGAAATGGCGGTGCTGTTCCTGATTTCATTGGCCTATGGATTTTTTGCCGCCGGGCTTCTCTTTGACCTGCCGCATCGGATCAGGGCATTCGGCCTTTCGGAGATTCTGGCGCTGCATCTTTTCTTTCTCTTGGGAGATTGCCGGAGTTTTGCGGAATAGGTTCGTGCTGTTTGGGTTCGCATCTTCTTCATTTCTTGTTCAAACCCTGCGATTGACACCCCGCCGGCCGGTGGTATAATAGATCTGATAGGAAGCCCGACAGAAAGGAAGCGGAATCAATGGATCAGAATTCTCCGTGCAGCGCGCTGGATCTTGTCTTCAAGCGGCGCAGCTGCCGCGTTTTTACCGATACGCCCATAACGCCTGAAGAGCTTGACAGTATTCTGCGGGCGGGCTGCTGTGCTCCCACCTCCAAGGCGCTGTATCCCTGCCACTTTCTTGTGGTGGACAGCCGCGGCGAAATGCAGAAAATCTGCGAATACCACAATATGTCCAAAGCGCTTGTGACCGCTCCCCTCTGCGTGATTACCTGTGCGGATACCGCCCGCTCCTGGGCTTCGTGGCGGGATGACGCGGCCGCGGCGACGATGAACATGTCGCTCTGTGCCGAGGCGCTGGGACTGAACTCCTGCTGGCTCGGCGTCTATCCCAGAATCGAGCGGGTCAACCGCATGAAGGAGCAGTTCTCCCTTCCAGATTCGATCATTCCCTATTCAATCCTTGCGCTTGGGCACACGGACTCTCCGAAGCCGCCTCTGGGACGCTTTGATCCCAGCTGCGTCCACTATAACCGCTGGCAGCGGAATTCTTAGCCGGGAGGGATTCCCCCTATGCGACTGCGCCTGACAGCGGCCCTGCTGGCCCTGCTGCTGACTTCCTGCAGCGGAGTTTCGCTGCGTGTCGATGAGCTTCTTTCCCCGCCCCGCCTGACTGCCGAACAGTCGGCGATTTATGACGCCATCGAAACGGCGGTCGGCACCAATTCCTTTAAGCTCAAATATCCCCGGCGGGGCGATTATCTTTCGGCCTGCGTGCTGACCGATCTCGATCGGGACGGGACGGACGAAGCAATCGCCTTCTATGAGCTGACCGTCAACGGGGTGACCTCCGCGTGGATGAGTATCCTTGTGCAGAAGGACGGCGTCTGGAAGAGCCGTCAGGAGCTCCCCGGCGAGGGGGCGGAAATTGACTTCATCGATTTTGCTCCGGTGGACCGGGCCGACCACAACAACATCATCGTCGGCTGGATTGTCGCCGGGCAGGAAAGCATGCTCTGCAAGGTCTACGACTATGATGAAACGGTTTCACTGCAATATGAAGGGAACTATAACGAATGCCTGATTCAGGATGTTGACCGCAACGGCCTTTCCGAAATCGTGTTGTGCACGGTGGGTGGAAGCCGCACGCCGGTGATGTCGCTGGTGAAATACCGTTCCGGGCGGATCGTGCGGACCAGCGAGGTACAGATGCCCTCGTCGATGACCGGCTATGCACAGTTGGTCTGCGGACAGCTCACCTCGGGACTCACCGCCATCTGTGCCGATATCTATCTGGGCAACGACGGGATGACAACCCGCATCGCCGCTCTTGACACACAAAAATCGATCATCGAGGAGCTGCCCGGCGAGGAACTCGGCATTTACGAATCCTTTGATCGCCCCACCCCCACCCTCTACTGCAGAGATATCAACCAGGACGGTCAGATTGATCTGCCGGTGGTGCGCAGAATGCCCGGCTATGAAAAATCCAACGAGCGGGACGCCCTCTATCTCACCCAGTATAAAAGTATTATCGACGGCAGCCTGCAAACGGTTGCCTCAATGGCGGTCAATTTTTCGAACGGCTACCGTTTTATCCTCCCGGAAAGCTGGGTGAACGCGGTGACCGTCCGCCGCCAGTCTGATACGGGGGAATGGCGCTTTGTCCTCTACCGCGAGGACCTCGACCGCTCGGTCACCGAACTGCTGCGGATTCGGGTCACTTCCCCTTCCGACTACCAGGACAAATTTGAAACCGCCGAATACCGGACCGTTGCCACCAAAGGGGTCAACAGCTATGAAATCCATATCCCCGATGGAAATTATCCGGGCTATTCGATCAGCTACGAACAGGCGGAGAACCTCTTCGCTCTGCTCGATTGAGTAAACGCCACCCACCGCCCCGCGGTGAGAAAGGAGCCTGCATATGAAAAACATCCTGATTGCCGAAGATGAGGAAGCCATCCGCGACTTTGTGGTAATCAACCTCAAGCGGGCCGGCTACAAGGTCACTGATGTTGACAACGGTCTCGACGCCATCACAGCCTATGACAACGCGGAAGAACCGTTCGACGTTGTGATTCTTGATGTAATGATGCCCGGTCTCGACGGCTTTTCGGTCTGCAAGAAGCTGCGCGAGCGTTCCTCGACGCTGGGCATTGTGATGCTCACCGCCAAAAGCCAGGAGATGGACAAGGTCAACGGCCTGATGCTCGGTGCGGACGACTATATCACCAAACCGTTTTCCCCTTCTGAGCTGACCGCCCGGGTTGACGCGCTGCACCGCCGCGTTTCGATGGCCGCCCCTCCCCAGCCCACCAACGAGACCGTCTCAGGACCGTTTGTTCTCAATCTCAAAAGTCATACCGTCACCAAGAACGGCCAGCCGCTCGATCTGACTCAGGTTGAGTTTCAGATCATGGAGCTGTTTATGCAGAATCCGGAAACGGCTCTGGAGCGCAGTCAGATTCTGTCGGCTGTCTGGGGGGACGACTACTTCGGAGACATCAAGATCGTCGATGTCAACATCCGCCGCCTGCGGATGAAGGTGGAGGATGATCCGTCCAATCCGCGCTATGTCACCACCGTCTGGGGCTTCGGATACAAGTGGATGCCCTGATTCCTTTGGCACATCCCAAAGATAAGGAGGAAGCCCCATGGCGCAGAAAAAGATCACCCAGCGATGGCTGACCGGCAGCCTCGGGGTTATTCTGGTCATCCTTGTCATTGTTGAAATCGCCGTTTGGACCGTGGTGCGGACCTTCTACTATTCTTCGGCACAGCAGACGCTCTTATCACAGGCCAATACCGTCAATACCCTGCTCGCAAAGTATGCCGAGGACCCCTCAACTGATTATCAGCGGGAGGTCCGCAATCTGGTGGAAAATTTTGAACTGCGCGACCGGATGGAGCTGATGGCGGTCGACGCCTATGGAAACGTCACCTCCACCTCGTCGGGCTTTGCGGTCAATGAGAAGATTGAGATGCCCGATTTTGAGGCGGCTCTTGCCTCCCCCGACCGAATGGGCAGCTTTCAGGGCGAGCTTGGCGGTGAAAAGATCATTGCCATTTCCAGCATCGCTCCGGTCAATGACGAATCACTCGTCGCGGTACGGCTGGTCGCTTCCCTGACCAGGGTGGACGGGCTGATCTATACCGTTGTCACAATGGCAGTGCTGGCCGGGATCGCCATTATTTTCTTCATGCTGCTTTCCGGTTCCTACTTTATCAGTTCGATTGTGATTCCGGTCGGCGAGATCGGAAAGACCGCCCGCAAAATTGCCCATGGAAATTTCAGCACCCGGCTGGAAAAGAAAAATGACGATGAAATTGGCGACCTCTGCGAGGCGATCAATTATATGGCGGAGGAGCTCGGCAACACCGACAAGATGAAAAACGAGTTTATCTCCTCGGTTTCCCATGAGCTGCGCACCCCGCTGACCGCCATTAAGGGTTGGAGCGAAACGATCCTTGACGCGGGGGATGACCGCGAGACGATTCAAAAGGGAATGCGGGTCATCATCAGCGAAACCGACCGGCTCTCTCTGATGGTGGAGGAGCTGCTCGATTTCTCCCGGATGCAGTCGGGCAGGCTCAAGCTGATTATCGAAAAGATTGACCTTCTCGCCGAGCTGGAGGAAGCGGTGCTGATGTATACCGAAAAGGCGCGGCGCGAACAGCTCGATTTTCAGTATGAGGAGCGGCTGGAAGCCGCGATTGTTATGGCGGATAAAAACCGCCTGCGGCAGGTCTTTATCAATATTATCGACAACGCGATCAAATACTCCGACGCGGGCGGTAAAATTCGCATTCTCGCTGCCGCGGAAGGAGATTACTTTGTGGTTTCGGTTTCCGATACCGGCTGCGGAATCAGTCCGGAGGATCTTCCGAAGATCAAGCAGAAGTTTTACAAGGCCAACCTGACCCGGCGGGGTTCTGGGATTGGGCTGGCGGTGGCGGATGAGCTTGTCTCCTCCTTCGGGGGGAGCATCGACGTACAGTCAACGCTCGGCGAAGGAACCACCGTCACCATCCGCATCCCGAATGTCCGCCGGTATGAGATCTGGCAGCAAGCACAACAGACGCCCGGCAAGGGCGGGGAGGAACAAAAGAATTGAGCAACACCAACAACCAGAAAAAAACCTCCATCGGCGGCTCCGCACTGATTGAGGGAGTTATGATGCGCGGCCCTCGCCGGATGGCGATGGCGGTCCGCAAGCCGGATGGTTCCATTGATCTCAGCGACTGGGAGCTTCCGGCAGAGCGCCCCTGGTACAAAACGACCCCCATTATCCGCGGCGTCTTTAACTTTATCGACAGCATGAAGGACAGCTATAAATGCCTGATGAAATCGGCGGATATCGCGGGTCTGGAATCGGAAGAGCCGTCCGGTTTCGAAAAGAAACTCCTTGACCTCTTTGGAGAAAACCTTTCGAAGGTGTTCGGCGGGGTGGCGATGGTCTTCGGCATGGCGCTGGCGATCCTGCTTTTCATGGTGCTCCCCACCCTGCTGATCGGACAGATCCGCAGGGTAATTGTATTGCCGCTGCTTCTTTCCCTGATTGAGGCGGCCGTCAAAATCGGCATCTTTATCCTCTATCTTTTTGCTATCAGCCGTATGTCTGATATTCGGCGGGTCTTTGAATATCATGGGGCCGAACACAAAACCATCGCCTGTTATGAGGCGGGCGACGAGCTGACCCCTGAAAATGCCGCAAAATATACCCGCTTCCATCCCCGCTGCGGAACCAGCTTCATTCTGATCGTTATCATCGTGTCGGTGCTGGTCTTTTCGCTCGTTTCATGGGACAATCTTGCGGTGCGGATCGCGCTGAAACTGATCTGCCTGCCGCTGGTTGTGGGAATTGCCTATGAAATCATTAAACTGGCCGGACGTTATAACAATTTTTGCACCCGCTTTATTTCGGCTCCGGGGCTTTGGCTTCAGCGTCTGACAACCCGCGAACCTGATTCCACACAGTTGGAAATTGCCATTGCGGCAATGAAGCCCTGCATCCCCGAAAATCAAGACGAAGACAGGTGGTAACCGATGACCTATGCCCAACTTTACCGGCAATGCCGCCGAAAGCTGACCAACGACACCGCCGATTTTGACCTTTCGCAGCTCTTTCACGCACAGTTTTCTCCCTCGGGACAGATGCAGCGCTCTGAGGCGGAGGTTTCGGCAGAGGAGGCCTTTATCTTTCAGCAGAAGGTGCGCAGGCTTGCGGAGGGTTATCCACTGCAATATCTGCTCGGCGAATGGGAATTTTATTCCATTCCTCTCAAAATCGGCGAGGGAGTTCTGATTCCCCGGCCGGATACCGAGACTCTGGTTGACGCGGCCCTTGAGCTTTTGAGCGGAATAGAGCATCCGGTCATCGCGGACTACTGCGCCGGCAGCGGCGCGATTTCGTTGGCGCTCGCCCGCTTTCTGCCGGATGCCGAGGTCTATGCCGTCGAACTTTCTGCACAGGCCCTCCCCTATCTGTATGCCAATGTCGATGTAGCAGCGGGCGGAGAACGGGTGCGTATCATCGAGGCGGATGTCCTCGACGGCTCTTCGCTGTCCGCTTTGCCGCCCCTTGATCTGCTGATTTCCAACCCGCCCTATCTCACCGAGCAGGAGCTGACTGAAATCCCGGAGCAGGTGCGCTGCGAGCCGCGGATGGCCCTTGACGGCGGGCCGGACGGTCTCCGTTTTTATCGCGCGATCTCAGCAGATGCCCCCGCGCATCTCAAACGAAACGGTCTCCTGATCTTTGAAGCAGGGTATACCCAGGCACAGCAGATCTGTGAAATTCTGCGCGCGGCCGGATACCGGGAAATCTCCCTTCGAAAAGATCTCGCAGGGATTGATCGCTGTGTAATTGCCCGCCGTCCCTGATGCTTTTCTTCATGCGGCGGAACGCTGGTATGGCATCCGCTTCCGACAAGAACCTACGATGAAAGGAAGACGGCCTTTTGGAACAAAAAAAGATTGACCGAATCAACGAGCTGGCTCAGAAAGCCAAAACAACCGGTCTGACCGAAGAAGAACTGTCGGAGCGCGCCGCCCTGAGGCGTGAATATATTGAAAGTTACCGCAGAAGTCTGGTCGCCCAGCTTGATAACACTTATCTCGTTGATGAAAAGGGAAATAAGAGCAAACTGCGAAAAAAAGATTAGATTTTTCTGTAAAGCAGATGGCCTTTGCATCTCAAAAGAGTGATGCAAAGGCCGTTTTTATACCTTTAGTTCCGCATTCAGCAGAAGCTGCGGATCAACATAGATATTCCAAACCGATATGGCAAAGTGAAGATGCGGTCCGGTTGAAAAGCCGGTGGAACCGACCGAGCCGATCTGCTGCCCGCGCCCGACAGTCTCCCCCTCCGTCACGTTGAGCGAATCCATGTGGTAGTACCAGCTTTTCAAACCAAGGCCGTGCTCGATGCAGACGGTATTTCCGGTCAGAGCAACAAAGTCTGCAAAAAGCACCTTTCCGCTATTTGCCGCCAGCACCGGCGTACCCGTTTCTGCCGCCAGATCGATCCCACCGTGACGTTCTCCCGGAACTCCGTTGACAATCCGCTGAAAGCCAAAGGCGGAGGTCAGGCTGCCGTCCACCGGCAGAAGAAAGGCGTCGCTCCACAGCGGCCGGTCAACCGCTTCGAATTTGACCGGCTGAACCCGGGAAAAATATTCGGTATTGGCACTTTCGTTATGAATGGTCGAATCGACGGTCGATTGTTCAACAGTGAGCTCCTGCGTCGGAAAATCTCTGTCCCGCACCGTAATGGTAAAACTTTCCTGATAGCCGCCACCCTCAACCGACAGCAGGTAGCGCCCCGGATCAAAGGTAAATTTGACCGGCAGCAGCGCTGACAGATGATCCTCTACCTGGTAGAAATGCAGCTTGACCCCGAAGGGGTTGCTGACTGTAATCATCTCGGGAGCTTCGATTCCATAAGCCGAAAGCACGAGGAATCCGCCCGGGTCCACCGTTGTTCCCGAAAGCTCAAACCCCAGCCTGCGCACCATATCCTCATCAGCGTCGGACACCGGCTCGGAATCCGGCGGGACGGCCCTCATTCCGGGCGGCGGCAGCGGTGCCGGCTCCGGTTCCGGGATGCTCTCCGCGGGGGGTTCCATCAGAGGATCTCCCGCTTTGTCGTTGTCGAACATCAGCGAATAACCCCAGATGCCCAAATAGGCCAGCAGCGAAAAAGCCGCCACTGCCGACAGAAGCCAGCGAATCTTCACCTTTTACCCTCCTTTTTCTTCCGTTCTTTTGATCCTTCTTAGTTTATCCGCAAAACCGCTGCAAAAGCGCGGTAAAGATTCGCAGATGTTCTTCCTCATCAAGGAGAATTCTCTCGAGCAGCCGCACGATCCCGGAATCGCTGATCTCCCGGACAATACGGCGGTAGTTTTCGATGATTCCGGTTTTCAATTGAATGTCAGCGCGCAGCGCCGGTCCGAGTTCTCCGGCATACACAATTCTCCCCGGCCTTGCCGACCACCAGACATTCTGCATTCCGTGCGGTGAGCAGTGGGACGCGAAAAATTTCGGTTCACTGCCCATCGAACAGAGCAGCTGCCCCAACAGCTCGAGATGGTGCATTTCGCAGATGGCAATATTCGAAATTTCCCGGGAAACCTGCGGCGCGCATTCCCGTAAAATCAGCGAGTGGTAAAAATACTGCATCACCGCGTCCAATTCCGAGCATCCGGATCCGCAGTATGCATTTCTGATCATTCGTGCATACTGCTGGTTCTTTGTCTGTGCGGCCGCGATCGGATAAGACTTGGGCGGGTATCCATGAGAATGGCGCCGCTCCGTTTTCCCCCCCGGGCTTCGGCCATTCAGCGGAATGCTGTCGGGGTCAAGCGGCAGGAATTTTCCGCCATCGCGGTCATGCATGGCGCTTCCTCCTTTATCATAACAGAATTTCGTATTTTACAACGGTGTTTCCAGATAATCCTGCACCTTTTTGTTGATCAGGATTTGTGCCAAAATGGCCTGCAGGTTATTTGTGGTCAGCGAAAAAAGGTTGATCAGCGTTTCGATTTCATATTGGCTCCTGCCCTTTGACAGAGCGAGTGCGAGGCTGGTTGCAGCAAGCACAACATCCTGTGGATAAGCCACGACGCTGTTTCCGCAGCATCCGTTCTTTCCTGTGCCCTGGCTGCCCTGCCCCTGCTGTTCCGCCGACTGTGTATTCTGGGTGCCTGCACTGCATTCCTCCTTCTGTCCGGCGGCATGTTCCCCGGTCCGCTCCTCCTCCATCGGCATCACCACACTTTATACAATATATAATCGTTTTGCCGTTCGGATATGCCGAAAAACCGCTGGGAAACACCGCAGCGGACCTGAACTGCACCCCATTTGTTAGACAAGTATGATATACTTGCACTAAGAAATGGGGTGCTTTATTATGCGGAAAGGAATACCAAACAAAAGATACACAGGCGCGTTCAAGCAGATGGTGGTCGA